>Ga0129306_1001152_pt1 | contig 32733 bp, 28 predicted proteins | sample P827metagenome_FD_94438 | JGI IMG/M metagenome (GOLD analysis project Ga0129306, IMG submission 94438) | Capybara group fecal microbial communities from Wisconsin, USA - P827 metagenome | ecosystem: Host-associated > Mammals > Digestive system > Large intestine > Fecal | place: USA: Wisconsin...
AGTACGACTGCATAACCTATCAGGCTTATGGTCTCAAGGGCGCCACCCGATTCCCCATCGAGATGAATGTCTCAGGTGCTACCGATGTTATCATCCAGCATGGCATCAATGACATTATCCATCCCGTTGGTACTGATGTCAACCCCTTCCGCCCCTGGAGTGATCTGCCTACCGTGGAAGAGATGGAGCGTGGGGTAGAGGATATCTATGTGAAGCCAGCCAAGGCAATGGGACTGAAAGTATGGAGTGGCACATTGCTGCCTATCTATGGTTGGCGTACATACAATGAGGAACGCGAGCAGATGCGCCAGGCTTTCAACGAGTGGCTACGCACATCACCCATCTTTGACGGATGTATCGATTTCGATGCAGCGGTACGTAGTGTCACTAACCCCAAGGCCTTTGCTGACGGTTTTGATAGCGGCGACCATCTGCACCCCAGCGAACAAGCCTACGAAGCTATGGCTCATGCAGCTATCCATAAGCTGATACGCCGCATGCCACGATATGACCACGAAGAATTATATTAAGGTCGTTATGGAGGTATCTCATACAGAGGTAGTGTTGCAAGATTTGTTCGTCACGATGAATTAGCATCAAAAAATATTATAAAAATAAATGGAACTACAAAATGCTATTTACGATGCACGCCAGCTGGGAATGCCACGTATGCTGATACTGGGCGTGCAGCACTTGTTTGCGATGTTTGGAGCAACGGTACTGGTGCCGCTGCTTACGGGTTTGGACATTTCCGTGACGCTGCTGTTTGCAGGTATCGGAACGCTGATTTTCCACTTTATCTCTAAGTGGAATGTGCCAGCCTTCCTGGGCTCTTCGTTTGCCTTTCTGGGCGGATATGCCTCGGTGAAGGAGATGGGTATGGCTCAAGGACTGGCGGAGACGCTGGCGCTGGACTATGCCTGTCTGGGTGTGGCGTGTGCCGGAATGATGTATTTCGTGATGGCGGCCCTGATCAAGTCGTTCGGTGTTAAGAAAATTCTACAGTATTTCCCACCGGTAGTCACGGGTCCTATCGTGATTGCCATCGGTCTGGTGCTCTCAGGTTCGGCTATAGCCAACTGTCAGACGAACTGGTTGTTAGCCATTCTGGCCATCATCACCGTGATTGTCTCGTCGATTTGGGGCAAGGGTATTGTCAAGATCATTCCCGTATTGCTGGGTGTCATCGTTTCTTACGTCATAGCAGCCTGCTTGGGTGAGGTGGATTTCACTCCTCTTGGCGAGGCAGCATGGGTGGGTTTCCCGATAGAGAAAGACCACACCATTCTGGCTGTTTTCGAGAACGGTAACACGTCGTTGATGCTCTCCACAATCTTGGCTGTGATGCCGATTGCGTTTGCTACGATTATGGAGCATATCGGTGACATGTTTGCCATTAGTTCGACGGTAGGGAAGGACTTCCTGGCTGAACCCGGTCTGCACCGTACGCTGACAGGTGATGGTGTGGCTACAGCAGTAGCATCCATCTTCGGCGCACCAGCCAACACGACTTACGGCGAGAATACGGGTGTGCTGAACCTGACGAAGGTGTTCGACCCCAAGGTGATTCGCATAGCTGCCTGTCTGGCCATCGTGCTGGCATTCTGTCCGAAGTTTGCCTGTCTGGTACAGTTGATGCCCGCCGCTACGATCGGTGGTGTGAGTCTCATTCTGTATGGTATGATTTCAGCTGTTGGCGTACGTAATCTGGTTGAGGAGAAAGTAGACCTGAAGAGCTCGCGCAACGTGTTTGTAGCAGCCCTGATACTGGTGCTGGCCATCGGTGTGAAATATGGTGCGAACGATGATATCGCACTGGGTCCGATCCATCTGTCGGGACTGGCTATTGCGGCTATCGTTGGTATTTCGCTGAATGCCATTATGCCGGATAAGTTGGGAATGAAGGTGAAATCGTTTAAGGGAAAAGGTACTCCCGCTTGAAAAAGCTGAAAATATTTGGTATTTTCCTTACTTATTCGTACCTTTGCACCCGTTTTACGATAACGTTATAATAAAGAAAGATATGAAAGCATTTGTTTTTCCCGGTCAGGGAGCTCAGTTCGTAGGTATGGGTAAGGACCTCTACGACACCAATGAAAAGGCAAAAGAATTGTTTGAGAAGGCTAACGAGATTCTGGGTTACCGCATTACAGACATCATGTTTGAGGGAACCGACGAAGATCTGAAGCAGACGAAGGTGACACAGCCCGCTGTATTCCTGCACTCTGTTATCAGCGCTATCTGCATGGGCGACGCATTCGACCCCAATATGACTGCAGGTCACTCGCTGGGTGAATTCTCAGCGCTGACAGCTGCTGGTGCTCTCTCGTTCGAGGACGGTCTGAAGCTGGTTTACGCTCGTGCAATGGCTATGCAGAAGGCTTGCGAGGCTCAGCCCTCAACGATGGCTGCTATCATCGGTCTGCCCGACGAGAAAGTAGAAGAGATCTGTGCTGGTATCAACCGTGAAGGCAACGTCTGCGTTTGTGCCAACTATAACAATCCCGGACAACTGGTTATCTCGGGCGACGTAGAGGCTATCAACGAGGCTTGCGAGCAGCTGAAGGCCGCTGGTGCCAAGCGTGCTCTGCCCCTGAAGGTGGGTGGTGCATTCCACTCTCCACTGATGCAACCCGCCAAGGATGAACTGCAGGCTGCAATCGAGAAGACAGAGATTAAGGATCCGAAGTGCCCCGTATACCAGAACGTAGATGGTAAGCCTCATACTGATCCTGCTGAGATCAAGCAGAACCTGATTGCCCAGCTGACCAGTTCAGTACGTTGGACACAGTGCGTGCAGAGCATGATTGCTGACGGTGCTGACGACTTCACAGAGTGCGGTCCTGGCAAGGCTCTGCAAGGCATGATTGCTAAGATCAACAAAGAGGTGGGCGCTCACGGCATTCTTTAAATCAGATGGAAAAAGTAATTATCTATCAGATATTTACCCGACTTTTCGGCAATCGCAACCTGACTCGTAAAGAGAACGGTACGGTTGCCGAAAATGGTTGTGGTAAGCTGGCTGATTTTACCCCTGAGGTGCTGAAAGGCATCAAGGATATGGGAGCCAGCCACGTGTGGTATACGGGTATTATTCGCCACGCAACGCAGACCGACTATTCGGCTTACGGTATTCCCCGTCAGCATCCCGCTATTGTGAAGGGACGTGCTGGTTCGCCTTATGCCATTACCGACTACTATGATGTAGACCCCGACTTGGCTACGGACGTCAAAAATCGTATGAAGGAGTTTGAAGCGTTGGTGGCTCGCAGTCATGAGGCAGGCCTAATGGTGATTATCGACTTTGTGCCCAACCATGTGGCTCGTCAGTATCACTCCGTGTGCAAACCTAAGAAGGTGCAGGACTTGGGAGAAGGTGATAATCAGGACAACGGCTTTGACCCTCAGAACAATTTCTACTATTGTCCCGGTCAACGTTTCGACCCGTATTTTGACCTGTATCACGGCGAGCAGGAACCCTATCTGGAGCAACCTGCCAAAGCAACGGGTAACGACCACTTTGACAATGCACCCAACAAGAACGACTGGTATGAGACGGTGAAGCTGAACTACGGTGTAGACTACTATGCTGGCCGCATCGGACATTTCGATCCGATACCTGACACCTGGCTAAAGATGACGGACATCTTGCTGTTCTGGGCCAAGAAGGGTGTTGACGGCTTCCGTTGCGATATGGCTGAGATGGTGCCAGCCGAGTTCTGGAAGTATGCTACCGCCATCGTGAAGAAGAAGTACAAGCACATCGTCTTCGTAGGTGAGGTGTATAACCCCAACGAGTATCGTCGCTATCTGGCATCCGGTTTCGACTGGCTATACGATAAGGTTGGTATGTACGACACGATGCGCAGCGTGATTTGCCAGCAGGCGTCTCCTCATGCTATCAGTCAGGCTTGGCAGCAGACCGATGATATCCGCCAGCACATGCTCTACTTCCTGGAGAACCATGATGAGCAGCGTGTGGCCAGCGACTTTTTTGCCGCTGACGGACGGAAGGGCGTGCCAGCCCTGATAGCATCACTACTGATGAACCAGAACCCCTTTATGCTGTATGCCGGCGAGGAGTATGGCGAGCGTGGAATGGACCGTGAGGGATTCAGCGGTAACGACGGACGCACCACGATATTCGACTATTGGAGCGTGGATACGCTGTGCCGTGCTGACAGTCATCAGCTGACAGCTGACGAGCAGGTGCTCTATGACATACACAAGAAGACGATGCTGTTGGCCTGCAAGGAAAAAGCGGCAACGGATGGCATCTTCTTCGACCTGATGTATGTGAATGGAGACTTGCAGCGACAGTATGTCTTCCTGCGTCGTGCAGAAGGAGAACTGCTGCTAGTGGTTGCCAACTTTGACGACAACGACGCCACCATCGACGTGAAGATACCGGCTCACGCCTTCGACTATCTGAAGATGAAGGAGAAGAAGGTGATAGCCACCGACCTGCTGACCAACGAGAAACTGGCGATGAGCCTACGTATGGACGGCGGAGTCAGAATGGTAGTGAACGCCTGGAGCGGGCGCGTTTGGAAAATAAAGATCTAAAAAGAATAATTGCCTTGTAGAAAAGTTCTACAGGGCAATTTTCATAAATACAGGATAGTGGTCGGAGTAGGTGAGCTCAGAAGTGTAGTAGGAGAGACCTTTGAGCGACGGAGAGTGGAAGATATAGTCGATGCGTACGGCTTTCTTGCCACCTCGGAAGGTATGCATCCATCCGCTGCCACACTCCTTGAATCCATCTATCATATTGCCCAGCACCGTGTTGTAGACGTACGAGTAAGGCACGTCGTTGAAGTCGCCGCAAAGAATGACGGGCTTCTCGGTACTGCGCTGTTCGTTGGCAACGATGTTGGCCTGAGCGGCACGGAACATCAGCCCCAAGGTGTAGTTGCCGAAAATAGCCTGTAAGAAACGGCTGCCACTCACGTCATAACTCTGTGCCATCTTAGCCGCCTGATGGAGCGTACCATTGATGCCAGTCGTCTGCAAGTGAACATTGAAGACGCGAATGTCAGTACCCTTCACATCGATATCGGCCCACATGGCGCTGTTGTTGGTATAGTCAAAGAGGATCGACTTGCTGTTCTTGATAGGGTAGCGACTGTAGATCACCATATCGTCGCGACCTACGCACATATACGGGAAGAACTCCTTATAAGAATCAGAATTCTTCTTGTCACCGCTGATATTGCTGTACTCTTGGAAACAGATGACGTCAACCTTCTGACGACGCATCTCGGCCAGAATGTCCTGAGCCATAAAACCGGATGTCTCGCGTCCGAAGAGTGCGACGTTGTAAGTGGCAATCTTTAGCCCCTGCTTGGCATCAGCAGCCTTGATGTCGACAGATCGGAACTGGAAGAGCGTGCCCATATAAGGAACACAGCAGGCGATGGTGACTACGGGTAAGAGCAAGAACAGCCAGCGGCGACGTACGAGCCAATAGACAGCCAGCAGCAAGTTACACCCTATCAGAATAGGCAGAATGTAGACGAGCATGGCTCTGGCTGTATTTCCAATAGGACTGACATCACCTCCATAAAGAGCCGTGATGGTGAATACGGTTGCAATAATCTGAGCCACGAGGAACATCATGGACATATACTTGTAAACGGCTAACTTACCCATAGCTTTTTTGTGTATGTATTAATCTTAATCTTTGATGTATTTCTGAACCATGTCGAGCAGGTCCTCCACACGGAACGGTTTGGCCATAAACTCGTCGCAGCCTGCTTCCTTGGCTTCGCGGATATTCTCTTCGAAAGCATAGGCGCTGAGGGCAATGACCGGCAGATCGTGGTTTACTTCCTTGATAATGCGCGTAGCGTCGAGTCCGTTCATGTCGGGCATTCGGATATCCATCAGCACTAGGCTGGGGTGCTCTTCTTCACAATAGGTGACAGCCTCGATACCATTATGGGCGCGCAACAGACGATAGCGTTTGCTCAGCACGATGCGAACGAGTTCGTAGTTGCTGTCTTCGTCTTCAGCAACCAGAATCATCGGGGCGTTGGCTACATCGGTCTTGGTGCTGACACGGATGGTGCGAGAATTGGTGGTGATACGACTGTTTTTCATCATGCCGCCAATGGTACCCTCAAAGGGAAGGACGAAGCGGAAGGTAGAACCTTCGCCCAATCTTGAGGTGACGCTGATAGAACCACCCATTTTTTCAACGATAATTTTGCAAAGAGCCAGACCTAAGCCATAGCCGTTCTGCTTGGTTTCGGCATCGCGCGAAACATAGGTCTCGAAGATGTGTTTTTGGTCTTCTGGTGCAATGCCCGAACCCGTATCAGTCACGAAGAACTCTACTTCCTGTCCGTCGTTGATCAGTCGGTAGCCGTAAGTGATGCTACCCTTGGAAGTATGTTTCAATGCATTGCTGATGAGATTGGAGAAAACCTGAGTGAGTCGGTTAGCATCGGTATTGAGATTCACGTTCATATTGGGTTGCGACCAGATCAGCTGAACGGTTTCCGGGCAACGGAATTTGAAGATGAGACGCAGACTCTTGCACATCTCATTCAGGTCTGTCATGCTTTTCTTGAGGGTGAGCTCGCCGGCCTCTACACGCGAAAGATCCAAAATCTCATTGATAAGCGCCAGCAGACGACTGTTGTTGCTCTCGACAATCTCCATATACTTCATGCGCTCTTCGGCAGAGTCGGTCTCTGCCATAATGCGTGAGAATCCCTCGATGGCATTCAGAGGGGTTCTGATTTCATGGCTCATATTGGCCAAGAAGAGCGACTTCATACGACTGGCGTTTTCTGCCTTTTCCGTCTTCTCTTCGTATTCTGCCAGCTTTTTCTTAGCTGCTTGGAGTTCCAATTCTATGGCTTGCTTCTTGGCGTTTGTCTCAGCAAGTTTTTGCAGTAGGATTTCTCTTTCGTCTTGATTCATCTTGAGTAATTAAAGTCAATATCTCCTTGCAATGTATAAATCCCTGCAAAGATAGCAAAATAAAATCAAACGAAAAAATTTTTTAAAGATTTTTTTGTATTAGCCGCGTTTGGCTTTCTCCCAGACTCCTCCCTGATGATGTGTCTGCAGATAGTGGATTCCGTAGAAAACATTGAGGTTCATGAAGAGAAAATAGTAGGGAACGTAGCATAGCTTGTTCTTGCGTCCGTGCTGTTCCAAATAGTATCCGTAGAAAGCTGCGAGATAGAAAAGCAACTGCAGAATCCATATCAGCGTGTAGATAGTTCCGGCATTCATAAAAACCAGAAGCACGTTGACAGGAATGAGAGCCAGCAAAACAAAGGGGGTGATGGTCCAACGAAGCACGCGATGGGAAACAAACTGAAAGGCAACGACAAAGTGATGGAAGGGGTTCATCATACGACGAAGCCACCGACAGCTCTGCAGTCCGCCAGCGGCAATACGGCGCTTGCGCTTTGACTCCTCCGTGAGATCTGCCGAACCGTATTCCATCGCATAGGCATTAGGAGCATACGCGATGCGATAGCCCTCGTCAACCATACGCATGGACATGACGAAATCGTCGAGCAGCGCATTCTCGGGCATGGGATGATAGAGTCGGGTGCGAATGGCATTCAGTTCACCGGCAGCTCCCATCGTAGAATACAGTTCGCTGTCTAATCGCTTCAAGGCACTCTCATAGCGCCAGTAAAGACCTTCGCCCTGAGCAGCTGTCTGGTTGTCGTTACGCGCCATCACGCGTTTCTCACCAGCCACACAACCTACCTGTTCGTCTTGCATGCAGCGAACCATTTCACGAACGGCTTCCGGATTAACCATCGTGTTGGCGTCAGTCATGATGGTTATCTCGCTCTTGATCAGACTGATGCCATGATTGAGAGCCGCTGTCTTGCCTTTGCGTTCAGGCGAGAAGACCACTTCGACCTCGGGATAGCGTTGTAGTCGGGCGTTGGTCTCATCGGTAGAACCATCGGTGACCCACATGATGTGCAGCTTCTGCTTCGGATAATCCAGTTGCAGCGTGTTCTGCATCTTCATGTCTACAACATCCTGCTCGTTGTAGGCACAGACGAGGAAAGTGACTTCGGGTAGCTGGTCTTCGGCGGGCAGCAACGGCTGCTGGGCTTTACCCTTGACGATGTGTTTGATTTTAACCAACAGCCATAGCAACATGCCATATCCCAGATACGTGTAGAATACCAATAAAATACATATCCAAAATAGGACTTTCAGCGTTGTCATGACTGTTGGTGAATAGGGTTAAGAATTCGTTTCAATCTCTTCCTGCATGTCGATAAACTGACGATCCTTGTCGTAGAACTCGTACTGGAGAAAAGCCAGTTTCTGTGAGGGGACAATACGTATTCCCATACCGTATTTCATCTGCCACTTGCGTTTCAGCGAGACGAGCCCCTGATTGATATATGCAGCGACATACGGATGGACATGCAGCGAGAATTTGCGGATGCCTATCTTGTTGACCAGACGGTCAATTTTGCTCTCCAATTGATCTGTAAACAGAATGGACGACTTGATTTTCCCCTTTCCAAAGCAAGTGGGGCAGGTTTCTTCTACGTTGACATCCATAGCTGGTCGGACACGCTGACGCGTGATTTGCATCAGTCCGAACTTCGACAGCGGCAGGATGTTGTGGCGTGCTCTGTCTTTCTGCATGTTCTTGCACATGCGCTCATAGAGCAGTTGACGATCTTCGGCCAAGTTCATGTCGATGAAGTCAACAACGATGATGCCTCCCATATCGCGCAGTCGTAACTGGCGGGCTAATTCATCGGCAGCACCGAGGTTTACTTCAAGAGCATTGGCTTCCTGGCCATTTTCAGCGCGAGTACGATTACCGGAATTGACATCGACAACGTGCATAGCTTCGGTATGCTGGATGATAAGATAAGCACCACGCTTGTAGTTCACCGTCCGGCCGAATGACGATTTGATCTGCTTCGTCACGTTGAAATTGTCGAAGATGGGTACCGTTCCGTTGTACTGCTTGACGATATCCTTCTTGTCGGGCGCAATCAGTTCTACATAATCGCGTACTTGCTGGAAGATGTCGGCATTGTTCACGTGAATGCCGTCATAGGTGGGATCGAACAGGTCGCGCAACATGGCAACGGCACGTCCGGTCTCCTCAAATACAAGTTGGGGCACCTTGGTTGCTTTCTGCACCTTGGTGATAGCATCTTCCCAGCGTTTTACCAGCACCTTCATCTCTGCATCGAGTTCCGCAACACGCTTGCCTTCGGCTGATGTACGGACAATCACACCGAAGTTCTTGGGACGGATGCTCTGCACGAGTTGCTTGAGTCGGGCTCGTTCTTCGCCCTTTTTGATTTTAGATGAAACCGAGACTTTATCGCCAAAGGGGATGAGCACCATATAGCGGCCAGCAAAGCTCAGGTCGCAAGTCAGTCGGGGACCTTTGGTAGAGATCGGCTCCTTTACGACTTGCACCAAGATTTCCTGACCTTGTTTCAATGTTGTCTGCACGCTGCCTTCCTTAGGAAGGTCGGGCTGACGGGTAGCTTTCGCAATGGGATAAAGTTTCTTTTTGTCGCTCTGTACCTGTTTCAGATACTTTTCATAAGAGCTGAATTGAGTGCCTAAGTCCAGATAGTGCAAGAAAGCATCGCGCTCAGATCCTACTTCTACGAAGCAGGCGTTGAGTCCTGGCATCAGTTTGCGCACTTTGCCAAGATAGATGTTGCCTACCGAATAACTGGCCTCTTCACGCTTTTCGTTCTGGTATTCCACCAGATTTTTGTCCTCGAGCAAAGCAATGGAGATTTCCTTCGGCTGGACATCAATGATAACTTCACTTGTCATGTGTAACTATTTGACTTTAGGGTAATTAAAAGCAAAAGGAATGCACCGATTTCTCGGCTGCACTCCTTTCATTTTTCTTTTTAAACGTCAAGCTAGAGCTTACTTGCTCTTATGACGATTCTTGCGTAGTCTCTTCTTACGCTTGTGAGTAGCCATCTTGTGGCCCTTCTTTTTCTTTCCGTTTGGCATAATTCTAAATATTTAAAATGTGAGTTTTATTATTTCATTTTTGCTACAAAGCTCTTGGCTGGCTTGAAAGTGGGGAAGTCGTGAGCGGCAACCACCATCGTGGTGTTCTTCGAAATGTTTCGAGCCGTCTTCTCTGCACGACGCTTAATGGCAAAGGTCCCAAATCCTCTCAAAAACACATTCTCCTTGTTGACAGCCATACAATTACGTATTTCCTCCATGAAGGCTTCAACGGTAGCTGATACGTCCTTTTTGGGCAGTCCGGTATCCTCAGCAATTTTGCTAATAATCTCAGCTTTTGTCATCTCTATAAACAGTTTAATATGTTAATTGTTTCAATTTCGGAGTGCAAAGATACTGTTTTTCAGTGGGATATGGAAATTTTATCTGCTTTTTTTTCTAAAAATATATAATTTTTGTAACTTTGCAGTCTAAAAACACGCTGAAAAGACATGAAACAGACAAAAATTGTAGCTTCCATTAGCGATCGTCGTTGTGACGTTGAGTTCATTAAGCAGTTGTATAATGCAGGAATGAACGTAGTAAGAATGAATACAGCTCATGCGTCCGAAGACGGTATAAAAAATATAATAAGGAACGTGCGCGAGGTAAGTCGCCACATTGGTATACTCATTGACACGAAGGGACCTGAGGTCAGAACGACGGGTTGTGCTGAGCCCATTACCTATAAAACGGGTGATGTGGTAAAGCTCTTCGGACGTCCCGAGATGGACTCCACTCACGACATTGTGAACCTAAGTTATACCAACTTTGCCGCTGATGTGCAGGAGGGCGATCACGTCTTGTTTGACGATGGCGCTCTGGATATGGAGATTATTGGTATTAACGGTCCTGCTGTCATTGCGAAAGTGACGAACGACGGTGTACTGGGTGCTCATAAGAGTGTCAACGTGCCCGGACGCCATATCGACTTGCCCACGCTGACGAAGAAGGACCGTAAGAACATCATGCTGGCTATTGATCAGGATATAGACTTTATTGCCCACTCGTTTGTGCGCTCTGCTGCCGATGTTCGTGCTGTTCAAGCTATTCTGGATGCTTACAATTCGGATATTAAGATAATCTCGAAGATTGAAAATCAGGAGGGTGTTGACAATATCGACGAGATCATCGATGCCTCTTATGGTATTATGATTGCCCGTGGCGACTTGGGTATCGAGGTTCCCATTGAGCGCATTCCCGGTATCCAGCGCCAGATTATCAGCAAGTGTATTCAGAAGAAGAAGCCCGTGATTGTAGCTACCCAGATGCTGCACACGATGATTAACAACCCGCGACCCACTCGTGCGGAAGTGACCGATATTGCCAATGCCATCTATTCAAGCACGGATGCGTTGATGCTCTCAGGCGAAACAGCCAGCGGAAAATATCCCGTAGAGGCTGTGCGCACGATGTCTGCTATTGCTGAGCAGGCTGAGCACGATCGCGCCATCCGTCATATCGATATTCCTCTGTCTCCTGATTGCGATATCCGTGAGTTTATGGCTCACAGCGCTATCGAGGCAACTGAGAAGCTGGGTGTGAAGGGTATTATTACCGATTCTGCTACCGGAACGACGGCTCGTAATCTTGCTGCTTTCCGTGGACCACATCCGGTATTGGCCATCTGCTATAACGATAAGCTGCAGCGATTACTGAACCTCTCATACGGTGTGATTCCCGTCTATCAGAAAGATCATATATCCGGAGAACAGCTGTTCCTGGCCGCTGTCCGCATGTTGCGCCAGAAGGGATATGTGGAGCTGCACGACAAGATTGCCTACCTGAGTGGTAACATCAGTCTTGGCGGAGCGACCAAGTTCTTGGAGATTAATACCGTCAAGGAAGTGTTCGAGCAGGGTTATCAATTCCACATGCCACAGGTGTAAAAATGATAAAAAACGTCAAAGAGCGTAGGTTTTTGGAATTTTTTTGTAACTTTGCACCAAATTGTGCACGTATTTGACATGAATCATATAAGAAACTTTTGCATCATCGCACATATCGATCACGGAAAGTCGACTTTGGCCGACCGTCTCTTGGAGTATACGAAGACTATCCAAGTGACGGAAGGACAGATGTTGGACGATATGGATCTGGAGCGTGAACGTGGCATCACGATTAAGAGTCACGCCATACAGATGGAATATGTGAAGGATGGTGAGAAATATATACTCAACTTGATTGACACTCCGGGACATGTTGACTTTTCCTACGAGGTGTCTCGCTCTATTGCTGCCTGTGAGGGTGCTCTGCTGGTGGTTGATGCCACTCAGGGCGTACAGGCGCAAACTATCTCGAACCTCTACATGGCTATCGATAATGACTTGGAGATCATCCCCGTCATCAACAAGATAGACATGCCATCGGCTATGCCTGATGAAGTGGAGGATGAAATCATCGACCTAATAGGTTGCGACAGAGAGGATATCATTCGTGCTTCCGGTAAGACGGGAGAGGGTGTCGAGGATATCCTGAATGCTGTTGTAGAGCGCATTCCTCATCCCGTTGGCGATGAAGGAGCTCCCTTGCAGGCCTTGATTTTCGACTCGGTGTTCAATTCTTTCAGAGGCATCATCGCATACTTCAAGATTACCAATGGCGTGATCCGTCAGGGTGACAAGGTGAAGTTCTTTAATACCGGAATGGAGTATGTGGCCGACGAAGTGGGCGTGCTGAAGATGGACATGATTCCCCGTAAGGAGTTGCGAACGGGAGAGGTAGGCTATATAATCTCGGGTATCAAGAACGCTAAGGAAGTAAAGGTGGGTGATACGATTACCCATATCCAGCGTCCTTGCGAAAAGGCCATCGAGGGCTTCGAGGAAGTAAAGCCGATGGTATTCGCTGGTGTTTATCCCATCGACCCGGTAGACTACGAGAATCTGCGCGCCTCGTTGGAGAAATTGCAGTTGAATGATGCTTCGCTGACCTTCACGCCAGAGACTTCGATAGCCCTGGGTTTCGGATTCCGTTGCGGATTTCTGGGACTGCTCCATATGGAAATCGTACAGGAACGTCTGGATCGTGAGTTCGACATGGACGTCATCACCACCGTTCCCAACGTTACCTATATGTGCTATACCAAGCAGGGTGAGGTGAAGGAAGTTCATAACCCTTCTGGACTGCCTGACCAGACGATGATAGACCATATTGAGGAACCCTATATCAAAGCCTCGATTATCACAGCTGCCGATTTCATCGGACCAATCATGACGCTCTGTCTCGACAAACGTGGTGAACTGATTGACCAGCAGTATGTCAGCGGTAATCGTGTGGAACTCCGTTTCATGCTGCCGTTGGGCGAGATTGTCATCGACTTCTACGATAAGCTGAAGAGCATCTCGAAGGGCTATGCCTCTTTCGACTATCATATTGACTGCTTCCGCCCGTCAAAACTGGCGAAGCTGGATATCCTGCTAAATGGTGAGCCTGTTGATGCGTTGTCGACGCTGACTCATCAGGACAATGCCGTTACCTTTGGTCGAAGGATGTGTGAAAAGTTGAAGGAGCTGATTCCTCGTCAGCAGTTTGACATCGCCATCCAAGCTGCCATCGGTGCCAAGATTATAGCTCGCGAGACTGTGAAACAAGTGCGTAAGGACGTGACTGCCAAATGTTATGGTGGTGACGTAAGCCGTAAGCGTAAACTGTTGGAAAAACAGAAGCGCGGTAAGAAGCGCATGAAGCAGATAGGTAATGTGGAAGTGCCCCAGAAAGCCTTCCTCGCTGTGCTGAAGTTAGATTGATGGAAACAACAAAATCCTGCAATAACAAATAAAAACGAACCTGAAACCCCAAGAAGAAAAAGACTATGACAACAATTGGACTGACAACACGTGACGTAGCAAGAGAGCTGGCCAGGCGCTACAGTACGATGACTCACGACGAGTTGGATGTGCTGGAAAGCATCCTTGTACCTATGAAATTCCAGAAAGGTGAGATCATCTTGAAGGAAGGCGATATTTGTTCGAATATCTACTGGGTAGTGAAAGGATTGGTGCGCCAGTTCTATTATAAGAACGGTAAGGAACTGACCGAATATATGGCAACGGAGAATACCATCTGCATGTGCATTGAGAGCCTCTTCAAGGAAGAGCCCAGTCGCCAGCAGATTCAGGCTCTGGAGCCTACCATTATCTATGCGATGCCCAAGGGCAAATTGGAACATGAGGCTGTACGCAATGTGAACATCCAGATGCTCTATCGTAAGATTTTGGAAGAGTCGCTGATTATTTCGCAGATTCATGCCGATATGCTTCGCTTTGAGTCTGCTCCTGAGCGTTATGCCAAACTGGTGAAACGCTCTCCCCAGCTGGTGTTGCGTGCTCCGTTGGTTTATATCGCCAGCTATCTGCAGATGACACCAGAGACATTGAGTCGTGTGCGCACGTCAGCCTTGATTGACGATAGGGATTAGCCTTTTACAGCTGACAACTGAACGTAAACATATCGGGGAACTCTTGACTGAGAGAGTCGGGTCTCTCCCTGAACAGTCCGAATAGGGCGCTACCTGAGCCAGACATGGCCGCATAGGTGGCGCCCATCTTATATAGTTTCTCTTTCACGGCTCCAATCTCAGGATGTAGGGCAAAGACGCTCTCCTCAAAGTCGTTCACCAGCGTGTCCTTCCATGTATCTACGGGTTTCATCACGGCTTCGCGACAGTTCATCGCAGGATAGTGGGGGTGGATGCGTGAGAAAGCCTCTTTCGTGGGAACGGGGATGTCCGGACGCACCACCCCGATATACCATCCGCTCAGGTCAAGAGCGATCGGTTGCAGCTTCTCGCCGATACCCTCAGCATAGCACGGACGACTATCGATGAAGAAGGCGCAGTCGGCTCCCAGTTTGGCAGCATAGTCAATCATCTGTTCACGGCTCAATCCCAAGGAAAACAGGTCGTTCAGCAATCGGATCATAAATGCACAATCGCTTGATCCGCCTCCCATGCCAGCTTGCGTGGGAATGCCTTTCCACAGGTGTGTGTGGATGCGGGGCAGAGTGGGGAAGTCTGCTTCCAGCAACTGGTAAGCCCTTACCACCAGATTGCGCTGCTCGTCACCCTCTATGTTCAGATTGGTCACTTTCAGGTCACAGTCAACGGCTGATGGGAACTCTTCGTCCATCAGTTGAACCTCCAGCGCATCTTTGATGGGCACCGGGAAAAACACGGTTTGCAAGTTGTGGTAACCATCGGGCCGTTTCTCCACTACGTTCAGTCCCAGATTGATCTTGGCAATAGGAAATGTAATCATAATAATGTCTGTTCTTCTGTTTTCTGTTGCAAAAGTAGTGATAAAAAATGAAGTTTGCAACAAATCGCTATGAATTAAAGCAAAAAAGTGGCAAATTGTTTGTTGGTTTCGGTGGAATTGTGTAAATTTGCACCCGAAATAAATAAATGGAGAAGAAATGAAGCATCTCAACCTACTGAGCAACCTGATTATTATTCGACTGCGTAGCGTGGCCGGGAGTGATGAGGTATGCATATAATAATAGGTATAGAGTACTGATATATGAGCCTTTCTCACTTCCGGGTGTGAAAGGCTTATTTTGTAATTTGGAGAAAAGAAATACGTAAAAATAAAAAGATTATGAGTGACAGATTGTTTATTTTCGACACGACCCTTCGCGATGGCGAGCAGGTGCCCGGATGTCAGTTGAACACAATTGAGAAAATTCAGGTGGCTAAGGCACTCGAGCAGTTGGGCGTCGATGTGATTGAGGCAGGATTCCCCATCAGTTCTCCTGGTGATTTTAACTCGGTGATTGAGATTTCAAAGGCTGTGACGTGGCCCACTATCTGTGCGCTGACACGTGCCGTCCAGAAGGATATCGACGTGGCTTTTGAGGCGCTTCAGTATGCCAAGCACAAGCGTATCCATACGGGTATCGGCACTTCCGACTCACACATCAAGTATAAGTTCAACTCCACTCGCGAGGAGATTATCGAGCGTGCCATTGCGGCTACGAAGTATGCCAAGAAGTACGTCGAGGACGTTGAGTTCTACTGCGAGGATGCAGGTCGCACGGAGAACGAGTATCTGGCTCGCGTCGTAGAGGCCGTTATCGCTGCTGGTGCTACCGTCGTGAACATTCCTGATACCACAGGTTACTGTCTGCCTCAGGAGTACTTCGAGAAGATCAAGTATCTGAAGGAGCACGTGTCGAACATCGACAAGGCTGTCATCTCTACCCACTGTCACAACGACCTGGGTATGGCCACTGCCAATACGTTCAGCGGTGTGATGGGTGGTGCACGTCAGGTTGAGGTCACCATCAATGGTATCGGAGAGCGTGCCGGTAACACGTCGCTCGAAGAGATTGCCATGATTCTGAAGTGCCACAAGGGTCTGGGCATTGAGACCAATATCAATACCACCAAGATCTATCCCACCAGCCGTATGGTGTCGAGCTTGATGAATATGCCTGTTCAGCCCAACAAGGCTATCGTGGGTCGTAACGCCTTTGCTCACTCCTCTGGTATCCATCAGGATGGCGTTCTGAAGAATGTGCAGACCTACGAGATTATCGACCCCAAGGATGTGGGTATCGACGACAACTCTATCGTACTGACAGCCCGCTCGGGTCGTGCAGCCCTGAAGTATCGCCTGAGTGTGAATGGCGTAGAACTGACGGAGGATAAGCTCGACAAGGTATACGAGAAGTTCCTGCAGCTGGCCGACCAGAAGAAGGAAGTCAACGATGCCGACGTGCTGATGTTGGCTGGTGCCGATACGGCTGAAGCTCACGCCGTTAAGCTCGAATTCCTGCAGGTTACTACCGGTAAGGGTGTGAAGAGCGTTGCTTCTATCGGTCTCGATATCAGCGGTCAGAAGTTCGAGGCTGCTGCCTCTGGTAACGGTCCTGTCGATGCCGCCATCAAGGCCTTGAAGAAGATCATCATGAAGCAGATGACCCTGAAGGAGTTCACCATCCAGGCCATCTCCAAGGGTTCCGACGATGTCGGCAAGGTACACATGCAGGTGGAGTACGACGGAAGCCTGTACTATGGTTTCGGAGCCAACACGGACATCGTGACGGCCTCTGTGGAAGCATATATTGACTGTATCAACAAGTTTAAGAAATGAATACGTTATTCGATAAGATTTGGGACAAGCACGTCGTACAGATCGTGGAAGATGGTCCCACCCAGTTATACATCGACCGTTTGTACTGCCATGAGGTGACATCGCCTCAGGCTTTCGACGGCATGCGTGCTCGCGGACTCAAATGTTTCCGTCCCGACCACATCTATTGCATGCCCGACCATAACACCCCGACGCACGATCAGGACAAGCCCATCGAGGACCCTGTGTCTGCCAAGCAGGTTTCGACGCTGGCTCAGAATGCGAAGGATTTCGGACTGTCGCATTTTGGCATGATGGACCCCTCGAATGGTATCATCCACGTGGTGGGTCCTGAGAAGGGACTCTCGCTGCCAGGCATGACTATCGTTTGTGGCGACTCTCACACCTCTACGCATGGCGCGATGGGTGCCGTAGCCTTTGGTATCGGTACTTCGGAGGTGGAGATGGTGCTGGCCTCGCAATGCATCCTGCAGCAGAAACCCAAGTCGATGCGTATCAGCATCAACGGCCAATTGCAGAAGGGTGTTACGGCTAAGGATGTAGCCCTTTACCTGATGTCTCAGCTCACCACCTCGGGTGCTACGGGTTATTTCGTAGAATACAGTGGCGATGTGGTGAAGAGCATGTCGATGGAGGGTCGTCTGACGCTCTGCAACCTCTCGATAGAGATGGGTGCCCGTGGTGGTTTCGTAGCTCCTGACGAGGTGACTTTCGCTTATGTCAAGGGTAAGGAATTTGCCCCCAAGGGTGCCGATTGGGACAAGGCCGTCGCCTATTGGAAGACGCTGAAGAGCGGCGACGATGCCGTGTTCGACAAAGAGCTCGTGTTCGACGCCAAGGATATCGAACCCCGCATTACCTATGGCACCAATCCTGGTATGGGTATTGGCATCACCGAAGCCATTCCCACCAATGCTGCTGACGCCAAGTCGCCTGAGCAGGGATTCCAGAAAGCCCTCAACTATATGGGCTTCAAGGCTGGTGAGAAGCTGTTGGGCAAGCAAGTAGACTATGTCTTCCTCGGAGCCTGCACCAATGGTCGCATCGAGGACTTCCGCGCCTTTGCTGCTATCGCTAAGGGCCGTAAGAAGGCTGATAACGTGATTGCCTGGCTGGTGCCTGGCTCATGGGCTGTTGATCGTCAGATTCGTGAGGAGGGACTCGACAAGATTCTCACCGAGGCTGGTTTCGAGATTCGCCAACCCGGCTGTTCTGCCTGTCTGGCCATGAACGACGATAAGATACCTGCTGGCAAGCTCTCTGTATCCACCTCGAACCGCAATTTCGAGGGTCGTCAGGGACCTGGTTCACGCACCATCCTCTGCTCGCCATTAGTGGCTGCAGCTGCCGCAGTAACAGGAGTAATAACCGACCCAAGAACACTATTATGAAACAGAAATTCAACGTTATAACATCTACCTGCGTGCCCCTTCCTTTGGAGAATGTGGACACCGACCAGATCATACCCGCCCGTTTCCTCAAGGCCACTACGCGTGAGGAGAGTTTCTTTGGCGACAACCTGTTTCGCGACTGGCGCTACAATGCCGACGGTACGGTGAACGAGAAATTCGTGCTCAACGACCCAACCTATGGCGGATGCATCCTCGTGGCTGGCAAGAACTTCGGTTCCGGTTCCTCGCGCGAGCATGCTGCATGGGCCATTGCCGGCTATGGTTTTCGCGTGGTCATCAGTTCTTTCTTCGCGGATATCCACAAGAACAACGAGCTCAACAATTTCGTGTTGCCAGTTGTGGTGAGCGAGGGCTTCCTGGCTGAGCTTTTCGAGAGCATCAAGCAGAATCCGAAGATGGAGGTGGAGGTCGATCTGCCTCGTCAGACGGTGACTAACAAGGCTACAGGCCGTAGTGAGCATTTCGAGATTAACGGTTATAAGAAACATTGTTTGATCAACGGACTCGACGACATCGATTTCTTGGTGGAGAACCAGGATAAAACGGTGGCTTGGGAACAGCAGCAATGAAGAAGCAGTTTGTAGAAATCATGGATTCCACGCTGCGTGACGGCGAACAGACCAATGGGGTCTCGTTCCTGCCTCACGAGAAACTGGTGGTGGCGCGTAAGCTGCTCAGCGGTGTCAATGTCGACCGCATTGAGGTGGCTTCAGCCCGCGTGTCGGAAGGCGAGCGGGAGGCCGTTTCCATGATTTGTCGCTATGCCAGCCAGATTGGTCGGTTGGATAGGGTAGAGGTGCTGGGCTTTGTCGATGGTGGTAAGAGTGTCGACTGGATAGCCGAGTGTGGTGCTAAGGTCATCAATCTCTTAGCCAAGGGCTCCCTCAAGCATTGTACGCACCAGCTGCACAAGACGCCTGAAGAGCACATTGCCGATATTCGTCAGGAGGTGGCTTATGCCCACGTGAAAGGCCTTGCCGTCAACCTCTATCTGGAGGATTGGTCTAACGGCATGAAGGATTCACCCAAGTATGTCTATCAGGTCATGGACGCTCTCACCTCTGACCTCTCACCTCTCACCTTTATAAAGCGCTTCATGCTTCCAGACACATTGGGTGTCATGAATCCTCTGCAGGTCATCGACTATTTCCGCAAGATGACCAAGCGCTATCCTCATGTGCACTTCGACTTCCATGCCCACAACGACTACGATTTGGCCGTCAGCACCTCCTTGGCTGCTGTCTATAGCGGTGCCAAGGGCATTCACGTCACGGTCAATGGCCTGGGCGAGCGTTGCGGCAATGCACCGATGGCTTCTGTTCAGGCTATCCTCAAGGACCATTTTCATGCCAAGACCAGCTTGGAAGAGAGTCAGCTCAACGACCTCTCCCGCATGGTCGAAAACTTCAGCGGCATCGCCATTGCACCCAATCAACCCATCGTGGGCGACAACGTGTTTACACAGGTGGCTGGCGTTCATGCTGATGGCGATTCGAAAGACAAGCTGTATTACAACGAACTCATCCCCGAACGTTTTGGTCGTAAGCGTGAGTATGCGCTGGGCAAGAATTCTGGCAAGGCTAACATCCTGAAGAACCTCGAGGAGCTGGGTCTTGAACTGACTCCCGAGCAGACGCGTCGCGTGACGCAGCGTATCACCGAACTGGGTGACAAGAAGGAAATCGTGACGCAGGAAGACCTGCCATTTATCGTTTCCGACGTGCTGAAGCACGATGCACCAGAAGATAAAGTAAAGCTGCTAAGTTATGTTGTTTCAACGGCTTATGGCTTGAGGCCGGGTGCTAATATCAAGGTCGAAATCAATGGTAAGCAGTATGAGGCAAGTGCCGTGGGCGATGGACAGTACGATGCCTTCGTCAAAGCTCTGCGCTATATCTACAAGAAGTACCTCGACCGCACTTTCCCCACGCTGGCTAACTATCAGGTGTCTATCCCTCCTGGTGGACGCACCGATGCCTTGGTGCAGACCGTCATCTCGTGGCATCATGGCAACGGTATCCTGCGCACTCGCGGACTCGATGCCGACCAGACCGAAGCTGCCATCAAGGCTACGTTTAAGATGCTGAACATCATTGAGAATGAACAATAAACAAAACAAAATAAGAATACGATTATGAAACTAAAGATTGCCGTTCTTCCGGGCGACGGTATAGGACCGGAGATTATGAAGCAGGGTGTGGCTGTATTGGATGCCATTGCCAAGAAGTGTGGACACCAGTTTGAGTATGAAGAGGCTCTGGTAGGTGCTTCGGCCATCGATGCCGTTGGCGACCCATATCCTGAGGCTACTCACGACGTCTGCATGCGTGCCGATGCTGTGCTCTTCGCTGCTGTAGGCGACCTGAAATATGATAACGACCCCACGTCGAAAGTACGCCCTGAGCAAGGCCTGTTGGCTATGCGTAAGAAACTGGGCCTCTTTGCCAACGTGCGCCCCGTCGCCACTTTCGACTGCCTGCTCCACAAGTCACCGCTGAAGGACGAGCTGCTTCGTGGTGCCGACTTCGTTGTCATCCGCGAACTGACTGGTGGTATGTACTTTGGCGAGAAATACCAGGACAACGACAAGGCCTACGATACCGATATCTATACGCGTCCTGAGATTGAGCGCATCCTGAAGGTGGCTTTCGAGACAGCCCAGAAGCGTCGTAAGCACCTCACCGTTGTCGACAAGGCCAACGTGCTGGCTTCCAGCCGTCTGTGGCGTCAGATTGCCAAGGAGATGGAGCCTCAGTATCCTGATGTGAAGACCGACTATATGTTCATCGACAATGCCTCGATGCGCGTGCTCACCGAGCCCCGTTTCTTCGATGTCATCGTGACTGAGAATACTTTTGGCGACATCCTGACCGACGAGACCTCTTGCATCACAGGCTCTATGGGCCTCCAGCCTTCGTCCAGTCTGGGTGAACACACGCCGCTCTTTGAGCCCGTTCACGGCTCATGGCCTCAGGCTAAGGGGCAGAACCTCGCCAATCCGTTGGCCGAGATTCTCTCAGCTGCCATGTTGCTCGAACACTTCGGCATGACCAAGGAGGGCGCCCTTATCCGCGATGCTGTCAATGCCTCGCTCGACGCCAATGTGCGTACTCCTGAGATTCAGGTCGAAGGTGGTGCGAAATACGGTACCAAAGAAGTCGGTGCATGGATTGTAGATTATATCGAAAAGGCCTGATAGTCCTGTGTGTTGCGACAATTTCGCAACTTACATTACAGGCCCAAACCAATGACACCCAGCGCTGGCGCGACTCCCTGACCGTTCTCAACCGTCAGATAGCCCAGTCGCCCTGGTCGTCAGACCTCCATCTGCGTAAGGCAGCTGCCAATCTGCAATTAAAGCAGTGGCAGTATGCCGTAGATGAGTATGCGCTCATCCTGCAGAAGGATCCGCGCAATCCTGCGGCCCTTTTCTATCGCGCCTATGCCAACACCCATCTGCGTCGTTTCGACCTGGCTCGCAATGACCTTAGCGACTTGCTCGTCTATTGCCCCAACCATTTCGAGGGGCGTCTCTCGCTGGCTGTCGTGCTGCAACAGACGGGTCATCGTCAGGAGGCTATCGACCAGCTCAATCAGGCCATCCAGCTTTATCCCGACTCAGCTGTGGCCTATGCTGCCCGCGCCAATGTCGAGCGCCAGATGAAGCAAGACGAGGCCGCTCTTTACGACTGGCAGCGTGCTGAACAGCTGGCTCCGCGCGATCCTACTTATGTCGTGTCGCATGTCGACTTGCTGCTCGTGCTTGAGCGTCGTAAGGAGGCCCGTCGTGTGCTCGATGCTGCCGTCAGTCGTGGCATTCCTCGTGGCATGTTATTGGAGTGGTTTGAAAAATGCAAACGGAAATGAAGAAGCAACGCTTTCAGTTACCCACCAAGCGCCAGTTCGTCCTTGCCTTTTTTACCATTGTCGCCCTGCTGGCTATCGGTCGCATGGTTGTCGGTGGTAGCGAGGAGGATTCTCTCACCTCTGACCTCTTACCTCTGACCTCTCACCTCGTCTCTGATACTCCTCATCGCATCTGGAGCGTCCCCAGCTATAAGGATGCTTTCCCCGATGCCCAGGACGTTCAGATTCTGGCTGCTGAGAAGTGGGGGGTCAAGCCGGTGAAGAATCGTGCTGATGCCGAATTGCGGAAGAAGGAGCTGGTCTATGTCGATGCCTGTCCATATTATCATGTAGATCCGCTCCACAATTCCATTCCTTACTTGGTGCCTCGTGCTGCCGTCCTGTTGCACGACATCGGGCAGACATTCTGCGACAGCCTCTATCAGAAGGGTGTTCCCCAGAACCAGCTCATCGTCACCAGCGTGCTCCGTACAATGGACGATGTCGCCAAGTTGCAGCGTCACAACCAGAACGCCACCGAGCGTTCCTGCCACCTTTTTGGCACCACCTTCGACATCTGTTATAACCGCTATCATCCCGTAGCCCGTCCAGTCCGCGACGACACCCTCAAGTGGGTACTCTCCGAAGTCTTGCGCGACATGCGCCAGCAGGATCGCTGCTACATCAAATACGAAGTGAAGCAAGGCTGCTTCCACATCACCGTTCGTTAATGCTAAGAAGACGAGATGAATTAATTCTTTGGATGATTTTTACACAATCTTAAACCGGACGCGGAAGGAGTGTTCGTGTTCGTCCCAGTTGGTGCCGAGCATTTCGAAATGGCCTATTTGGGAGGTGGAGCGGACGTGGCGGCCGATGCAGGGACAGACGTCGTAGTCGCCAATGCGAACGAGGCGGATGGTGTCAGAGACATTGGCGGGCAGACGGTCGGCACGGATGCCTTCGGGCAGGTTGTCGATGGTGACGAACTCGAAGGTGACGGGCAGGTCTTCGTTGATGAGCCGTTGCATCTGGCGCTCAATCTCCTTTTCCTCCTGGCGACTGGGCTTGTGGTCGAGATAAAAGCTCATCTTGCTCTTCTTCCGCTCGATGTGCGCATTGTGGGAGCGCTCGCAGCCGAAGAGCCGTATCATGGTTTGATTTAAGAGGTGTTCCGCCGTATGGGCTGGCGGAAACTCCTCTTTATTATGCTCGTTTAGTTCCACGGGATATCAGGTGTATAAGTAGCGCTTGATGCTACGCTTAGGTGTCTTCTCGAACTCCTCGGTGCGGATTTCAATCTCGGCGAGTTTCTCGTAGGCAGGCAAGAGCTCGTTGAGCTGTTGGCGGTTCTGCTCCATGATGTTCTTGATGTCCTCGTCGTTGAAGCGCATGTTCTTGGCTTCGTCGTAGTCGGGATATACGAGTCCGACGAGCTTGTTGTCGCGCTGTACGACAACGCTCTCTACCACCATAGCGAGTGAGTTGAGCTTGTCCTCAATCTCCTCTGGATAGATGTTCTGTCCGCTGGGGCCGAGCAGCATGTTCTTGGAACGGCCGTTGATGAAGACGTTGCCGTTGTAGTCCATCGTGCCCAGGTCGCCGGTATGGTACCATCCGTCCTTGTCGAGTGTCTCGGCTGTGGCTTCGTCGTTCTTGTAGTAGCCCAGCATGGTATTGAGTCCCTTGGCGAGGATTTCGCCCGGAATCTGAGCGGGGTTGGTGGAGTTAATCTTGACCTGCATGTGATAGGCAGCCTGTCCGCAAGAGCCCTGGACGAAGGTCTTCCAGTCGCGATAGCAGATGATGGGGGCGCACTCGGTGGCTCCGTAGCCTACGGTGTAGGGGAACTCGATGCGCTTGAGGAACGACTCTACCTCCTGGTTGAAGGCAGCACCACCGATGATGACCTCGTAGAGCTCGCCACCGAAGGCTTTGACAACCTCCTGGCAAATCTTCTCGCGCACCTTCTTGGAGATGACGGGCATGGAGAGGAGCAGTCGCATGCGGTTGTTCTGAATCTTGGGGAACACCTTCTTGCGGATAATCTTCTCGATGACCAGCGGCACGGCGATGATGATTTTGGGTTTGATATCGGCAAAGGCCTGTGCGATGATGGCAGGCGAGGGGATGCGGTTGAGGTAGTAGACATGGCAGCCATGCAGGAACTCGAAGATGAATTCGAAGGCCATTCCGTACATGTGGGCCATGGGCAGGATAGAGATGATGCGGTCGCCACGTCCGATGATCTTACCCAGCACGTGCTCAGCAAAGTCGTAGTTGGACCAGAGGGCGCGGTAGGGAATCATGACTCCCTTGGAGAAACCGGTGGTGCCCGAGGTGTAGTTGATCATCGAGAGCTCTTCGCCGTTAGCCTCTGTGTAATAATGCACGTGCTCCTTGCGGAAATACTTGGGGAACTTCTTGCCGTAGAGCTCGTTGAGGTGCTCGCGGGCATAGGTGAGCTTATCGGTGCGCGATATCATCAGCGAATAGTCGGGGTTGTTGATGATACCCTCGAGGTGAGGCATCTGCATGGGGTCGATCTGCGTGGCCACATGGTCGCCCACGAACAAGAGCTTGGCGTCAGAGTGGTTAACGATGTTATGAATCTGTTCGGCCATGAACTCGTGGAGGATGGGGACGGCTACGGCGCCGTAGGTCAGCGTGGCCAGGAAGGCTACGGCCCACTGGCTGGAGTTGCGTCCGCAAAGGGCAATCTTGTCGCCCTTCACCACACCGCTGTTCTCGAATAAGATGTGCAGTTTCTCAATCTTTCGTGCAACATCGTGGTATTGCAGGGTGGCTCCCTTATAGTCTGTCAGGGCGTCGAGATCCCAGTTGTCGATGATGCTCTGCTGTATTAGCTGGTTAAAAGAAGGTACGTTTTCCATATCGTGTTATTTGTATAAGTAGCGTTTAATGCTCCTTTTGGGAGTCTTCTGAAATTCTTCTTCCTGAAGCTCGAAAGCTTGTAGTTTGCTGTAGACGGGCAGCTGCTCGTTGAGCTGCTGGCGGTTCTGCTCCATGATGTTCTCGATATCTTCCTGCGAGAACTCCATCTGCTTGGCTTCGTCCATGTCGGGATGAACGAGAGCCACCAGCTTGTCTCCACGCTGTACGATGAGACTTTCGCTGACCAGGGCCATCGAGTTGAGCTTGTCCTCGATTTCCTCTGGGTAGACATTCTGTCCGTTGGCGCCCAGCAACATGTTCTTCAGACGTCCGCGGATAAAGATATGACCGTCGGCCGACATGGTGGCCAGGTCGCCTGTATGATACCAGCCTTCCTCGTCGATTGCCTGACGGGTGGCTTCCTCATTCTTATAATAGCCCAGCATGACGTGAGTGCCGCGACAGACAATCTCGCCCTCGATGTTCTGCGGGTCGGGCGACAGGATTTTTACCTCCATGCGGCTCACGGGTGTGCCACACGAAGAGGGCACGAAGTCGTGATAGTCGCTGAACGAAATCAGGGGCGCACACTCGGTGGTGCCATATCCGACGGTAATGGGGAAGTCGATGCTCTTGAGGAAACTCTCAATCTCCTGGTTGAGCGGCGCACCACCCACGATGACCTCGTAGGCTCTGCCACCGAAGGCCGCATAAACCTCCTGACAGATGCGCTCCTTGACCTTCTTCGACACGACGGGCATCTGGAGCAGCAACTTGAAGACGTTGTTCTGTATTTTGGGGAACACGCGCTTGCGGATAATCTTCTCGATAATCAGGGGGACAGCCACGACGACATCCGGACACACCTCCTTGAACGCCTCGGCGATAACGGCAGGCGAGGGGAGACGGGTGAGGAAGTAGAGATGATAGCCCGAACAGAAGGGGAAGAGGAACTCGATGGCCATTCCATACATGTGGGCCATGGGCAGGATACTCAGCGTGCGGCTGAACTGCGGCATGTGGTTGCCCAGGTACTTTTGGCAGAAATCGACATTGCCCCAGAGTGCGCGATAGGGGAGCATGACGCCCTTGGAGAATCCGGTAGTGCCCGATGTGTAGTTGATCATGCAGAGCTCCTCGGCCGTGTCCTGATGCCAATGGATGTCCTCCTTGCGGTAGGCATTGGGGAACTTATGGCCAAACAATTCATTTAAATGTTCGCGCGCATGCATAAGCGCTTCGTTGCGGCATGTGTGGAGCGAGAAGTCGGGCAGATTGAAGATACCCTCGACATGGGGCATCTCGTCGGGAGTTATCGTGTTCACCACATAGTCGCCCACAAACAAGAGTTTAGACTCAGAGTGATTGACGATATTGTGGATTTGCTCACCATTAAACTCGTGAAGAATCGGGACGATGACGGCTCCATAAGTCAATGTAGCCATAAAGGCCACCGCCCAGTGTGCAGAGTTGCGTCCGCACACAGCTATCCTGTCTCCTTTCTGAATACCGGCTGCCTCCATCATGATATGCAGTTTCTCGATTTTTCGAGCTACATCATGGTACTGCAAGGTGGTTCCCTTGTAGTCTGTCAGCGCATCGAGCAGCCAGTTGTCTTTTATCGTTTTCTCAACGTACGAATTAAAACTAGGTATGTCGTTCATTGCACAATTTTCAAAATTTTGTGCAAAGGTAATTCATTTTCTGCACATTCCAAAAAAAAATGTGCAGTTTTTTGCGAAGTTGCTGAAATTTCTGTTTTATAGGGAAAAATTCGACATCTTAGGCGAAAATAAATTAAATTTTATTTTGTCATTTGAGCGAATTGTCGTACCTTTGCACCCGATTTCGTAAAAAACAGTTGATGAAGAACGACAAAATGAAGAATCAGTACCGCGTCAACGAACAAATTCGTGTACGCGAAGTACGTATTGTTGGAGAGGACGGTTCTACCGTTGTCCCCACTCGTCAGGCTCTTGACATGGCTCGTGACCAAGGCGTTGATCTGGTTGAGATTTCGCCCAATGCCAATCCTCCCGTTTGTCGCTTGATCGACTATTCGAAATTCCTCTACCAGCAGAAGAAGCGCCAGAAGGAAATGAAGGCCAAGCAGGTGAAGGTAGAGGTGAAGGAAATCAGATTCGGACCCCAGACCGACGAGCACGACTATCAGTTCAAGCTGAAGCACGCCAAGGAATTTCTGGAGGAAGGTAACAAGGTTCGCGCCTATGTGTTCTTCCGTGGCCGATCGATTCTTTTCAAAGAGCAGGGTGAAGTATTGCTCCTGCGTTTCGCCAACGACCTTGAGGAGTGCGGTAAGGTAGAGGGAATGCCCTCGCTGGAAGGCAAGAAGATGTTTCTCTATCTCGCACCCAAGAAGGCTGGTGTAGCCAAGAAGAGTCAGCAGGCTCGCGACCGTGAGGCCTCAGAAGCCGAAGCCAAGGAGGCTGCCAAGCAGCAACAGGCTGAGGAAGCAAAGCCGTCGAACGGTGGACTGTTTGCCAATGCAAAGATCAGCGCAGACGCCCTGAAGAAGCTGACAGAGAGCGAAGAATAAGAAAAAGAAGGTGGCGCGCCCGGTATATGCGTAGTCGCCGATTTAATAATAACAATTTAAATATTTAAAAACAATGCCAAAAGTAAAGACAAACTCCGGTGCCAAGAAGAGATTCTCATTCACCGGTACAGGTAAGGTTAAGAGACACCATGCTTACCACAGTCACATTCTGACTAAGAAGACCAAGAAGCAGAAGCGCAACTTGGTAGGTTCAACCATCGTTGATAACTCTAACATGAAGCAGGTTCGCGACCTGTTGTGTCTCCGTTAATTCACCTATTGTCAAACATTAAAAAGTAAAGAAAACTATGCCAAGATCAGTCAATCACGTTGCATCAAGAGCAAAACGTAAAAGAATTCTGAAACTCACTCGCGGTTACTTTGGTGCCCGCAAGAATGTTTGGACAGTAGCCAAGAACACTTGGGAAAAGGGTCTTACCTACGCTTATCGCGATCGTAAGAACAAGAAGCGCACCTTCCGCGCCCTGTGGATTCAGCGTATCAACGCTGCCGCTCGTCAGGAGGGTATGAGCTATTCAGCCCTGATGGGAGCCCTCTCGAAGGCTGGTATCGAGATCAACCGCAAGGTGCTCGCTGACCTCGCCCTCAACAATCCTGAGGCTTTCAAGGCTATCGTAGCCAAGGTGAAGTAAGCGAAATCGTTATTAAGCGAAATAAAAAGAGCTGCATCTTTAATGATTGCGGCTCTTTTTTTTGCTCTATTGAAAAATAAGTCGTATCTTTGCAGGACTTAACAGTAACTATATCACAAAAACAAGTAATATGAAGAAATTGTTATTGGGAGACGAGGCTATTGCTCAGGGCGCACTCGACGCCGGACTGAGTGGTGTCTATGCCTATCCGGGCACTCCCTCTACGGAGATTACCGAGTACATCCAGATGTCGCCACTCGCCAAGGAACGCGGCGTGCACAGCCGCTGGTCTACCAACGAGAAGACGGCTATGGAGGCCGCGCTGGGCATGTCGTACATGGGTAAGCGCGCCTTAGTTTGTATGAAGCATGTGGGTCTGAACGTATGTGCCGACCCGTTTGTCAACTCTGCCATGACGGGTACCAACGGTGGTATCGTCGTGCTGGTGGCCGACGACCCCTCTATGCACTCATCGCAGGACGAGCAGGACTCTCGCTTCTATGGTAAGTTTGCCATGATTCCTACGCTGGAACCTTCGAGCCAGCAGGAGGCTTACGACATGATGAGCGAGGCCTATGAGCTTTCCGAGAAGTTGCAGTTGCCTATTCTGATGCGCGTTACCACCCGTATGGCGCACTCCAGAGCAGTTGTTCAGTGTGCTGACGAAGCTCGTCAGCCCAATGAACTAAACTACAACGCCAAGGCTTCTAACTGGGTGTTGCTGCCTGCCTTCGCCCGCAAGCGTAATGACATCGTGACAGCCCAGCAGCCGCTGTTGGAGCAGATGGCCGTTGACAGCAAGTACAACCGTTATGAGGATGGTAAGAACCAGGAACTGGGTATCATCGCCAGCGGTATTGCCTATAACTACCTGATGGAATGCTTCCCCAACGGTTGCCCTTATCCCGTGCTGAAGATTTCGCAGTATCCTATTCCCAAGAAACTGATTCGCCGCATGACGGACGATTGCCAGTATGTGCTGATTGCCGAGGAGGGTCAGCCCTTCATCGAGGATCAGGTGCGTGGCGTGATGCCCGGCAATGCTGTCATCAAGGGTCGTCTGACGGGAGAACTGCCTCGCACGGGTGAACTGAATCCCGACCTGATCAAGAAAGCCCTGGGCATGGAGATTGGCGAGAACTACGCTACTTGCGAGGATGTGGCTCCACGTCCACCCGCACTCTGTCAGGGTTGCGGACACCGCGATGTCTATGCTGCCCTCAACGAGGTATTGCTCAACTACCCCAATGCACGTGTGTTTGGTGATATCGGCTGTTATACGCTGGGATTCCTGCCTCCCTATAAGGCTATCCACTCTTGTGTAGACATGGGTGCTTCGATTACGATGGCCAAGGGTGCAAGCGATGCCGGACAATGGCCTGCCGTTGCTATCATCGGCGATTCTACCTTTACCCACTCTGGTATGACCGGTCTGCTCGACGCTGTCAACGAGAATGCCAACATCACGGTCATCATCAGCGACAACCTGACAACCGCTATGACGGGTGGACAGGACTCTGCCGGTACCAATAAGTTCGAGGCTATCTGCCGTGGCTTGGGTGTCAGCGAAGAGCATCTGAAGGTTGTTGTTCCCCTGCCTAAGAACATGGAGGAGATCAAGAAGACCATCGATGAAGAGATCAACTACCACGGAGTCAGCGTCATCATTCCTCGTCGTGAGTGCATGCAAACATTACAACGTCATTTGAAACAAAAGAAAGCAGCAAAATGAAGACAGATATTATTTTATGCGGAGTAGGTGGTCAGGGTATCCTCTCTATCGCCACCATCATTGGCGAGGCCGCCATGAAGGAGAACCTCTATATCAAGCAGGCCGAGGTGCACGGAATGTCGCAACGTGGAGGTGACGTGCAGTCGAATCTGCGCATCTCCAGCAATCCTATCCAGAGCGACCTGATACCCCTTGGCGGGGCTGATGTCATCATCTCGATGGAACCCATGGAGGCTTTGCGCTATCTGCCTTTCCTCGCAAAGGAGGGATGGATTATCACTTCGAGCACTCCTTTTGTGAATATTCCAAACTATCCTGATATTGAGACGATTAAGGCTGACTTGGAGAAGCTTCCTAATGTCATCATGCTCGATATTGAGCAGAAGGCCAAGGATGCTGGCGTGCCCCGTTCGGCCAACGTCATTCTGCTGGGTGCTGCCCAGAAGGCATTAGGCATTGAGTACGAGAAATTGGAGGATGCCATTCGTCGTGTCTTCGGACGCAAGGGCGAGGCTATCGTCGATGCCAACATCAAGGCTTTAGGAATAGGTGCAGCCTATTCTAAGTGAAAAGTGAATAGTGAAAAGTGAAAAATTTGCTACCGCTATTGTTATGATGGAAACACCGATTAAGAAAGAAATAGTTGACGGGCTGATAGCCGAACTGGGTATCAAGGACTTTGCCAAAGCAACCATCCGTGAGGTGAAGCAGGTTGCTGCCAAAGCCGAACAGGCGAGTGGGGTAGAGTTTATCAAAATGGAAATGGGTATTCCTGGTCTGCCTGCTGCTCAGGTGGGCGTCGATGCTCAGGTCAAAGCGCTTCAGGACGGCATTGCCCACTCGTATCCCGACATTCAGGGCTATCCGGAGTTGAAGAAGCAGGCTTCGCGATTCGTGAAGGCTTTCATCGGACTGGATATCAACCCTGTGGGATGCGTCCCCGTTTGTGGTTCCATGCAGGGTACGTTTGCCTCGTTCCTCACCTGTTCGCAGGCTTCGAAGGGAAAGGATACCGTGCTCTTTATCGACCCCGGATTCCCCGTTCAGAAGATGCAGTTGCAGGTGATGGGCGTGAAGCTGGAGACCTTCGACGTGTATGACTATCGTGGCGAGAAACTCGGTCCGAAGGTGGAGAGCTATCTGGCGAAGGGTAACATCTGCGCCATCGTCTATTCTAATCCCAACAATCCCTCTTGGGTTTGTCTGAACGAACAGGAGCTGCAGGCCATTGGTGAGCTGGCTACGAAGTACGACACCATTGTGATGGAGGACTTGGCTTACTTCGCTATGGACTTCCGCAAGAATCTGAGCGTACCTTTCGAACCACCTTATCAGCCCAGCGTTGGTCGCTATACGGACAATTACATCCTGCTGATCTCGGGTTCCAAGGCATTCAGCTATGCCGGTGAGCGCATTGGCGTGACTTGTATTTCCGACACGCTGTTCAATCGCCACTTCCCCGACTTGGCCGCCCGCTACGAAGGCTTGCCTTTCGGTTTGGTCTTCTCGACCCGCATGCTCTACGCGCTCTCCAGCGGTACCAGCCACTCGGCACAATATGCGATGGCTGCCATGCTGAAAGCTGCTGTGGAGGGCGAATACGACTTCCGCAAGGAGGTCAGCGTCTATGGCGAACGCGCTCATAAGCTGAAGGAGATTTTCTGTCGTCATGGATTCCATGTGGTTTATGACAAGGATCTCGACGAACCCGTAGCCGATGGCTTCTATTTCACGATTGGCTACAAGGGAATGACGAGTGGAGAGTTGGCTCGCGACTTGATGTACTATGGCGTGTCGGCCATCTGTCTGATTACCACCGGTTCGCATCAGGAGGGCTTGCGCGTCTGCACCTCATTCATCGAGGATCACCAGTATGCACAGCTGGAAGAGCGCATGCAGGTGTTTGAAGCGAATCACCAGTAAACAAAAACGTCGGGACAAATCATTGCGATTTGCCCCGATGTTTATTTTTATCGTTTGAAATTCGTTCTTCGTCGATTACCCGTTGGCCTTACTGCGAAGTGAATCCAGTAGGTGCATCCCTTCTGTTCTATCAACAGTTCGTCGTAGTCCTCTTTGTTCAGGTCGCTGATGTCCAGCAATATCGCCGCATAGCGCAAAGCCTGTTCGATGCCTACGCAACGGATATCCACCGCACATCCCGTCAGATGATTGCTCGTCGGTACACCCCCTACTGCCTTGTTCACCTCCGGACTTCTGAACCCGCAGTTGATGATCAACGGGTCATCCCCATCGCCATACAGGTTGTTCCACCTTCTCCGCAATTGCTCCAGCCATCCACACAGGCGCTTCAGATTCTCCACTTGAGCCTCATTCGGCTCGTTCTTCAATCCCGTTCTCGTTTTACAAAGCTCCCCCAGCGTAAAGTGCTGAGAGAGCTGAAATTCATAATTCCTCATTCCTAATTCCTAATTTAGAAATCATGCCATGATTTCTTTAATAATCTTCCTGTACTTACCTTGTTTTTGTCGTTCCACGAAGCCATGCGTCAGCCATCTTTGGCATTGCTTGCTTGCCGCAT
>Ga0129306_1001153_pt1 | contig 32717 bp, 28 predicted proteins | sample P827metagenome_FD_94438 | JGI IMG/M metagenome (GOLD analysis project Ga0129306, IMG submission 94438) | Capybara group fecal microbial communities from Wisconsin, USA - P827 metagenome | ecosystem: Host-associated > Mammals > Digestive system > Large intestine > Fecal | place: USA: Wisconsin...
CTCCCGACTTACCGCTCGACTTGCATGCTTAAGACGCGCCGCCAGCGTTCGTTCTGAGCCAGGATCAAACTCTCCATGATTATTTCAATACCCCGAAGGGTAATGATCTCATAAACAGTTCAAACCAGCTTAAAATATTTGCTGAATTGATTTACAATCGAATCTCGAGAACCGAGATTCGCGGGTTGTGTTTTTCTTGATACTAAAAACACTAAAAAATTATTTAGTCAGTTATTTCCTTCCCTGATCTGTCAAAGAACTTTTTGTTTAGTTCGTGTGTCGCAACTCAGTGTTGCGACGGTGAGAAATAATATATACCTGCTTTCATTTTTAGTCAAGTAAATTTATAAAAAAAAATAACTTTTTTTAAATATTTTTTACATTTTTTTTCTTTATCTGATATAATATTTGTACTGAAAATTCAGGAGGTAAAAAAATGAAAACTGCTGCAGTATTCTTTGCAGATGGATTTGAAGATATTGAAGCTTTGTCACCGGTAGATTACTTGAGAAGAGCTGGAGTTGAAGTAATAACAGTTGGAGTCAAAGGCAGGCCTTTTAATGATACAATGATTGTTACAAGCTCACATAATGTTCCAATGATTATGGATATGAGCTTTGATGCTTATTTGAAACAATTCGAAGATAATATTCCTGATTGTGTAATATGTCCTGGTGGAGGTAAAGGTGCCATTAACCTTTCAGAAAACACAACTTTACTTTCTCATCTTGAAAAGGCATGGGATAAAGAACGTCTTGTTGCCGCTATCTGTGCAGCACCTGCTGTTGTCCTTGGTAAAACAAAAATCCCTGCAGGAAAGAAATGGACATGCTATCCGGATATGGAAGGTGAATCAAAAGCTGAATACCAAAGCGGTTACAGCAACAAGGTATTTGTAACTGATGGAAATCTCGTAACTTCCCGCGGCCCTGGAGCTGCAGAAGAGTTTGCAATGGAACTAGTAAGGATTCTTGCGGGAGAAGAGGTTTACAGAAAGGTTCATGATAGCGCACAGATGCGCTGATAGAGCATGGATTGCCACGTCGCTACACTCCTCGCAATGACGAGGAGTTTTTTTATTACAATTCCTGTTCTTTAACTCTAATCTGTTCAGAGAGATTTTTTATTTCTTCCTGAATATCATTTAAGATTTTTATATCTTCAACATTTTCACAAGTGATTGAGGCACCCTGTAAAAGCATCTGAGAAAGTTTAAGTCCCATTTCTTCGTACTTGCAGTCACGTTTTGTTTCTAATTTATGGATTTCAATTTTTGTTACACTTTTATCTGTAAAATCCTGAACTTTATCTCCAGCTTTTTCCAGAGCCTCTTTTGAAGCCTGTGTACCGCGTGTGAATAAATCTTTAACTTTGTTTTTTACTTCATCCATATTCATATCTCTACCCTCTTTTTACACTCGTTTAATTGCAAGCAATGTCAAATCATCAGACTGTTCATCTTCAAGCATCTGATCATAATCAACATAGTTCACACCGGCAGAATCTTCTGCTTTGTGGGCTGCATAGTAATCATACATATTAAAGTATTTTGAAAGGAATTCGTCAATCTTTTTATCAATTCTTATATAGTCAGTTTGGGTAACTTTATCAGATTTATAAAGACGGAACACCTTTTCCAAAGACGAAAGAGCAAGAATTGATTCAGAAACTGTTCCTTCACATTTTGTAAAATCAAAATCTAGAACTTCACCTGTAGCAGGATTATCAAGTTTTGTTAGCGTAAACTTACGTTTGTTATATACAGCTTCGATTACCTGCTTTATTCGTTCTGGTCCAAATTCCTCTTTTGCATCTTCCAGCTTAATTTCTATTTCCTCTTCATGAGTTTTTGGATTCATCTTTTTAACTTCAACTTCATTCTGACGGACTGAATAATCAACTTCACGAATGCGACGCGTAGATTCTTCTATACCGTCAGTATAAAGATAAAGTATGTCACCGCGATTAAGCACAGTTTTTTCAACCTTAAAGCCACCTCGCATTGCCACCAGATCAGAAGTAAATACTCCCGCTGTTGGAGCTGATGCAAGAGTCAAAAGTTTTAAGGTATGGGTTGCTGAATCATAAATATGAACTAAATTATCTCCGGCATTACACATATAAAGTTCGCCGTTTTTAACGTTCAAAAGACAAATAATAAGAGTTGCAAATTTTCCACGCAAGCCAAGACCTTCAATAAAGTCGTTTATCTGTTCTACAAGTTTATTAAGCTGAGTTCCATTTTTTGCAAAACTCCATTTTTCAAAATAGCGTCGGAAAATTGTTGCAACTACGGTCATGATAATTGCCGCTGGAATTCCGTGTCCTGAAACGTCGCATTTAATTATACAGAACCAGGTATCATCGAGTCGTTTATAATCAAAGTAGTCACCGGAAACTCCGGATTCACCTTCATAGTAACCAAAACATTCAAGTTCATTATCTTTATATTCAGCAAAAGTATTTTTGTTATTTGCACCTAACGCAACAAGAGGCAGGAAAGCTTTTTGAACGGCTTTACCGTCCATAGCAAGAGCCTCTTCTTCTGCATTGGCAACAAGTTCATGGGTCATGTTATTAACCGCATCGCCAAGTCGCCCTACTTCGTCCCGCGATTTAATTACAACATCTTTACCTTTTAGATTTATTTTATTTTTTGTCTGACCAATCATAATTACGTGCGACTCAAGTTTTTTAATTGGACGGACTATAAGTGAAGCAAAGATGTATGCGCCCATAATTCCAAAGACTACGGCCGCCACGGCAACTATGAGAGAAAAATAAACGATTTTGCGGATTTCGGCATTAAGACTGTCTATGAGACTTTGAGTTGAAAGCTCAAGATAAATTACACTATGGATATAGTTACCACTATTTCCTTTTCGATACATTACGGGACGATAGAAAATATAGTTCGTATTTGTACGGTCCAGATTTTCTGTATCAAACTGAGGGAATGAACCTGCTGCGGCTTTTGAGTATTCTGCGAGTCTTGCATCAAGCTGATTTCTTAATTCAACAATAACATCAGATAAACGCTCTGCTTCTTCAGTATCGTCAGGAAGAACTGAAGCGTACAATGCTTCTGCATCTTTAGACAGGCTATCAATCTTATCTGAAAGCTCACGAACTTCATTATTGATTTCCGAATCCAGACCTTTTAATTTATCTGTAACTTCAAGAATTACCTGTTCCTTAATTTCAGATTCACCATAAATTAAACTATAGCTTTCTGTTTTTTCATTGATATCCGGATCATTAGTTGCCCATATATAATTCAGATTTTCTGCAGAGTCAGAATCAAGCTGCTGTCCGATTATCGTAACATATTTTACTTCAGACATGGCATCTTTTTGAGCCGGCAATGCTGAAAGTTCAAGAAGATTATTTGCAGGGAAGAAATTCTTTACACCTGAATGAAGGCTTTCCAGAAGAACTTCCGTTCGGTTCTGCAAACCAGCTGCCATAGTCTGCTCCTGCAATCGAATAACCTTATATCCATTTTCAAGGGTAACGGCAACAACAACCGCAATAACAAGTGAGAACGCAAAAGCAATCAGTTTTTTCTTCAGACTAGGTAAACGTCTGAAATTCTTTCCAAGATTTTTCAGTGGCATGGCAGCTCCTGTGAACAATGAATTAATCTCGTTCTTAGTTAATTTCTTTTCATGTATATTTTGATAAAGATTGATTACAAGAAACAATAAAGTAACAGCAACAATCATTATTATGAGGAATAATATGATCAGACTGACTGCAACTTTATATTTATATTTTTTGAATTCAGGATTCAGATAATTCTGCGGTTCATATTCCGCTTCAATTTTTAGAGTTCCATTTTGTGAAATTGTTAATATACTTCCAGTAAAATATAATCCACGGTCGGTATGTAAAATACCGATTTTATATTTTCCTTCATCGAGGTCACTTCCAAGCTGTACTGAAGCAATCCTGCTGTCGGACTGTACTCTGTATTTTCCATCTGCAAGAGTGAGTGTTAGATCATAAGGCGCTTTACCGTCTGCATCAATATAAATCTCGCTTACTTTTCCATCATAGGTAAAACCGCCACCTGTAATAGTAAGTGTACTGTCCCCCATTTCATTTTTCTGCTGCTGAATCGAAGTTACATAAGTTGACGGCTGAAATTTGTTTAAGATATAAAGTGCTGTTGAAGGAGCACTTATATTTCCAACTTCATCAACTGCAGAAACAGAAATTATATAAACACCATTCGTTCTGTTATAATAACGACCGGTAGTTAGTAAACGAGTAGAGGTTACACTTGAACCACTCATTCGGCGTTCCTGTGTAAGTGCTCCTTCGTATTTTTGCAAAAGTCTGTCTCTAATTTCTTCTGTCTGTTCTTTTGAAATACTCAGCGGATGCTTTTTAGAAACGGCAATGGATTTTGGAATTGAGCCCAGATAATCAATACGATAAAGATAATTTACCGCATCAGGAGAATCCGAAGACTTCCACTTTAAGCTGTAATTATTTGAATCAAGAAATCCATATTCATCCAGATTTTCGATTAATATTTCCGGCGGATTTGGAGGAGTCAAATCAAGATGATAACTTATACTTGCAACTTCAGACCAGTTACCCGCATAATCTGCTACTCTGGCTTTGAGAATATAATTTCCATCTTTTTTAGCTTTTACGCGGATTTTATTTTCTTTTGTAAAATGTTCAATCTGTTTAGGAGGCTCATAACTTCCAATATCATCTTCATGAGCCCAGACATAAGAATAACCAGATATATTTGATGAATCTTTTGGAAAATTAATTTGAATCTGAACATCTTCTGCACGTGAGCTTTTTCCTTTTTTGAAAGAAAGCGGAGTAAAAGATGGCGGTAAAACTGATTTATCCGGAGAAAGGATTGCGATTGAGTTTTTAGCTGCAGTATTTTTCTGCTGCCAGATATATGACAGAATTGCGTTATCAGCATTTTCAATATCAGAAGTAATGAGTGGATACACAAATAAATTTGAATTACGGTCTTCAACAAGACTTGCTTCATTCCAGTAGCTGCCATCTTTTTTTGCCATATAAACTGATTCACGACCACGTCTTGTGTCGAACCAGGTCATATAAAGACTATCATTATAATTAAATAATACAGGCCTGCTTGCACTTCCCTGATTTGTAACAGCTTCTGCAGAACCTGTAACTACACCACTTTCAGAAAGATTTTCTATCCAGATTGAAGAATTAACAGAATCTGTTCGTTCCCAGGCAAGATATACATTTCCACCAACCTCATACAAGATTGGTCGCTGGTTTTGATATTCATAAAATTGTTTACCACCACGACCTTGCAGGGAATTACGCCCCGTAACAAGTACTGGAGCAGACCATTCCTTACCAGAGTTTACAGTCATATAAATCTGATAAGAAAGCCTGTTTGTTTCGGCTGAAGTATATTGTGCCTGAAAAACAACTATGTCACCAAAGGGAGAAGCAAGCAAAACCGGAATAAATGGATTTCTGTAATTTGCAGCAGGCTGGAATTGTGCAAACTTAGACCACTTTAATCCATCAGAAGAATCTGTATAAAAAATTGAAAAAGAGTTTTCTTCACCAACAGATGTAAATAGACGGAAAGTATCGGCTCCGCTTGCATAAAGTCGCGGTGCTACTGTAATTGCAGAAGCAGCCGGTATCTTTGTTTCTGAAAAAGTTGTGCATTCATCATCAGAAACAAAAACCGAAAGATTTGAAAGGCCAGTCATTACAGCAACGCCGACAGTTCCTTTTTTTAAGGCAGATACAGTATAAAGATCCGGGACCTCATCACCCGAATAACTGAATGGCCCCGCAAAACGCCTGTTTTCACTGTAATTTTTTAGTGTTTTATATTGTCTCACAGAAAGATAAATTTGATGCTTGGCAACATCAACTTCCTGCCAGAAAAGGTAGGTAGATTTTCCATCTTTTCCAGAAACTGTTACAGGAAAGCGAGAATCTGTATCTGTGATTATCTGAGGATTTTCCCAGTAAAAATCTGCTGCAAAAAGTTTAGTAAGATTTTTTCCAGACACGCTGACATAGGAAAGAATTATGAGAAGTAATAATCTTTTGAAAATGCCTGACCTGTTTCTCATGCCCTAACTTCGTGCCTCAATCTTATTTTTCAAATCTTTTATTTTCTGCGAATTACTGTTCTGCGGCTTTTTCAAAAGCTGTTCAACAATTGCATTTGCACCTACTACATTATTATTCTGAAGTCTCTGAATTGCAAGCTGATAAAGTCTTTCATCTTCTGTAGAGAGGACGGTAGAAGTATTACCACCAATTTTTGTAGTGATTTTATCTTTAAGAGCCATTGCTTCCTGATTATCTGAGACAAGAGTTAAGGCTTCGTCAATTTTTGATAATGCACTCTGAAGCTTTGCTGTATCATTACCGGCAGAACTATAGATTTTCTGCGCATCTGCAATAAGTTTTTTTGCACGATTTGCACCCGTATTGCTTACCGGCTTCTGGCGGATACCAATATCAATTTCAACCTGATAAATTAAATCTTTGAGTCCCTTGTAATCTGGTTCAAGTTCATAATAATCCAGAAGATTTGCATAGCCTTCCTGACGTGTATCTTTGCTCTTACACATCATTTTGGCCATTTCAATTTTCTGAGAAAATTCTTCACTGAATTTCTTTGGATCAAGCAGGCGGTTTATTCGCAGAGTCAGAATTGAAGCTTCCTGATTCAAGGGATAAACATACTGAAGCTTTTGAATACTTTCAAGGGCAAGCGCAAGGTCTGCTTCACCGGCACTTCTGTTTCCTTCCCCTATCTTACGGCTGCCTTCATCAAAATACTGATAAGCCATATTCAAAAGCTGGGACATCTCCGGATACTGCGGTGCCGAAGGAAGGATTTCGCGTCCCGTCTTCATGGAAATGGCAGTATTTACAAAGTTCAAAAGATTAGATACTTCTTCATCTTCATCAACGTTTGTAACTGCCCAGCGGATTTTTGCCTGATTAAGATATTTTTCTGCATCATCAAAACGACCGTTAAAGTATGCATCTTTTGCACGGGTCTTAAGCTCGCGAACTTCCCGCACGACAATTTCATTTTCGGCCTTAGCAATATTCTCACCAAGAGACTGAAGTTTACGGTCTGTCTCGGCCCGCAAAATCTCATCGTTCTGATTAGTCAGCGCCTCATCATATTTACTCAAAGCGTCCTGAAGTTTTTTACGAGCCGTATCAAAATCTTCGGCGCGAAGTGCATTTTGAGCCTCATTAAAACGGATATCAGCTTCGTTTCTCGCAAGCTGAGAAGCAGTTATCTGACGACGTGCAACTATGACCTGATTCTGAGCGCCCGTTATAAGTGCTCTTAATTTTTCGCGCTGTGCTTCAAAGTAACTGCGAGTATCGGAAACAAGCGTACTTACATCAGAAGCGACCTCTTCGTAATTATCAGAAATTACCTTTTCATATCCGTCTATAGTTGTTATGCCTTTTTGGGCAACATTCTGCGTATAATCTGCAATCTGCAACGAAAGATCCGGATAACTGTAATAAATTCCAAAATCCAGTTCAGGGTCTGCATTAAAAGAACTCTCATAAACTACAGACTTAGAAATATCGCTCTTAAGTTCTGTTAAAATATTCTGAGGAATCTTTGTAAAAAAGCCTGCCCTGTATTTATCTGCAGAATTGTAATAAGCAAGAGCATTATCATAAACTGCATCAGAGTTATTTTTGTAATAAGTGGTAATTTCTGTCCAGGCTCGACGCAAAATATTTTCTGTATCGCTGAAAATTGAATTGAGTGTCTGCGAATATATATCTGAAAGCCCGTCAAAATCGCGTCTGCCAGTTTTTTCTGCTGCAGATTTATAGGCTACTGTCCAATCAAAAGAATTAAGAGTCTGATTATGCTTAATTCCAATCAATTGTGTAAGGCAGCGATTTGAATCAAACAAGGCATTTATTTGTATTACATCAGAATTGCCCGAAGTAATTTTTGCTATACTCTGCTGCTGTTCGCGGTCTGTAGTCTGCACCTGTGCATAAACTTCAGAAAGTCGCAGAGCTCCCTCGCACAAGTTTTTAGCATAAGCACTGAGTGAATAATAAGGCTGATATGGATTTTCAAGAACGTGAGAAAGCTGCGAAATAGAATTAAACTCGGAGAGTGATGAGAACTCGGTAAGCTTATAAATATCCAGAACTCGAGTTTCAAGACCTGCATAGCGCCATACTTCATTTACGAGATTTGTATTAACCGCATTCTGAAAGCCGCTGTATTTTTTTACCAGAACTGCATAAACTGCATCATTCATTTTTCCTGCGGCTTCATTCCATTGGCTATCTATGGCACCAAGAATTCCAGAATCAGGAATGGACTCAATTCCAAATACAAAACGGAACATAAAAGGCAGGAATGAAGCATCAGTTAAATCCGCATTAAGTTTTTGTATCTCAGCAAACTGCCCCTGCAAATCGCTTCCAACCTTTATGATTCCATTACGCAAAGTATTATAATTCTTAAAGCTGGCTTCCACATCAGAAAATCTATTCAAAGCCTGCTCGTACTGTTCTGCCTTTACCGCTTTTATAAAATCATTTACAGCATTATTAAAGCGTGTCAGATAGTTCTTTTCTTCAAACTCAGCAATTCTCTGATCCAGTTCTGCAAGGGTATTATTAACTGCCTGAATTATCTCTGTGTTATTTTCCTGAGTTTCGTAAAAATCATCCTTGTAAAGCCAGAAACCTTCTTTTGCTTTTTCAACTGCAGCAACATATTCACCTTTATGAGAAAGTTCGGCTGTAGCATTTTGAATTTCAAGGAACTGGGCCCTGAAGTAATTGAACTCAGCTGATTTTTTTAAGTCAGCAATGAACTTCAGGTTCTGGTCTGAAGGATGCTTTTCAAATTTTTCGAGCTGAGCTGTAATTTCATAAATCTCTTTATTGTTTCCAGGGTCAGTCTGAATCAAATTGATAAGGCGCTCTGCAAGAATTGAATACTGATTTCTTGCATTCATAATTCGCTTTATGCGTATTTGAGCGTTATCAAATTTTTCCGGATTTTTTTCGATGTAAATATTCAACTGCCGTAAAGCTTCGTCATACTCGGTACGACGAATGAGTTTATCAATTTCGAAAAGAGACAGGTCTTCCTTTTCCTGCGCATAAAGAACCGGACCGCTGCATAAGCCGCCGCCACAAAAAAATACGAGAAAAACCAATACTGCTCGAATAAGGACAGTTTTCCTTTTCATCTTTATTATTAATATTATATTTTATTTTCGGCAAATAAGATATTATACTTATAGAAAAGAATCAAATTTCCGAAAAAGAAGAGAGGATATGACGATTAAGGGACACATAAGCCGTACCTTAAAAATTTTATTATTTTTCTCATTTTTTAGTGCTGGACAAGGCATTGTAAAAACACAGGCCTTACCGCTTTCAGAAGCGGAATCAGCGCTCGGAGATATTTTTGCCTCGATGACAGACTCCAACGAAGGTACCACAACCTTCCGCTCCCTTCTGATTCCTTTTGGAGGCAGAACAGAAAGTCTTGGTAATGCTTATACAGGTCTTTGTGATGACATTAGTTATCTGCGTTTTAATCCTGCAGCGGGAGCTATCCAGAAAGAAACTCAGGTTGCTCTTTTTCATAATTCCTGGATTGCAGATTCAAAACTAGAAAGCCTTGCCTTCACTACTCGCTTTAAGAATATTCCACATTTAAGTACCGGCGGTTACATTTCATGTTTTTATCTGCCTTTTACTGAATATGATTTTTTTGGAACGCGTGTCGCAGGAAGCTACTACACAGAAAGCATTGCTGCCTTTAATATTTCGTATAATCTTCTGGCCGGCTATGATTTTAAGGGACTTGCATTAGGAGCAACTGTAAAAGCCGGCTGGCGAAGTATGCCTGATTATACAGATAATGATACTGGTGCAATAATTTCAGGCTCAGGACTTGCACAAAGCGGACTTGCCATTATGGCAGATGCCGGACTTATGATGCAGTTTAATTTCTTGAAATTCTATTCTTCACGCGACCCGAATGTTCGAATTGGTATTTCTGCACAAAACCTTGGAGTTTCATTTACAGGCTTTGGAAACGAAATTAAACTTGATGATCCGCTTCCAACAACAGTTAGTGCCGGTATTTCTGTAAGATTTGTAAAACCAATTGCCCTTTCTGTTGATTTTGTTCAGCCGCTCAATCTTATGAACATGGGAAGTTATCTTTTACCTGCAATTAATACAGGAGTTTCCGTTCAATTTGCATCTTATGTTTCACTTTTAGCAGGATTTTCACTTAAAGGAGCAAATCCCCGTATAAGTACCGGCTTTGAATTCGAAGTTGCTAAAATCAGATTAAATTTTAATTATACTCTGGACCTTACTACTTCTCTTGCGCCTGTAAACCGAATCAGTCTTTCTGCAAAACTTTTACTTGGTGACAAAGGCCGCAGCATAATTGATGCTAAAGTTGATGAATATTATCAGCTGGGACTGAAATATTATGCAGATACTAAATGGGAAGATGCAATTGTCGTTTGGGAAGAAGCTTTAAAATTAAACAAGCGCTTTGATCCAGCAATTCAAGGGATTCAAAGCGCCCGCTATCAAATCGAAATGTTCCGAATGATTAAAGAAAGTCTTATGCTCGATTAGCCTTTCCTAATCACATTAACGTTTCTTTGTAAAGATTCTGTAATTCATCCAAGGGAAGATTGAATCTTTTGCCTCAAGTTTTGTAAGCCATTCTGTACTTACTGTATTTGACCCAAGAGAATCAAAAACAGAAGTAAATGCAGCAATTGATTCCTTAAAGCGTTTTTCTGCAAACTGAGGGAACTCACTGCGGTTAATCTTTCTTGCAAGGTTTGAATTCTGAGCAAGCATAAGTTCCTTTGCACCAAGATTCAAAAGACGTGTCTTAAGACCTGTATCCATTGGGAAGCGGCCTGCAAGGTCTATCATACGCTCGCAGCTCTTTCTTACATATCTCATCATCCAGCAGTTTTTGCTTGAAAGAAGATTTTCACCATAGCCCTGCCCGATTCCGGCAGAAAAATAAGGTTCAACTTTTTCAAGGTTATACTGTTCATCGCACATTCTGTCACAAGAAAGAAGCGAAAGTCCTGCATCTGCAGCCTTTCTGATAACTTCTTCGAGCCACCAGATTGATTCACTCCAGGTTGATCTGAATTTTGAAATATCAAGTGTACAGATTTCTGTAACAAAATTGTATTTTGGCAAGAGTTCAGCCGCTTTATTTAGTGTATTAAGACGTTTTTCTACAAAAGCTTCTGCATCTTTTTGAGCCTGCTTACGTGCACATTCTTCGCTATAAAGATGTCCTGAATCCTTAAAACAGCGATTCCAGTATTTAAATCCTGTAGAATAGCGGATTCCATCTTTATCCATCAAAGGAGAAAGTTTTTCCATAGGAAGCTCATAACCAATATCGCGGTTTGTATTTCTGTAACATTCAGAGTAAATAATTCCGTTTTCACCAAAGAGTTCAGAATCAATTACGCGGTTTCGTGCAAAAATAACAAGTGAATTTTCTGTTCTTGAAGGATAGAAAATTCCAGCTTCTGGTACATTTTCAGAAAACAAAATACTTCGTGAATCAAGGATTGTATAAGTATATCCGTAAGCACGAATAAGCTTTTCGATTCCAGGAGTATAACCCATTTCTGGTAACCAGAAACCTTCAGGCATAATTCCAAAATACTGTCTGTAGGCATGAAGTCCACATTCAATCTGTGCAGAAATGATTTCTTTTAAATCTGCATAGTGCGGCATAAAAATATCTGTTCCACAGGTACCCATAAGCTCTATATAGCCTTTGGTCATATATTCTGCAAAAACAGGAATCAGATTTTTATTATATTTATTTTCGAAATCAGCCTTAAGCTTTTTATTTGTTTCGATTGTTTTGTTTATAATTGCACAGATTTCTGTGTTTTCTTTATTTCTTCTAAGTTCAGCTTTACCAAGATCATTGCGTTTATCAAGCCACTTTATATATTCATCCTGAAGAATAGGATCAGAAAGCATATTGCACAAAACTGGTGGAAGTACAAGTGCAAAACGATATTTAATATTATCTGCTTCAAGTTTTTCAATCATTTCAAGAAGCGGAATATATATATTTGAAATAGACTCGTAAAAGCTGTTCAGCACAGGAGCATTGCTTTTTATATCTTCTTCGCTATGTCTTATAAAATCCTGACTGGCTTTAATTACTAAACTCAATATTTTCTGCATAAATTATACCCTGCTCCAATTATGAAAAAGAATGTCTGTGATTTTTGTATTGTTCAGTAATTATTTCCTGCATTCCTGAAAGTTCAATTACAGGTGAGAATGTAACATCACGACCAGGCTGCAAATCATTTACAAGGGAAGAACCTTGTGGAATTGCAATTACCGGTGAAAAAGCAAGAACTTCTGAAGCCCCCGCTACAACACTAATCAATTCAACTTTTATAAATTTTTTGCCCTTAGGTATAAGAACATATTGTTCCTGACTTTGACTTGGAGTTTGAACCTCAAACGCTTCTTCTGGTTTTAAATCTTTAGGATCTGTAAGAGAACAGATTCTTAACCTTAAGCTGCTGGATGGATCCTCAGAAATCTTAGCTGCATCATTACTGTTAAGATTCCAGAAAACAAAAAGCCATGCTGGATTACGAAGGACGCAAGAAACTTGTGTTTCATTAAAGTTTCCGCAGAATACCGGTGGCTGCTGCTCATCATTATCAGTGGCAATAACCATCTCTTCTTCTTTGTTGTTTGATTCTTCCGCGATTTCAAGTAATTCGGCTATAAGGAAGCGGCGATCCAGATCTTCTGGAACATCTACGCCATACTCATCTGCAAGCTGCACAAGGTCGGAAAATGAAAGTTTTTCTAGCGAAGCACGATTTATAGGTTCTTCATTCATAATTACAACATAATCTTAAAAAAATTAAAGTGTGTCAATCATTTTAATACCCCAAATCTTTTTTTTATAAAAATACTAAAGTCAATTACACTCTAACCGATAATAATATTGTTGGTGATAATATCGGGTGGGTAAAGACATCCAGACATCTGATAATTAACTCCTATGTTTGCTTTTAAAAGTTGAAAAGTGTGTGAGACTTTTCAACTTTTTTTTTGCCTTTTTTAACTTTTTTTCTGAAAATTAACGTTTTGTTAATGTTTTTCTCGTTAATTGCCGATATAATAAAAGGGTAGTTATCGAAAAAATGGAAAACTTTAGTGTCAATTTGCTGAAAGCAGGAAATTCCTTCAACAGCGACCTTTTGATAGACAGTACTTTTCTCCTCCTTCCAAAATCTGCAGAAGTTACAGATGATTTGATTAAGGCTGTTAAACAATGGGGATTTGAAGATATTCTTATTGATGGACAGCTTAATAGAGGCGGAGACATTGGTATTACCTCCCTCGATGACGAAGAAAAAGAAGAAGATACATTCCAGAAAGAAAAAATCGGTGAAAATGTAAAAAAAGCAATTGAAAGTTCTAAACATTCTGCTGTAGGCAACAGTGATCAGGCTCGAATTGAACTTGTTCACTCGGTTTACGAAGAATACATGAACTATATTGAATCTGTATTTACACACTACGCTACCCACAAAGAAATAGATAAAGAAGAACTCTCAGAAACAGTTCAGGAACTCTGTATTTTTATTAAAGATCACAGACGCTATATTCTTCGCGTAAATGCAACAATTCAGGCAGACAAAAGAAACTTCCTGATTATTCACACAATGCGTACAACTGTACTTGCAATTGCAATCGGTTTCCAGCTTCATCTGCCACTTTCAAAAATGATTGAACTTGGAGTTACCTGTATTCTTCACGAAATTGGTATGCTCCGTTTGCCTCCACAGCTTTATATGACATCACGAAAGCTTTCTGTACGCGAAAAGGCTCAGATTTCTAAGCACACATTACTTGGATATTCTATTATTAAAGATTTAAGTTTCAGCCTCCCGATTCAGCTTGGTGTACTCGAACATCACGAAAAAGAAAACGGAACTGGTTACCCTCGCCGTCTCACAGGAGAAAAGATTTCTGCAAATGCAAAGGTTATTGCAGTTGCATGTACATACGAAGCAATTTCTTCTCCTCGCAGCTATAAAGATGAAAAATCTACATTTGATGCTCTGCTTGAACTTTTACAGAACAGAGAACACGCATACGATGCATCTGTAATCAAAGCCCTTCTCTATACCGTTTCGCTCTACCCTATTGGAACTTATGTATATCTTTCAAACAGAAAAGTTGCCGAAGTTATTGATACAAATCCTGATAATCCAAAATTACCGGTAGTTCAGCTTCTTACAGAACGCGAACCAGATGGTTCGTTTAAAACATATCAGGTTGGAGAAAATAATATTAATATTCTTCGTATTCTTAATAAGCAGGAAAAAGAAGATATTAAAAAGATTATTGAGCAGAAATTTAATTCAGAAGCAAAAAGCCAGAATACATCTCATACCGCACCAGAACAGCCGGCAGCTCCATCTGCACCAGTTCAGGCTGCAGTTAGTACAGCACAGCCAAAGCCAGCAAATGAAGAACCTGTTGTCGAGACCTTAGCAGCCGATGGCACTGAAGATGTAGACATAAGCATATTCGGATAAAAAAAAAGAATCGGCAAGCACAGCTTGCCTCTGAGCCGGAACGGTCGATAATCCTAAACTGGCCCGCTGTCGCAGCCCAGTTTTTAACGGATTTTCGATTTTAGGCTTAATTAAAAAACATACGGATCTTATCTACATCCTCGTGGAACTTTTCGTCGATTACTGGCGGATGTTCGTTGAAGTATAGGATTTGATTTAATTCGTCTTGATTTTTTACACCCCAGATTGGAGTTACATTTTCGTATTGATGAAGGAAGCCGAATGCCAGCGGAATGTTTTCTATTACACCGCCACACAAAGGCTGCATTGCAATAAAACCTACATCATGCTCTTCGCAAAGTTTTACAAGTTCAATTGTTTCGTCTCCGCTAATCATACTGAAGGGAAACTGTAAGGTTTCATAACAATCTGAAAGAACTGCTTTTTTTGCAGTTTCAAAATTTGTAGTTACAATACCGATATGACTGGCCTTTTTCTGATTTTTAAAATCTGCCAGTGTATCGTAAATTTTATCTGCCCCTCCCGGTAAAGGGAGGAACTTTTCTGTTTCAAGCTGATACAAGTCTACAGTATCACAATGAAGAGTCATAAGACTTGTATCCATATCGCGCTTGATTTCATCAGAAGTTTTAGCAGCAGTTGTTGTAGAAAGGAATACGTTGCGACGGATATCATACAAAGCATCTCCCAAAAGTTTTTCACTGTCAGGAGTTTTGCGTGATGTATCAAAGAGATTTATTCCAGACTCGTATGCTTTGCGAACAAGCAGAGCAACGCTTTCGTCACCACCGGCTTCGGTAAGCTTCATGGCACCAAAAGCTACGCGAGAAATCAATAAATCAGTTTTTCCAAGTCTAACGTATTCCATAATTCTTATGCCTTAACAACCGGCTTATAATTTCTGATTGCTTTCTGGATATAGCCGATGAGGTCATCCAATGCAACGCGTTCCTGCTCCATGCTGTCGCGGTAACGTACTGTTACTGTGTTGAACAATTCGTTTGCAGAACCGTCTTCTTTCTTTTCGTTGATTGTGTCGTAGTCTACTGTTACGCAGAATGGAGTACCAACTTCATCCTGGCGGCGGTAGCGCTTACCTACTGTTCCGCTTACATCGTAATCAGTTACAAAGTCTTCCTTCAACAAGTGCTGGATTTCCTTTGCTTTTTCTGCAAGACCGTCTTTCTTCATCAAAGGAAGAACAGCTACAGTTACAGGAGCCAGCTTTGGATGGAGGTGAAGTACAGTTCTGTAATCTTCTGGCTGTCCTTCAGCAGCAACGTTCTGCTCTTCGTATGCTTCACAAAGGAACATAAGGAAGTTGCGGTTCAAACCTGCAGAAGTTTCAATTACATAAGGAATGTATTTCTTGTTTCCATCTTCCTGATCGATATAAGACATATCTTTCTTTGAGTATGTCTGGTGCTGAGAAAGGTCAAAGTCTGTACGGCTGTGAATACCTTCAATCTCTTCAAATCCGATTGGGAAGTTGTATGTAATATCGTATGCGTCTTTTGCATAGTGAGCGAGCTTGTCGTGGTGGTGCCACTTAAGCTGATTTTCTGGAATACCGTACTTCAAGTAGAACTGCCAGCGGTCTTTTCTCCAGCGGTCAAATGTCTCATCTTCTGTTCCTGGTTTACAGAAATATTCCATTTCCATCTGCTCGAATTCGCAGGTACGGAAAATGAAGTTCTTAAAGATGATTTCGTTACGGAAAGATTTACCAACCTGAGCAACACCAAAAGGAACCTTCATACGGCTAGACTGAACGATGTTCTTAAAGTCTGTGAAGATACCCTGACATGTTTCAGGACGGAGATAAATCAAATGGCTGTCATCTGCAATTGGTCCCTGATATGTTTTGAACATAAGGTTGAATTCGCGAACTGCAGTATATTTGCGGTTTTTGCTTCCACAAGTAGGACAGTTGATATTTGCATCAATGAAAGTTTTCATTTCATCATGAGTCATTGTATCAACTGGTTTTCCAGGATTGATTTCTGGATTAGCAGCAATGAAGTCTTCAATAAGCTTATCTGCGCGGTGACGTGCATTACATTCAATACAGTCAACCATAGGGTCAGAGAAGTGGTCAACGTGACCAGAAGCCTTCCAAGTTGTATGATGCTGGAAGATAGCAGAATCAAGACCAACTACATCGTCGTGAAGCTGTGTCATGTAGTGCCACCATTCATTCTGAATATTTCTTTTGAATTCTACACCGAGAGGACCGTAGTCCCAAGCGCCAGCCTGTCCACCATAAATTTCAGAAGCCTGATATACAAAGCCTCGTCTCTTACACAAGCTGATGATTTTGTCCAATGTACATGCGTGTACATCTTTTGTGTTTTCTGTTTTTGCCATTTATATCTCCTTACGACTCTGGCGTGGGCCGTTTTTGATTTTTTCGCGGAACATGCACAGGGAATGAGCCGAACCGCATTTTTTGTTGTAACTGTGAGATTATCACAAAAAGACTTTGTTTGCAAATGTAATCTATTCTGCAGGTTTTTCTGCAGTTTTTTCTGTTTCGTCTACTTCCTCTGCCTCTTCAATTTCTTCAACTTCATCCACCGCTTCATCAGTCTGTATATCTTTTTCTTCAGATGAAACCGCTTTACCAAGATAATCATCAATATCCGGCGGATTAGCATAAATCAAATTGTCTAAGCGTTTTTCCATATGTTCAAAAATGAAATTCTTTATTACTTTTCTGTCATCTGGCCCTACCTGCTTCAAAAAGAGCAGCATTGCAAAGTAATTATTATTATCAAAAGACTTTACATCAAAAACAATAGAAGGAGTGGCAACAGAACGCCTTCCCAAGGTAATGGAAAAACTTGGAACAATCATTTTTTTTGCAAGAACTGCACCATAGCTCTTTGGAAAAATACAGGTAAAACCTACTGAAGAAATATTTGCTATGGAAACCTGAAGCAGCTGCGTTTGAGTTGCAAAATAACCATTTATTGAAATACTGTCATTACAATCAAGTCGTAAATATTTTCTTTTTCCTTTTGCGCCGTTCAATTCAAGAATTCCAATTACAGTTTTTATTAATTCGGCACCCTTTATTTCATTGAGCATTAAAAATCCGCCGGGCAGAGAAAGATTCATCATAAACTTTTCTCTTTTTGGCTGAGGAATCATTGCAGACATCAGGCCTACAAAGATAGTTTTTAACTTTTCGTCCTGCTGGAAAGAAAGAATATAATTAAACCATCCGTCATAGCTCATTTCATCATCAATAAAAATGAAACAAAGAGCATCAGGAAACAATCTTAAGGCATTCTTGGTGTATTTATAATCTTTAATGATATAAGCTTCATATTCATGAAGTTTTAATTCTGGCTGCAGATAATTTTCAACATACAAAGGAGGATTTACAAAGAAAACCTTTCGCCCGATAATCGGGTTTTCACAGCGAGGGGCAAGAGGAATCTGAATGGCTGTTTTAGCAGTAACCTCTTGTTCAGCAGCAGCCTTTTCTTCAGCCTTATCCTGCATTTCCTGAACTTCAAGATTTTTCTTTTCTTCTATTTTTTCTTCTATTTTTTCTTCTTTCTTTTCTTCTTTCTTTTCTTCTTTAACTTCAGCATCACTCATATCTATTTTTCATCCTATTATGTTCAATTTTTTCTGTCTTTCTTCAGGACATTTTTCAAAAAACTCTTTTATAGTATTACGGAGTTCGTCATTACCTTTGCCAGCAGCATTTATAAACTGAGTCTGTGCATAGTGTGAAAAAGCAAAATTCATGCAGAAGTAAGTATAAAACCGCTGAAGCCTTGTTTTCCAGAATTCCTGAGGCTGATATTCTTCTATTAAATCAATATATTCCAGACAAAGCTCTTCCATATTAATTGATTTTTCGGTCAATTTACAATTGGAAGTATCATTGAGTTCCTGAAAAATCCACGGCTTTTGAACAGCCGCCCGCGAAATCATAACCCCCGCAACATCAGGACAGGCCGCCTTTGCGAAATCAAAAGAAGCCTTATCCTTTACATTTCCATTTAAATAAACCGGCACCTTTCCATTATAGCGTTCTGCCAGCTGTTGACAATATTTGTAGCGGGGAGGTCTAACAAGTTTTTCTTTTTTTGTACGCGGATGAAGTGTCAAAAGCTCAACCCCCTCGCCCACCAGCATATCGCAAAAATCAAAAAAGCCCTGTTCTGTAAAATCTTCATCGCCAAGGCGAAGCTTTACACTAAGACGTTTATTTGATGGAACAACTGAACGAACAGCCTTAATCATTTCTTCAGTTTCGGCACGATCTTTAGTCATCCAGCCAATTCCAGCACCTGTTTTATAAATATCTGGAGCAGAACAGCCCATATTTACATCAAGGCCAAGGCCTGGAAGCTCAACAAGTTTTTTAGCCGCTTCTTTCATACGGGGAGCATCGCTGCCTGTAAGCTGCCACACAATTTTTTCCGGGCACGGAACAGGATCTATATAATATTTTTCGAAAGGTCCAAAATTTAAGAGACTTCCGGCATTAATCATTTCTGTAAAATATTCATCACATCCGCCAAAGCGTTCAACAAGAATTCGAAAAGCCGGATGAGAAATAGTTGCCATTGGTCCACATATTAATTTCATATAAATGCCACCTGCCATAAAGCAATTTTCTTATTATATCAGAATTTCTTTGAAATATCCCGTATTTAGTATTATCATTATAAAGCAAATAGAACAAAAAATTGGAGATACAAAAACTATGTTTGAACGAAAAAAGTACAAGAGCTTTGCGAAAACACAGCTCTCCGGCCGTTGGGGAATTCCTATCCTTGTTACAATCTTCGTAACTATAATCACCAGAATCTTTTCAGTTCCAGAAATCATGCAGCTTTCTAAAAACGGATATTTTGCAGAAATGTTCGTCGGAAACTTCAGGGAAGCACTAAATATTTCTGCTAATACAGATACTCCTTTAATAACGTCACTGATTCAACTCATAGTAGGTGCAATTCTTGAAGTTGCGACAATCAACGTATATTTAAGAATGTCACGTTCTCCAGAACCAGTATCTTTCGCAGATTTTCTGGAAGGATTTAATAACTGGGCAAGAGCAATTCTTGGAATCATCTGGCAGTTACTCTGGATTTTCCTCTGGATGTTAGTTTTCATCATTCCAGGATTTATAAAAGCATTTTCTTACTCACAAATGTTCTATATTATTGCAGAGTTTAAGGATGTTTCTGTAACAAAAGCCATGCGCATCAGTATCGAGATTACAAAAGGGAGAAAATGGGATTTATTTGTAATGTACCTCAGTTTCCTTGGATGGGATATCTTATCACTCTTTACTTGTGGTATTTTGCAATTATGGCTTATGCCTTACAAAAATATGACTTACACAAATGCTTATCATGCACTTATGAAAGAAGCGCTTGAATCAGGAAGAATTAGACCGGAGGATTTAACAGAATGAAAAAAACAACAAAATCTGGACTTATAGTTTTAATCCTGCTTATTCTGGCAATTGTCGGATATACCGTATATACAATCCGTGGAATGGATTCTGGCACCACTACTTCAATTGCGTCAACAGAAACTTACCGCGTTGCAGAAGATTCAAAAACTTATGATGCAAGTGTAGCAAAAAGTTATAAAAATGAATTTATAGCTGCAGTATATATTGAAGGAACTATTTCTTCTGCAAATAACAATTACAATCAGAAGTGGCTTTTATCTACTATTCATTCTCTCAAGAAAAATGAAAAGAATGCAGGAATTGCAGTTTTCATAAACTCACCTGGTGGAGCTGTTTATCAGGCTGATGAAGTTTACCTTGCACTTCAAGATTATAAAACTACAGGTCGCCCAGTTTATATTTATCAGGGACCAATGGCAGCTTCAGGAGGTTATTATATTTCCTGCGCCGGAAATAAAATTTATGCAAACCGCAATACCCTCACCGGCTGTATTGGTGTAATTATGGGAAGCTCTTATGATCTTACAGGCCTCTTTCAAAAGATTGGAATAAAATCTGAAACTATTCATTCCGGCAAAAATAAAAATATGTTCAATTATAATGAACCTGTTACAGATGAACAGAGAGCTATTATGCAGGCTATGTGCGATGAGTGTTACGACCAGTTTGTTTCTATTGTAGCAAAGAATCGCAGCATTCAGTATTTTACCTGCCGTGACCTTTCAGATGGAAGAATTTACACCGCAAAGCAGGCTCTTGATTTACGCCTTATTGATGCAATCGATTCATGGGAAAACATGCTTCGCGACCTTGCAGAAAACGAACTTCAAAAACCTGGAATCAAAGTAAAAACTTTCAAATATGAAAAAAAGCAGTCGCTTTACGAAATGCTTACAGGCAAAGCTCTTGAACTTGAAAATGCAAAGGCAGCCGCTCAGCTTGGAGTACCGGCAGAAGTAATGAAGTCAATTAATGATGCAGACAGATTTACTCCAATGTATCTGGCTCCTGTAGACTAACGTTCAATCAAATAAAGGCCAGCCTTCTTACCGTTTACAAGTGTATGAAGGCTGTTTTTTATTTTAAAGCCATTTGCAAGAGCAGTTTGTTCAAGTTCTTCCTTGCGGGCAGAAAGAATTACCATACGGCCATCTTGGGCAAGCAGGCGGTCAAACGACTTAAACATTCGAGAATAAAAATCATTGATATCACCAATATCTTCGTAGTAGCCCCAAGGCGGATCAGTAATTACCAGGCTGATTGATTTATCTTCTATATTATTTAATGACATAGCATCAGCAACCTGACATTCAATCAAACCTTCTGGCGCCTGAGAAATCTGTTTACGAGATTTTGTGAGTTCTACACGTTCACTTTCTATATCGCTGATATAAAGTTTTTTGAAGCGGAACTTTTTAGCTAACTGAGTTGGAATTGAGCCATATCCGCAGAAAGGTTCAAGAATTGTATCTTCAGATTTTATATCAGCAAAACAGCAGATAAAGTAAGCAACTTCAGGACGAAGTTCACCTTTATTCAGATTCTTTTCTGTAAACTCGCGTTTAGAAATGAGTTCGCCACAAAAAGCAAAACCTTCGCGGCGGATAGAAAACCATACTTCGTTTGTTGGAGAAAGACGATCGAGTTTCAATTTTGAATTTGCAAGAACATAATCTTCTGCACGACGGGCAAGATTTTTATCAACTTTTGCAAACTGATTTTCGTTTTGAAAGCGGATTCTAAAACTTCCCTTATTTACCAGAAAATAGTTTTTAGATGTACAGACAGAATTAACCAGTGAAGGAAAATTAAGCCCCTTCCCTTTCATTGCTTTCAGTACAAAAAAGGTATTATTGAAGTAGATGATTTTTTCAAGATCATGAGAGTCACCATCATATCGGTAATGAACAAGCCCATCAAAAAGATTTATTATTTTAATTTTGGGAAAACGAGCTGCAAGATCACTCTGGACAAGGCTCTGAAATCCGGTTATAAAAGAAGAAACGAATTCTGCCATATCATATATTATATATTTTTCACACTAGACACACAACATAAAAATCCATATAATAAAAAGATACACGCTATATGTTTAAAATGTGTTTTAAAACACTGCAAGTATTAAAACACCAGGAGGAAAATTGGCATACGTGAATAACAATAACAACAAAAATGGTCAGAGAATCAATGAAATGATTCGTGTCCGCGAGGTTCGTCTTATCGATGACGAGGGAAATCAGTTAGGCATCGTAGCAACACAGGAAGCCCTCAGAATGGCTAAAGACCGTGACCTGGATCTTGTTGAAGTTTCACCTAATGCTAACCCACCGGTTTGTAAAATACTTGATTATGGCAAATACAAGTTCGAACAGGAAAAAAAGCTCCGTGATTCCAAGAAGAACCAGAAAGTATTAAAGTTGAAGGAAATCCGTATGCAGCCAAAGATTGGCTCAGGAGATCTCGATACTAAGGCCAAACATATACAGGAATTTCTTGACGAGGGTGATAAGGTAAAGGTTACAATCCGTTTCCGCGGACGTGAGCTTGCCCACACTGAACTCGGCTATGACGTTCTGAATGAGGTTTTAAAGCGACTTACCTCGGCGTACAACATCGATAAGCCTGCCGCAATGGACGGAAGAAACATGTCGATGACAATCTCAGCAAAAGCCGCAAAATAAGGGGTTAGAAAATGCCTAAAATGAAGACTAAGAAGTCAGCTGCTAAGAGATACTCTCTTACTGGATCTGGCAAAGTTAAGCACAAGAAGCAGAACCTTCGTCATATTTTGACAAAACGTTCTCCTAAGAGAAAGAGAAATCTTCGCGCTACTGGTTATGTAGCAGAAGCAGATGCAAAGAAAATCAGAAAGCAGATGCTTCCTTACGGTTAATAGGAGTAGGATATGTCAAGAGCAATAGACGGAACAAAGAGAAAGAACCGCCGTGTTAAGATCCTTAAGCTTGCTAAGGGTTTCCGTGGCGACAGAAAATCAAACTACAAACCAGCTAAAGATGCTGTAACAAAAGCACTCGGTCACGCATATGTTGACCGCCGCGACAAGAAACATGAATTCCGCTCACTCTGGATTGCACGTATCAACGCAGCAGTTCGTGAAGAAGGAATGACATACTCACAGTTCATCAACGGAGTAAACAAAGCAGGTATTAAATTGAACCGCAAGGCTCTCTCTAATATGGCTATTGAAGATCCAGTTGCATTCAAGGCAGTTGTAGAAGCTGCTAAGAAAGCTGTACAGGCATAAGGAAGCTGAAAAATGATTTCACTCGATCAGGTATATCTTCTAGAACAAAAGGTTGAAAGTGCTGTTGAAAAAATTCAGCAGCTGCAAGCAGAAAACGATGCTCTCCGCAGTAAATGCAACGAGCTCACAAATGCGCTTTCTGTAAAGTCGGAGCAACTTTCTAATTTTGAATCAGATCAGAGCCAGATCGAGAACGGAATCAAAAAGGCACTGGACCGCTTGAATTCTATTGAGAACTCAGTTCTTAAAACTGCATCTCAGATGAATCAGGCAGTCCAGGCTGCACCTTCTGTTCAGGCACCTGCGGCACCACAGCCAGCACCTGTTCAGACTACACCTGCCCCACAGGCAGAAAAACCTGCTGAACAGCCAGTTCAGGCAGAACCAATCCCACAGACAGTTACACAAACAACTGCACCAAGTTTCGACACAATGGAAACTATTTCAGATGAGAATGCAGATTTTGAAGGCGAAGAAGAAATCGAACCTTCAGAAGATGATAATCACGACGGACTTGGATTCGACATTTTCTAAATGGCAAAATTAAAAATTGAAATGCTTGGAACATCTTTTACAATCCAGGCAAATGAAGATAAAGAATATCTCGAAAAGCTTTTAGGCTACTATAAAAGAATCACAGACGACGTAAATAAAATCGACTCAATAAAAAATCCACTTCAGGTTGCAATTCTTTCTGGTATTATGATTTGCGATGAACTTTACAAAGAAAAGCAGGCAAAGGTTGCAATGGAAAATGGTGAATATGTTCCTGTTGAAAATGATATGGACACTCTTGAAATTGAGCGCCGCACTCAGGAAATGATCGAAAAAATCAATAAGGTACTTTAAGTGACAGAAGTCTCAGGTACAGACAAACAACAAATAACTATCTGGGTAGATGCAGACTCCTGCCCTTCTCTTGTAAGAAATCACACAGTAAAAATGGGTAACAAGCTTGGCTTAAAAGTTGTATTTGCAGCAAACAAAGCTATTTCATGTGATACCGGTAATTTTGAAATGATTATTTGCGAAGCAGAAAAAGATGCTGCAGATAATTATATTTTTGATAATTGTAAAAACGGTGACCTTGTAATTACCCGCGATATAGTTTTTGCAGACCGTCTTGTTGAAAAAGGAATAAGCTGCATTAATGACAGGGGCACAGAGTTTACCCGCGAAATGATAAAAGAACGTTTAAGTACCAGAGATTTTGATTTGCAGCTTGCTCAAATTGGTCTGGTAAAACATCATCACGAAGGCTATGATAAAAAAAAGTTCGCGGAATTCGCGAACTCTTTTGATAAGGTTATACACAGACTTTTGCGTGACACAAAGAATTAATCTTCCGGTTCATCTGGGTATGCCATCTGAATAGAACAGATTCGATCTTTTACCTGCATAAATGCAAGAACAACTTCAGGGTCAAACTGAGTTCCTGAATTATTCATAATTTCAGTAAAGGCATCTTCAATTGTCCATGCTTCCTTATAACAGCGTTTATGACTCAAAGCATCAAAAACATCAGCTACTGCAACAATACGTGCAGAAAGCGGAATGTCTTTTCCACTTAAAGGTTCAGTAAGAGGAACAATTCCGTCTTTTACAGAAAAATCACTCAAAGAAATGCGTCCAGGATATCCAGATGCACCACCATCCCAACGGTCATGGTGATGAAGAGCAACTTCCTGAGACATTACATCAAGCAAAGACTCTGGAGGTTCAAAAAGCTGAGCACCAATACAAGTGTGGCCTTTCATAATATTTCGTTCCTCATCTGTAAAACGAGGGAATGCTTTTTTTAATATAACATCAGAAATACCAACTTTTCCAACATCATGGAATTTTGCCGCAATTTTAAGGTTATCGCGATAACGATGGATTTCTGCTTCAGGTATATTATGATTAAATGCCCAGCGGTCATAAATTTCGAGAGAATATGAAGAAACACGTTCGATATGAGGATAAGTTTCTTTTGGATCTCGGAACTCAGACATTTTGAGCATTCGTTTTACCATGTTTGCAGTAAGATAAGCATGCTGCAAAGCTTGAACGGCTGCTGTTGCAAAGTGACCGATAAACATTTCTGCTTCATCATCAAAAGCAATTATGTTTCCGTCTTCATCTTTTGCATTGATAATCTGAAGTACACCAAGAAGATTACCATTCGCCATTTTCAGCGGAATTGTGTACATTGACTTTGTACGATAATCAGTTGTTAAATCGGTGTTTTTATTAAATTTATATGGTTTTGATTCAGGGATTTTATAACAGTCTCTGATATTTAAAGGTTTACCTGAAATTGCAACATATCCACAAATCTGTTTTTCATTTATAGGGAACGAAAAACTTGTATATGGAAGTTTTTCACCAGGCGCTAATTCCTTTAAGAAAGTGTCGTTATGACCATACTTAATTTTTAACTTATCACCCTCTACGACATATATTGAACCTGCATCCGCATTTACAATTTTGCGGGTCTCGGTAAGAATACGTTCAAGAAGAACGTCAACGTCCTGAATTTCTCCAAGCTCGCGTTCGATTTCAATGATACGCTGTAGTTTGTCTTCTTCTTTTTTTATTTCACTCATATCATTTCTATTATGAATGATAATCAAAAAAAATCAAGAGATAAAGCACGATTTTTGTTTACATATAATGGAAAAATAAATAGGTCCTGCTCCCTTCTGCTTATCCGGCATAATCATATAACCGTATTTTGTTTTTTCAAATCCAGGAAGCTCGAGATTTTGTACAAAAGCAGAAATCTCTTCAAGTTGGGGAGCTGGCTCTAGAAGACTGAATGCTGTACCGTCTTTATTAAACTTTTTATAAAGACGTTCTATCATTTCGTCATTTTCCTGAGGACAAAGTGCACAGGTTGAATATAAAAGGATTCCTTCCGGTCGAAGCAGTCGATAGGCAGAAGAAAGAAGTGCCCACTGTTCAGTAGTAACGGTTTTAATGCGGGATGGCGACCAGTTGTTGAGATACTTTGGATCGGCAATTACGTGACGTTCTGAAGAACAGGGAGCATCTAGGAGTATTCGGTCGAAACACTCGTTCTGGCGCGTGCACCAGGTTGCTCCGTCGCTGCATGAAGTAATTACGCGTTCAGAGATTTCTGGAGGAAGGCAAGTCTGAACAACAGTTGAAAGGCGATGTTTGCGTTCCGGAGAGCGTTCGTTGGATGAAAGTTTTGCATCTGCAGGCATTCGGGAAGCAAGAACAAGAGTTTTTCCGCCGGGCGCGGCACAAAGGTCGAGGAGATCGGTTGAGTTTTCAAGCGGCAGGCAGAGTGCGGCAAGTACAGAGGCGCTGTCCAAAAAGTAAGTTTTTTCGGCTCCGGTTACGTGATACTCTACTGCACTCCCCTCGCCTGCAAAAGAATCTTTTAAGTCCTGCCAGCGTTCTCCATAAAGTTCGCTGTAAAACTGTTCAAAACCTTCTTCACCAAATAATTTTTCCTTCGCATCCGATTTTTTCTTAGCGGATTTCTGCTTCATCAAACAAACCTGCCTTTATTTTGTATTTTAGAATTCGAAGCACAGCTTCATCTATTCTTTTTGAAAAAGCATCATCTTCTAAAGCACGCTGATACAAAACTTTTCCAGCTTTTGCAAATCTTTTTTCAGAAATCATTATACAATCAACACCAGCTTCTACTGCGCGAATTGCAGCAACCTCTGGAGGGTATCCATTATCTGCCAGCGCTCCCATAAAAACATCATCAGAAAAAATCAAACCTTCGTAGCCATATTGATTTCGAAGAATATCTGTAACCCATACTTTGGAAAGACAGGCTGGCACGCCCTTATCTATTGCATCAGTTCTTGCATGCGACATAAGAACTGCTGCAGGATTATATTGAACTAATTGCCTGAATGATTCAATACTCTGTAAAAGCTCAGTTTCTGAAAGTTTTATTTCTGGCAGACCTGTATGTGGGTCGGTATTCGTATTTCCAGGAAAGTGTTTGAGAACTGTGGCGATTTCATTGTTCTCATAAGCATTAATGCAAGTTCTTCCAAAGTTTATTACCTGTGCGAGATCACCGAAACTGCGGCCATCAAGAAACTCTTTGTTATCATCAGTGCAGACTTCTACAACCGGTGCAAGATTCATATCAAAACCAAGTTCTTGCATTCCGGTGGCCTGTTCTGCATAAATCTGATAGGCTCCACTAACATCATAATTCTGTGCAACTTTTTCATTTGAAGGTAATTTCGGATTCAGCTTTTTGAGACGACTTACCCATCCGCCTTCCTGATCAACACAAAAATATGGCTGAATGATTTTATATTCATCACAGTAAGCACGGATTGAATTTGTAAAACTCTGCATCTGTTCGCGGTCTGGTGCAATGTTAAAAGAAAAGAAAATATAACCGCCGGCAACCAGAGGCCTAGTATCGTTTGAACCAGTCAAAGCCCCAACAGTTTCATATGAACGGAAGTTTGTACACCCCTCAAGATTTTCTATAAACATCTGGGCAATTTTCTGTTCAAGTGGAAGGTTTGCTACATAATGTGCAATTGATTCTTCTCTTTGCTTTTTTATCTGGTTTATATAAGTTTGAACTTCGGCAGCAGCCGCGTGTGTTTTTATTTCTTTTTTAGTCTGTTTGTCTGTACAGGAAATTAAGAAAAATGAAAGTAAAATAAGCAGGAAGAATTTAGATTTCATATCTCTATTATAGCGAACAGCAAATGATTTTACAAACGCAGAGGTATTTGTATAATCTACAGCAATTATATATAATAGAAGATATGAAACGCATTGCCATTATTACAGGTGCGAGCTCGGGAATTGGTGAAGAATTTTCCCGTCAGGTTTGTGAAAAATATGATTATGATGAAATCTGGATTATCGCACGCCGTAAGGAAAAGCTTGAAGCACTTGCCACTTCGTTGAATGCTACAAAAAACTTTAATGTTGTACGCCCTGTAGAAATGGATGTTGCAGGAAAAGAAGGAGTTGAGCGACTCAAGACTTTTCTTGCAGAAGAAGATGAAAAACTTCATAAGGTTGAAAGCGGAATTGAAATTGGGCTTTTGATTAATAATGCAGGTTTTGGAACTTACGGTCCCTTTGCAGAAACTTCAATCAACCGTCAGATGGATATGATTGACCTCAACTGTACAACTGTAACCGGAATCTGTGGAATTGCACTGCCCTATCTTAAAACCGGTTCTGTAATTATCAACACCGCTTCACTTGCAGCATTTTTGCCTCTTGGAAACTTTGCTGTTTATGGAGCAACAAAATCTTATGTTTTGAGTTTTTCTGTTGCCCTTGCTGCTGAGCTTCATGATAAAGGAATTAAGGTTTGCGCTTTATGTCCTGGTTCTGTTAGTTCAGAATTTGCAAATGTAGCTTCTAATGGAGCCCGCAAAGAAGTAAAAGGCGGTTTCCCACCACAGAAGGTTGTGGCTCAGTGCCTGCGCCGCGCTTTCAAAGGAAAAACAGTTGCGCTTTACAGACCTAAGTGGCGCATCAATGCATTTTTGAGCCGTTTCATAGGCCGATATCTTGGAGCGAGATTTACCTATAAATATAATCCGCGGCCTCACAACCCGGATTTACAATAAATATTAAAAGGGATCAAATATGAATATGATTAACAGTGCACTTTTTACGGATTTTTATGAACTGACTATGGCTCAGGGCTACTGGAAGGAGAACATGAATCAGGAAGTTGTTTTTGATATGTTCTTCCGCAAAAATCCTTTTAACGGCGGATTTTCTATTCTTGCCGGAAATGAAACTCTTATGGATATTCTTGTGAACTTCCGCTTCAGCGAAGATGACATTAAATATCTTGCAGAGCAGAAGATTTTTGAACAGGGATTTTTGGATTATCTGCGCGATTTCCACTTTACCGGCGACCTTTACACAATGGACGAAGGTACAGTAATTTTCCCACAGGAACCGCTTGTTCGCATTCATGCAAATCTTATTGAAGCACAGATTCTCGAAGGTCTTGTTTTGAATCACGTAAACTTTCAGAGTCTTATTGCAACAAAAACTGCCCGCATCTGGCTTGCATCTAAAAAAGCTCCAATTATGGAATTTGGTCTTCGCCGTGCACAGGGACCAGACGGAGCAATGAGCGCAACTCGTGCTGCATATATTGGTGGTGCTGCAGGAACTTCAAACACTCTGGCCGGAAAAGAGTTCGGCATTCCAGTAATGGGAACTATGGCTCACTCTTGGATTATGTCTCACTCTTCTGAACTCGAAGCCTTCCGTGAGTATGCAAAAATCTATCCTGAAAATTCAGTATTCCTTATTGATACATATGATACTTTGCACTCTGGTATTAAGAATGCAATCATCGCTGGTGGCGAACTTGTTGAAAAAGGCTACAACTTTGGTGTACGCCTCGACTCAGGAGATATTTCATATTTGACTCGTGAAGTTCGCAAGGAACTCGACCGCGCAGGTTATCCACAGGCAAAGATCAGCGTATCAAATGAACTTACAGAAGAAATCATTACTACCCTCGTAGCCGGTGGTGCACCAATCAACAGCTGGGGTGTTGGTACTCACATGGTAACAGGTGGAAACGAATCATCCTTCACAGGTGTTTATAAGCTTGCAGCCCGCCACGATAAGGCAACAGACAGTATGACTCCTGCAATGAAGTTCTCTGATAATCCTGCAAAAACAACAAACCCTGGAATCAAAAATGTTTTCCGGCTTTTTGATGAGAATGGAATGGCATTGGCTGATATTCTCGCCCTCGAAGGTGAAACTATTGAAGAAGGCAAAGAATACCGCTATCACCATCCAATGGTAGACTACCGACAGTTTACTTGCAAGGCAGCAAAGGTTGAACCACTTTTGAAAAAACGACTCGTAGGTGGAAAGCGCGTAGAAGAACGTCTGCCAGATTCAGAACAGCTTAAAATCAGCCGCACAACAATGCAGAGCCAGCTCGAAAGTTTTGATGAATCATACAAACGTATTTTGAATCCACATATTTATAAGGTATCACTCACCGAAAAATTGATGGAATTGAAAAAAGATTTCATTGAGAAGAATATACGGTAGCTCGTCATCCCGAACTTGTTTCGGGATCTTTTTTATAGATGCTGAAACAAGTTCAGCATGACACGATTTCCTACAACAAATAAAGCGGCTTGATGTTTTTCAAAGAAACTAAAAGCCGCTTTTTCTTTGCCTCGTCACCATCTGTGAGGGCTTCAAGTTTGGCACGTGCCGCTTTTCGTCCAGAATTATCCTGATAGTTACAGGTACATGTGAAGCCAGAATATCCGCCAGCCTTCGCATGTTCAATAAGGCGCGCTTCTGTAACAAAACAAAGCGGTCTGATTACTGTAATCGGATATTTATTATATTTTAGTCGAGGTGGCATTGTAGCAAGTTCGCCCCGCCCCATCATATTCATAAGCAGTGTTTCAAGAATATCATCCATGTGATGTCCAAGCGCTATTTTATTGTAACCATTAGCCATTGCATAACGAAGGAGCTCTGTACGACGCTGAGTTGAACACCACCAGCAGTTCATTTTGTGCCCTTCTTTTACGCGTTCAAGAGTATTCACATTGACCTGTTCAAAAGGAACATTCCATTCATCAAGCAAAGCCTTAATACCAGCAGGAAACTCAGGAGCAAAATCATTTTTTATAAAAAGGCCCAGATATTCAAAATTACAATCCTTACGCTTAGCCCGAGCCGAAAAATATTCCAGCAGCGCCGTAGAGTCCTTTCCCCCACTAGCCCCAATCAAAATACGGTCGCCATCTTCAATCAAGTTATAATCAAAAACTGCCTTATCAATCGGACTGGAAAGTTCCTTTGCTTTGTTCATCTGAATCTCCTAAAAATAGCTGAAAATATAATAAAGATTTCTCGGATTTATTTCTAGGAGGTTCTTTTTCTCTGCAGTCCTTCTACAAGCCTCAGTCGATTGTGGTGCACACTCGTAGCCTTCTTCAGCAGCGCAGTTGTTTCTTGCCTTAGCCTGTAATGAACTTTTTTTATAAAAAATCACAAATAATGCAAAATCACTTCCGAAAAATGCACATCGTGGAGAATTTATATATAGAGGATTTTTTGTTTAGTGTGTATTTTTCGGAATTTTAGGAATTTTCCTACTAAAAACTGATAGGCCTATTTTTAGTAGGATGGAATCGCTTGAAAAAATGCTGATAAAAGGAATTGTTCCCACTAGAGGGAAATTGTTCACCTTTTAGTCGGAATAAATCGAGAGAGGACATACATTATTCGGCTAACAGGCAGGGAGGTAATACAATTTTTTTCCGATTAATGAGGCATTTTGTTCATTCTAGTCGGAAGAAATACTAAAATTGAATATTTATAAGCATAATTGTTCCGACTAAAAGCCATTAAGTCAACTATTAGTCGGAAAGTTTCATATTGGTTGAAAAATAGTTCCGACTATTAAGGCCATAATTATATTTTAATCGGAAAACAAGAACCTACAAAAACAAAAAGGAGAAAACATGGTTATAGAATTATTAGCCCCAGACACAATTCAACAAAAACTAGAAGAAAGACTCCAGCTGCTGAAGCAAACACAAAAGGAAGTTGAAAAGGAAACACGCAGGTTGCCAGAAGGCAGTCTTAGGATCTCACAAAAAGCAAAACATATTGAGTACTATGCTACATCAAAAGCTGACTATCCAGGAACTTATATTCCAAAAGACAAAATGAAACTCGCAGCTCAATTAGCACAAAGAACATACAATTTGAGGATAATCAAACTTTTAGAGAAAGAAATAAGAACTCTGGAAGCATATTTTGACGAAACAGAAAATGGTAAAGCCATTTCCAATTTTTACAATAACCTATGTCTTCCACGACGCAAACTCATTACACCAATAACACTACCTGATGAACAATTTATTGAAGAATGGCAGAAGGTAGAATGGACTGGCCACCCCTTTTCAGAAGATGCACCACAATTATTTACAACAAAAGGTGAACGTGTCCGCTCAAAATCAGAAGTTCAAATAGCAGACAGTCTAAATCGCTTTGGAATCCCCTATCGTTATGAATACCCGTTAAGATTAAAAAACGGAATGAATATCTATCCAGATTTTTACTGTCTCAATGTTCGAACCCGTCAGGAGTTATACTGGGAACACTTCGGAATGATGGATAATCCAGAATATGCAAAAAACGCAGTTCAAAAGCTGCAGCAATATAACAGCATTCAAATCATCCCCGGAAAAAACCTGATTATAACCATGGAAACAACAACGAGCCCGCTCAACGTAAAATACATCGAGCAGCAAATTAAAAGCTACCTGACATAGCAAGCAAAAGTCTCCAATTTAAACGACCGTTTAAATCA
>Ga0129306_1001155_pt1 | contig 32681 bp, 37 predicted proteins | sample P827metagenome_FD_94438 | JGI IMG/M metagenome (GOLD analysis project Ga0129306, IMG submission 94438) | Capybara group fecal microbial communities from Wisconsin, USA - P827 metagenome | ecosystem: Host-associated > Mammals > Digestive system > Large intestine > Fecal | place: USA: Wisconsin...
CTTCTTGGACATGGTTTGCTGTCTCCTTTCAGAATGGTGTGTCGCGACTTCATTCTACCAGAGATCTGCAAACCATGTCTCTTTTATCCTCTATTCAATTTGCGCAACTTATCTTACCTTATCCCCATTTAGCTGCTGTAGTTCTGTACTCATAATTAAAAAACACCCCCGTACCGCGGATAGTATATGCGAGACGCATATACTATCCGCTACTATACAGGAGTATTCTTTCACGTTATTCAATTTACCGCAAGTCGCCGTTAGCTTTGACGCTTACTTTCATGAAAAGTAGGTGGGGTAGTTTTTGGGCTTTGAGGTTATTGTAGTATAGCTAATTTGATGGAAACTTTTATGAATAATTGACAACTAAGATGTTTTGATTTAATTTTTCGTCAAATTCAACTTTTACGGATACATGCAAAGAAAAGAATTTGCAATAATCCTCAAGATTGATATATCGGCCACAATATCTAATGCCATCAATAGTTGTAACCGTGTTATCCATATTGCTCATAATCTCATACGGAATATTAATAGTCTTTCCTCTATATGAGTGATGTGTTGTATAATAACTTTCTGTTGCGCTTAGATATTGTTTCTGCTTCTCAACATTAATAGTTTTGCTCTCGTAGTATGTGGAAAACATATCAATTGCCTTATGTACATATGGGTTATCAGATGTTGTAGTCTTATATGTACCTGTTAACAGTGAAAGAGTAATTGAATTGTTCCACATATCATTAGTTGCTTGACTATCAAGATATACAATAGACGGATCACTATCTGCATAATAAATTTCATTGGATCGGCTATTTTTTAATTCGTATGAATACACTATCTCATAAAGTTGACCATCTATACGAACAAAAGAATATCTTGACGAGACTATTTTGTACTCATTCTCTGCATCTATACCCATACCTTCGTTCTTCACAGTACTATCATACAAGGCTTTCGTAAACACACCATCATTGATCAATTTTTCTGCTAATGTTTCAGCGCTATTCTTTTGTAGTATTGACAAGGCGTTTGAACTAATTTGAGCTACGTCACCCCTCAGGAACATCTCAGTCTTTTCATCATATTCTCCAGAAGTAAGACCAATCTTATCAGAGAGTTCCCATGCCGCATCCCATTTAAAGTCTGCACCGTTGGAATAGCCGAGCGCACACAGCACAAAGGTCAGATACTGAGATGCCGTGATGGTGCTGTTTCCACCGAAGGTCGTTGAACGTGTGCCACTCGTCAAGCCATTAGCATAGGCATAACCAACATACGGTTTTGCCCAGTCCACCACATCAACAAAAGGAGTTGACCAATTTCCGTTTTGAGCCTCGTCACTCTTGCCCAACAGGGTGACGAGCATAGTTACAGCTTCATGGCGGGTTGGGGTACGGTCAAGATCAAAATTTGGCGTCCCGTCAGGGTTTGTACCAACACCGTTGAACAAACCAAGGTCATGGAGTACATTTGCCGCGTCAATCGATTTATTAGTGGTAGCAAAGGCAGTTGGAATCATACTGCACAGCATTAAAATGGCTAACAATAAACTAATTATGTTTTTTTTCATAATTCTGTTCATTTACGATACCCCTATCATACACGTTTCAATTATTAATTAATGGAATTACTGTTACGGTCCAAAATCAAGCTTGTTCTGTAGTTCCGCAATTTCTGAGTCTAAGATCTCTATTTCTTGTTGTATTTCCTTTTTGCGCCCCATATTAAATATCTTTAATGTTTGTCTTTCCGTCAACAGCAACTGCTTCTGTGTACGCTTGTGGTTAATTTTTTGTTCAAATTCCTGTTTTTCAACAGGATGAGCTGCCCAATATTCTTGAGCGAGCACCAGCGCTTGTGATTGAAGTTCTTCTTGTGTTAAACGACCAGCGCTCAGGGCATTTAGAGTTTGTGTTCGAGCATCAAGTGCCGATTGCGTAAGCTCAGCGCCATAAATCTTGTATCGGTCTACAAGTGCTTGTGTGTACTGTTCATAGGCGTTGCTGATATTGACCACGGTAGTTTGATATGTAGCATCGTCGTGAATAAGATTGATTGGCACCTGAGATTTGAGTTCCAGTGCGCCAACGACTAATCCTTCCATCAACTGAATAAAAGGTGCGTCGGCATGGAGCGTATTGTCACCACAAGTAAAAATGCTTATTAACGCAAATCGTTCAAAGGTCTTTTTGATACTATCGGTATCTTTTGTGTGATTGATTGCGACATTCAGCAAATCCAATGCCCTATTTAAATAGTATGCATAAACCTTTTGTTGGTTTAAATCTTTGACATTGACTGGAGAGTGCTGAATTATTTTTGTACCGCACTCAATAACTTCAGGAATTCGCAAGTTGGCCAGCGTGCCAATGTACTGTCAAGATTGCATTTTTATCTCTAACGCATTAATATTGATGGGGTCAATTTCAAGTGCTCTATTGGCGTAATCATACGCTTCTTGACCATTGCATCCATTTAAAGCGGAATTGGCTAACTCGATATAACGTACAAGTTCATTTCCGTCTTTTGGGCCAATATTTATAAATTCAAAGTTGGAAATCTCAATAGGACAACCGCAATGAGGACATGTTGATGCTTTACTGCTTACTTGTCCATTACATTCTGGACATTGTATGAGTGCCATTCTAATCACCTCATGCTAATTCTAACACAGTTAAATATAGTCGGCAAGGAAAGAATAAAGCAGATACCCTCCCGCTCCTTTTTTTGGAGTAGGAGGGTATTTTTTGCTTTATGGTGATGAACAGGCTGTTATGGTGTGGAATCGCTTCATCGGATCGGCTATTTAGAAATGTGAGTGGGATGGATCAACATCTGCGTAGTGGTCGGAAAAGGTTCCTGCTCACAATGTAAATATACCGGTGGATTATATACCACCCGTGGCCGATACACGAAGATTAAATCTTCATACCATCAGGAAACACAAAAGCGCATGGCTCAAAATTTGCACCCATAGCCTCTGCGATCGCCGATAGTTCTTCATCAGTGAAGGTATCACGTTTAAGCTTCTGGTTGAAGTTAGACGCTGTCATACCGATAGCCGCCGCAAGCTTGGCCTGGCTCATGCCCTTATACGCTGCGGCGGTTTTAATTTTCTGCTCTTTGCTCATGTTGTGCACTCCTTTCTAACAATATTATATAAGTAAAAAATGTGAGATGTCAAGTAAATACTTAATCAGTTGACAACGAACACATAACGCTAAAAAATATTAAGGAAATAATTAAGAAAATACTTGATAACATTAAGCGATTACTGTATGATAAGGCCATAGCAAACAGATACCAAAGCAGGGATCAGCGAAGGTCGGAGAAACGATATGGACGGCCACATAAGACCCGGACAGGATATAAGTCACACAGTAATGCAAGAAAGACTTAACAGCCACCGGGCGCTATCCCAAACACAACACACGGGAGGAAAAACGATGAGCAATCAAGACTTGACAGCCGCCCTGAGAGAGTTTCAAGAGTACAAGCGTATCCGGGAAGAAGCCGACAACGCCATGAAAACCTTGCAAGCCAAAATCACCGCCCACATGGCAATGCAGGATGTGACGGAAATGGTGGTGGATGTGTACCGGGTGAGCTACAAGCCCGTAACGTCCACAAGGCTGAACACCACCGCATTAAAGGCCGCAAAACCTGACATTTTCGCCCAGTTCAGCACTACGACCACCGCAAGACGTTTTGTAGTAGCTTAACCGAAAAGGGGCGGTGCAAGCCGCCCCACACATAAACAGAAGGAGAGAAAAACAATGATGAACTTTTATTTCCCGGTCCTCCACAGGGCTATCAATCTCGAAGCCTCCGACATTATCCCAGAACCGGAAGAATACTTTGATGGCTCCTATCTTCCGTTTGCTGTGAAGGGAGTAACAGAACAGCTCAATGACCCTATGGCTCCCGAAAGTGTCACCTTTGCGCTCAAGATGACCAGCGCAGAAAACGCCGTTACTCTGATTCTTCGGTATGAGGACGAAGAAGAAATGGCTTTACATGGAACCTGTTCCAGCCAGACATTTAAAGAGCTGTGCAGGCGGTTTTTTGAGAACTTCTAAACTCGTTTCGGGCGAGTATAAACAGCCCTCAAGCCCGAAGAGTCCCGCTCCCATAAGGGGCGGGGGTGGTGTCACCAAAATATATAATGTGGAGGAACACAAATATGCTGATTATCGACAACAAAAAATCCATCCCGTTGGACGTGACCAGATTGGACTGGAACACGGACCATGTGCTGCAGATGAACGAAGACGTCTTTGCAATCCCTCTGCATGATCCCGCATTGAAGGAAATCGCCGAGTTTTTCGCTTATGAGGTTGCGGCGCAATATGCGTGGGTCTGGCCGGACACGAACAGAATTACCGTGGCTCTGCAAATTGACATTTCTCGTTCTTATATCCGATATGGGCTTCTGATTGGGGCGAAGCCCAACGAACAGAAGGACGACGAATGTGGCGAAGATTGGGCAGAGTTTGAGGCAGAACGGCGGAAGGCTATTGAGGAGAACGCAGGGAAAGCGGTTTATGATGTGTTCCCTGTGATGCTGAGCCTGACCGAAGATAATGCCGTTCGGAGCGGATTGTACCATAAACTTGGGGTCTATTGATTAGCCGCGGGCTGGGCGTCCCGTTATCACCGCCCAATATATTAAGAGGAGCGGGCGCAGATGGCACAATTTGATATTTGCGAGGTAATAACATCCCGTATCATTGAACAGCTCCAGCAGGGAATCATCCCGTGGAATAAGCCATGGACGGGGATACAAGGCGGAGCAATCAGCGGAGCGACCGGCAGGCCGTACAGCCTATTAAATCAAAAGCAGGACTTTGCTTCCGTTGGGAAAGTAGATACCAGCATCTTCAAAAATGCCAAAGGCGAGATACAAAGCTTTACGGTCAGCGTAATCTTTTAAGTCGAGTCAAGACGCAAAGATTAAAGAAATCAATGGGTTCTTAAAGGACAACGAGGCGCTGAATCGTGAGGCGTTGAATCGGCTCGATGCCATGAATCGAGATCTGTTTGATAAGCTTGAACAGTACGCCCTGAAGTATACAAATACCACGCGGGAAGAGCTTGTGGATATGTGGAACGAGGCTGCCCGCGCGGCGGAGAAGTACGGAAGCGTCACAAACGCCAAGGAAGTCTTTTCGAACAGCGATTCCAGTACCGCTGTGCAATCCATTTTGCAGCAGATGAAGCAGAACGGGAGCTATTGGACCACGGCCAAGACGGATGCGGAACGTACAAAATACGCAAACGCCAATCTGGAGCTTGGCAAACAGCTTGAGGAGCTGCTTGGAAAACCTGTCCGACGTGACGGAAATGGTGTATGGTGGGTCGGTGATCAGAAGCTGTTTACATATCACAGTGGAACGCCTTCTGTTGGACAAGCTCCAACATTAAAGCAAACGGAAGTTTGGGCGAAGCTGGAGAAGGGCGAGTCTGTTTATACAAAGAAACAGCAAGATGTGCTCCATAAGATGTTGAATTTCAATTTGCTGGATAGGTTTGATAAGTATATCACACAACCGATTCAGAAAGTACGTCAGTATTTGAGTGGTGAGGGCGGTGCGAGTCAAAACATTGTTATCAACGTGCAGACGCCTCTTACCATGTACGGGAACATGACCGATGAGACGATGCGGATTCTGGATGATCATAAACGAAAAATAGCAGATATGGTCGCAAAGCAGTTGAAGTCATAAGAAAAGATAGGGGGACGGTGGAATGCCGCCCCCTTCTGTATATCAAGGAGATGATAGAATGACAGATTTTGAAACGAAGCATATTTTGGAAAAGTGCAGAATCAAAGAGGGAATCCGGACTATCCAAGTAGAGGGATACCCAATTGTAATACACCCGACGCTCACACTGGAGAAAAGTCGGAAATTAGTCTCCTCGTATTGCGCTGAGTACATTTTAAAATGCTCACAAAAATATGAGATCTTTGATGCCCGGCGGATTTGGAAACTGGCGGTCATCTGTGCGTATACAGATATTTCCATGGAGGACGAGATTGACACTGAGATGCTTTATCAACTGGTTTATGGAACTCCGGTTTATGACATGTTGGTAGGGGAAAACGGATATCCGCCGGCAATCAACATGGAGCAATATAAAGATCTGCAGGAGGCAACAGAGAATACGCTGCGAATGTGGCTGGACAGTGTTGTGGAAGACATCAGGAACGGTGGCAAGGACAATACAGACGCGGGATAAGTGCTGTTACAGTGGAGGAGTGTGTCGAAAGCATTCCTCCACTTTTGTATATGAGGAACATAATCAATGTGTGTTGGGAGTAAACTGTGGTAGCGTTAACAACGGGAGGGGGATGGGTCGTTATTAAGGAAAATGAATGGCGCTTTACATATAGATTTGAATCTTCTCAAGAGAGGATCGTACAAAAATTAAAGGAAATAGTCGCACAAAAGAATATGGCAAGGTGAAAGAGGTCTCGGGGTTGCCCGAGACTTTCTTTTTTAGTATAATTTTGTCAATGGATTTGAGCTGGTGCAAGGAGGGCCAGCATAAGAATGGTAAGAAAAAACACAAGTTTACAGTCGAGAATGGTTGGATATGGACGTGTCAGTACCGACGAAGAAAAGCAGTTGGACAGCTTGGAAAATCAGATCCTGTTTTTCTCGGAATTTGCGGAGTCACGACAATATAAGCTGATCCAGGTGTATGCTGACGAGGGCATTTCCGGCAAGCAACTGAAAAAGCGTGATGAGTTTATGCGGATGCTGAAAGATGCGGAATCTGGTCTGTTTGATGTGGTCGTGGTGAAGGACGTTTCGCGGTTCGCCAGAAATACCGTAGACTTGCTGACTTCGGTCCGCAAACTCAAAGCCATGGGAATCAACGTCCTGTTTGTGAATAACAATCAGGAAACCATGGGCGAGTCGGAGTTCGTTATCACATTGCTTGGTGCCATGGCACAGGAGGAGAGTGCGAATCTGTCCAAGCGAGTTAAGTTCGGCAAGGACATAACGGCAAAGCGGGGGCGTGTGCCGCGAGAGATTTTGGGATACGACAAGGTGGACAACTATACCTTGAAGATCAATGAGGAAGAAGCTGCTCTTGTCCGGAGAATCTATGCCATGTATCTGAGCGGAATGTGTGGGATGGCCCATATCGCCACTGTGCTGCGCGGGGAGAAGATACTGACCAAAAAGGGTTGTGCATACACGGAGGGGTATATCCGCAGGATTCTAACGAACCCCATATACTCTGGAGAGCTGGTCAATCACAAAACGGTCACCGTGGATTTTATTGAAGGAACACAGCAGGCCGTACCAGAGGAAGAGCAATACCGTCATGAGCGCCCGGAGTTGGCAATCATCAGCAAAGATACCTTCGAGAAGGCGCAGAGAATTCGCCTTGAACGCTGTAAGATGCAGGAGGAAAATGGGCGAGACCCCAGGCGGAGATATACGAGTCGGTACTTGCTCAGTGGCGTCGTGCGATGTGCCCAGTGTGGGCGAACGATGTTTCGTCAGAATAATACGAGGGCAAACGGTGTTGTGGACAGCTACTGGCGGTGCCCAAATGGTTCGCGTATGAAAAACGATGCCCGGTGTACGAACCATGCCTATATTCGCAACGATGTTCTGGAACGTGCGCTGTCCGAGGCATTGCATCAGTGCGTCGGAGATAAGGACGGCTTTGCAAAATCGGTTCAGGAGCAAATGAGGGCATTACAGGATACCCAACAGACTTCTGACGAGGAAATCGCAGATAAGCGGAAGATGATAGAGCGCCTGACGAAGCAGAAGCAAAAATACATCGAGATGTGTTCCAACGAAATCATTACCATGGACGAGTTGAAGCAATACACAGTCGGGATCAGCGAACAGATCGATCAGCTGAGCCGGGAAATAACCAGGCTGAGGCAGGAGCAGGATCTGGCAAAGAGCGCACAACAGGATATCAATAGTTGTATTGCGGAAATCGAAACATTTTTATCATTAGAAAGTGCGGAAAACTGCGATATTAAACGATTTTTGTCACGAATTGATGTAGGAGAAGACAGGACGGTATCCTTTGTTTTTCGCATTGATTCAGCTTCTGAGTAAGGACTTTGTAGTAATATTATACTCCTGACAAAGTTCTGCAACGGCACCACCACCACCTGCGACGGACTGTCCCAGTGGGGGAGCCAGCGTCTGGCGGAGCAGGGCTACAACTCCATGGAGATCCTTCGGAACTATTACGGGGACGACATCGAGTTGGTGGTGGATGCCCCCATCCAGGACATCACCGCCTCCTATCCCGGTACGCCCCTGCGGATCGGGGCGGTGGGGGACGATGTGATCCGGATCCAGGCCATGTTGAACCGCATCTCCCAAAACTATCCGGCCATTCCCAAGATCTCTCCCGTCACCGGCACTTTCGGAGAGGCCACCGAAGCCGCGGTGAAGGAATTTCAGCGTATTTTCGGCCTGACAGCAGACGGCGTGGTGGGCAAAGCCACCTGGTATCAGATGGTCTACCTCTATGTGGGCGTACAGCGGCTGTCGGAGCTGGTAAGCCAGGGACAGACCTTCTATGGCTTCCAGTTCCAGTACCCCGGCGTGGTCCGGGAGGGGGACGAGGGAAACGAGGTCCGGATCCTCCAGTATATGCTGGCCCTGCTGGCCGAATTTGACAACTCCCTGCTGCCCCTTGCCGTGGACGGGGGCTTTGGGCTCCAGACCGCACAGGCGGTACGGCAGTATCAGAGCCTGGTGGGTCTGACTCCGGACGGCGTGGCGGGGGAGGCCACCTGGAACTCGCTGTACAGCCACGCTTCCCAGGCCTACTTCGCGCTGAGCCGGGACACGGTGCGGGCCCAGGCGTTCCGGGAGGGACTGGCCGCAGCCTCCACCGGACAGGGAGGCCGGTTTTCGGATACCCCGCGGCTGGGACAGTTCCCGGGCAGCAGCGTGAGTCTGGGCCAGAGCGACCACCAGAAAGGGGTGATGGTATGAATGATGTGAGACGGGAGATCCTGGAGCGGGAGCTGCTGGCCCAGCCGGTGCGGGGCCTTCAATATATGCTGCGGCGGCTGTCGGAGGTTTATGAGTTTTTGCCCCAACTGGCCACGGACGGTATTTTCGGGGAGCGAACGCTGGAGGCGGTGATGCTCTTCCAGCGGGAATTCCATCCCCCGGTGACCGGGGTGGTGGACCGGGGGACGTGGAACGCCATCTGGGCCATGTGGAACCGGTTGGAGCGGCAGATCTCCGCTGCCAGGACCCTGAGGGCCTTCCCCTCGGAGGGAGCCCGGGTGGAGCCGGGAGATGAGGAGGAGTATCTGATCCTGCCCCAAACCATGTTCCAGGTCCTGGCCCGCCACCTGAACGGCATAACCGAGGGAGTGGCCCGGGGCATACACGACCAGATTTCAGCGGATAACGTCCGGTGGCTCCAGCACGTCGCAGGGCTGGAAGAGACCGGGATCCTGGACCGGGAGACCTGGGACCTGCTGGCCCGGCTGTACGAAATATTTGTGGTCCGTGAGCTGGAACAGAGCCGGCAGCGTTTTATCGGAGGCTGGGGATAAAGACGGAACAAGTTTGGAGGACCGAAAAACCGCCGTCCGGGTGCTGGAAGTAGTGTGGTGATGGGCGGAAGCATAAAAAGAAGGTTGCGATTCACTGGCAGGACAATATAAAAGGCCGGAAACTGCTGATTTAACAGCGGTTTCCGGCCTTTTCGGCATGCAGTGCCACAAGACTATCATCGTTTTAATGTTATAGAGAAGGGAGAAAAATGCACAGTCCATTTGAACGGTCAGACGGCGAGAGTATGCATATCTGCATCAAGTTCATCTGGATTGGCGCAAGTAAAGCTGTCAACGACAATGCGGGCATGGTTAAGGGGGAGTACTGGGGCCAGCAAGACTGGATGGAGGCCCGAGGAGAAATATTTCTGGGTTACGCGCCCCTTGAGCTTATAACGGTGAATGATGCGGCTGAACTGAATGAGTTTGTTGAGGGAGTCAATTTTAACCTGATATTCTTTCATCGTGATTGCCTCTCTTTCATGGATGATCCGGATTTCCATGGTTTCAGAATATCAGGAGCTGGTTCATTGGGAAATCCGATATCCGCCGTAAATTGTTATGATTGAGACAGGAGGCGCTGGAGCAGATCAACAACAGGCCCCATACCAAAAGCGAGGACCAGTGTCCCAATGCCGCAGGATTGTATGAATCCGGCGAAGTGGACCTTTGGGAGCAGCAGCAAACATCCAAAGATGACGCAGCAAAGATCGGTCAGGATCCGATTGATGCGGAAGCAGCCCTTCTTCCAGGAGTACGTAATGATGAGGGCGATGGCATCATACGTCGATACGCCCTGGTCGGCACAGTAATACACTGCGGTCGCGAAGCACAAAAGCAGGAAACCGATTGCAAAAAGAACCAGCCGCTGTGCCAGGCTGATGTCCGGAAGCAGCAGGTAAAGGGCACTCCGGACGCCGTCAATGACATGACCCTGAAGCAGAAAGGTAATAACAGTCCCGATACCGATGTAATGTCGGTCAAATACAGCGGCAAAGAGTAAAAGCGTTACTCCGAGCACAGTATAAGTGGCCCAAAAGGGCAGGGGAGAGATCTGGCTGATCCCTGCGGCAAATACCTGAAACGGATCGACCCCGAACTCGCTTCGCTTCAGAAAGCCGATGCCGCAGCCCGCAAGCAGGACTCCAAACGCACTGAAAGCGGAGCGGAAAAGGATGGTCTGGAATCGGCCTTGGAAACTCAGCTTGCTTTTGTTAATCATGTCATTTCATCTCCTCCGGCGCTGTCTTCCTTGGCAGTTGTTTGCAAGTATAATGTGCTTCCGTCATACAGGACATTCAAATTAAGACCAGAATCATTAAAATAGAGACAAAAATGATTGCCATATATCTTGATGGTTGGGATTTTAAAGGCTATAATTTAACAATCAAAAGATGGGGGCGGATGAGATGATTCTTGAGACAGATTTTCATTCGGATGGACACAACCGGGAGATCCTGCCGGAAAATGCGGCGGAGATTCCGTTCCGCTGTCTTCACACCCAACTGGATTGTTACCACCAGGGGCAGTTTCCATGGCACTGGCATGATGTGATCGAGATCGATTATGTCGAAACGGGGACCGTGGAGTTTCAAAGTCCGGAAGGCTGTATGGCTCTCCAGAAGGGAAATGCTGTTTTGATCAACTCCGGGGTAATGCACGCTTTTCGCGCGGTCAATGACGGACCATGCTCCGTGATCGCACTGCTGTTTGACATCCGTTTTCTCTCCGGACTTCCGGAAAGTGCCCTGGACAAAAAGTATATTTATCCTGTCATCCGCTGTCAGGAGCTTTCTTTATATCCGATCCGGCCCGACCATGCCAAGGGCGTACAGCTGATGGGGCTGCTCTACCGAATGATGGGCCTGTTTCGTGAGGAGGGCTATGCGTATGAGCTGAAGCTGCGCAGCTGCCTGCTGGATTTCTGGTGCTGCTTTCTGGAACAGACAAAGGAGCTTCGTGCGGCTACTGCGCCGGGGGCGCGCATTGACGCAGAACGTATCAAACTGATGGTAAAATTCATTCAGGCAAACTATGATAGTCATATTACGCTGGGTGATATCGCGGCCGCAGCCAGTGTGTCCACCAGAGAAGCAAGCCGCTGCTTTTCGAGATGTATCAATCATTCCCCGGTCAATTATCTGAATGAGTACCGGCTGATGGTCGCCTGCCGCCTGCTCAGTACAGGTACGGACAGTATTCTGTCGGTCAGCGAGCAGTGCGGTTTTTCATCCTGTAGCTACTTCAGTAAACTGTTCCACGAGGTATATGGAATGACGCCGGGAGAATATCGCCGGGTTGAGAGCAAAACAGCGCAGGAGCAGCCGGACCAATAAAAGATGCCGGCACCTCTGCTCCCTGGAAGGGGAAAGAGAAGTGCCGGCTGTTGATTTGAACCTGCAAAAGTGTGCAACGGTTTTCAGCCGTGGACAAAATAAATACCGCAGATTGATAATCGTATCAATCTGCGGTATTTGATGTGGCAGCGGGAGAAGGATTCGAACCCTCACAAACAGAGTCAGAGTCTGTCGTGCTACCCTTACACAATCCCGCTATTTGTACCTGCTGTCGCAAGCACAAGTGATATTATAGCAAACAATTTCAAATTGTCAAGGGGAAATTTTACTTTTTTCTTGCTGATTAAAAAATTGCCAGACTCCATAAAATACCGCTGCTTTTTGCCTTTAAGATAAGTCTGTTTCGCTAAATCTCTGCCGGTCGGGGTGCTGCGTCTGTTATTTTTTCAGGCGGCTGCGGTCGATTGTTCCGTGGTATGACAAAAATGGGAGTGCCTTCTGCGGCGGGGGCGATGGTGCACTGGGGGAAGGCTGCCTCCACCCCTGCTTCGGTCAGGCAGAGGCCGTGGGCTGGCAGCGCCCGCTTCACCCGGACCCTCCAGTCAGGGTCCAGAACCAGGTCCCCCGCCGCCTGACGGGCGCCGCCCTGGGCGCGGATCTGGTTCAGAACATAACGCCGCCAACCTCTTTTTTGAGCGAACAGTTCGCCCGGTGGGCAAGGCGCACCGTCCTTCACCTTCCAAACATCTCCCCAGCGCACCCGGCTGGCCTTGCCGTCGCCGCGGATTTCCTCCCCTTCCAGACGCAGGCTGAGCAGATCGTCCTGCCACAGAGCTACCTCACCCGCCAACCGGCAGGACCAGGGGGTGAAAGGCCGGGAGGCAGCCCGCTGTCCGGCCAGAGACAAACAGGCCCACCAGTACATCTCCCGCCGCCACCGCAGACGCCAGCTTTTCGCCAGCCGGGCATAGTACCGGCTGATCCAGCGCCCGCCCGGCCCGGCGCCGGTGACTTCGGGCCAGGACAGGCTGTACTCCAGAACGGGCTCACCCTCCAGTGTCAGGGTACTGGCCTCCTGATGCCAGATCACTTCGGGGGCGTAATGGGAACGTTCGAATTTTTTCATAGCCGGCACCTCACAGTCTCGTCTTTCTCCATTCTATGAGGGAGGCGGAAGGGAGTTCCCGGGAGGGAAAACAGAAAATTGTGCTGAAACTTTCATAAAGTGAAAAAAATGTGGTTTTCCTGTTTACTTTCATATTTTAGTGTGTTAAAATTCAAGAAGAAAGGTGTCCCGGTCAGCCGGAGGAAAGGAAGGAGCGTTCTCATGTCGAAATTTTTAGACAAGCCATCCAGCGGTACGCTTTATAAAGCCATTGCGGCTCTGCAGAACGAGGAGGAGTGCCGCAGATTCCTGGAGGACCTGTGTACGGTGTCTGAGCTGAAGGCGATGGAACAGCGGATGGATGTGGCCATGCTGCTGGACGACGGGCTGATCTACAGTGAGATCCTGGAGCGCACCGGCGCCTCCAGCGCTACCATCAGCCGGGTCAACCGCTGTCTTCATTATGGCGCCGACGGCTACCGCACCATTATCCCCCGTTTGAAGGAGAAGGATCAGAAAGAATGAGCAGCTACGAGTTTTTGGCTGGCTGCTACGACAGGTTTACCTATGATGTGGACTATGCCGCCTGGGCCGATTATATTGAGCAGCACTTTCGAAAACGGGGTCTGCCCGGAAAGACGGTGCTGGATTTGGCCTGCGGAACAGGATCTCTGACCCGGGAGCTGGCCCTGCGGGGCTATGAGATGATCGGAGTGGACCTCTCGGCCGAGATGCTGGCGGAGGCGGCGGAGAAGAACAGAAACGTGGGGGAGATATCCCCCATGTTTCTGTGTCAGCCCATGGAGAAGTTGGACCTGTACGGCACCATTGACGCCTGTGTCTGCTGTCTGGACAGTGTGAACTATGTCATCTCCCCCAAAAAGCTGCAGAAGGCCTTCGAGCGGGTCCACCTGTTTCTCATGCCCGGAGGGCTGTTCCTCTTTGACGTGAACACTCCGGAGAAACTGGAGGGGCTGGACGGCCAAGTATTCCTGGATGAGACGGAGGATGCCTACTGCGTGTGGCGGGCGGAGTATTCCCGGCGCAGCCGGATCTGTTCCTACTTCATGGACATCTTCCAGCTGGACCGGGAGACGGGCCAATGGGACCGGGGGGAGGAACTCCACCGGGAGCGGGCTTATACCATTCCGGAACTGACGGGCTTTCTGGAGCAGGCAGGCTTCCGGGATATCAAAGTGTTTGGCAACTTAAAGCTGCGCCGCCCCAAACCGGGGGAGGAGCGGGTCTTTTTTGTTGCAAGAAAGGAAAACTAAACCATGCGCGATGAAATCGTAAGAGCGATCACCGGCGACGGCTATGTAAAGGCCGTCGCCATTACCGGTCGGGACCTGATCGAGCGGGCCCGGAACATCCACACCCTGCTGCCTATGGCCACCGCGGCCCTGGGACGGGCTCTGCTGGGGGCCTCCATGATGGGCGACATGCTCAAGGAGCAGGAGGGATCCCTGACCCTCCAGATTAAAGGAGGCGGGCCGCTGGGCACCATCCTGGCCGTCTCCGATTGCCAGGGCAACGTCAGGGGCTACGTTCAAAACCCTCATGTGGACCTGATCGAGAAGCACCAGGGCAAGCTGGACGTGGGGGCCGCCGTGGGCGAGACCGGCACCCTCACCGTCATCAAGGATATCGGATTGAAGGAACCCTATGTGGGGTCCATCGGCCTGTTCTCCGGAGAGATCGCCGATGATCTGGCCATGTACTTCGTGGAGAGCGAACAGATCCCCACCGCCTGCGCCCTGGGGGTGCTGGTGGGCACAGACCAGTCGGTCACCTCCGCGGGAGGCTATCTCATCCAGCTGCTCCCCGGCGCCAGCGAGGAGATCATCGAGAAGATCGAGGCCGGCGTCCGCAGGGTGGGCTCGGTAAGCGCCGCCCTGGAGGGGGGACTGGACGGAGAGGGTCTGCTCCGGGCCGTCCTGTCCGACTTTGAGCTGGAGATCCTGGAGAAGCATCCGGTGGAGTACCGCTGCTACTGCTCCCGGGAGCGGGTGTCCCGGGCCCTCATCAGCATGGGCCGTGAGGAGCTGTCCTCCCTCATTGAGGAGCAGGGCCAGGCGGAGTTGACCTGTCAGTTCTGCGACAAGGTGTATCACTACTCCAAGGAGGAACTGGAGGAGCTGCTGGCCAACATGTGAGCGCAGCCGAAACGACCATTTCGATCGGAAAAAACTTAAATTGTGTTGTGCTGCCAACATACTTTCGCCTCCGGTCCTTTATACTAAGACGATACAGGCCGTTTGACGGCCTGAACGGTAGACGAGGTGGAGGACATGGAATCTTTGCAGTATATGAAAAACATCCCCGGCGAACAGGTGCTGGACCTGGCGGGGCTGGTGGAGGCCGGACCTGGACAGGTAGTCAGCCGTACCTTGGCCCAGAACCCGGCGGTGAGCGTCACCCTCTTCGCCTTTGACAAAGGGGAGGAGATCAGCACCCACGCCTCGGTTGGCGACGCCATGGTGACGGTGTTAAAGGGTACCGGAAAGTTTACTGTGGACGGTGTGGAACACATCGCCCGGCAAGGGGAGGCTCTGGTCATGCCCGCGGGCAAGCCTCACGCAGTCTACGCCCAGGAGGCGTTTAAGATGCTCCTGGTGGTGGTGTTCCCAACCGCTCCCTGATCCTGGCATACAAAAAGCCCGGAAGGCATTGCCTTCCGGGCTTTTATCATCTTTTAGTTGCCGCTGTTGGTCAGGGCCTCCAGCACGTCGTATCGGTCCATCTCGAAGCTCTTGGTCATAGCCAGGGCCTCCTCCATGTCCAGATCCACAATACGGCCGTCCAGGGAGGAAACGATGCGGTTGCCCTTGTCCTGGAGCAGCACCTGGACCGCCTCATAGCCCATGCGGCTGGCGGTCTCCCGGTCCCGTGCGGTGGGGGAGCCGCCCCGCTGGATGTGCCCCAGTACGGTGACCCGGGGGTCGATGCCCACCTCTTCCTGAATGCGCTTGGCGATTTCAAAAGCGCTCCCGGCGCCCTCCGCCACCACTACCATATAATGGGTGCTGCCGGCCAGACGGGCCCGGCGGATATTCTCTACCACATCCTGCTCCAAGTCCACGGGGCGCTCCGGGATTAGAACGGCGGTTGCGCCCACAGAGATGCCAACATAGAGGGCCAGATAGCCGGCGTGGCGGCCCATGACCTCCACCACAGAGCAGCGCTCATGGGACTGCATGGTGTCGCGCAGCTTGTCGATGCACTCGATCGCGGTGTTGCAGGCGGTGTCAAAGCCAATGGTGTAATGAGAGCAGCCGATGTCGTTGTCGATGGTGGCGGGGATGCCCACCACGGTCAGCTTCTGGCCAGACTCGGCCACCTGACGGGACAGGGCCAGCGCGCCGCGGAAGGTGCCGTCGCCGCCGATGGCAACGATGGCGTCCAGGCCGAGGAGCTTGCAGGTGGCGATGGCCTTTTCACGGCCCTCCGGCTGCATGAATTCCTTGCTTCGCGCGGTATAGAGCAGGGTGCCGCCCTTGTTGATGATATGGCTGACGCTGGAGCTGTCCAGCCGGACAAAGTCGCTGTTGATGAGACCGCTCCAGCCCCGGCGGATGCCAATGCATTCGATTCCCCTGCTGGTAGCGGTACGCACCACGGCGCGAACCGCGGCATTCATGCCGGGAGCGTCGCCGCCGCTGGTCAATACGCCGATCCGTTTTACCTGTGCGCTCATATCCTGGGCCCTCCTTAGAATCACTCGTGAGATTGGCGGAGACCGCCGCTTCTGGTTTTGGTCACGCAACGAAGTCATTATGTCATTATTAAAATGGAATGTCAAGAAGCCTGATAGACCTTATAAAAAGACGGTTTATTTTGACTAGAGTATGCTTTTTCAAAGAGAAAAATTTTTGCAAAAAAATTGGATTTCCCTGTTGACAAGTGGGCCAGGGTTTAGTATAATGAGCAAGCCGTCGCGAGAGCGGGGCAACACCGGGGAGCATAGCTCAGCTGGTAGAGCACATGCCTTACAAGCATGGGGTCACAGGTTCGAGCCCTGTTGTTCCCACCATTTTGACCCAAACTTCCCCGCGGACTACCTGGCTCGGTAGTTCAGTTGGTTAGAACGCCGGCCTGTCACGCCGGAGGTCGAGGGTTCAAGTCCCTTCCGAGTCGCCATTTTTGCCTCTGTAGCTCAGTTGGTAGAGCAGGGGACTGAAAATCCCCGTGTCGTTGGTTCGATTCCGACCGGAGGCACCATCTTCTCCGTAGAAATTTCTGCGGAGAAGACATATGCGAGTGTAGCTCATCTGGTAGAGCGCCACCTTGCCAAGGTGGAGGTAGCGAGTTCGAGCCTCGTCACTCGCTCCAAATTTTTTGGAGCACTCTGCGGCTCCATTATGGTGCCATAGCCAAGTGGTAAGGCAGAGCTCTGCAAAAGCTCCACTCCCCAGTTCAAATCTGGGTGGCACCTCCAGAAATCGGTACTTTTCGGAAGAAAAGTACCGATTTTTTGTTGATTTTCTTCACAAATCACGATGTCGAATTATATTTTGATGGAAAATAGCTCCGTAACGGATTTCCGGCAAGCCCTCTGGCTTTCATGCATTCCGGAATGGACCGAAAAGGAGCGAAGAAAGTGACGTCAGACTCTTGCCAAGCGCGTTTTTTTCGGGTATAATATTTACCGCACCTGCCGGTGTGATGGAATTGGTAGACGTAGTGGACTCAAAAGCCAGTACGTCTGACAGTCCGGCGTGCTATAAGAGTCTTGATTTTTCAAGGCTTTCGGGTTACAATCGAATACGTGGTTTTTGTGAGTTCTCTCCTAGTTCTCTCCGACCGAGAATTTTGGAGTTATCTCAATAAATGTGCCGGTGTGATGGAATTGGTAGACGTAGCGGATTCAAAATCCGCCGGGGGCGACTCCGTGTGGGTTCGAGTCCCACCACCGGCACCAGATAATGATAATCCGAACCCGGTTCCAATCGGGGACGGCTTCGGATTTTTAGTATATCTTGAGTGCTAAAGCAAAAGCGGCGGTATCGTGAGTGATACCGCCGCTTTTGTCATACGCTCCTTTTCTTTTCCGGTCCCTTTCCCCTTTGCGCTTTCCATTCTTCAAATTCTTTCTTCCCCTCCGGGCTTTCAAAGAATTTCTGAATTTCTGGAAGCAGACAGCGGGCAAGGGCTTCTATTTCATGTTGGGGGATATTTGTGTCCGGTTGCTTTTTTGCCATATATCGCCTTTCTTATTCAGTTGTCAAGGTACAATGCCGCACAGGGGCGGCGTGAAATTCTGCTTATACTCAATCACCTTTCCTTTGTATATCGCTGTTGCCGCTTTACTTCCGCCAGCACGTCCGGCGGGATACGGTCAACCAATCGTTGAATGTTCTGCAATTCGCTTTCCAGCTTCGCCCGTTCCATGCGGTCTTTCATTTTGCCGCTCTCGCTGGCTCTGGCTCTCGCTTCCAGCTTTTTGTTTTCTTCCAGTAAATCCGCAATCGTCACTTTGTACTTTTTCAACTGCCCGGAAAAGTTCTCCATTTGGGGAAACCATTTCTTCAGCATAGCAAGTGCTTCCTCTTTCTTCTTTCCGGCGTTCAGCGGGTTAATGCCGTCCAGGGCGGCTTCAATCGCTTTTGCCTGTTTGGAGAGGTTGACCGCCTGCTTGAACAGACGGGTGGGGATGTGTTTCCGCCCCGTCTTGCTGGCGCTCTCCCCACGCTCCAAGTCGGGATATTTCTCCACCATATAGGCGTGAAAATCGTCCTGCCACTTTGTCAGGTTAGCCCTGTTCCCGATAATCTCTTTGGCGCACAGGCGGTTGTCCTTTGTCAGCGGAACAAAGGTCAGGTGGAGGTGGGGTGTTTTCTCGTCCATGTGTACCACCGCCGACACGATATTTTCCCGGCCTACCCGGTCAATGAGGAAGTCCGCCGCCCGCTGGAAAAACGCCTGTATCTCCTTTGGGGACTTGTCCTTGAAAAACTCTGGGCTGGCGGTGATGAGTGTATCGACAAACCGGGTGCTGTCTTTCCGTGTCCTGCACCCCGCCTGTTCAATGCGGCTCTGAATGAAATGGTAGTAACGTCCATCCGGCTTGACGATGTGAAAATTGTACTTGCTCCGGCTGGTGTCAATGTCGGGATTGCTGGCGTACTGCTCCTTTTGTCTTTCGTGGTGGGCTTCCAGCGGCCTTGCTGGGTTGCCCTTGTGCTTCTCAAATCGCAAGATTGCGTGTTGTGCCATTAAACTCCTTTCCCCATTCCGTTCCTATCCGGGACTTTTCCACAGGGAAAATCCCGCCGGAATTATCTCTGATAGGATTGGAATGGATAAGATATAAATAAATCTGTTAATCTCTGTATTTCTATCTTCCGTCCGGTTTTCGTACTTCAAGAGGTTTGATTATCGTACTCCATGAGTGCGGTTTTCAGTCCGACCGCGTACCAGAACGGGATTTCTTGAAGTCGGTGTTTGGAACCGCTTCATAGGATTTTGGATAAATGCGGTTGGGTTTTCCACAGCCCTGTTTCTGTATCTCCACAAGCCCCGCATACTGTAACTCCCGCAGGGTATTGACTGCTTTCTGCCGCCCACAGTGGAGCAGAGCGACCACCTCGCAGATGGGATAGTACAGGTAAATGCGCCCGTATTCGTCCGCCCAACCATTCTTGCGGGACAACTCCGTCCGACGCAGGATAAAGGCATACAGTATCTTTGCTTCATTGGACAAAGCTGTGAATGTGGGGGCTTCAAAGAGAAAATTCGGGAGCCGGGTGAAGCTGACCGATTTCTCCGTCTGATGAATATAAATGGTGTTTGTCATAGTGTTCTTTGTGGACAGTTAGAATGGCATTTCCGGGGGAGAACGATACTTTATACCACTTCCCCCGGTTCTGCCCTCTGGAAGCCTTATAAATCAAGGCTTTTTCCCTGCCTAATTGTCCACGCTCGACCTCCTTTTCCGTTCACTTTCCGCTTTCTGCCGCCTGTGAACGCTGGCGGCGCACTCCGGGCAGTATTTCCCCCGGTTGGACTTTGGGACGAACACGCCGCCGCAGACCTCACAGCGTTTCAAGTCCTTTCCCCGGAAAACCTCTGCTTCCAGCGTCCTATTCTGCGGCAAGACCGACCAGCGGAACCACTTACAGCAGAGCGAGAAAGAAATCATCTGCGGGCAGGTATGGCTGTCCCCGTCGTCAAGAGCGATACAGTCCCCGCCCTCGCAGTTGCAGCACTCCCGGCGTATCAGGCTGTTTGCCTGTTTTCTCTGCGCCGGGGTCATGCGGTAGAGGGAACCGTCCGGCTTGCGCTCTATGGGCGGCAGACGCTTGTATAAATTTTCTTTCATGCGTTCCTCCGTTTCTCTGTTGCCGTTCTCCCCAAAAGTTTTTATCCTAAAAGCCGTATTTCTACGGCTGCCCCATTCCTGCGGCGTGTCTCGGCATTGGTGCGCTATATGCGTCACTTCTCCTGCCGGTCATATTTCTTTTGGACGGTCATTCTGTTTTCAAAGTGCTGTTCCGAACGTTCGTAAATCCAGTTTATCAGAAAAAAATGCAAAGCCCGGATTGTTGCGAGAATTGCATTTTCCCAAAGTCTACACTTTTGAAATTACATTTCTGCAATTATCCTGTATAATAGAAGCATACGGAGGAGGTGCGTATCTATGGCTTTACCCGGAACACCCGGACAGCGGATTTCAGACCTTTGCAACGGGCGGCATATCCCACAAAAGGAACTGGCAAAGAAAATAGGGATTTCCTCCTCTCAGTTGAGCCGGATCGTCAGCGGGAAAACAAAGACGGTCAGCAGTGATATTCTCATAGGCATTGCGAAAGAATTTAAAGTGTCAACGGATTATATTCTGGGCTTGTCAACAGTGAGTGTCCAAAAGAGTTATGACATATCGGAACTGGGCTTGTCCGAGGGAGCAGTCCGAGGGCTTGTGACGGGAATGATAGATGTGGAAATTCTCAACCGCCTATTAGAACATAAGAATTTCCCACGCCTGATAAGCCTGATACAGATTTATTTTCAGGACACAGCGGCAAGGGGTGTTATGGCACGGAACCAGGTAATTGAAATGGCTACGGCTTCGCTGGCTGATTTAATGAAAGACCGCCCGGAATACCGGGCGGAAGCAAGACAGGATATGCAATTTATGAACGCCCAAAAGCTGGGGGAGCATGAAGCGGAGATTGAGAAAATCAAGAATGTGTTTATGTCTATCCTGCGGGACATAAAGGGCGATATAGACAGCGGAGAGCCGCCGGAGGAATCAGTGACCGCCGCCATGTTTCAAAATATCCAGAACGCCGCACAGGAGCAGAAGCAGGAATTACATACCATTGATGATGTGACGGCGTTGGTTGCGGAACAGCTTGAAAAAGTCATGCCGCTGGACGAGGAAACAAGTGAACAATTCCAGCAGTTGATGAAGAAAATGATTGAGCAAGCGGGGAAATAAAACATTTGCAGGAGGTATTGAAATGGAGTTAAAAAATCCTATGTTAGTTGTAACGGATATGGATAAAACCATTGAATTTTATAAAAGAGTTTTTGGGCTTGAGGTAGTCATGGATTTTGGCGCAAACAAGACCTTAACAGGCGGTTTAGCTTTGCAGACGCTGGAAACATACAAGGACTTTATTGGTACAAGCGATATTTCTTTCGGCGGCAATAATTTTGAACTTTATTTTGAAGAAGATGACTTTGATAAATTTGCAGAAAATCTCGGAAAATGTAATGTTGAATATGTTCATCCGATTAAGGAACATTCGTGGGGACAGCGTGTGGTTCGTTTCTATGACCCGGACAGGCATATTATCGAAGTGGGCGAAAATATGAAAGCGGTTTGCAAAAGATTTATAGACAGCGGAATGACGCCGGAACAGACAGCAGAGCGCATGGACGTACCTGTGGAATATGTAAATGAGTGTATGCAGTAGAGAATAAACCGGGGGAGCGTGGAGGTGCTGGCGGATATGAAAAGATATATTGCTTTTTTGCGTGGTGTCAATATAAGCGGAAGAAACAAGGTAACAATGGCTGAACTGAAAAAAGGCGTTGAAAGATTAGGGTATGAAGAAGTTAAGATATATTTGAATAGTGGCAACGTGATTTTTTCGAGTGATGAAAATGATATAGGGAGTATCACAAAACAGATTGTAATGACGATAAAGAGTCAGTTTGATTTAGATATTCCTGTTTTTGTTATTGCGAAAGAAGAACTTGAGGACATTTTACAAAATGCTCCCGATTGGTGGGGAAATGACGATAAGGAAATCTATGATAATCTAATTTTTATTATGCCGCCAGTTACATTTGCTGATGTATTCAATGAAATCGGAGGGCCGAAAGAAGAATTGGAAAAGATACAAGACTACAAAGAAGCGATATTTTGGTCATTCAGTCGAAAAAATTATCAAAGGACAAACTGGTGGTCAAAAACAGCGAGTGCAAGTATCAGCAATAAATTAACAATAAGGACGCTTACAAGAGAACAGATAGCTTTCTTCATTTACCGTTTCCGATTTACAAAAGTCAGAGTGCGCTTATATCGCTGCTGCTCCGTTCCAAATCGAACCCGCTTTGCTCTGGTGTTCGGTAAAGACCTTTGGCTGACGGCCTCTCACGTGTTGCAACCTTACAAAATCCGCAGTATCCCGTGAGGGACGCTGCGGATTTTTTGTTGGGGTTGGACGAGAAACGGCGGCTTGATGCCCATCCGCAATCGGGCGTGCCGGAGCGGAACTGCCGGAAAGCGGCGGCTTTTGGCACGGTATGACATCAGTGCGGAAAGTTTCCGTCTGGTACAAAGTCCCCTTTATGGCGAAGGCTCTGAGCAGGGCGGGGGATTTCTTCGCGCTCAGGCCGGAACTGCTCCGCTGGCTTCTATAGTATGCAGGAAGATATTACCCTTTGAAAAATAGTTACAAAACGGTTACAATTTTAGCTGTCCGGATACGGAATACTATTTTGAGAGGTACTGTTATGAAAAAACTGAACGCCCTGTTTGCCACGGCCATTCTGACCGGAAGCTTGCTGACCACTCCCGCTGCGGCGGCATCCCTTTCGCATAAAGTCGTATCCGGTGACACGATGTGGAAGCTGGCGGTCCAATATCAGGTCGGAACCAGTGAGATCATTCAGGCAAATCCCCAGATCAGCAATCCGGATCTGATCTATCCGGGACAGATCCTGCAGATCCCGCAGCTGGACAGCACCGTCGCCAGCTATGAGGCGGAGGTCATCCGTCTGGTCAACGAGATCCGTCAGCAAAACGGTCTGCGTCCGCTGACCGCCAACTGGGAGCTCTCGCGGGTGGCCCGCTATAAGTCCCGGGATATGCTGGAAAATGGGTATTTTTCCCATAGCAGCCCTACATACGGCTCTCCTTTCCAGATGATCACGGCCTTCGGTCTCTCCTACCGCACCGCGGGGGAAAACATTGCCAAGGGCTATCCCACGCCTCAGGCCGTTGTGAACGGCTGGATGAACTCCAGCGGCCACCGCGCCAATATTTTGAACGCATCTTACAAGCAAATCGGCGTTGGATATGTCTCCAGCGGCAATTATTGGACCCAGATGTTTATCGGCTGACGGCAGAAGTTCCGTTTTTTCTTGGTCAATAATAACCGCCGGGATACGCATACTAATCACCACAGAGGTGATTCATTTGCACAACCGCTTGCAATACGAGACAAGCCCATATCTCCTTCAGCACGCGGAAAATCCCGTGGACTGGTATCCCTGGTGTGAAGAGGCCTTTCAACGGGCCAAGGCGGAGGACAAGCCTGTCTTTTTAAGCATCGGATACAGCACCTGCCACTGGTGCCATGTGATGGCCCACGAGAGCTTTGAGGACCGGGAAATTGCCGCGCTGCTGAACCGGGATTTCATCTCCATCAAGGTGGATAAGGAGGAGCGGCCGGACATCGACGGCGTCTATATGGCAGTCTGTCAGGCGTTTACCGGCAGCGGCGGCTGGCCCACCAGCATTTTTATGACACCGGAGCAGAAGCCGTTTTTCGCGGGGACGTATTTCCCCAAAAGCGCCCGCGGGGGTATGATCGGGCTGCGGGAGCTCTTGATGAGCGTCCGAGAACTGTGGAAGACTGACCGGACCGCCCTGCTGCTGCGGGCGGAGCAAGTCGTGGCGGGGCTGGCGCGGCAGACTGCCCCTAAGAGAGCGGCGGACGCACAGCTGCTGGACCGCGCGGTTTCCGCTTATCGGCAGCTTTACGACCGGGAACGCGGCGGCTTCGGCAGCGCGCCCAAATTCCCCGCCGCCCATAATCTGTTGTTCCTGCTGATTTATTATGAGCGTCGCGGAGACGCGGCGTGCCTGGAGATGGCGGAGCACACCCTGATGCAGATGTACCGGGGCGGTCTGTTTGACCATGTCGGCTACGGCTTCTGCCGCTATTCCACGGATGACCGGTTTCTTGTCCCCCATTTTGAAAAGATGCTCTATGACAACGCCCTTTTGATCCAGGCCTATTGCGAAGCCTATTCCGTCACGAGAAAGCCCATATACCGGGACATCGCAGAGAAGACCGCCGCTTATATCCTGCGGGAAATGACCGCTCCCGACGGCGGCTTTTACTGCGCCCAGGACGCGGACAGCGACGGCGAGGAAGGGAAATATTATCTGTTTACCCCGGACGAGACCATTGCCCTGCTGGGGCGGGAGGAGGGCGAAGCCTTCAACTGCCGGTTTGGGATCACCAGAGAGGGAAATTTTGAGGGAAAGAGCATCCCTAACCTGCTGGACGCCCAAACGGCGGAGCCTTTCCTCCAACCTCTTCTGCCGAAGGTCCGGGAATACAGGAAAAGGCGCTGTTCCCTCCACCTGGATGATAAGGTCCTGACCGCCTGGAACAGTCTGATGATATCGGCAATGTGCATGCTGTACCGCGTCAGCGGAGACTGCCGCTATCTGGACGCCGCCCAAAAGGCGGACCGGTTCCTGCGGGAGAACCTGTTGGAAGGCGATGTGCTGTTTGCCAGCTTCCGGGCCGGGAAGCGGGGGGCGCGGGGCTTTCTGGACGATCACGCGGGCTATCTTTGCGCCCAGCTGGCCCTGTACGGGGCGACCCTGGATAAGGAATATCTGGAGCGGGCGGAGCGTCTGTGTGAAGCCGTGCTGGCCTCATTCCGGGCCTCCTCCGGAGGCTTCTATTTCTATGGGGCGTCGAGTGAGGACCTGATCCTGCGGCCAAAGGAAACTTACGATGGCGCGACCCCCAGCGGGAATTCCCTGATGGCGTGGGCTCTGGTGCGCCTGGCTCAGCTGACCAGATGTGAACGCTATGAGCGGGAGGCCGTTGGCCAACTGGAGTTTCTCGCGGCGGAGGCGGAGCGGTTCCCTCCGGGGTATGCCGTGTTCCTGCTGGCCCTGCTGGATCGTGACGACCCGCCGCCCAAAGTGACCGCGGTATTGAAAACGCCGGAGAACAAGGAAGCGCTGCCCCTCGCCGTCCCATTGGATACCATTGTGGTCCTTTTGCCGGAGCCGACCCAAGAATTCCCGCTGAAAAATGGAGCAAACACATTTTATGTGTGCCGGAACCACAGCTGCCTGCCCCCTGCCAATGATTTGAACGGCTTGGAATCATAACCATTTTGGCTTTTCAACGCCGCCGCTGGCGTCCTGTCGTCCGCGGCGGCAGTCCTTTTTCAAAGCAAACGCCGCCTCTCTCCATTTTGCCGTCCGGGGCGGCGTGGAGCGGGGCGCTGCCCGGCCTTCCAGCGGGAGAGCGTCAGGAGACTTTTGGGGGCCAGAAGCAGCAGCGCCGCCAGATTGGGGAGAGCCATCAGGGCGTTGCACAGGTCCACCAGCTGCCACACGCCGTCAGGCTCCCACAGGGCCCCGGCCAGCGTGCAGGCCAGAAACACCCCACGGTAGGCGGGGAGAAAGCGGTCGTCTCCCGTGAGGTAGCGCAGGCTCTGCTGGCCGTAATAGCTCCATCCCAGGATAGAGGAGAAGGCGAACAGCAGCAGGGAGAGGGCCACGATGCCCTCTCCCGCCGGGCCCAGCACGGAGCCAAAGGCGGCGGCGGTGAGGGGGGCTCCGGTGAGACCGGAGGGGTCCTGGGGCTGCCATACGCCGCTGACCAGGATGACCAGGGCGGTCATGGTGCACACCACCAGCGTGGACAGAAAGACCTCGAAGATGCCCCACATCCCCTGCCTGGCTGGGTGATCCGTCCGGGCGGCGCCGTGGGCCATGGCTGAGGTGCCCAGACCGGCCTCGTTGGTGAATACCCCTCGGGCCACGCCGTAGCGCAGGGCCGAGGCCACGGTCCAGCCCACCCCGCCCCCCAGAGGGGCGGCGGGAGAGAGGGCGCAGGAAAAGATGGCTCGGAGGGCGCCGGGCAGGGCGGAGGCCCGGCAGAGGAGTACCGCCGTCCCGCTCCCCAGGTAGAGCAGGGCCATGGCGGGGACCAGCGCGGAGGCCACGCCGGAGATCCGGCCAATGCCGCCCACCATGACCAGTCCGGCCAGCAGGGCGGTGACAAGGCCGGTCAGAAGCCGGTCTACGCCGAAGGCAGCCTCCAGGGAGAGGGCGATGGAGGAGGATTGGACCAAATCACCCCCCGCCAGGGTGGCCGGGAGACAGGCCATAGCGAACCATCCGGCCAGAAAGGGAGAGCCAGCCCCGTCCCGAAGGTAGAACATGGGACCGCCCTGAAGCCCGCCGCCGGGGGCGGGACGCTGATATTGGACGGCCAGAAGCTTTTCTCCGCATCCGGTCATCATTCCCAGAAAGGCGGAGACCCACATCCAGAAAATAGCGCCGGGGCCCCCCAGGGTCAGAGCGACGGCCACTCCCGCGATGGAGCCGGTGCCCATGGTGGAGGCCAGAGCGGTGGCCAGAGCCTGGAGCGGGGAGAGGCCGTCTCCGGCGTCCCTTCGGCGGCGAAGCAGGGAACCCAGCGTGGAGCGCAGCCAAAGCTTGGCCTCAAAGAGCTGAAAGAAGCCGGAGCCCGCGGAGTAGACCAGCCCCGTGAAGAGAAACAGCCCCAGCAGCCAGGGGTTCCAGAGCGCGTCGGCCGTTTTGGCCAGGATCGTCATGGCGCATCACCTCCCTCAAGAGGTATGCGGCGGCGGGGCCGAACAGTCCAAGAGGGAGCGGGGAAGGTCACTATGTGGTCCCAAAGAACGCAAAAACCGCCGCCGGAAGGCTCCGGCGGCGGAATTATTATTTGTCCTCCAACAGCTTGTTCAGCTCGTGCATGAAGGTGTTGATGTCTTTGAATTGGCGGTACACCGAAGCGAAGCGGACATAGGCCACCTCGTCGGTCTTTTTCAGCCGCTCCATGACCAGCTCGCCAATCTCGGCGGAGCTGACTTCCCGTTCCATCTGGTTCTGGAGGACCTGCTCGATCTCGCTGACCATGTTCTCCAGCGTGCTGTACGACACCGGGCGCTTCTCGCAGGCGCGGATCAGACCGGCCAGCACCTTGTTCCGGTCGAAGCTCTGGCGGCTTCCGTCTTTTTTGATCACCATGAGGGGCAGGTTCTCCATGGTCTCATAAGTGGTGAAACGCTTGTGGCAGGCCAAGCACTCCCGGCGGCGGCGGATGCTGGTGCCCTCCTCGGCAGGGCGGGAATCGACGACCTTGCTTTCAGGATGAGAACAGAAGGGGCACTTCATGGCAGATACCTCCCTAAGTCTTCAAAATAATGTAGTTATTGTAGCATATTTTTTTATCGTTGTGTAGCTTTTTTTCACCCGGCGCGGAAAAAAGCTCCGTCGTCCGAAACGGGCCGGAGCGCATGGGACCAGGGCGGCGGGGGAGAGAAAGAAATTGTGAAGATTTCACCAGAAACGTCCCTGAGCGGAGCCGGATATGGGGGGTTTTACCTGGAGATTTTATGATAAAATCCATAGAAACGCAAGAAAAGCCTTGAAATAAGGGCATTTCCGAGGGTGAGGAACTCGAATTTACTACCAAATTACTACTGCGGAATGAACTTTGATATGCTGCCGTAGCCCTCAAGGAAATAAAAAGACATAAGCACATCTGTTGACCAGATCGAAAGAAATGGTTGGTAGATGTGCTTTTTTCATGTCCCGACACGGGAAGAAACGGAGGCGAGAACCATGAGTGGACATATAGAAGATAAACCAAAGGACTGCCGCTACTGCTATTTCTACAAGCGTCAAAGCGGCTGCGTATACAAAGGCAAATCAAACTGCTACTATGAGCAACCAAAAGTGAAATCACCAGTCAGTGAGTGTGATGGCTGCCCGTATGGGAAAGCCTCTCCCTGCATCGGCTGGTGTACGAAAGAACTGCTTCGCTCCATAGGCTTGCGGAAAGGTCGTGAGGATAGATGACCTTTGACTATTACTACGGCGAACAGGCGGAACAGTTTTCCTTTTACCGTATCCCGAAGCTGCTGTTTACAGACGAACACTTTAAGACGGTCTCAGCGGAAGCGAAAATCCTGTACGGCCTACTGCTTGACCGCATGAGCCTGTCGGTAAAAAACGGCTGGCTGGATCAGGAAGGCAAGGTCTACATCATCTATACGGTGGAGGACATCATGGAAGCCCTTGGGTGCGCTACCCAGAAAGCTATGAAGCTGTTGACGGAGCTGGAAAGTAAATGCGGCCTCATCGAGCGCAAGCGGCAGGGTCTTGGCAAGCCAAACCTCATCTATGTGAAGAACTTTGTTACAGCGCAGGAATCAAAAATCCAGAATTGTGAAAATCAAAATTCTGGGGTTTTGAAAATCGAAACTCAAGAATTTCCCGAATCAAAAGGTAATAATACTGAGTTAAATTATACTGAAAATAATGATACTGATTCTTTTCCCTTCACTTCGTTCAGAGTGGATCAAAAGCGGGAACCGAAAAGAAGGGATGGAAATGACAGGCAGATGTATCGAGAACTCATTATGGATAATATCGCATACGACTCTCTTCTGCTGGATTTCCCGTATGACGGAGACACTCTGGAAGAAATACTGGAGCTTATCGTGGATACTGTGTGCAGCACCAAATCCACCATCCGTATTTCCGGGGACGATAAACCGGCAGAGGTGGTAAAAAGCCGATTTCTAAAACTAGATAGCGAGCATATCCGTTTTGTGATGGGGTGTCTGAAGGATAACACCACAAAAATCCGTAATATCCGGCAGTATCTCTTAGCGACGCTGTATAATGCGTCTCTCACAATTTCAAATTACTTTTCCGCCCTGGTCAATCACGATATGGCGGAGGGATTAATTTAGCCGCAGGTTATGAGTGCCTGCGGTATTTTGCATTTACAGGGAGGTGAACAACATGCCAGAGACAATGAAACCATCAGACAGTAAAGATACACAGACAGAGCAGGTGTGGCAGATTCCCATATCGGAGATTCACCCTTTTGAAAGACATCCGTTTAAGGTGCTGGACGACGAGCTGATGCAGGACACCGTGGACAGCGTAATGAAATTTGGGATTCTAAATCCCGTCATTATTCGCCCAGACCCGAATGGCGGCTATGAAATGGTGGCAGGACACCGCAGGCTCCACGCCTGTGAACTTGCGAGCAAAGAGACCATACCGGCGATTGTACGGGAGCTTACCAGAGATGAAGCGGTGATCCTCATGGTGGACAGCAATCTCCAGAGAGAAACCATCTCGCCCATGGAACGGGCGCAGGCATACAAGATGAAGATGGAAGCCCTCAAGCATCAGGGGCAGCGGAAAGATTTAAGCGGCGAAATCACTTCTCGCCAAGTTGGCGAGAAGTCGTCATGGGCCATTGCCAAGGTTAGTGAAGATGCAAATCAAAGTGAGCGACAGGTTCACAGGTTTATCCGTCTAACAGAGCTTGTGCCGCAGATGCAGGATATGGTGGACAACAAGGAGATCGCCTTTAATCCGGCTGTGGAATTGTCCTATCTCAGCAAAGACGAGCAGCAGCAATTTCTTGACGCCATGGATTATGCCCAGACTACCCCCTCGCTCTCCCAAGCACAGCGATTGAAGAAGCTGAGCAAAGAGGGAAAATGCACACAGGACGCCATGTTTACGATCATGTCCGAGGAAAAGAAAGAGGATTTAGACCGTATCACCTTAAAAAGCGATGTGCTTCGTAAATACTTCCCCCGAAACTATACGCCCCGGCAGATGGAGGAAACTATTCTCAAGCTGCTGGACGCATGGCAAAAAAAGAGACAGCGCCAAAATGAGCGCTGAGAAAGGATTGAAAATTATGAAGAATATTACAGTGAACATTACGGGAGACGTGAATGTCATTCTCCCAACGACTACCAATGCCATGGCAGACGAGGACAGGCTGATCGGCGTCATCGACCTTGTAAGTGACGATGACTTACCGGATACCTGCTTTATTCTCGATTCTGAGGATGAAGAAATAGACGATGGCATGATTCATGTGCTGTATATGATTCCCGGCAAACAGTCGGAAATCATCACACTCATTGAAGCCCTGAAAAAGATGGAAAGCGCCGGAGGCTGTGATAGGGTGCGCAGAGTTCCTACCTATGATCTCCAGATGGCGTACAACGCAGAGGGCATCGTTGCTGTCGGCAAGGACAAATACCTGCTCTCCCCGGCGATTGTCTTTTACAGTATCGATGGCGAACCGGAACCAATCCGAATGAGCGATGCCGGAGTGGTCAGGCGGCTTATGGAGGAACGCACGGTTACACTCAGCAATGGTGAGATGAAGATGAGCGCCTATCTGCTGTGAATGACCGATAATGCAGCCATTTTCTCAGAGAGGAGGCGATTTTCTTGCAGGAAGAAGTGGAAAACAGGACAGTTACTCTTGTAATCAGCGGCACCAAGCTCACCGGCAGGGTGCTGAAAGCGGCGGTCAGCAAATACCTTGCCCACCGCAGGGCGAAGAAGGCGGAAAAGGCCCAGATGCGGGACGTGAAACCAAGCGGCAAGCAGACGGTAAAGGAGCTTGTTGGGCAGAATCAGGGTGTATCCAATATCGAGATCAGCGATAAGAACATCAAGGACTTTGACAAAGTAGCTCGAAAATACGGTGTGGATTACGCCGTAAAGAAAGATAAGACCATCGTACCGCCCAAGTACATGGTCTTTTTCAAAGCCAGGGATGCAGACGCATTGACAGCGGCCTTTGAGGAATATTCCCGTAATACCAGCCGGAAGAAAGAAAAGCCCTCAGTTGTTCAGAAAATCCGCAATCTTAAAGCGGTGGAAAAAGAACTCAAGCCGAAAGTCAGAAATAAGGATAAGGGGTTGGAGCTATGAAAAAGCCAGTAAATATCAAAAAAGTCCTTATCCTCCATATCCCCTACGTCCTGTTCGCTCTGTTAGGGACAAAATGCGGGCAGGCGTGGCGGCTTGCGCCGGGCGTGGACTTCTCCGGTAAGGTACTGCACATTCTGGACGGCTTTCGAGCCGCCTTTGCGAGTATCTTCCCCAGCTTTCATCTGTCGGATATTCTGGTAGGTATCGTAATCGCCGCCATTATCCGTCTGGTGGTCTATGTAAAGGGTAAAAACGCCAAGAAATTCCGCAAGAATACCGAATATGGCAGTGCCCGATGGAGTGCATAATCTTAAGTGTAAAGAACTCTACATGGACGCACAGGAGGATATGCACATGAATGATTACAACAAAATCACAGCCCTTTACTCCCGCCTTTCCGTAGGCGACGAGGACAGGGACGGCGGCGAAAGCAACTCCATACAGAACCAGAAGAAGTTTTTGGAAAGCTACGCCAGACAGCTAAAATTGACGAATATCCGGCACTACATTGACGACGATGAAAGCGGCAGATTTTTCGACCGCTCCGCCTACTCCCGCATGATAGAGGACGTAGAAAACGGTAAAATCGGCGTGTGTATTATGAAAGACATGACCCGCTGGGGGCGCGACTATCTCCAAGTCGGCAACGCTATGGAGATATTCAGACGGAACAATGTGCGCTTTATCGCGGTCAACAACGGGATAGACAGCGAGAAGCCCGACACATTGGAGTTTGCGCCCTTTATCAACATCATGTCGGAGTGGTACGCAAAGGACATCAGCAAGAAAGTAAAGACCGGCATTAAGACGAAGGGCATGAGTGGAAAGCCGATTGCCACCGAAGCTCTCTATGGCTATGTCAAATCCCCGGACAACAAGGATTTTTGGATAATCGACGAGGAAGCCGCCGGAGTTGTCCGTTTGATTTTTCGCCTGTTTCTGGACGGGAAAAACCGCAACCAAATCGCCGTATATCTGACGCAGGCGCAAATCCCAACGCCCACATTCTACATGAAAGAGCGCGGGCGGGGAACGTGCAAAAACAGGGCGCTCAATGAGGATAACCGTTACAAGTGGAACAAAGCCACTTTGACCCATATCCTTACACGGCAGGAGTATTGCGGCGATGTAGTCAACTTCAAGACTACAAAGCATTTCCGGGACAAGCGGAACCACTATGTAGACCGGAGCCAATGGCAGATAACCGAAAATGTGCATGAGCCGATTATTGACCGCGCCGACTTTGAAACCGCACAGCGGATTTTGGAAAACGCGCCCGTCAGACGCCCCAACGGGGACGGGGAAATCCACCCTTTGTCGGGCTTGCTTTTCTGTAAGGATTGCGGCGCAAAAATGCAGATCCGCATAGATTACAGAAACGGCGGCAAGCGGCACGTTGCCTATTGCAGCGAGTACCACAAGGGAAAAGCCAAAAACCCCAAATGCCATTCCCCGCACATCATTGACGCGGACTTGCTCATGCAGACC
>Ga0129306_1001156_pt1 | contig 32663 bp, 32 predicted proteins | sample P827metagenome_FD_94438 | JGI IMG/M metagenome (GOLD analysis project Ga0129306, IMG submission 94438) | Capybara group fecal microbial communities from Wisconsin, USA - P827 metagenome | ecosystem: Host-associated > Mammals > Digestive system > Large intestine > Fecal | place: USA: Wisconsin...
AAAATTTTTGGTACTTTGTGATACAAGGTACTAAAATTTTTATATATCTTTGCATCGTCAAACGAAGACGATTAAAGAATTGGTTATGAAATGGGCGTCGCAATCCTTCTGCGACGCCCATAGATGAGAAAAACAGCGTATGTTAATCGAACTGAATAATATCCACAAGACCTACGACAACGGACAGCCGCTGCACGTGCTCAAGGGAGTTGACCTGACCATCGAGAAAGGCGAGTTCGTGTCGATCATGGGCGCTTCCGGCTCCGGCAAGTCGACCTTGCTCAACATCCTCGGCATCCTCGACAACTACGACGAGGGCGAGTACCATCTGGCCGGACACCTTATTAAAAACCTGAGCGAACGCGAAAGTGCCACCTACCGCAACCAGATGATTGGCTTCGTGTTCCAGAGCTTCAATCTCATCGGCTTCAAGACGGCCGTCGAGAATGTGGAGCTGCCGCTCTTTTATCAGGGCATGAACCGTCACCGCCGCCATGAGATCGCGATGAGCTACCTGGAGAAGATGGGCCTCACAGACTGGGCTTCCCACTATCCCAACGAGATGTCGGGCGGCCAGAAACAGCGTGTGGCCATCGCCCGCGCCCTGATCACTCGTCCGGAAATCATCCTGGCCGACGAGCCGACCGGCGCTCTCGATTCGAAGACCTCCGTCGAAGTGATGGAGCTCCTGACGAAGCTCAACCGCGAAGACGGTGTCACGATCATCGTGGTGACCCACGAAAGCGGCGTGGCCAACTGCGCCGACAAGATCGTCCACATCAAGGACGGCCTGATCGAGCGCATCGAAGACAACCGTCAGCACCACAGTTCGGTGTTCGGCACCACCACCATTATGAAATAACCCATCATGCACGATCTGTTCATAGAAATCTGGGAATCCGTCCGTCGCAACAAGGTGAGGACCTGCCTGACCGGTCTGGCTGTCGCATGGGGCATCTTTATGCTGATCGTGCTGCTGGGCGCCGGCAACGGCCTGATGAACGCCTTCATGAACGACGGTGAAGACTTTGCCTCCAACACGATGATGGTGGGCGGTGGATACACGTCCAAACCGTACGACGGCCTCAAGCAGGGCCGCCGCATCACGCTCACGGACCATGACGTCGACCTGCTGAAGACAGGACCCCTGTCCGACCGCATCGACCTGGTGTCGAGTTCTGTCAGCAAGGGCGGATACACGATGACCTACGGCCGCCGCTACTTCACCAACGTCACGCTCAACGGCACCTTTCCGGGCGACATCGAAATGAACCGCGTCAAGATGGATGCCGGACGTTTCATCAACGACAAAGACATTAAAGAAAAGAGAAAGGCCATCATCATTACCCATCTGCACGCCAAGAACTTCCTCTCCGGCGGCACGGACTTCGACCGGCTGCTGGGGCAGAAAGTCAAGGTGGGCAACCTGTCGTTCACCATCGTCGGTGTCCGCCATGGCATGGAGAACGAGGATGACCGCGACCTTTACGTACCTTATACTACCATCAAGTCCATTTTCGGTCTGAACAAAAATGTAGACGCCATCACCATGTCGTTCCACGGATTGACGAACGAGGCCGAAAGCGATATTTTTGAAAACGAGGTCCGCACGACGCTCAACGCGGCCCACCGTGCCGCCCCCGACGACCGGCGCGCCGTCTGGATCTGGAACCGCTTCAAGCAGAACCTGCAGATGAACAAAGGCAGAAGCATCCTGCTCACGGCTCTCTGGATCATCGGCCTCTTCACCCTGGTCAGCGGCATCGTGGGCGTGAGCAATATCATGCTGATCACCGTCAAGGAACGCACCCACGAGTTCGGCATCCGCAAGGCGATCGGCGCCCGTCCCGGCAGCATCCTGAAACTGATCGTGACGGAAAGCGTCCTGATCACCGCCTTTTTCGGCTACATCGGCATGCTGCTGGGGATGATTGCCTGTCAGATCCTCGACATGACGGTCGGGCAGTCAAAAATGGAAATATTCGGGCAGAGCATAAAGATGCTCGACAACCCGACGGTCGGCCTGAGCACGGCCATCGGCGCGACGGTCGTGCTGATCGTGGCCGGTACCATCGCGGGTATCTTCCCTGCCATGCAAGCAGCCAAAGTCAAACCCATTGAAGCATTGAGGGCCGAGTAAGATGAGACACTATTTTGACTTTGATACCCTGCGCGAGATCATCGATTCGCTGTTCCGCAACAAGCGCCGTACGATCCTGACCGGTTTCGGCATCTTCTGGGGACTGTTCATGCTGCTGTTCCTGGTGGGCGGCGGCAACGGCCTCAAGCACATGCTTTCTGAAAACTTCGAGGGCTTCGCTTCCAATACGATGGTGATGATCTCGTCGAACACTTCAAAGCCCTACAAGGGCATGAAGGAAGGCCGCTACTGGCAGCTGACCCGCCGGGATGTGGAACGGCTGAAGGTCCTGATGCCCGAACTCGACGTCGTGGCTCCCATCGTGAGCAACTGGGGCCAGACGGCTTATTATAAAGGGAACAGCACCAATCCCGGTGTCAAAGGCATCTCCGGCGACTACTGCAAGATCGAGCAGCCGCTCATCAAGTACGGCCGCACCATCAGCGACGTGGACGTGGAGCAGGAGCGCAAGGTCTGCGTCATCGGCAAGCGCATCTACAACGACCTCTTCCCGGAGGGCGGCGACCCTTGCGGAGAATTCATCCGCGTGGGTTCGGTGTTCCTCCAGGTAATCGGCGTGGACTTTTCCAGCGGCAACCTGAGCATCAACGGCAGCGCCGACAATTCGGTGATGATCCCCTTCTCCGTAGCTGCCAAGTTGTACAAACGGGGCCAGAACGTGGACCTGATCTGCATGACGGGCAGGAACGGCATCAAGATGAAGCCGCTGGAACCGCGTGTCCGCAGCATCATGGCCCGCGAGCACCTGTTTGATCCGACGGACGACCAGGCGCTGATGGTGCTCAATACCGAACAGATCTTCTCCATCGTGGACAACCTGTTCCGCGGCGTGAACTTCCTGATCTGGCTGGTGGGCATCGGCACGCTGCTGGCCGGTGCGGTGGGCGTGAGCAACATCATGATGGTGACGGTGCGCGAGCGGACCGTGGAGATCGGTATCCGCCGGGCCATCGGGGCCGTGCCGGGCGACATTCTCTCGCAGATCATCTGGGAGAGCGTCACGCTCACGCTCGCGGCGGGCAGTGCAGGCATCGTCTTCTCGGTGCTGATTCTCAACGTGGTGGAAGCGATCGCCCATAAACCCTTCTTCCAAATCCATTTCTGGACGGCTATCCTGGCGGCTCTTCTGCTCAGCGTGCTGGGTGTGCTGGCCGGCCTGGCTCCTGCCCTGCGCGCCATGAAGATCAAGCCGGTCGATGCGATGCGGGATGAATAAAGAGATGCCGGGTCAAGCCCGGCATGACGAAAAAGAAATATATAAAAACAACGATATGAAAAAAGTCTTGAAGTACATTGTGGTTGCCCTGATTGCCATCGTTTTCCTGGGCACCTTCCTCTTCCTCTTCGTCAAATCCAAACCGAAGGAAGTGTCCTATCATGAACTGACCGTGGAAAAGGCCGACATCCAGCGCACCACCGTGGTGACCGGCAAGATCGAACCGCGCAACGAGGTGAACATCAAACCGCAGATCAACGGCATCATCGCCGAACTCTACAAGGAGGCCGGCCAGCAGGTGGAACGCGGCGAAGTCATCGCCAAACTGACGGTCATTCCCGACATGAACACCCTGAGTGCCGCGCAGAGCCGCGTGCGCCTGGCCGAAATCAACCTCAAGCAGGCCCAGACCAACTTCGACCGCGAGAAGGCACTCTATGAAAAGAACCTGGTGAGCGCCGAAGAGTACGACAAGGTAGCGCAGCAGCTCAACCAGGCCAAGGAAGAAGCGGCCGCCGCACAGGATGCCCTCGAAGTGGTGCGCGACGGTGTGTCGAAGACGAACGCCAAGTCAAGCTCGACGCTGGTGCGTTCCACCATCACCGGCCTGATTCTCAACATCCCCGTAAAAGTAGGCAATTCCGTGATCCAGGCCAATACCATGAACGACGGTACGACCGTAGCCACCGTGGCCAACATGAACGACCTGATCTTCGACGGCCAGATCGACGAGACCGAAGTCGGCTCCCTTGTCGAGGGCATGCCCGTAGTCATCTCGATCGGCGCCCTGCAGGATTACTCGTTCGACGCCACGCTGGAATACATCGCCCCGAAAGCCGTGGAAAGCAACGGCGCAAACCAGTTCGAAATCAAGGCCGCCGTCAAGGCCGATCCGGACCAGAAGATCCGTTCCGGCTACAGCGCGAACGCAGAGATCGTGCTGCAGCGGGTGGAACAGGTGCTTGCCGTGTCGGAAAGTGCCCTTGAATTCGAAGGCGACTCGACCTTCGTCTACCTGAAGGGCGTGGATGGCTTTGTCCGCACCCCGGTCACCACGGGCGTGAGCGACGGCATCAACATTGAAATCAAGAGCGGACTCAAGGAAGGCGACGTGGTCCGCGGCAACCAGATCATAGAGGAGAAATAAGTCATGAAACGTTTTGTCGTCATCATCCTGATGCTGCTGGCCGCCACGTCCACCCGGGCCCAGGAAGCTTCCCGGGCAACGCCCTGGACGCTGCAGGACTGCACCAACTACGCGCTTGACCACAGCCTGACGGTGCAGAAGAGCGCCCTGCAGGTGAACCAGCGCGAGATCGATCTGGGAACGGCCCGCGCCCGGCTGCTGCCCGGCGTCTCGGCCAACGCTTCGCAGAACTTTTCGTTCGGCCGCGGCCTGACCGCTGACAATACCTACGCCAATACCAATACCACCAATACGGGCCTGAGCCTGGGTGCCGACATGACGCTCTTCAACGGCCTGCGCAACAGGAACAACATCGAGCTGAGCAAGCTGAACCTCCAGGCGGCCACCAGGGACCTGGAAAAAGCACGCGATGACATCCGCGTCGCCGTGGCCAAGGCCTATGTCCAGATTCTCTACAACGAGGAGATCCTTGCCGTCGCCAGGCGGCAGGTCGAAATCGACTCCCTGCAGGTGGTCCGGCTGGAAGCCATGCGCGACAACGGAAAGGCCGCGGAAGCCGAGGTGGCGCGGCAGGCCGCCACGCTGGCCCAGAGCCGCTTGACGGCTGTCCAGGCCAGCAATAACCTGCACATCGCCCTGCTCGACATGACCCAGCTGCTGGAGCTCCCTTCGCCGGAAGGCTTCACCGTGGCGAGTCCCGTCCACCAGGAGCCTGAGCTGCCGCTGACCAGCCCCGAAGCCATCTACGAAGAAGCCATCGGCATCAAGCCCGCCGTGAAGGCCGAAGAGACCCGCCTGGCCTATGCGGAGCGCAACATCGCCCTGGCCAAGGGCGGCTACATGCCGACCCTCTCGCTCAGCGGCGGTCTGGGCACCAACTACTACACCAGCTCCGGCTATCCGCATGCCGCCTTCTTCACGCAGCTGAGCAACAACTTCAGCCAGTACGTGGGCCTGTCGCTGAGCATCCCGATCTTCTCCCGCATGAGCAACCGCAACCAGGTGCGCAGCGCGAAGGTCAGCTTCCAGGCACAGCAGGTACAGCTCGACCAGACCAAGAAGCAGCTCTACAAGGAGATCCAGCAGGCTTGGTACAACGCCGTGGCGGCGCACGAAAAGTTCAAGAGCAGCCTTGAAGCTGAAAAGGCCGCGGCACAGAGCCTGACGCTCGTCCAGGCCAAGTATGAAAACGGCAAGGCCACCATCACGGAATTCAACGAATCGAAAACCCAATACCTGAAAGCGGCTTCCGACCTGGCCCAGGCCCGCTGCGAAGCCCTCTATCAGACCGGACTGATTGATTTCTACCGCGGAAAAGAAATACAATTATGAAAAAGACCCTGAACATCGGCATCGGCGGCAAGAGCTTCATCATCGATGAAGATGCCCACGAGCGCCTCAAAGATTATCTCGGCACGTTCCGTACCCGGCTCAAGGATGACCAGGGACAAGAGGTGATGGACGACATCGAAGCCCGCATCTCGGAACTGCTTCTCACGAATCTGGGATCCGGCCAGCAGACCGTCAGTCTCGACATGGTCAACCAGATCACCGCACAGCTCGGCATGCCTGACGGCAGACCCGAAAAAGAAAACAAAAACGAAAAAATGGAGGAGGAAAAAACCATGAATCCTGTCAAAAAACTTTATCTGGATGTCGAATCCCGCAAGATCGGCGGCGTTTGCAGCGGCTTGGCTGCCTATTTCGACATTGACGTGACCCTGGTCCGCATCATCTTTCTGGCCTTGTTACTGGCCGGCAGTTTCGGCTTCTGGCTCTATCTCATCATCTGGATCGTGGCCCCCAAGGCCGTGACTCCGGCCCAGAAGTGCGAGCTCCGCGGCATTGAGGCCAATGCCGAGAACATGGCCCGTTTTACCGACAGCACCCGATAAGAAGCCATGGAAGTCAATGTAGAAAACGTGCGTTCGCAGATGCGGAAAGGGATGCTGGAATACTGCATCCTGAGCATCCTGGACAAGCAGGAAGCCTACGCTTCCTCGATCATCGACACGCTCAAGGAGGCGGGCCTGATCGTGGTGGAGGGCACCCTCTATCCGCTGCTCATCCGTCTCAAGAACCAGGGGGCGCTGACGTACCGCTGGGAAGAATCCCCGCAGGGGCCTCCGCGCAAATATTATGGCATCAGTGAAGACGGCCGCACGCTGCTCAGCGTGATGGACTCCTCCTGGGGCGATTTGGTTGAAACCATCAATACCTTGAAGCAATGACAGAAGTTGAAAAAGTAAGTATCGGCGGATATGCCTTTACGCTCGAAGTAAAGGCCTACGACATCGTCAAGCAATACCTGGACGAACTGGGAGACTACTATTCCCAGCGGGAAGGCGGTTCTGAGATCATGGAAGGCATTGAGGAAAGGATGGCGGAACTGCTCTACGAAAAGTGCGCCGACGACGGCGTGGCTTCGGTCGCTGAGATCAACGAGATCATCGCCACCCTGGGCAAACCGTCGGCCATCGAGTCGGACGAAGATCCGGAACTGAAAAAAGAATACATTCCGGGCGACACGCGGCGCGAAGGCAAGAAGCGGCTCTACCGTGACCCGACCGGCAAGATGCTGGGTGGCGTCTGCAGCGGCCTGGCGGCGTATTTCAGGATCGACGTGGTGTTGATCCGCATCATTTTCATCGGACTCTTCGTCCTGGGCGTTTCCCTCCACGGTAGTTACGGCCACTGGTCTTTCCATATCTACGGCAGCCTTGCGCTGCTGGCCTATGTCGCCCTTTGGATCGCGATGCCCGAGGCCAAGACGGTCAAACAGCGCTGGGAAATGGGTGTTGCCAATCCTCCGGTCTCCTCCAAGCCGGTCGGGAGCGACCTGGGGCGTGTGCTGCGCATCCTGATCGGCGTCCTGCTGTTGCTGGCCGGCGTGGCGGGCCTCACTTTCGGCGTGGCCGCCGTCTTCGGGCAGGAACTCTTCGGCTGGGACATGATCAGAGAAGGCTGGGAAGCCCTGGTCGACGAGATTCCGTTCACGATGCCACTGGCCGGCACGTTCCTGTACAAGCTCGACCTGGTGCTGCTCTACTTCCTGCCGATGGTGGGTATGCTCTACGCAGGCATCATGCTGATCTTCGACCTGAAATCGCCGCGCTGGCGTCCGGGCCTGCTGCTGTTCCTGGTCTGGGTGGTCGTCCTGGTGGTGTTTATCGTGCTGACGATGATGGGGATGGTCCGGTCATTCTGACCGCCAGAACCGGCTTGTGATATCCTCCAGCGCTCCTGCCGCGACGCGGTAGAGGCGCTGGTTGGTTTTTGGGCTCTTGAGTCCGCCCAGCGCTTCGACATAGGGGCCGGTCTTGACATAGTCGAAATGGGTCAGGTCAATGGCGGCGGGCAGCTGCGGACGGCCCGACCACCAGGCGCTCCGCAGGCCCATCTCCTGCTTTACGAAGGCGCAGAGCCTTTCCACGGCCGCCGGATCGGCGTCGCCGCCCATCAGACAGATGCAGGTCACTTCGCCGGCGTATTCGTCGTAGATGCGGCGCAGCATGGCGGCGTCGAGTACCGTGCCGGTATCTTCCCACAGGTGCGGGCTGTGGCAGCCCGGGCAATGACAAGGACACCCGGTGAGATTGACGGCGAGCGTCAATTCATCGGGTATCTCCTGGAATACGATGTCGTAGTTGTAGAACTTCAGCATCTCAGGCCTCCTGCGCTACCGGCACCTCGACCGGGCTGGCGGGCTGCTGGGCGGCTTCGGTCCGGTTGACGTTGGCGTAGTAGCGGCGGGCGGCTTCCTTCTGGCGCGGCTGCGAGAAGCTGCTCACGCGCTTCATGTAGCCGATGATACGGGTGGCGTAGTCCACGTCGTGGCTGCCGCACTTCGGGCATTCGTGCAGGTAGCGCTTGTCGATGTGCCCGCAGGTGTTGCAGATGGTGTTGGGGATGTTGAAGGTGAAATAGTTGCAGCCTTCCTTCGCCGCAACGCGCAGCAGCTGGCGGTACTGGGCCTTGCTGAGGTGCTCTTCAAGGTTCATGTGGAGCGCGCTGCCGCCCGTCAGGTGCTCGATGTACTTCGAGCCGTGGAGGCGGAACTTGTCGAGGATGTTGGTATTCTCGTCTTCCACAATGTAGAAGTAGCTGTTGTAGCAGTCGCGCGGCACGATGTAGCCGTCTTCCTTGTCCCACTTGGCGTGCTTGACACCCACGTTTTCGGCGGGGATCATCTCGCAGTTGAACATCACGTCCTTGGTACGGTACTTCTTGTTGAGGCGCTCGATCATGCCGAGGACGCCCTGGACGAAGGCCACGTAGTCGGGGTTGTCGGTGATCTTGATGCCCAGGAACTCGGCGGCTTCCACCAGGCCGTTGACGCCGATGGTCAGGTACTGGCGGCCGATGTTGATGAAGCCGGCGTCGAAGAGCGGCAGCATGCCTTTCTCCATGAGGTCACGCAGGTTCTCGTTGTAGGCGAGCTGCACCTTGTGCATCAGGTCGACCACGTCTTCGAGGTATTCGATGTACGGAATGCCTTTCTTGAAAGCATACTGGACGCAGCGGTTGAGGTTGATGGTCAGCACGCTCTTGGAACCGGTCGAAACGCCGCCGGCGCCGAGGGTGTAGCTGAAACCGTTGTCCTGGATCTCGTTGCGGAGGCGGCAGCAGCTGGCCAGCGAGTCGGCATTGTCGCTCATGTAGGTGAAGAAGCTGTGTCCTTCGCTGTACATCTGGGCCGTCCAGTCGCCGTATTCTTCGTCGCGCACTTCTTCGTTGCGGGTCAGCAGGGCCATGGTCTCGACCGGGAAGGTGAGGATGGTCTTGGTACGCTCGGCGTTGAACCACTTCATGAAGCGTTTCTGCAGCCAGTTGAGCGAATCCCAGTGCGGGCGGCTGCCGTCGGGGAAGATGAAGTCGCCGAAGATGCTCTGGAAGTAGTAGCGGTCGTAGTAGGAGATGTTCCAGAACACGGACTGGAAGTTACGGGCGCCCGTGGGCTGGTTGATGGAATAGACGATCTGCTCGAAGCAGTCGGTGATGACCTTGTCGATGGTGCGCTGCTTCCGGGAGAGGTCCACCACGTCGTCGGCATGCAGGTAGTAGTCCTCGCCGTATTCCATCTCGATGAAGTAGTTCATGTACATGAGGAATTCCGGCGTGGCGCAGGCGCCGCTGAGCATACTGGAAACGATGAACACGAGGTTCACGAAGCCGCCGCAGAAGCTCTTGAGGTTGGTCGGCGGGGTGGAGTTGCCGCCCAGGGGAATGGTGCCCTGCAATAGCCAGGGGTACATGGTGATGCTGGCGCAGTAGTTGGCCAGGCTGGTTTCGTCGTTCTTATAGATGAAATGTCCGTTGAGCAGGCTGAGGTAGCGGTCGGACAGTTCCTTTCCGAACATTTCACGGATACGGTCGGTGAGCATGCGGCGGTTGAGGCGGATGAAGCTGGCCTTGGGCAGTTCACCGATGAGTGTCGCGATGTTCTTCTTCTCGACATTGGCGTTGGCGTCGTACTTGCTGCCGGTGGCCGGGTTCGCGGCCGAGCAGTAGTCGATCAGGAAGTTGAGACGGTCGCGCACTTCACGGTCTTCGGTGTGGTGCTGCCGGTAGATCATGTAGGCTTTGGCCACGGCGAAGTAGCGCTCGCTCATGAGCGAAACCTCCACCTGGTTCTGAATCTCCTCGACATGCATCCCATTGGAGATGTGGACGCGGCTGAGGATGTTGGTCAGGGTTTCTTCCGTTGCAAAACTGCCCGATGCGAGGAAGGCTTTGCGGATTGCGTTCTTAATCTTCTCGATGGAAAAGGGGGCACGCTTGCCGTCCCTTTTAATGATGTAAAGGTCCGTAGTATAATCCATAAAATGTTGTACCCGTGAGGGTTATGTGATGTGTGAGAGTCCTTTTTGGAGGAATTGGCTTCAACAGCCTCTACAAAGTTAGAGAAAAAAATGACCGGTTGGTACTCCAACCGGTCACTTTTTTATAACAAAAATGTTTTTGTTATCTGTACTTCAGGAATTCAACGTCCTTCGATGCGCGGTCAGCGAGTTTTTCGTTCTTCTTGACGATCTCCATGGCTGCGTTGTAGGCGTTCACATCACCCTTGCGGGCAGCGATGATGGCCTTCTTGTAGTTGCACTTCGGGCAGTTGCCTTTGATGGTGGCGGCAGCCTTGTCGAGCTGGTTGGTCACCAGGTAGGCGATGGTCTCGTTGTGGGTGCCGGAACCGGCGAGCTTGGCGACAGCGTCGTTGTACTTGCCGTTGAGGATGTCGAGGGTACCCTGGTTGATCTTGCCGTGTTTGCAGGTCACCTTGGAGAACCACTTGGCGGCTTCGTCGAGTTTACCGGCACGCATGGCGAGGACACCCATCACGTTGTCGTAGCAGTTGCCTTCCTTCTTCTCCATCTTGTCGAAAGCGTCCTTGGCAGCTTTGTTGTCACCCTTGTCGAGGTAAGCCACACCGAGGTTGTATTTCGCCTTGTCGGTGCCATATTTCTTGACAGCCTGTTTGTAGATGGCGATCTTGGAATCAATGTTCTTGGCGTTGGCGGCGGCACGCAGGAGAGCGGGCTCGTCGAGCACGTCGATGTTGTTCTCCACGAGGTCGGCCAGTTCTTCAGCGGTGTAGTTGGTGTACTCCACGTTGGTGATGAAGCGGGCGCGGCGCAGCTGCGGGAGGATGTTGGTCTTCAGCGACTGGTAGACAGCCGACATGTTCTTGATCTCACGCTCGCGGACGTTGGGATCGCTGTACATCGACAGGACGCGGAGGATGAGTTCCTTGTCTTCGATGTTGGAGTTGTTGACGAGTTCCTGGAAGCCTTCCCAGTCTTCGCCGATGGACTTGGTGGTCACGTCGCCGGTGTTGAGCTTCTTGGTCACGGTGTTGAATGCCTTGGAAGCGCTCTTCTCACGGTTGGAGGAAAGTTTGTCGTTGAGGGCGTTCGGGCCGTCCGGAGAAGCGTAGGCCACGATCTCGGTGCCCTTGACCTCACGGCGCTCGTCGGCTGCCAGGGCCTTGAGAGCTTCCTGGAAGTCCTTCACATCCTTGCTCTTGAGCTCGGAGTTGCGGACGTCGGAGCTGTTGATCAGGTACATGATCTGGGCCTCTGCGGTCTCGGGGATCACTTCCTGATAGCCGTCAGCCATGTAGTGGTAGCTGCCGTCGGTGTCGGCGAGCATGTAGGTGCAGTTGGCGCCGTCAGCGATCTTGATGTCGGCGGGATACACATACTCGGCACCTTTGTAATACACTTTCGCACGGCCGACCAGTTCGGATTTCTCCATGCCCGGGACATAGTCGAAGTGGACTTTCTCGGTGATGGTGGCACCGGCCTTGGTGACGGTCTTGAAGTTGTCGGCGACTTTCTCGCCCTGATACATGAACGGTTTGCCGACGGCTTCACCACCGACATAGAGAAGGACGGGGGTGACTTCGAGGGTGGCCTTCGGGAGGAAGTACTCCGGCGGGAAGGTCACAGAAACGGTCGCGTCGATGTTGCCGGCGATGACCTCAAGAACTTCCGGATTGCACTTGATGTCAATCTGGTCGGCTGCATCGATCATCTTCTGGGCGTTGGTGCAGGATGCGAGCCCGAAAGAGATGGCTGCGATGAGCAGCAGGCTGGATAAGATTTTTTTCATAAAAAACGTTTTATTTGAAAATTTACAGGATTTTGCCACTTCGGGTACTATCATACAAAGATAATACTTTTTTTCTTAACTTTGCAAATATGGATTTGAATCAGATCAAGCAGCGCTTTGGCATCATCGGCAATGATCCGGAACTCGACCGTGCCATCGAAATCGCCCGCCAGGTAGCCCCGACGAACTTGTCCGTGCTGGTTACCGGCGAGAGCGGCGTGGGCAAGGAGGTCATTCCCCAGATCATCCACCAGTTCAGCGCGCGCAAACATAACGTCTATCTCGCCCTCAACTGCGGCGGCATCCCCGAAGGAACCATCGACTCCGAGCTTTTCGGTCATGAAAAAGGCTCTTTCACCGGTGCCATAGAGACCCGCAAGGGCTATTTTGAAGAAGCCGACGGCGGCACGCTCTTCCTCGACGAAGTGGCGGAGCTGCCCCTGTCGACCCAGGTGCGCCTGCTGCGTGTCCTGCAGACCGGCGAGTTCATCAAGGTCGGTTCCGCCAAGGTGCAGAAGACCAATGTCCGGGTTGTGGCGGCGACCAACGTCAACCTGCTGGCCGCCATCCGCGACGGCAAGTTCCGCGAAGACCTGTACTACCGCCTCTGCACGGTACCGATCAACGTGCCGCCCCTCCGCGAGCGGAAGGACGATATCAACCTCCTGTTCCGGAAGTTCGCCCTGGATTTCGCCGACCAGAACATGGTGCCGGCCGTCCGCCTGACGCCCGATGCCCAGGAGCTCCTGCGCAACTACCGCTGGCCGGGCAATGTCCGCCAGCTGCAGGGCGTGGTGAACCGCATCTCCGTGCTGGAAACCAACCGGACGGTATCGGCCGAGGTGCTGGCCCGCTACCTTCCCGCCGAGGGTGCGGGCAACCTGCCCGTCCGCACCGGCGACGCCGGCGCCGACTACATGAGCGACCGCGACATCATCTTCAAGATCCTCTACCAGCTCCGCCAGGACATCGACGCCATCAACGCCCGGCTCGACCACCTGCCCGCCGACACGGACGACGAAGGGGCCGCCTCCCGCAACAAGCTGCTCATCAGCGCGGAAGACGTCCATTCAAGCGCCGTTCCCACGGAAGCCCCGCTGTCGGCCGAGGAGCCCGTCTCGATCCAGGACGTCAGCGCGGAACTCATCCGCAAGGCCCTGGAGCGCAACGGCGGCCGCCGCAAGCCCGCCGCCGAGGAGCTCGGCATCTCCGAACGCACCCTTTATCGCAAAATCAAAGAACTCGGCATCCAATGAAACGCGCTGTCCGCATCCTGGCCTGTCTGAGCCTTCTGCTCCCCCTGCTTTCGGGGTGCAAGGTATCCTATTCGTTCTCAGGTACCTCCATTCAGGCCGACGTCAAGACCATCTGCATCGAGCCCGTGGTCAACAAGGCGACCAAGATCAATCCTTCCCTGGCAAACCAGCTGACCGAAGAGCTCAACGACAAGTACCGCAAGCTCACCCGGCTGGAACAGGTGACCGAGGACGGCGACCTGAACCTGGTCGTTACCATCGAGTCGTACGACGTGCGCGCCACGGCGGTTACCGCCGAAGAAGTGGCTGCCATGAACCGCCTGACCGTCACCTGCAAGGTCGTCTTCACCAATGTGCTGCACACCGAAGACAACCTGGAGCAGTCGTTCGCGGCCTACGAGGACTACGACTCCAACAATTCGCTCGACATGGTGGAGAACCAGCTCTGCGAAACCATCGTCAAGAAGCTCGTGGATGACATTTTCAACGCAACGGTAGCCCAATGGTAGACGTCCGGCAACTCTCCTCCGCCGAGCTGCAGCAGCTGCTCGAAGACAAGCCCTGGTTCACCGTGGCCCGCCGGGAAGCCCTGTCCCGCCAGGGTGACGACGAAGAGGCCCTGCGGCGCGCTGTCGGGCGCGATGCCATCTTCTTCCTCTCGCGCGACGAACTGCTGCGCATCCTCACTGGCAAAATGCCGGCCGAAACCCCCGTGCCCTTGATGGAAGAGCCCGCCAAACCCCAGTACTACGTGGTGGGCGGCGACTATTTCGGCCAGGAAGATTTCGAGCGGCTTCAGGAAGAAGGCTTCTCCGTGACGACGCCGGTGTTCGGCGCCCGCGCCGGCAGCGTGGACTACGCGCCCGCGGAAGCCGTGGAGGTCGACGCGGACGGCAGCATGGTCAGCGAGACGCTCGCCCGAATCTATGAAGAACAGGAACTTTATGACCGAGCCATAGCGATTTACGAAAAACTTATTTTGCTAAATCCAGAAAAAAGTGCTTACTTTGCGGCTCTTATAGAAAAAGTAAAAGAAAAAACACAATAGACTATGCAAGCAGCGTATATCACACTCTCCATCCTGATCGTGATTGCGAGTATTCTTCTGACCATCGTGGTTCTTCTCCAGAACTCGAAGGGCGGCGGACTGGCAGCCAACTTCGCTACCGGCAACCAGACCTTCGGCGTGCGTCAGACGGCCGACTTCCTTGAGAAGGCAACCTGGACCCTGGCGATCGCGATCATCGTTCTCTGCGTCGTGGCGACTTTCGTCATCCCGCAGCGGAGCGCGCGCCACTCCAACATCAAGACCCAGATCGAGCAAACCGTTCCCGTGGAAGGAACGCCGGAGATTCCGGTCACGCCCGTCGAGGCCGAATAAGACAACGCGCGTTGCTGAAACAGAAAACCGCTCCGGGAGGGGCGGTTTTATTTTTTCTTCGTGACGGGAACCAGCCGGCGGCTCTCCGGATCGAAACGGAGGGAGGCGCTGCCGAAGAAGCGGGCCAGCGCCCCGTTGCCGACCAGTTGGTCGGGCTTGCCGCAGATCATTTCCTCGGCGGGATCGGCGGGCTGGAGCCAGAGCGTGTCGGCCAGCTGGAGCGCCGTGTCGAGGTCATGGGTGGAAAGCAGGACGGCTTTTCCTTCCCGGTGGGCGAGCCGGCGCAGGGTGATCATGGTCTCCATGCGGCTGGTGACATCCAGGAAGGCGGTGGGCTCGTCGAGCAGGATGATGGGACACTCCTGGGCCAGCGCTTTGGCGATGAAGGCTTTCTGGCGTTCGCCGTCACTGAGTTCCGAGACGAAGCGCTGTGCCTTGTCGGCGATGCCGACGGTCTCCAGGGCGTGGCGGATGGCTGCGTGGTCGTCTTCCCGCAAGGTACCGAAGAATCCCGTGTGGGGGTAGCGTCCCAGCGAGACCAGGTCGTAGACGCTGATGCCGCCGGTCTGGGTGCGCTCCGTGAGCACCACGCCCACGTGGGTGGACAGTTCTCCGGAACGGTAGCCCGCCAGGGGCTTCCCTTCAATGAAAATGTCGCCGTGCAGGGAAGGCAGCAGGCCGCAGAGGGTCTTGAGCAGGGTGCTCTTGCCGGCGCCGTTGCTGCCCAGCAGGGCCGTGATCTCGCCGGTGAAAAGCTGGAGGTTGAGGTCCGGACGGACCACACGCTTGCCGCCCCGGCCGGAATAGCCGATGCTGAGCTGGTGGGTGCTGATGGCGACGGCGCGTTTCATATCAGTTGAAATAGTGGAGATTCTTGCGGTTGACGATCACGTAGATGATGACCGGGGCGCCGATGATGGGCGTGATGGCGCTCAGCGGGAGCACGTTGCCGGAGCCGGGGATGACGGTCAGCATACTGCAGAGCAAGGCGGTGCAGGCGCCTGCCAGCAGCGTGACGGGCAGCAGGTGCCGGTGGTTGGAGCTGCCCAGCAGCAAGCGCGCGATGTGCGGTACGGCCAGCCCGATGAAGGAGACCGGTCCGCAGAACGCGGTGACCACGGCGGTCAGCACACCGGTGCAGATCAGGATCAGGAAGCGGGCCCGGCGCACGTTGACGCCCAGGTTGGTCGCATAGGCGTCGCCCAGCAGCATGGCGTTGAGGGGCTTGATGAGCAGCAGCGCACCCAGCAGCCCCGCCAGCGAGAAGCCGGCGAGCCAGGGCAGCTTCGCCAGCGAGACGCCGCTGAAGTCGCCCATCCCCCACATCACATACTGATGCACCTTGTCGGCCGACGCATGGTAGTTGAGGATGGAGATGACCGAGGAAGCCAGGTAGCCTACCATGATGCCGATGATCAGCAGCATCACGTTGCTCGTTACTTTCCGGGAGAAGCCCAGGATGATGAGCAGCACCACGAAGGCGCCGGTCAGGGCCGCCACGATGGTGGTCAGATAGCTGGCGGCGCCCAGATAGATCATGGCGATGGCCACGCCCAGGTTGGCACCGTCGCTGATACCCAGGATCGACGGGCCGGCCAGCGGATTCTTGAAGAGGGTCTGGAGCATCAGGCCGCTGACGGCGAGGGAACTGCCGGCCAGCAGGGCCGTGACGGTCTGCGGCAGGCGCGATTCCAGTACGATGTGCTGCCAAGCCTCCTTGCCCTCGTAGGAGCGCAGGAGAATCTGCAAGATGTCGCGGAGCGGAATGCGCACGGCTCCATAGAGGAGGCCGCCGCAGAAGAGCGCGACCAGGGCCAGGGACAGCCCCGCATAAATCCAACGGAGGTGGCATCTAGTCATCGAGCGGGAAATAATACCGCTGCACATGCCCCGGCAGCAGATCGGGATGATAGATGGCAATCAGATCTTCCAGTACCCGGTCCGGGTGGAGGGTGATGTCGTCGTAGTAGGTGGACGTGATGGTGTTGCAGGCGTAGATGCGGTGCTCCTTCCAGGGACGGAAGTTGGCGTAGGGCTCATATTCCCGGGCCAGCAGCGCATACGTGAAGGGCGTGCGGGTGTCGTATTTGAGGAACCAGAAGTCGGTGTCGCCGGCCTGGTCGAAGACCGACTCGAAAGTCAGGTGGACGCTCCTGGCACCCGGCAGGTGGCGGAACACATAGTCCGCCCCGGCATCGGCATGCATCACGCCGATATAGCTTTCACCGGCCGGAACCGCCCAGGAGTTGCCGTAGCGGCGCTCCAACAGGACCGTGGGGTGCTGCGTCGCCTGTGCAGCGAGGGCCTTGAGTTCATTGTAGCGGGCTTCGGTGCGGGCGAAGATCTGTTCGGCGGCTTCCCGCTCTCCGAGCAGCAGCCCGTAGAACAACACCCATTCCGTGCGTCCCAGGGGATGGTTTTCCATATAGTCGGCCGCCTCGACGATGGGAATGCCGAGTTTCTCGGCGGAGCCGTAGCCGCTGTTTTCGAAAGGCGAGGCGACGATCATCTCGGTGCCGAGGTCGATGATGCCTTCCACATTGGGCGAAGTGGATACGCCCAGGTCAGCGATGCGGCCTTCCGCGACGCGTTGCAGGACCACCGGCGAAGTGATGTACTGGGGCTCGCAGATGCCGCAGACGCGGTCGAGGGCCCCCAGTTCTTCGGCGATGGCGGTATGGACGGAGGTATAGATGACGGCTTTTTCTACGGGGACACGGATCACGATGCCGTCTTGCGGCAGTCCGGCGGGCAGATCCCGCTGACGGTCGACCAGCACATAGTGCTGCCGCTGCCGCAGCGTGTCCCAGGGATCACGGATGCGGACCGACACATAGTCGTCGTAGTATTCGATATGGAGGTTCCGGGCATAGCGGATGGTGTCGGCGGCTTTCAGTTCCGCCTGGGCGGCAGCCTGCCTGCCCCCGCAGGAGGACAGCAGCAGCCCGAGGAGGACGAACAGCGGAACCAGCATCCACGTGCGTCTCATCGCAGGCTCTGCTTGGTGAACACGATGCGGGAAGGAATGTCGCCGGTGTTGGCGCTCCATTTCAACCTGCCTTCGGGCGAGTAACAATAGACTTTGCCCGGGGTGATGTAGTCACGGGCGTCGGTCACGAAGATTTCGTGTGTGTTCGGGTTGACAGCGAGGCCGTAGGGATTCTGGAACCAGGTTTCCGTGCCGTCGGTGATGAAGTGGCGGGTCACCACCTGGTGCGTCTTCACATCGACGATGGCATAGTTTACGTCGGAGGTCTGCGTGAAGTAGCTCCAGGCGTTGCTGTAGACGTAGAGCGAGTCGCCGCAGAGCGTCATGTCGGAACAGGCCAGGAGGTCCATCTGCTCGACGACAGCGTCGATTTTCGTGTCGATGATAAAGGTCATCGGCTGGATGTCGTAATAATCGCCGCGGCTGGACACCCAGATCTTGCCGTAGGCGTCGAGTTCCATGCGGTGCAGATTGGGCGCCACGTCGATCTTTTGCGTCTCTTTGAAAGAGGCCAGGTCAATCACGGAAACCGTGTGGTCGTAGTCGGGCACGCGGTAGCCGCCCGAATTGGCCACATAGAGCTTGTCGCCGGCAATCACCATCTCTTCAGGCTGGTAGCCCACCACGCAGGTGTCCACCACCTGCAGGGTGGCCGTGTCGATCCTGGCTACATAGCCGAGGCGGCAATTGGGATCGACTTCCACGGGACCGGCGTACGAACTCACATAGGCGTAGCGGTCCTTGAACACGATGTAGCGGCAGTTGGGAATCGACACCTGCCCGATGTGACGGGCCGTCGCGGCGTCCATGACCTCCATGAGATTGGAGCAGTTGACCACCGCCCAGAGCTTGCTGCCGTAGAGGGCCAGGTCATTGCCCACGTCGCCGAGTTCCTGCACCACGCCGGGATTCCGCTCCGCGTAGATGTTCTTGTGATAGATGCCGGTGGCATAATCGTAATAGTCGAGCGTGCATTTGTTGCTGCCCATGTTGCCCTCGTTGAGCAGGAAAAAACCTGCAATGTCGCCGGCGTCGCCGCCACCTACGTCCGTCGGGTCCGACGGGGTAATCGGGTCGATGGTCCGGCAGGCAGCCAGCGCCGTGAGAAGGATCAGGAAAAGCAATATCTTTTTCATGTGCCTACAAAAGAAAAGACAAAATTAATCGAAAATTCGTTCCGGGCATCGGATAACACTGCACAACTTCATACTGCTGGTTGAAAATATTGTTGACTTCCAGCGTGCCGCGGAGTTCGTGCCCGCCCAGCGCGAAGCTGCGCGAGAGCGACAGGTCGCTGGTGTACCAGGGCTGGGCGTAGTTTTCCGGGATGTTGGCCACGGATTCGTAGCGCTCGCCCGTGTAGATGAAGCTGTAATTCAAATGCCACCGGCCGTAGTCGAGACCGGCCGTGAAAGAGCCGCTGTGCCAGGGAATATAGGGAATCTGGCCCCCGTACCAGGGACTTTCCGGGTCGGTGAAGTCCTGTGCTTTCTGGAAAGTGTAGGTCAGGCGCAGGTCGGCGCTGACGGGGCCCAGGGCCAGGGAGGTGCCGACAGCCGCGTCGATGCCGCGGATGCGGACCAGGCCGAGGTTGACCATCGTCCACTGGAACTGGTTGGAGGCCGGCGTGGCGATGATCTTGTTCTCCACCTCGTTGTAGTAGACGTCGAGGGTGGTGTTGAGTTTCTTGAAGATGCCGCGTGTCCAATGCTTGTCCCAGGTGAGGCCCACATTGTACTGGGTGGTGAACTCGGGTTTCAGGTATTTGTTGCCGATGAAGGTGTAGTAGAGGTCGTTGAGGGTCGGCATGCGGAAGATGCGCTTGTAGAAGGCGCGCAGCGAGAAGTTCTTGTCACGGAACGGAATGAACTGCAGCACGGCGGTGGGGGTCCATTCGTTGCGCTTTTCCGCCGCGGCGCCCGCTTCGCGGGCATGGTCGCCGACGAAGGTATAGAGCACGCTGCCCTGCAGCTTGAGCCGGCTCCAGCGCAGCGAGGTGGAGAGGGCGGCCAGCAGGGTGTTGCGCGAAGGATACACGAAATTCACCAGGTCAGCGTCCAGCGTGTTGTACTGCCAGTCCGCCGCCAGGTCCACGTCCCACCATTTGAACAGGTCGTAGGACTGGGCCAGCGACAGGTAAGCTTCCTGCTGCCGGTAGTGGTTGTCCACATACATCGTGGAGACGTCGAGCCGCGGGTCGGACAGGTAGTGCAGGTAGTCGTAGGCGTATTTGAAACTCGCGTTGAGCCGGTACTTGCCCCATTTTTTATAGAAGGAGCCCTGGGTGAAGAAATCCGTGTCCCACTGCCGGTCTTCGTGGCGGAACTTGCCCGGTTCCTCGCGCACGAAAGCGCCCGGGTAGCCGCGCTCCGAGTCGTAAAAATAGAATTTGAGGCGCCACTGTCCGTCGGGAATCCGGCCGAAAAGGCCCTCTTCGATGCGGAGAGCCCGTACGTCGCCGTTCTGCCGGACTGCCGTGGTGTCGTAGCCGTCGCGTTTCCGGTAGGTGAACTTGTATTTACCGGTCGTGTAGAGGAATTCCGCGTTGAAAGAGCTCGAAACGCTGCTGCCCAGTTTCTGCTCCCAGAGCACGGAGGGATTGATGGTGCCGAAAGAGCCGCCCGCCAGCGTGGCCTTGAGATTCGTACGGCGCTTTCCGCTGAACACCGGGGTGCGGGTCTGGAGATATACGGCGCTGGCCGAGGCGTAGTCTTTGGCCGACTGCACGGATGTGCTCTTCTGGCCGTTGTAGAGGGTCACGGACTCCATGTTCTCGAGCGAATATTTGCCCAGGTCGATCTGTCCGTTCTGGGCGTTGCCCAGTTGGATGCCGTCGTAGAACACGCCTACGTGCTGGGTGCCCATGCTGCGGACGTTGATGGTCTTCAGGCCGCCGATGCCGCCGTAGTCCTTGATCTGTACGCCGGAGAAATAGCGGATTGCGTCGGCGACGGACAGCGCGTTGAGTTTTTCGAGCTGCTCGCCCTGCAGAGTCTGCGCCGGGATGATCTTTTCGGGCTGGCGGAAGGCCGTCACGACGGATTCCGTCAGGACTTCGGTGGAGTCCGGCGGAGGAGCGAGAAAAAGGAGAAATAACAGCGCCCGGATCATTTGACCAGATTGAAATCGATGACGCGGCAGACTTCCGTCGACACTTCACCGAGCCAGCCGCTCTTGGTGTTGAGGCCGGTCTGCACCTTCACGAAGTCGATGTACTGCAGGTTCGCCGGCTGTCCGTCGTAGGTCACGGCGTCCGCAATCCTGAAGTGGTTGCAGCCCTTGGTGACGCCGGTGGCCCGTTCGGGCAGCATGTCGACGGGGCTGTAGTTGTCGGCATAGCCCCAGCCGTAGTCGGGATTGATCCAGAAGGTACCGCGACCCGACTGGTCGTAGTTGCGCGCTTCCAGGCGCGATCCGCGCAGCGTGTACCGGTCCGTTTTTACCCAGAGCGGGTAGTAGTAGTCCTGCTTGTGATAGGCGACCAGGTAGTCGATGCTGCCGCTGCCGCCGTGATTGTCGGTCCAGGAAACGGGCTGGGCGGGTGCGGCCGGACGATAATACGTCACGGCATAATCCTGCACCGTGCAGTCCAGTCCGTAGTCCGAGGCCTTGAGTTCGTACCAGGTGTCGTTGGGCAGGCCGTCACCGTTCTCGTCCTGTGCGACCCAGACGATGCCGGGCTCGGAATAATTGGAATACAGGGCATTCTTGATGGCGAAGTTGTAGTCGCCGTCGTTGGCGACGCTGTGGTCGAAGCCCAGCACAAGCATGCCGCCGAAGCCTCCCAGAGAGACATATTTGTCTTCTTTGAGCCGGTTCACCGCATAGGCGCAGGCTTCTTCCATGGTCAAGGCCGTATAGTTCTCATTGACATACTGGCCGGGTGCCGGCAGGAAATACAGCACCTGGTCGGCAAAAGGCGAACTGGAGGCGGAAACCGGGCGGCGGAAACTGCCTTCCGGCGGGCAGACCACGACCGTCAGCGTGGTGTCGGCGGCGGAAGTGCCGTCCGTGGCCCGGAAGTCCACGCGGAAGGACCCCTGATGCTGCGCTTCGAAGCGATAGAGCGGCTGGTCGCCTTCCTGGACCGTGGCGCCGTCCACTATCCAGGTAAACGTATACTGTCTGGTGCTGTCGAGGTCGAAGGGCAGCAGGCGGATGGCCCGGCCCACGGAGACGTGGTACTCGGTCTGGTCGAAGGTAAAGAGCGGGACTTTCACGACGGGGATCGTGTCCGGCGGTTGGGGCGCGGGCGGCGTATCTTGTTTCCGGACATCGATGCGTACTTCCGCGAAAGCTTTTCCGAATTCGTTGACGGCCTCTACGGTGAAATAGTAAACCCCTGTTTCATCGGGGGTGAAGGTAAAGGAAGCGCCGGATCCGACGGCTTTCCCGTCGCTGAGCCAAGTAATGGACGATGTTTCGGTCAAATGCTGAAAACCCGGAGCGAGCGTGATGCTCTCTCCGAGTTCGACCGAATAGATCTTTCCGTCGGGCAGGGTGATGACAGGGGGAAGACCTTTTTCCTCCCCCTGTGGACACCCTGTGGCTCCGAAGAGCGACAAGATCAGAAATGCAATGAGATGCGTCCGGCGCATGAAAACGGATTAATCGGGGTATACGCGCACGGACACGTCGTCGAGGGCGAAGTAGGTCGGCGTATTGATGCCCCAGTCACCATACTGTTCGGGCGAGCCGGAAATCGTGAACACGACTTCAGCCACAGGACCCAGTTTGGACAGATCCCATTCGGTCCAGCCGGTCACGAAAGAGATGTTCTTCGCAAGGTAGAAATCCACGGTGGCAGTAGCAGCTTCGCTCCCGCCGTCGAAGCCCACGGCCGTCACTTTGAAGAAGCCGGTGTTGGCCATGGCGGCGGCATAGTCGTTGCCGTTGATCAGTGTATTGAGCGTGTAGCAGGTGTTGGTGACGAAAACCGATTCGATGACACGGGGCGTTTTGTCCGACATCAACAGCATGGCTGCGAGGGAGGCATAAGCGCCGGCGTCATAGACGATGGCGAAGTTGTCGGAGCCATTGTGGCCACAGCCTTTGCGTCCGGCGCCGTCGAGTTCAGGATTGAACACTTCCAGCTGGCGGGTATAGTCGGCGCCGTTCAGCATGCCGTTGCCGTAGTTGGAGATGGCGATGCCGCCGCCGGAGAAGCCGCCGCTCCAGGTGGCAGCATCATACGGAAGGACCTTGGATGTAAGGAAGGTGTTGTTCTCGTCACTCCAGGTGCAGCCGTCCCCGTAGAGAATCGGACCGCCGTACTGCGGGTCGTCGATCTTGGAAGACCAGTAAGCGACCGTGTTTTCGGGTCCTCTGTAATCGGCATCCTCAAAGGTCAGCGTGCGGGTCTCGCAGTAACGCGGGAGGAGGATGGAACTTCCGTCTCCGAAGAGGAAGGTGTAGCTCTCGTCACCCTTGACGACAGCGGTGATGCAGCCGTCCTTGCCGGGCTCACCGTCTTTGCCGGGCGCGCCGTCCTTGCCGTTCTTGATGGTCACGTCGCCGCTCTTCTTGAACTTGATGGTGTAGCTGCCGTCGGGGTTGTTGGTGACACCCAGCACGGCATCGTCATTCTGGAGGGAATTGACGAGGGTCTGCAGCTGTGAAAGCTGCGATTTGATGTCATTGATGGAAGCACGAAGTTCGCTGTCGTCGTAGCAGCTCACTGCCAGGCTACCGGCCATGAAAAAGGCCAGGGCGAGTCCGAGGACTCTCCGGAAAGAAAGTTTACGCATAGGTATGAATTGTTTGGTCATAGGTAACTCATTCAGGACCCGTTCTCCGCAGGTCGTTCATGCAGTTTGGCAGCAGGCAGGTCTTCTGGCTTGTTCCTTCGCGGCGCCTTCCCAGGGCGGGGCCCCAGTGGCGGAGAGTACCGCAAAATAACAGAACTTACAGCAGCGGGAACTGTCCGGGAATCTCACCCGGTTCCCTTTTGATCCCGTCCGGACAGGCGTCCGGGCGCAGGAACCTGATGCGTCACAAAGATAATAAGTTTTTTCTTATCATCGCATCGGAAAAGTTAGCCCAGGTCTGGGTCCGTTTAACCTCCCGGATGTTGGTGATGAAGGCCTCGGGGCTGCCGTCATAGAAATGGCGGATGGCATCGGCGACAGCTTCTGCGGAGGCTTCGCGGGCCATCACGCCCAGGCCGGGCTTCCCGATGCTCTCCTCGAGGCCGCCGACGGGCGTGGCCACCATCGGCATGTCGAAATGCAGGGCGATGGCCGTGATGCCGCTCTGGGTCGCGCTCTTGTAGGGCAGTATGCAGAGGTCCGCCGCGGAGAAGAAACGGGGCACCTCTTCGTCGTCGATGTAACGGTTGAAGACATGGATGCGCTCCGCGCAGCCGGAGGCGGCGATGCGGGCGTCGTATTTCTCGAAGCTGCCGTAGCTCTCGCCGGCAATCAGCAGCTGGTAGTCCGGCCCGAGGAGGGGCATGGCGTCAATCAGCAGGTCGAGGCCCTTGTAGTCGCGGATGAGTCCGAAGAACAGCAGCGTACGGAGTTTCGGATCAAGCCCGAGCGCTTCCTGTGCCGCCTGCCTGTCCATCTTTTCCCCGAAATGGTCGTAGAGGGGATGGGCCTGGAGGACATAGGGCTTGTCGGGGGTCAGCGACAGCATGTCGTTGAGTACGGACTGGCTCATCGCCACGCAGCCGCTGCACTGCTTGAGGAACCAGCGCGAGAAAGGCTTGTCGAAGAACCGGGCTTCGTGGGGAATCACATTGTCGAGGATGGCGACGGTCGGGATGCCGCGCTTGCGCAGCCGGCGGGCCACCATGCCCAGCGAGGGAGCCAGGTAGCTCATCCAGTATTTCATGACCACCAGGTCGGGTTTCCACGCAGCGATCTTGCGGGCGGCCTTGCACCAGTTGAAGGGATTGGCCGTGTCGAGCACGGCCTCGCTGTCGACGGGCTTGGCCTTGTCTTCCGGCGTGACGTACTGTGTCTTGCCCGGGAAAAGGAAGGAAGGGTACTGCCGCGTAAAGGTGAAGGCCTTGACGGTGTGCTCCTTCGCGAACGCTTCGAGGAGGTTGGCATTGAACTGGGCGATGCCGCCGCGGAAGGGGTAGAAGGTGGAAAGGTATGCGATTCTCATCGGTTGACGGATTGGGTCGTTTGGCGGGCGAAAGCCAGCAGGTCCTGCGTACCCTGCACAAGGAAGGCCGGGATGCCTGCACGGCGGGCGAATTCGAGGTCGGATGCGCTGTCCCCCACGAACCAGCTCCGGTCGAAGTCGATGTCGGGATAGTCGGCGCGTACTTCCAGGGCCATGCCGGGATTGGGTTTGCGGCGCGGGCTGCTGTTGTCGGTATCGGTGCAGACGTAAATGCGGTCGATGCGGCCTCCGGCTTCCCGGATGCGGCCGAGCATCCAGGCGTGGACTTCTTCCAGGTCGCCGGCGGTCATCAGGCCCCGGCCCACGCCGCGCTGGTTGGTGACGATCACGATGCGGCGGAACAGGGGATTGACGAGCCGGAGAGCCTCCAGTGCGCCTTCACAGAACAGGAATTCGCCGATATTTTTCACATAGTCACCGGGGCGGAGCACATTGATCACGCCGTCGCGGTCGAGCAGCAGGGCGTCGAAGGGATAAGGCCGGAAGGCACCCGAGGCGAAATCCTGCTGGGCGCGGGCGTAGTCCGTCGGGATGCCGATATCGATGAAATAGCCCTCCGAACGGAAGCCGGCCAGCTTTTCTTCAGCGGCCAGCGGCTCGAAGAAGTCGCGCTCCAGGGAAAAGCGCTCCGGACAGCCGGCCAGGGCGCCGCGCTGCAGGAGATAGACGCCGCCGTTGATGAGACCCTGTGCGCAGGCTTGTTTCTCCTTGAAAGCAAAAATGAGCCCGTCCGGGGTGCAGCAGACTTCCCCATAACGGTCGAAGTCACGCATGGGTTTGAGGGCCAGCGTGGCCAACAGGCCCTGCCGGCGGTGGAACCGGGCCATGGCAGCGTAGTCCACCCCGAACCATGTGTCCCCGTTCAATACAAAGACATCGCTTTCTTCGGCTTTTTGCAGGGCCAGCCGCACACCGCCGCCGGTTCCCAGGGGTTCCGCCTCCACCACGCAGTCGATGCGTGCCTGGTTGTTGCGCTCCGCCACCCAGTTTTCAATGGCTTCGTGCCGGTAGCCGAGCGAAAGGATGATGTGGCCGAAGCCCGCCGCTTCCAGATCGTCGAGCAGCCAGGCCAGGAACGGACGTCCCGCCACGGGTGCCATGCATTTGGGCAGGTCCGGGACCGCACTGCGGAGCCGCGTACCCATGCCTCCGGCCAGGACAACGGCTTCCATTATTGCTTTTCTCCGAAGATTTCCTGCTCCACCAGTTCGCAGATGATGTGTCCCACCGTGATGTGCGCCTCCTGGATCCGGGGCGTGTCGTTGGACGGGACATTGATCAGCAGGTCGGCCTTTTTGCGCATCTTGCCGCCGGAAGCGCCGGTCATGGCGATGGTACAGAGGCCTTTTTCACGGCAGACGTCGAAAGCCTGTAGGATGTTCCCTGAATTGCCCGAGGTCGAGATCCCCACCAGAATGTCTCCGGGACGGCCCAGGCCTGAAATGAGCCGGGCAAAGACCTTTTCATAGCCGTAGTCGTTGGCCACGGCGGTCAGGTAGGAAGTGTTGCAGTGCAGGGCGTCGGCCGGCAGCACGGGCCGGTCGAAGTAGAAGCGGCCCGAAAACTCGGCGGCCAGATGCTGGGCATCGGCGGCGCTGCCGCCATTGCCGCAGAAATACACGCGGCCGCCGGCCTTGAAGCAGGCGACGATCTTTTCGACAGCCCGGGCGATGGCCGCCTTGAGGGTTTCATCCTGTTCCAGCAGGGAAAGGGTATCGATGTGCGTCCGCAGGCGGGCGGAGATTACTTGTTTACAGTCCATGTGGTCAGTCCTTCTTTGCTGAATTCAAAATCATATACTTCGCCGATCTGCAGGTCCATGAGTGCCTGCTCCACGGCGTAGCGGGTGTTGCCGGGGCAGTAGAAAAACATGAAACCGCCGCCGCCGGCGCCCGAAATCTTGCCACCCGTCGCACCGGCGTTGATGGCGGTCTCGTAGAGCTGGTCGATAAAGGGATTGGAAATGCCGCCCGCCATCTTCTTCTTGTTGATCCAGCTGGTGTTGAGGGCGGGACCCAGGTCCCGGAGGTTGCTCTGGAGCAGGCTTTTCTTCATGCGGAAGGCTTCGTCCTTCACCCGGTGCATGGCCTCCACGGAATCGTTTTTCTTCTTCTTGACGTTGGCCATCTGCTCCTCAATGATACGGGCCGATTCGCGCCGCTTGTTGGTATAGAGCAGCACGGTGTTGAGGGCCCATTCGTTGAGGACATTGTCGGGAATGCTCAGCGGGTTGACGATCACGCGGTCCTCGCTCAGGAATTCCATGAAGTTGACGCCGCCGAAGGTGGCGGCGTACTGGTCCTGCTTGCCGCCCGCCAGACCCAGGTCGATGCGCTCGATCTCGTAGGCCAGCCGGGCGATGTCGTATTTGCCCAGCGGGAGGTTGAGCCATTCCACGAACGCGCCCAGGATGGCGACCACCAGGGTGGAAGAGGTCCCCAGGCCGGAGCCTGAAGGTACGTCCATCTGGGTGGTGAGTTCGAAAGAAAGCGGTTTTCCGTCGTTGAACTGCCTGACGATCCGGTTGTAGATGCCGCACTGCAGCATCAGGGGACCGACCGGATCGATGAACGGGGTCGCGCCGTATTCCTGCACGACTTTGTCGTTGACATGGACGAAACGGATCTTGCCTTCGTCGTTGGGAACGATCGTGGCGTAGGCGAATCGGTCGATGGTCACATTGAGCACGGCACCTCCGAACAAGTCGGAATAAGGAGACACGTCGGTGCCGCCTCCGGCGATGCCCAGTCGGAAAGGCGCTTTGCTTCTATAATAGACGGAAGATTCCATAAGCTGTTTATCGGTAAGCTGTGTATCAGCGATTACAATCTACAAATGTACAAAAAAACTCCCTTTGCAAGGAGTTTTTTCGTGTTTGGTGCCGCAGGCGGCCGCCCGCCTCCTTTCAGTCAGAACGATATTCCAACAGGTCGCCGGGCTGGCAGTCCAGGGCCTTGCAGATGGCTTCGAGCGTGGTGAAGCGCACGGCCTTGGCTTTGCCGGTCTTGAGGATGGAGAGGTTGGCCGCAGAGATGCCGATCCGCTGGGCGAGCTCACCGGACGACATCTTTCTGCGGGCCAGCATCACATCGATGTTGATAATGATCGGCATAACTACGCTTCTTCCTTGATTTCTACAGGTTCACTGGTCGAAACGGACTTGCCTTTCAGATAGGACGGCAGCTCCATGCCGGCGAGTTTGAAAAGGTCTTCCAACGGAGGGACCGATTTCATCAGCCCCGAGATGAAGTTGGACGTGGCGGTCTTGCCGTCGGCGCCTCCACCGTTGTCCCACACCGTGACCTTGTCGATGTTGATGCCCTTGACGGCCTCGACCTGCGTGGCTACGAGTTCGGGGAGCTTGTCGGTGATCAGCATCGTGATGGCCTGCTGGGCGTCTCCGCCGGCGGCCGCGACCAACTGGCCGAAGCCTTCAGCCTGCTTGGAGAGGATCTCCAGGGTACCGCGGGCCTGTGCGTCCATCTTGGCGTAGATGGCGTCCGCTTCACCTTTGGCCTTGCGGCGGATCTGCTCGGCTTCCGCTTCCGCATCGATGATGGCTTTTTCCTTCTCGATCTGTGCGGCGACCACGATGTTGGCCTGCTGCGTGGCTTTCTCGCGTTCGGCGCGGGCGAGCTCGGCATCGCGCTCGCTCTTGTAGGCCTCTTCGAGGGCCTTGGCGGCCTGTACCTTCTCGGCGGCGACGGCGATGCGGGAGGCTTCCGCTTCTTTCTCGCGACGGTTCGCGTCGGACTGGGCGATGGAGATCTTCGAGTTGTTCTCACCCTCGACGGCCTTTGCGTTGGCTTCGGCGGTACGGATACGGGTGTCACGGGTGGTCTCGGCGATACGGATATCCTTGTCCCGGTCGGCTTCGGCCTTGCCGATCTCACCGAAACGGTTCTGCTCGGCCACGCTCTTCTTGGCTTCGTTGATGGCCTTGGCGGCCGCTTCCTTACCGAGGGCTTCGATATAGCCCGATTCGTCGCGGATATCGGTGACGTTGACGTTGATCAGTTTCAGGCCGATCTTGCGGAGCTCCGCCTCTACGTTGGTGGAGACGTTGGCGAGGAACTTGTCGCGGTCGGCGTTGATCTCCTCGATGTCCATGGTGGCAATCACCAGACGCAGCTGGCCGAAAAGAATATCGGTGGCGATGTTCTGGATCTGGTCGGTGGTCAGGCCCAGCAGGCGCTCTGCGGCGTTGGTCATGTTGTCGGGCTCGGTGGAGATACCTACGGTAAAGCGGCACGGCACGTCGACGCGGATGTTCTGCTTCGACAGTGCGTTGGTCAGGTTGCATTCGATCGAGATGGGGGTCAGGTCGAGGAACGCGTAGCTTTGGAACACAGGCCAGATGAAGGAGGCACCGCCGTGGATGCAGCGGGCCGACGAGATACCACCCTCCTTGTTTTTGCCGGTCTTACCGTAAATGACCAGGATTTTGTCGGAGGGGCAGCGTTTGTAGCGCCGCAGGATGGCGGTGAAGGTGACAAAAACGACCGCCACGAGGATCAGGATCAGATAGAGTTCCATATACTTTTCGGTGTTTTTAAATGATTAATGATTCAAGGGGTTCGACGAGCACGGTATCGGGACCGATGACTTCGACCACGCGGATCGGGGTGTTCGTCTTGAGCGTTTCGCCGTCGGTGACGGCTTTATATTCGCGCACGGCATTGTTGATGGAGAGCTGGACTTTGCCTTCGCCCTGCCGTTCGCCGGGGATGGTCAGATAGACATTGCCATTGCAGCCTACGGCCGATTTGTAGAGATTGATGTTGCCCGACTGCTGCATGCCGCTCAGCCATTTGAACAGATACATGACCGCAATCACCAGGGCTACGCCGATCAGAGCGGAGACGATCAGCAGCAGGGGAACGGAGTGAATCTTGTCCTGCAGCAGGATGGCCGACCAGCCGAAACCCAGGGTAAAATTGACGAAGTTGCGGAAGGTCAGCAGGTTGGTTCCGCCATCGACGGCCGCGTCGGCCTCTTCCGAGTCGAAGCCCGTGTCGACGTCCGTGTCGATGCCGCCTTCGCCGGCATCAGCGCCGATGAAGGTCAGGATGCTCTGGATCAGGAAGATCAGGGAAGCTGTCAGCGTGACGCCCCACAGGATTTTCATGGCGATGGAAAGGGTTGCCCACCAGGTTGTAATCATGGTTGTAATGTTTAATTTTCTGCAAATATATAAAATTTTATCGAATTACAATAATTTTTTAAGAAATTTTTCAAATCGTGCTCGATAAAATGGCCGACCCCGCAGGGGCCGGCCAGATCATATCCGTCGTTCGGATTAGAGTTCCACGATCTCGGCGACCGGGGCGTTCTTCATCACCGAAGCGATGCCGTTGTCGCGGTTGCGCTCGGAAGCGTACATCTGGCTCTGGCCGATAATCTGGCCGTTGGTAGCCTTCAGCGTGAAATACGGCTTGCCGTTCTTGGCAACCATCTTCTCGTAACGTTTCTCTTCGACAGCGTTCTTCTTGACAGACTCGGCGCCGTTGATGCAGGCGGCCTTGGTGGTGTAGCCTTCGCTGGTGAGGATGACCTCGCCGTTCGATGCCTTGAGATTGAACTGGAACTCGCCATTCTTTCTCGTGGTGATCTCAAATTTTGCCATAGCGTTTGAAGTTGATAAATTTGTATATACCCTACAAATATACAAAAAAGCTGTGACATTGTCTTGTTCGGGCTGGCAGAAAATCCTTTTTTGGAAAACGGCCAAAAAATGCATATATTTATATTTGATAACCAAAATAGTACAAGAGATGAAAAAGACGATGGTTTTGATCATGTCCTGCCTGATGCTGCTGGCGGGATGTTTCCATGATGACCTTTCATGGAAAGAACTGCTGGATGCGCAGGGAAACAGGCTGAACGATCAGGAGCGCGCGCTGCAGGAGCAGCAGGCCCGGCTGGACGCCGAGCAGCGGAGGCTGGATGAACTGGCGGGAAAGTATGACGGCCTCAAGAAGAGCGACACGCCTTTCATGCTGGTGATGGCCACGAACCCGGCCGATACCATTACCAAAAGCGTGGATTTTTCCTCCCTTTTCCGGGTCAATCCTTCCGGCGTGGCGGTGACGAAAGACATGATCGCCCTCGACTGCATCTCCAGCAAACAATTCTTCCGGGTCGAGCCTGAGACGAAGGCTTCGTATGTCAAGAAGTCCGACCATTTCAGCCTGAAGAACCTGGAGGTCGACAAGAATGCCGCCGGCGAGTCGCTCGACGGGCAGTATCTCGCGACGCTGACCTCGGCCTCCGAGGCGGCGGTCTGGGACGATTCCCGGATGGCCTTCGTGGGCGCGTATGTAGACAAGGAAGGCAAGCCCCAGTACATCAGCTCGGAAGCCTTCAATACCGTGATGATGCCGCTTCCTGCGGAAGGCCTGGACAGCTGGCTCTATCCGCACGCTTCGTTCAAGATGAAGAAGACAAAGAAAGAAGGGGATACCACGGTCCAGGAAGATACGCTCGGTATGGTTTACGTGCCGCTGGACGGTTTGACCTTCATGACCCAGGATAAATCCGATGCACGTTTCTACTCGGCTGCGAATCTGTCGGAAGTGACGTTCCTGCCGGACGAGGGCTGCACGGCCGCCGTGCATATCGACTTCAATCAGGAGAAGCACTATGTGAGTTTCGTTCCCGATACGGCCAACAACGAGACCTGGCGGCAGTTCCAGGACTCCACGGGCATCAAGCGGCAGGACGTGGCGGGCACGCTGGTCCTGCGGGATCGCTGGGGCGGCGCTTCGACCTGTCATCTGGTCATGTCCTGGTACAATACGACCGTGTTCGAACTGTCCTACGAAGTGACTGCGGAAGAAATCCGGAAGGGTTATCCGGTGAATTTCACGGACGAAGTGGCCAAGCTGGGTTTGGTCTACAGCGATTATGCCGCCTGCCGCCGCCTGTTCCCCGTTCCGGTGCACATGGTCATCGACGGACTGGAATACATGCCGGACGACTTTTCGTCGCAGACAGAAGTCGAAAAGGGCGTCCTCACGCTCTACGATACACCTGTCCCCGGCAAGACCTACCGGACACAGGAGATCCGTGATCTCCGGATCGGCGTTTCCGACATCGATCCGAAAGAAATCCCCGCATCGATCCGCCTCTCTTTCTACATCAGCGTGACCATCAAGGCGGAGAATTAGTTGGAATTCCTATAAGAAAATACGATGACTACTTGGAGAATTGTATTTAACGTTTTTTTTATCGTCGTCATTATTGGAGCAACCATTGCGATTATCGCAGATTATCGGAAGCACAAAAATGACGAAAGCATATCGCCAGAAGACTTGAAAGAACTCAGACGAAGTCATTTCAAGTTCGCCATGCTCGTGGCGGTCTGGCTGCTCTATCACCATATCGGCAGATTCTTCAACTGGTAAAATCAGACGTATCGATCTCACGCCGCTGCCAATATGCAGATGGTCGGATGCTTACCAGTGAACCGTTTCCCGCCGAAATATGCGCTTAGCCCTTTTATTCTTTCCACGGGCGGAAGTGCAGGTAACGTCCCAGAAAATGGGACGTTACCTGCAAATATGGTCGATTATGACGGTAACGTCCCAAAAACGGATCAGCGGAAAAAGTGGGTGGAGAAGTATCGACCTTGATACTGTCTCTCGCGGCGCTCTTGCGCAGGGGCTGAAAGCGTTTCTCCTCAAGGTTCGCGGCAGGCGCGGAATTGCTTACGGGGCGCTGCCCCGAACCCCGCCGCTCCGGCGTTGTTCGCTATCGCTCACGCTGC
>Ga0129306_1001159_pt1 | contig 32570 bp, 26 predicted proteins | sample P827metagenome_FD_94438 | JGI IMG/M metagenome (GOLD analysis project Ga0129306, IMG submission 94438) | Capybara group fecal microbial communities from Wisconsin, USA - P827 metagenome | ecosystem: Host-associated > Mammals > Digestive system > Large intestine > Fecal | place: USA: Wisconsin...
ACGATACAGCACGACCCTGAAAGGGTCGCCCAAAAAGAGTCAAATGCGCAGGCAGGTGGGGCACTCCTTCAGAGTGCCATTGGTACAGCATAGGCACCGCAGGTCGGAACGACCTGCGGTTATTGAGCGGTGACGCTTTCAGCGTCGTATATCCGTTCCTTCCGGGCAATCCGTGTTCAAAAAAATATTCGTTCAATTCGTGTGATTCGTGTTCAAAAAGCAACCCGTGTAATTCGCGTTCAAGAAACCGCCTCTTCCTCAGCCTTTCGAGGGACCAACTCCGGTCGTTGTACAATATATGTACAATACTTGTACAATATTTGTACGTTTACAATTGTACAAGTATTGTACAACTATTGTACATATATTGTACAACGACCGGAGTTGGTGGGAACCGGATTGGGCGTTTTTGCAATTATTTTTTATTGTTATGTCGTAATATCAAAATATTTTTTCGTAAATTTGCAGATTGTATTTTTGGTGCACAATGCCCCAAGCAGCTGATGCTAAGCTGCTTGCAATGCAGACGGCCCCGCAAAACCACTTTGAAAGACTGAAAGATGGACTACAATTTTAGCGAAATCGAACCGAAATGGCAGCGTTACTGGCGTGAGCAGAAGACCTATCACGTAGAGAACAATCCTGACAAGCCTCATTATTATGTGCTCGATATGTTCCCCTATCCTTCGGGGGCGGGGCTGCACGTCGGCCACCCGCTGGGCTACATTGCCAGCGACATCTATGCCCGCTACAAGAGGCTGCGTGGCTTCAACGTCCTGCACCCTATGGGATATGACGCCTACGGCTTGCCTGCCGAGCAGTATGCAATCCAGACGGGCCAGCATCCGGCCATCACCACCGAGCAGAACATCAACCGCTATCGCGAGCAGTTGGACAAGATAGGTTTCAGCTTTGACTGGGACCGTGAGGTGCGCACCTGCGACCCCGCCTACTACAAATGGACGCAGTGGACATTCCTGCAGCTCTTCAACCACTATTACGACGAGGAGCTTCAGAAGGCCCGCCCCATAAGCGAGCTGATTGCCAAGTTCGAGAAGGGCGACGACCGTGCCCCCGAGTGGAACACGATGAGCGAGAAGGAGCGTCAGGACCTGCTGATGGACTATCGTCTGGCCTACCTTGCCGACATACCGGTCAACTGGTGCGCCGAGCTGGGTACGGTGCTGGCTAACGATGAGGTTGTCAACGGTTTGTCGGTGCGCGGCGGCTATCCCGTCGAGCGCAAACTGATGCGCCAGTGGAGCCTGCGCATATCGGCCTACGCCCAGCGTCTGGTCGACGGATTGGAGCAGGTGGACTGGAGCGAGAGCCTCAAAGAGATACAACGCAACTGGATTGGCCGCAGCGAGGGTGCCGCCGTATGGTTCCCGCTCGACGTGAAGACCAATGCCAACGTGCTGCCCGGCGCACAGGCCTATATGCCTGAGTTCGACCCCGAGCCCACTCCGAGTTTTGAGATTTTCACCACCCGTCCCGATACTATCTTTGGTGTCACCTTTATGGTGCTGTGCCCTGAGCACGAGCTGATTGAAAGCATCACCACTCCCGACCGCAAGGCCGAGGTGGAAGCCTACGTGACCTGGGCCAAGAACCGCAGCGAACGCGAGCGCCAGGCCGAGGTGAAGAAGGTGAGCGGTGTCTTTACCGGCTCCTACGCCGTCAATCCGCTTACCGAGGAGCGCATACCTATCTGGGTGAGCGACTATGTGCTGGCAGGCTACGGCACGGGTGCAATTATGGCTGTGCCGGCGCACGACAGCCGCGACTTTGCCTTTGCACGCCACTTCAACCTGCCTATACGTCAGGTTGTCGCTCCCGAGAAGGACGCTGTCAGCGACCCCTCCACCTGGAGCGAGAGCATAGACGCCAAGGTGGGCTACAGCGTGAACAGCGGTTTCATCAGTGGAATGAAGGTGAAAGACGCTATGAAGGCTGTGATAGACAAGATTGAGGATATGGGCATTGGCTACCGCACGGTCAACTACCGTCTGCGCGACGCCATCTTCAGCCGCCAGCGCTACTGGGGCGAGCCCTTCCCTATCTACTACAAGGAGGGCATCCCCTACCCGATTCCCGAGGATTGCCTGCCGCTGCTGCTGCCCGAAATCAGCGAATACAAGCCGACGGCCACCGGCGAGCCCCCGCTGGGCCACGCCGAAGTGTGGGCCTGGGACGAAGTGAACCGCAAGGTGGTGAGCAAGAGCCTTATAGACAACAAGACGGTGTTCCCGCTCGAGCTGAGCACAATGCCGGGCTTTGCCGGCAGCAGCGGCTACTATCTGCGCTATATGGACCCGCGCAACGACGAGGCCTATTTCTCGAAAGAGGCTGTGAACTACTGGCAGAACGTGGATCTTTACGTCGGCGGCGCCGAGCACGGCACCGGCCACCTCATCTACGCCCGCTTCTGGAACAAGTTCCTGTTCGACATCGGTATGTCGGTCAAGGAAGAGCCGTTCCAGAAACTTGTCAATCAGGGTATGATCCAGGGCCGCTCCAACTTCGTATACCGTTCGAAGGAGGACAACAAGCTGTTCATCTCGAAGAACTTGATAAAGGACGCCGACAGCGTCACGCCGATACACGTGGACATCAACATCGTTGACAACGACGTGCTCGACATCGAGTGTTTCCGCGCCTGGAGACCCGAGTTTGCCGACGCCCGCTTTGAACTGGAAGATGGCAAGTACATCTGCGGCTGGGAGATTGAAAAGATGTCTAAATCAATGTTCAACGTGCAGAACCCCGACGACTTGGTGGCCAAATACGGCGCCGACACGTTGAGGATGTACGAGATGTTCCTTGGTCCTGTGGAGCAGGCCAAGCCTTGGGACACCAACGGCATTGAGGGTGTGTTCCGCTTCTTCAAGAAGTTCTGGAGGCTCTACCACGACGAGAACAACCAGTTCTGCGTCGTAGACGCTGAGCCGTCGAAGGCCGAGATGAAGATTCTGCACCAGACAATCAAGAAGGTTACTGAGGACATCGAGCGCTTCTCGTTCAATACCAGCGTCAGCACCTTTATGATTTGCGCCAACGAGCTTGACAAGCTCAAATGCAACAAGCGCGCTGTGCTTGAGCCGTTGGCAGTGCTTGTGGCTCCGTTCGCACCGCATATCGCCGAAGAGCTGTGGCACTTGCTTAAGACTGACAACGGGTCGGTTTGCGATGCCCAATGGCCTCTGTTTGAGGAGCATTATCTGGTTGAGGACTCGTTCACCTACCCTGTCTCCTTCAACGGCAAGATGCGCTTCACCCTTGATTTGCCGGCCAACTGCACTCAGGAAGAGGCCGTCGCCGCGGTCAAGGCCGCTCCCGAGTCGCAGAAGTGGCTGGGAGACAAGGAACCCAAAAAGATTATTTTCGTACCTAAACGCATTATCAATATCGTATGCTAAGCAGACATTTTCTACGCGCAAAGGCATTGCAGACAATTTATGCCGGCGTGACTACACAAACGGCTTCGGAAGAGGAGCTTCTCAATATGTTCGACTATAATGTGTCGCGTCTCAACGACTTGGGAATGCTGCAGATGAGCACCCTTGGACAGTTGGCTTTCGTGGCTGAACGCATCGGCGAAACCGAGATGCAGAAGTTCAACCCCAACGATACCGAGGTGGAACTGCTGCGCAAATGGGCTCACAACACTTTTGTGGAGCGGCTGTGCGAAGGCTTTGAATACAAGCAGTTGGTGAACAGAATGAACATTGACTGGAGCAACAACTTCGACGTCTTCCGCAAGATCCTCAATATGTTCAAGACTTCCCGCCAGTTCCTTGACTATATTGCCCTGAAGAAACCTTCTTTCGATGACGACAGGAACATTGCCATCTGCGCCTTCAAATACTTGATGAACGACAGTACGCTGCGCGACATCATCTTTGAACGCGACCTGCTGTGGGAGGACGATTTCGACCAGGTGGCGCAGTATGTCTATATGATGATGAAGGAACTCGACGAAGAGAACACCAATGAGGCAACGCCGTGCCCGCTGGTTTACGACAAGCGCAACGAGAAGGATCGCAACGACTACAACTTTGCCCGCGAGCTGGTAGCCACCACCTACGCTAATATCGACAACGTTGAGCCTATGATTCGCAAGCATTTGCAGAACTGGGAACTGGAACGTGTGGCTGTGATGGACATCCTGCTCATTAATATGGCTGTGGCTGAATTCACCTCGTGCCCGTCGATACCCGAGCGTGTCACCGTGGACGAATACATCGAGCTCTCAAAGGAATTCTCGACAGAGAAGAGCAAGCTCTTCATCAACGGAATCCTTGACAAACTGCTTATTGAACTGCGTGTGGCCGGCAGAGTGGTGAAGAACGAGCGTGGAATGTACGATCCCGCCATCGACGGTGACACGCCTCCGGCCGAATAACAACTATTATATACTTGTAATTATGAGAAAACTACTCCTTATAAGCTTTGTCGCATTGCTGACCTTGGCCGCCTGCAAAGGCAATGACAAGGGCGTAGATGTCGACATAATACAGAATCCCAACAGCGCCGAAGGTTATGATGAAAGCCAAAAAATGCCCAAGATAACCTTTGAAACGGATATGCACGATTTCGGTCAGCTTATGGCCGGCGAGAATATCTCGTACAGCTTCAAGTTTACCAATACCGGTAACGCCGACTTGATTATCAGTGGCTGCGACGCATCCTGTGGCTGCACCGTGGCCGACTACCCCAGAGAGCGTATCGCTCCCGGCAAGACCGGCTACATTACCGTATCGTTCAAGTCGCAGGGTATGTCGGGGCACCAGATGAAGGAAGTCATCGTTGCCTCCAATACCCAGCCGGCACGCACCCGTCTCTGCATTTCAGCAACGGTGAGATAAGCCTGTAGCAACACTTTAAACTCAAAATAGTAAATAATTAAAATACAATAAACAATGAACATTTTACTCGTTATGCTTCAAGCACCCCAGGGTGCACCTCAAGGCGGCGGAAGCGGCCTTCTGATGATTGTACTTCTCTTTGTCGTTATGTGGCTGCTGATGATCCGTCCACAAAGAAAGAAAGCCAAAGAGGAACAGCAGATGCGCGAACAGCTGAAGAAGGGCGACCGTGTCCTCTTCTCGGGCGGAATCTATGGCAAGATTCACTCTGTCGACGCCACAACCGTTGAGGTTGAAGTCGCCAACGGCGTGATAATGACCGTCGAAAAAAGCTTTATCCAATCCGTGGCAAACAACAACACCCCCGAGGAAAAGAAGTAATACGGAGAAATACCGACCAATTCTGCGGCAATGAACAAAAGCCAGACACTGAGTTTCAGACAACGCATAAGGCATTCACGTGCTTTCATTTTCGCACTGATTGCAATAACAATCGTGTGGTTTGTCTCTTCTATGTCTGAGCGCAAGGCATACCGCGAGAATTACAACCTTATATTCGATGGTATTGACACGGCCAAATATGCTGTCACATCCATCGACAGTACCATCGTTCTGGAGCTCACAAGCAACGGCTTCTACGCCTTCCGAAGAGGCATAAGACAGAATCACGACGTCCATATCAGTGTGGCTTCCAAGATTGGCAGCAACAAAAACGCCATTCAACTGACACTGAAGACGGACGACTATTCAGAGTTGATACGCAGTCAGTTGGATATGCGCGGAGTGTCAGACTTCAAGATTGTCGACGACAATCTGAACGTCACTCTTGCCAAAAGGGAATGCAAGGCCTTTGTGCCGAAGATTGACGACGTCGATTTCCAGTTTGAGGGAATGGTGGGCCTCTGCGGTGAGCCGCAGGTGTCGCCCGACACCGTCTACCTCTACGGCAGCAGCGAGTCGCTGGCCAAAATCGATGCCATATATGCCTTGCCGCAGACCCTGCCGCACATAAGGCTGAGTGGCAAATATCGTGTCAAGCTACGTCCCGACTGGCAGAAATACCCCGACCTGCGCATCTCGACCCAAAGCATCGACATCTTCGTGCCGGTCGAGGTGTTCACCGAAAAGGCCGTCACCGTACCTGTCGAATACACTGTAAACGACAACATCAAGCGTCTGCAGCTCTTTCCCTCAAGCGTGACCGTCAATTGTCTGGTGCCGCGCAAGGACTACGCCGCAATACAGGCCGAAGACTTCTGCGTCCTCGCTACAATAGACAATGACTCAAGTAATTACATCCAGCCGGTAGTGACGCGCTTCCCTGCCAATGTACGCATAAAATCTATAACTCCATCTCAAATCCAATATATTATAATAAAATGAAATACATTGGATTGACAGGAGGCATCGGCTGTGGCAAGACGACAGTGCTCGAGGCGTTCGAAAAGATTGGCGTCCCCTGCTTCATTGCCGACCGTCAGGCCGGAAAATACTATGACGATCCTTCCTTTCTCGACGAGATACGCTCTCTCTTCGGTCCCGCCGTTTTCCGCAGCGACGGCAGCGTTGACAAGCAGCGGATTGCACAGATTGTCTTCAACGACAAAGAGATGCTGCGCCGCCTCAACAAACTGGTCCACCCGCGGGTAATGGCCGAGTTTCGTCGGTGGGCCGACCTGCAGCAGGCACCCTACGTCATCCTTGAATCAGCAATCATATATGAATACCATTTGGAAAAGCACTTGGATCAGGTGATTGCCGTCTATTTGGACAAGGAGGAGCGTCTGCGTCGGCTCGAGCATCGCGACCACGTGTCGCGCCAGGCGCTCGAAGCCCGTATGCGCAACCAGCTGAGTGCCGAAGAGAAGATGGACCGTGCCGACTATGTCATTCTCAACTACGAAGGCAACCCGAGGGCACGGCAGGTGGCGTTTGTCGACGCAAAGATAAGAGATACAATAATATAAACCACAATACTATTGCATTATGTACAAAATTCTGAAGAAAGAACAGCTCACCGAGAACATCGTGTTGATGGACATCGAGGCACCGTGGATCGCCGAAGCCGGACAGCCTGGCCAATTTGTCATCGTCATCCCTCACGAGCGCGGCGAACGTGTACCGCTGACAATCTGCGACATAGACCGCTCTGTCAACTCCGTGACAATCGTCTACCAGATTGTCGGAGAGTCGACCAAGCGTCTGGCGTCGATGAGCGAAGGCGACAGCATCTTCACCATTGTCGGACCGCTTGGCAACCGTGCCGAAATCATCGACAACGAGGCTTTCCGCCAGTCGGCCGGCACTCGCATCCTGTTCGTCGCCGGAGGCGTGGGCACAGCTCCCGTCTATCCGCAGGCTAAGTGGGCGCACCAGCAAGGCATCCGCTGCGATGTGGTTATAGGCGCACGCAACAAAAGCCTGCTGTTCTTCGAGGAGAGAATGAAGGAACAATGCGACAATCTCTACATAATGACCGACGACGGCAGCTATGGCGAGAAGGGCCTTGTCACCGACAAAATCAAGCAGCTCATAGAGAGTGGCAACCGCTACGACTGCTGCGTGGCCATAGGACCCCTGCCTATGATGAAGTTCGTCTCGCTGCTCACCAAGCAGTACTCGCTGCCCACCATCGTGTCGCTCAACTCAATGATGGTCGACGGCACCGGAATGTGCGGCGCCTGCCGCGTCACCGTGGGCGGCAAGGTGCGTTTCACCTGCGTCGACGGTCCCGAGTTCGACGGCCATCAGGTCGATTTCGACGAGGCTATGAAACGCCTTGCCAAGCCCGACCTGACCCGTTACCGCATCGCCACCAGCGAGGAAGGCCACAACTGCAACCTTGCCGCCGCTGTTGAAAAACAGCTGCAAATCGAAGACAACAAGAAACGCCAAAAGCCTGAGGAACAAGACCCCCAGGCACGAATACACAACTTCTACGAAGTCTCCAAAGGATTCACCGAAGAGCAGGCCGTGGCCGAAGCCGGACGCTGCCTCAACTGCAAAAAGCCACTCTGCGTGGGCCAGTGCCCCGTCAGCATCCGCATCCCCGATTTCATTGCGGCTGTCAAAGAGCGCGACTTCGCCAAGGCCGGCCGCATCATAGCCGACGACTCGGCCCTGCCTGCCGTTTGCGGACGTGTGTGCCCACAGGAGACGCAGTGCGAAGGTGCCTGCATCCTCGGTCGCAAAGGCGAGCCCATAGCCATCGGAGCCCTCGAGCGCTTCGTGGCCGACTGGAACCGCGAGAACGGAGAACGGAGAACGGAGAACGCTGAGCGCAAGGCATCGGCAAAAAAAGTCGCCATCATCGGCAGCGGACCTTCGGGTCTCACCTGCGCCGGCGACCTGGCCAAGAAAGGCTATCGCGTGACCGTCTTCGAGGCACTGCAGCACGCCGGCGGTGTGCTCGTCTACGGCATACCAGAATTCCGCCTGCCCAAGCAGAAGGTCGTGGCTCCCGAGATAGAGAATCTCAAGAAACTCGGTGTTGAAATCGAAACCAACGTCATCGTGGGCCGCTCGATAACCATCGACGACCTGCTCGGCAAGTACCACTACGACGCCATATACATCGCCTCGGGCGCCGGCCTGCCGAAGTTTATGAACATCCCAGGCGAGACGCTCGTGGGCGTTATCTCTGCCAATGAGCTGCTTACACGCACCAACCTTATGCACGGCTACGACGAGAGCTACGACACGCCCATCGTCCTTGGCCGCAAGGTGGCCGTTGTGGGCGGCGGCAACGTGGCTATGGACGCCGCTCGTACCGCACGGCGTTTAGGCTGCGAGGTGACCGTCATCTACCGCCGAGGCGAAGAGGATATGCCCGCCCGCAAAGAGGAGGTGCACCACGCCAAGGAGGAAGGCATCAACTTCAGCTTCCAGACCAACCCCGTGGCCGTCCTCGACGACGGCAAGGGAAACGTTGCCGGCGTGCGGCTGGTAAGGATGGCTATGGGCGAAGCCGACGCCAGTGGCCGTCGCCGCTTTGCCGAGATCGAAGGCAGCCATTTTGAAATGGAACTCGACAATCTCGTCATTGCGCTCGGCACAAGCCCCAACCCACTGATTAAGAGCACAACGCCAGGCCTCGACACCGAAAGCTGGGGCGGCATCATAGCCACCCCCGAAGGCCTCACGTCGCGTCCCAACGTCTATGCCGGCGGCGATGCCGTGAGCGGCGCAGCCACTGTGATCCTCGCTATGGGCGCCGGCCGACAGGCAGCCAAAGCCATAGCCGAGATGCTGGAGAAGAAAAACAGCTGACGGCTGGCTACGATTCTACATTATTAAAAACTACTTTGACGAAGCGGCGTTCGCCCCTACCCTGTCATAGAGGCGTGCCGCGAAGTGGCGGACTATGCCATTGTGTCGCCTTTGTGCCGGCGTCTGTTCCGAACGGCGTTTTATCTGTTTCCGTCTGATAGTGCGCGGCATCTTCCTGCAAATCAATCTCTTCTTCTGTGCGCTCATCCATAGCGGCATCAAACGCCTCAAGGTTCAACACCAACTGGCCGAGATACTGGCTCATCGATGCACGGCCGGCCTTGTCGACGATAAAACCCCACAGATGCACCTCTTTACCTGCCCATAAATCAGGCAGTTGCAAATTGGCTACGCACTTGTAGCGATAGTTGCCCGCCGACATATAGAATGTGTTGACTTCGGGACAATAGGCCACAAGGTAGACAACATCTTCCTGTTTCGCCACTCTCTGCAATGGATTCTTCTCAAAATCAACTTGTATCGTCGTGTCGTCGAGCAGTGCCGGCTCCGAGAAAGCCACCGGTGCCACAGGCCCGTCGGCCAATATAAGCGACTCATAGTCAACGACCAAAGAGCCATCCGCGATGGAAAAACACCGCTTGTTGATGCGCATAAAATAGTTTGTTTCAAGCATCCTGGCATCAATGCTCGCTTTCCGCAGCCCTGTCTGCACCACGCTGCGTGCGCGTGCCGCAAATCCAATCGTAGCCTTGAAAAGGGCCCGCTGAGCCAGCTGCCGCTCAGACTGCGCGTCATTGTAGTGTGCCGGCATTGAGCGCACGCACATCCTGCCGCGCCACTCATAGCCTATGAGGTTGCCTATACGACCGTTAAAACCAACTGAAAATAAATCATTTACTCTTGCCATAATACTAACTTTCAGGTGTTATAACTGTGTTTTCTTTCTACCATAACGCTACCAAAGCCCTATTATTGTTTACTAAAATAAAATTTCATAAAACTTTGGTAAAACTTTGAGTAAACTTTGATAGGAATATGGTATGTGGAAATCAGCGAGTTGAGGCGAGGCAAAAACAGGGTGTTTTTGGTGTTTTCGTGCAGAAGTCACACCGCATCACAAGTACATTATCAAAGTATAATGACCGAATTGGGTTGAGAAAAGGACGCCCGGGAAAGTGCCGACGGCACTTAATCTTATTAACCCCACACTGCGCATATAGCATTGTGTAGGGTTTACGAAAAAAAACTCATTTTTTTTTGAAAAAAAATTTGTTTAATTGAAATATTATTCCTATCTTTGCCATAGTCAAATTATTATATCGTTTTATATATTATATTGTTTTACAATCTATTAATTATGAAAAGAGTATTATTTTTTCTAAGCGTAATTACTTTTAATGGAGTAATGTTTGGTCAGACGCTCTCAAGTTATTCTACAGTATCTGTTGATTTCTCAGATAATTAAGTATATGGTAGTGGTATTTATTATCAAAAGACTATTGGAATGTATCCACAAATGACTATATCCTGTTTTGACGCCACTTATAATGGTGATGTTACAGGTTTTTTGTCAATTAGTTTAGATGCAATTGCGTGCAAAACATATAGAATAGATGCTCAATTTTTGATTAGGGATATTGTGCAGCATAAGTTTTCTGATACTGTATATTTCTGTGGCACCAAACGCCTTCAAAATCCAGATGACACTATTGGTGTTATGGGTTTTTTTGTGGTTGGGCAAACAGGAACAATAAACGGTTTTTATTATTGTGAGATTAATGAAGTCCAAGAACTTACAGATATTGTTTCCATACAATACCCTGACTATTGTATGATGGCCTCAATAGGGAAAAAAAGAAACAGTAATTTAAATTATGACTATTTCTTTACGTATGGTTACAAAAATCCCGTAAACAACGCAGGCGTTTATTATATTGCTCCTTTAACTCACAATTCAATTCCATTTGATTTGATTCAGACAGATGACTTTGTTACTATTTTGTCCAAAAACGATATGAATAATACAATCTATTTCAGAAAATTCAACAAATATGATTTTAACGATGCAATATGTGATGATGTAAATGGTTTTTTACCAGTGGAAACTGTAATCTTTGGTCCATATTCATCTTTTAAAGGGTGTGACTCACAGGAGAATCAAGAAAATGAAATAGTGATTGCTTATGTTGGTTTTGATGAATACTTTACTTGGCATACTTATGTAAAGACAATAGATTTGGAAACAAATATGATGACAAATGCTCAAAGCCATAAATCTTTTGATAAGAATGATTTATGGGGAGTGACATATTTGGCAAACAGTGATGAAATTGCCGTGCTAGAACTTTTTGAGCCTAATTACCAGTATTTTAATTCTACAGCTGTTATTTTTCATCCCAACAAAACGCAAGGATATACATCTACAGAACTTTATGGACGGTATTTGGACGGTTGTATTTCCATATCAAGGCTATATGAAAGCACTTCCAGTGTGAGTTATTTTCTTTGCGGAAGTGTGGGTGTAGGAGGAAGAAGGTATTTCGCACACGATGCTGGATTCTTGATGGCAGATAATTGTATAGTGAGTAACGATATAGAAATCGAAATTGATGATAATATTGAGTTTGAGGTTGATATTGATCTTTTAGTGTATGATCAATATTTTGTCAATTTCAATGGCATATTGCCGAGTTATTCAGCAAATATATTATTTAATCCGTGCTATTCTTTAAAAAACAAATAACCGAAAATTATGAAACGTTTTCTTTTCTTCCTTTTTTCAATGCTGATGATGCCGTGTGTTTTTGCGCAGTACCAAGACACAATAAATTATAATGAAGGTGGATATTTGTATCCGTCTACATCCTATGATGCAATCGTATTGTCATATCATAGTTTTTTTCCTATGTTTGGAAACATATACAATCCTGATCAACCAATCAAAGTGTCTGGTATAAGTTGCATTAGTGATTCGTGTAGAAGCGACGGAATCACTCTTATATTAGCCAAATATATTGGCCCAGACTCCGTATTGTGTGACAGTTTGATTGATAATGATACAATGATTAGTACTCGCCGTTGTTCTTATCCTCGTGATGTATATTATCAGATAATAGATTCCATAAGGCTTTCTCCAGGGATCCCACCAACTCGCAAAATGTTGTTAAACGGAATATATGGCCAAGAAATTCATAATGTTTTTGATGCCTTCTTCGACAGTGTTTATACTTTTTCTGACACAGACATTTATTTTACAATTATAAAAATAAATCTAAACCCCAAAGATTCCTCCGATTTACATAATAGTTTTTCTCTTTCACACAGTCAGAGTGGCACTTTTTACACTTATACGCAAGATGATTTGCATCATACTATAAAAATATCGGCCGGTCACCCGCTTCATACTATGGATGAACTTTATTCATACTATAACAACCCTCCATTGATGGACATTGAAAGGGCTCACCATTTTTATGGTGTTTTCCCTATTATCGACAGCTTATATGAATTAGGAAGGCCTCGTTTCTGTCCTCCTGTACCGTCGTTAGAGGTATCGGCAGAGAAGAGAGTGGCTCACTTCACTTGGAATAGCGACACGGTGCATTGCGCCTATGAATTATCATTCGGTAACGCCTCACAAAGTTACTCGACCTATACGTCTGTCGTCACCACAGACACCGAATATGTGTTCAATTCGATGATACCATACGAGAGGTATGCTTGTCGCTTGAGAGCTATGTGCTGCTTTGACGACGGCGACAGCATTTGGAGCCCGTGGAGCGACACGGTGCAGTATGAACGCCCTATGTGCACTGTTTTGGGGCGCAGCAACGACAACGGGCTTGGTTATGTTGTCGGCAGCCGCGACATCGATTTAGGTGACACTGTCGACCTTATGGCCGTGCCACGCAACAGCAACTGCCGTTTCCTGTACTGGCATACTGGCGACACAGCCAATCCATTGTATGTAAAAGCTGTATGCGACACAATGCTATGGGCCTATTTTGAGCAGATAGAAGACACCACGACACACGGTGGCGACGACGATAGCCTGCATACGGAAGTGGTGCTTTTCGCCGACGGGCTCGATGTGGAAATGATGCCGAATCCCGCAGACAACAATGTGACCTTCAACTGCCCGCATCGTGTACTTCAGGTTGAACTATGCGATATCCACGGCAGACATATTATGCAGCAAGAAGCACACTCGAACAATTTCAAGATCTCCCTTGCAGGTATACCCTCAGGTGTTTATGTGGCCAAGGTGCGCACAACAAAGGGATGGGCGATAAAAAAACTCGTGATCAGCCACCGTTAGCGTCCGGCATAGTTATAAACCACCGGTTTCTGGTAAAAGTGCCGACGGCACTTAATCTTATTAACCCCACACGAAACAAAGTGCCGTGTGGGGCCTTTGCAACACAGAGGTTCCTGCGTGTCGAAGACACGCTACATTTCAAGTATCTCATTGTAGCGTGTCTTCAACACGCTAACAATAGTGATGCTCATTAGACCCCACACTGCGCATATCGCTTAGTGTGGGGTTAATAGGATATTGTGCCTTCGGCACATAGGCACCATTTGTTCTGTAATTAATAGACGCACTGTTATCAAAGTATAATGACCGAATTGGGTTGAGAAAAGGACGCCCGGGAAAGTGCCGTCGGCATTTTTGCAGGCGTGCTTTTATATTTTTAAAGGCGCGGCAAAATATTTTTATAGATAATAATAAAAAGCGTCATTCTGCGTTTAGAGGCAAAACGAAACTGATGTCAGATATAATAAATATATTGCCCGACAGTGTTGCCAACCAGATTGCGGCCGGTGAGGTGGTTGACCGTCCAGCGTCGGCAGTGAAGGAGCTTATGGAGAATGCCCTCGACGCTGGAGCCACTGAGATACAGCTGATTGTGAAGGACGCGGGGCGCACTTTGATACAGGTTATCGACAATGGATGCGGTATGTCGGACAGCGATGCAAGGCTTTGTTTTGAGCGTCACGCGACGTCGAAGATCCACAAGGCCGACGACCTCTTCGCCATCCACACGATGGGCTTCCGCGGCGAGGCATTGGCCTCGATAGCGGCTGTGGCTCAGGTGGAGATGAAGACGCGCCAGTGCGACAGCGAGCTGGGCACGGCGATAGAGATAGAGGGTTCGGATGTCAAGTCGCAGTCGCCCTGCGCCTGCACCAAAGGCACTTCGATTGCGGTCAAGAACCTGTTTTTCAACATTCCGGCCCGACGCAATTTCCTGAAGAAGGACAGCATCGAGCTTAACCATATAGAGGAGATTTTCAAGCGCATAGCGCTGCCTAACTACGGTGTGGCGTTCAGTTTCCACCACAACGGCCGTCTGCTTTACGACCTGAAGGCGGGTAATTTCGCACAGCGTATTGCCGGCGTGTTCGGGAGCACCAGCAAGGAGCGGCTCTATCACATAGAGGAGCAGACCGAGCCTGTCAAGATATACGGCTATGTGGGCAAGGCAGAGTACGCCAAGCGTACACGCGGCGAGCAGTATCTGTTTGTCAATGGGCGTTTTATTAAACACCTTGGCCTGTCGGCAGCCATCGAGAAGGCCTACAGCGAGCTTATTCCCGAGCGCACCTATCCCGCCTATTTTGTGCTGCTTGAGGTTGATCCTCAGCGGCTTGACGTCAACATACATCCCACCAAGACCGAGGTGAGGTTCATCGACGAGAATATCATTTTCGCCATTCTGCGCGCCGCAACAAAGAAGGGTCTGGGGCAGTTCTCGCTTGCCAACGAGTTGGAATTCAATCCATCGACCGAGATTGACTTTACGCCGGCAGCCAAGGATTATGTACCGCCGGAGCCTAAGGTGGAGTATAATCCCAACTACAACCCGTTCAGGACAGAGCGCAGCGGCGGAGGCGGCACGGCGCGAAGCCGCAACGAATATGAGCATTTCTTCGACTCTGGCAGCAAAGAGCCCGTCGTTGAACGGCTGCCCCTTGAGGCAGAGCCCGTTACGGCAGTGAGCAGCACCGCGTCGTCGGCCTCACCGATCAACTACCTGAACAAGTACATTATCACAACAATGAAGTCGGGAGTGGTGGTGATAGACCAGCAGCGTGCCCACGAACGCATACTCTATGAGCGGCTGATGGCGTCGCGTGCAAGCGGGCGGGCCACGGCGCAGCAACTGCTGTTTCCGGTGAACTGCCGCTTCAATGCGTCCGACAGCGAGCTCCTATCCGAACTGCTTCCCGACTTTGAACAGTTGGGATTCCTGATTGCTCCGCTGGGGCAGAATACATACGTCGTCACAGCAACACCGGCCGATGTGAAAGAGTCGGAGTTGCAGAGCCTTCTGGAGCAGACGCTGAGCGACTATAAAGGCAATATGATGCAGAAATTCAGCGACCGCGATGCGTCGATATGCCTCAGTGTGGCCCGTCAGATGGCATTGCCGTCGGGAGTGCCGCTGAAGCCCGAGGAGATGCAGCAGCTGATAGCCGACCTGTTCAGCTGCCATGCGCCCAATATCTCGCCTTCGGGCAAACGGACGATGTTTATTCTCGGCGAGCAGGAGTTGGCAGAGAAGATGAGGGGGTAGGCATTACAGGCAAGTTAGGCAAATTAGGTTTTATTGAGTAATGTAACAAAAACAAGACGATAAAAGGATGTCACAACAATATTCACCACAGGGTTTCAGGATGCTGCCGACAGGCGTGAAGCATCTTTTGATAATCAATGTATTGTTCTATTTGGCGGCAATTGTATTTCGCAGTTCGCTGAATGTGGACCTCGACGAATACTTGGCGTTGTTCTACATAGGCAGCGATATGTTCCGTCCGTGGCAGTATGTCACTTATATGTTTATGCACGGCAGCTTTGAGCATATCTTCTTCAATATGTTTGCGTTGTGGATGTTCGGCTACATCTTGGAGAACTTCTGGGGCACGAAGCGTTTTGTGACATTCTACCTGCTGTGCGGCATCGGCGCAGGTTTGGTGCACTCGGCGGTGATAGGTCTGACGTCTGCTCCGGTACTGGGCGCCATCAACGACTATGCCGCCAACCCGTCGCCCGACGCCCTGCTGCAGCTCTATAACGACCATTTCCAGAACATTATCAATCCGCGTTGGGTGACAGAGGTGACAAATGCCTGGCGCAACGGTATGTCGGGCGATTTCGGCTATGAAACCACCAACGCCCTGATGCAGGTCTATAACGAACGGATTATCGGTGTGCCGACAGTTGGTGCCTCGGGAGCCGTTTACGGCATACTGCTTGCCTTCGGAATGATGTTTCCCGAGGAGCGCATCTATCTCTACTTCCTTGTTCCGCTGAAAGCCAAGTGGTTTGTTATTGGCTATGCCGCGATAGAGCTGGTGACCGGTGTGCTGGGCACGAATGACGGTATCGCACACTTTGCGCACCTTGGCGGAATGCTGGTGGGCCTGATTCTTATATTGCTGTGGCGCAAGCACGACCGCGACAAGTACTGGCAGAACAATGGATAGGAAAGGTCTTCTGTACGGCCTGCTGTGCTATTGCATCTGGGGCCTTTTCCCGCTCTACTGGCGCCTGTTGGAGAGTGTGGACAGCTTCGAGATTCTTGCACATCGTATGCTGTGGTCTGGAGTTTTTATGGTGACGCTTTTCTGCGGCATACGCAAGGTACGCCTCAAGGACCACATAAAGCATCTGCGCCAATATCTGATGCTACTGCTGACAGGGGCCTTGATTTCGTTCAACTGGGGCCTTTACATTTGGGCTATCAACCACGGCTATATTCTGCAGAGCAGTCTGGGTTATTACATCAACCCGCTGGTCAATGTGCTGTTGGGCTATCTGTTCCTGCGCGAGCGGCTGAACCGCGCGCAGACCGTGGCGTTGCTGATGGCTTTGGCCGGAGTGCTCTATTTTACAATAGACTACGGGCAGTTTCCAATCATATCGCTTGGACTGGCCTTCAGCTTCGGCATATACGGTCTGCTGAAGAAGAAGATGGGTCTGAACGCTACGCCGGCACTGACCGTGGAGACGATATGGATGATGCCGGCAGCACTGGTTTACATCACATTGCTATGTGCCAACGGGCATTCGGCCCTGAATAGTTTCGACTGGCTGACGTGGCTGTTGCTGCTTCTTGCCGGTGCGGTTACGGCCATCCCTTTGCTGCTCTATGGCAAAGCGGCAGAGAGGATTACGCTGACAGCGCTGGGTTTTCTGCAATACGTCTCCCCTACCGGCCAGTTCCTTATTGGTATCTTTGTCTATAAAGAGAGTTTCACCACAGCCCATATCGTATGCTTTACCTGCATCTGGATAGGACTGACAATCTTTACGATAGATATTGTGAGGCGGCTGCGTGCGTCGCAGGCTACAAGCTCAAGGACATAATCAGCGTTACGTAGTTGAGATAGTTCTCGAGGCCACAGCGTTCGCAGGTGTCGAGTGGGTCGTGGTAGCCACCGAAGCGTTGGCCCATAGAGAGCAGGAAGAGGGCCGGCATACGCTGCGAGAAGAAGTAGTGGTCGCTGTTGGGGCGGTTGGCACGGCGGCGAATTTCGGGTGCAATCTGCAGTGCTTCATTTAGTTTTTCGAGCCGTTCGACGTATGGCTGGGTCTCGGGTGCATCGCCGTTAAAGACCATTATGCCTTCGTTGCCGCCGCAAAACATATCGATGTTGATGAGGAGGCGAACCTTTGAAAAGTCGAATACAGGGTGTTCGTAGGCATATTTTGAACCACGCAGTCCGGCTTCCTCGCCGCTGAAGAAGCAGAAGACGTGTGTGTAGTGAGGTTTGTCGCCCATTGCAGCGTTGGCGGCAGTGACCCGTGCGATGTCAAGGACTGTGGCGACACCGCTGGCATTGTCGTGTGCGCCGTAGAAGACGATGCTGTCGCCCATAGTGCCAAGATGGTCGTAGTGGGCAGTATACACAATCATTGTATCTACCTCGCCGGGGATGTAGCCGTAGACGTTCTGCGTGGGGTACGCTGGGTGGAACTGAGTGAATATCTCACAGTTGATCTTCTTTACTTTCTTTGGCATTGCAGAGGGCAGGACTTCGATATAGGCATAGCCGTGCTCATAGTCGGAGTAGGCTGGCGAGCAGGTGTTGAGTTCGGGCCAGGCCACGATGAGTCCGCGCGAGTTGAAAGGATTGCGCTTTTGAAGGGCTTTGGCGGCATTAAGTATGTCCTTTGCAGTGCCCAGGCTGGAATAGTACCAAGGGCTGAGGTCGATATAGATGAAGACATCCTGAAGCAGGTTGTTGTTCTTTTTCAGGAATTTGCGTAGAGCATTGCTGTCGATGAGCACTTCGGCAGGGACGGTCAGAACCTTGAAGTCGCCCCAACTGGAACGCGACCAGGAAGGAACGCGGAATTGCGTGAAGGGCTTCAGCTTCTGTCCGTCGACGGTAAGGGACAATGGGCCTTCCATCGAATAGACACTGAATGTGTAGGGTTGGAAGTAGTTGTCGACAAGAGGCTTGATCTTATGGCGTCGCAGCTCGCCACGGATGAATACGGCAGCGATGCTGTCGCCTCGGAAGGAATAGCCGCGGCCGTGGAAAGCATCGGAGGTGAGCTGTCGCAGTACCTGCCGCATATAGTTGGTGTCCTGTGCACTGAGTGTCAGTGTTGAGGCAAGAAGCAGTGAAAGGAATAATGCTTTTATTTTCATTGTCAATCGTTTTGTCAAAATCCGGGAAGACTGATGAATAATGTGGGCAGAATGAGCAGGAACCCGACGACGATAAGAAACAAGATGAATTTCCATACCCATTTGAGCCAGGTGGCGTATGGTATTTTGGCGATGCCAAGGCATCCGATGAGAACGCCCGACGTCGGGGTGAGCATATTGGTGAAGCCGTCGCCAAACTGGAAGGCCAGAACGACAGCCTGTCTCGAGATGTTTGTCAGATCGGCGAACTGTGACATAATAGGCATTGTGAGCGCTGCCTTTGCCGAGCCTGACGGCATTATGATGTTGAGCAGTGTCTGAAATGCATACATTGCGCCCATAGAGGTGATGTCGCCGGCTTTGGCGAGTGAGCGTGTAAGGCCGTAAAGGATGGTGTCGATGACTTTGCCGTCGCGCAGGATAAAGATTATTCCGCTGGCAAGTCCGACGACAAGGGCTGCGGAAAGGATGTCTTTGCAGCCAGCCAGAAAGAGTTTTGCAAGATTGTCGGCACTCTGACTGTCGGCGATGCCTGACAACAATCCCATAGCAAGGAAGAGGGCGGAAATCTCCATCACGTACCAGTCGTAGCCAAGCACGCCAACGACAAGGTAGAGTATGGTGAAGACCAATATGTCGAGAATGAAGAAGTGGACCGACTTGCGGAGGGCGATGAAGCCTGTCAATATGAACAGGGCGGCAAAGACGGGGAACAGACAGATATTGGAGCTGCCGCTGCCGATGGCAATAGCCGTCACGGGATAACGGACAGCGCACCATACCATTACTGCAGAGAGCAGGATATATACTATCCAGGCAATGCGAGAGGTACGATAGACGACCTGTGTTTCAGCCTGTTGCTGGGAACGCTCGCGCCAGTAGGCGTCAAGTTTATATACCGGAGATTTCTCGGGATGCTTCTTGACGTGTTTTGCATAGAGTAAGACAAACGTTATGCCGATGATTGTGAGTATTATCCAACAGAAGAAGCGGTATTCGAGTCCGGAGAAGAGCTGCAATCCGGCGATGCCCTGTGCAATGCCGATGGTGAATGGATTGAGCATAGCGCCGGCAAAGCCTATGTGTGCCGCCATATAGCACATACAGACGCCTACAATTGAGTCGTATCCCATCGAGATGGCCAGCGGGACAAAGATGACGACGAAGGCTATTGTCTCTTCGCTCATACCGAAAACGGCACCAAAGAGGCTGAAGAGTATCATTATCAATGAAATGATAATGTTCTCCACGCCTATTTTATTGAATATTTTGTATTTGTTGAGGCGCTGGACACGTTTGAGAAAAGCCATTACGCCAATGTCGATAGCGTGACTGTTGTTCAGAATCCAAAAGGCGCCGCCAACCATCAAGATGAATATGATGATGTCGGCTTTGTCGCAGAAGCCCGAGAAGAGCGAGGAAAAGACCTGCCACGTTTGTGGCTGGCTGTCGACGTAATGGAATGAGTCGCTCTGCACGACTTCACGTGTGGACACGGTGCCGTCGGCATTGGTGACGGCGATGCTCTCTCTAACAAATTCGCCGCCCGGGATTAACCAAGTTAGCAGGGCGGCGAACAGTATTAGAAAAAAAACGATTGTAAATGTGTGCGGAATCCGCTTCATAGTTTGGCTAAGCAGTCGGTTACGTTTTTTTCGATACGGGCTTCGACATCGGTGCAGTCGTCGGCTTTAACGAATTTCTCGCCGGTGATGTGCTCATACAATTCGATGTATCTGTCTGTTATTGAGTTGACAATGGCGTCGGTCATCTCGGGGACTTTCTGCCCTTCTTTGCCTTGGAAACCGTTCTCCATCAGCCATTCGCGCACAAACTCTTTGCTGAGTTGACGCTGGCGTTCGCCTTTGGCTTGACGCTCTTCGTAGCCATCGGCATAGAAATAGCGTGACGAGTCAGGCGTATGGATTTCGTCGATGAGGTATATTTTGCCGTCGCGTTTGCCAAATTCATACTTTGTATCGACAAGGATAAGTCCTTTTTGTGCAGCTATTTCGGTGCCACGCTGGAAAAGCTGCAGCGAATACTTCTCGAGCTGGTCATAGTCCTCTTGCGAAACAAGGCCCGTACTGATGATTTCCTCGCGTGAGATGTTCTCGTCGTGTCCTTCGTCGGCCTTGGTCGTCGGGGTGACGATGGGTGTGGGGAATTTCTGATTCTCAACCATTCCTTCCGGTAGCTTGATGCCACAGAGGGTTCGGTTGCCGGCTTTATACTCGCGCCAGGCCGAGCCTGCAAGATAGCCACGGACAATCATTTCGACGCGGAACCCTTCACATTTAAGGCCTATAGTCACCATCGGGTCGGGAGTGGCAAGTTTCCAGTTGGGAACGATATCTGCTGTGGCGTCGAGGAATTTGGCAGCGATTTGGTTGAGCACCTGACCTTTGAATGGGATACCCTTGGGCAATACAACATCGAAAGCCGAGATACGGTCGCTGACAACCATTGCCATATATTTGTCGTCGATATTATATACATCGCGTACTTTGCCCACATAGAGGCTTTTCTGTTTCGGGAAATGAAAATCGGTTTTTACTATTGCTTGCATAGTCTATTATTTTACATTTAAATGTTAATATTATTCATCAAGTTTGTTGGCAAAGAAAGTGAAGTTGACTTTGCCGTAGGCACGGTGTTGCCAGAAGTGGGGATGGTCCTCAAAAGAATACTCTTTGGGGTGTTCGAGAATGAAAACGCCGTCTTCTGTCAGCACATCGCTTTGAAAAACGATGTCGGGTAGGTTTGGCAAATCCTGAAGTGCATAAGGCGGATCGGCAAATATCAGATCAAACTTCTTGTATGCTCGTTTCAGCAGGTCGAATACATCGGCACGTACAACGCGTATATTGCTGATATTCATCTGGCGCGCCGCTGATTTGATGTATTCGGTACAGGCGTTGTTGATGTCTATGCTTGTAACGTCCTTGGCTCCGCGCGAGACGAACTCAAAACTTACCGCTCCCGTCCCTGCAAAAAGGTCCATTACCGTCACCTCCTCGTAGTCGACATAGTTGTTCAAGATATTAAACAGGCTCTCACGTGCCATATCCGTGGTTGGACGGACAGGCAAGTTGGCTGGTGGGTTCAGACGACGCCCCCTGAGGCTACCGGCAATGATGCGCATAAACTACGACAATATTAAAGCGTGACGATAAGCAGGTATGTGTTGCATCTCTGGTACTGTGAGCGCCAACTGGCGACCGGTATAGAGCGCCACATTGGGGAAGTAGCTTCTGAGGCTTGCAAAACGCTCACGGTCAACGTCACCGCACACGGCAGTCAGCATCGCTGCATCTTCCAGATGGAACTGCTTTGTGAGGTTAAGAGCGTGATATAGTGTCTCGTCCCAGTTCTCACAGCTGAATGTGTTGGAGATCTGAAGCTTTTTATTGCAGAATACGGCAAAGTCGGTCTCTTCCGGACGGACGTTCATAAAGAGAACAGATTTCATATCGCTGCTTTCCAAAAGAGTCGGATTGACCATCTTGCTGTGTTGGCAGCGAACCTTTAGCCCGGGAACGGCAATCTTGAATGCCGAAACAACATTGTTGTCGGCACTGAAGACTAAATATGCCTTGATAGCATCGTTGTAGTCGACATTGACGCTGCATCCTGTAGCGACGGTGCAAAGAGCCTCGAGATACTCACGCTGTTTCTTCTCGTCGTAAAGATGCTGCGGCACCCATACAAACTGTTGGCTGTAAAGCACCAGCTCTTTTTCCTTTAATCCAAACGGCTGGATGCGTTTCTCTGCCATAACCCCTTTGATATCGGCAATCAATTCCGACATAGGGGCGGCCGTGTTGCATTCCACTTCGCTGAAAGCGAGCAGTTCGTCGTGGATAGTGCTTATCGAAAAAGAAAATCCATTTGACGCAAGGCAAATGGATAATCTTTTTTCATACGATGCAACTTCTTTGTCTGACGCGATAAAAGAGTTGATTTTGTATGACATATAATTTGTTTTTATTCAAAGTTTCCTTCTACAACAGGAGCGGTGATGTCACCGACCTTCCAGCCGTTGAATTTGCCTTTCTCTTTCAGTTCGGCTTTCTTGTTGATTAACCACTGGGCATCGCTGCCGGTGAATAATTCGACAAATTTGCTGAAACCACCGTTGTTGCTCTTGTTTGTATAGTCGGCATAGAGATCGTCCAGTGTAACGTATGCCTCAAAGGTGGGCAGTTTGTCGCCAGCACCGGAGAGTGAAGCAGCTACAGAGTCGGCTTTAAGAGTGAACTTGGTCTGTTTGTGAGTGTAAGGCACATAGATTACATCGGCCAGTTGTTCGTCGGTAAGGGTCAGCTTGCCATCCTCGCGCAGCTTGTCGAGAGGAACGACTTTGGCTTCCTTCTGAACAATCCAACCTTTACGGATAGCCTCTAATTCAGGCATATCATAAACCGAATCGGGAGCGTTTTCGGCTTTTTCTTTCTTCATAACGCGCTGTTCCTGTTTGTGGAGGTTGATGAGAAGAGTGTCAAAATCACCGCAATAAGTACCGAAGGCCTGCTTGTGAGCCTCTTCCAATGTACGAATCACTTTCAGTTTCTCACCACAGGCATCGCGACGTGTGAAGAACTCGGTTTCACGCTGCTGCGGACGGTTGACACAGAGGTAAATCATAATGACCAGGAACACAATCAAAAGCCCCAGTACACTTTTAAGGATAATAGATCCAGTTTTGCTCATTTTATTAGTATTTTTATGTTTATTTTTGCATTATTTGAATTTGCAAATATACGAATAATAATTCAATTGACAAATCACAATGTTCAAAAAAAAAGTTTTAATTTAGCAACGATATAATTGACAATTTTTTACAGCCACACCAATCGTTCTCGTTTTGCTCTCGGGCGCTCAACTTTAATCCTCTTTTTTACGGGGCGAACGCACAACTTTCGTTATTTTAAAGCTTGCTTTGTTCCAGATGGTGTATTGACACATTGCAGTCGAAGTTCTCGTGGATATACCTTGCAATCCGTTCTGCGCAATACACCGAACGGTGCCGGCCTCCGGTACAGCCGAAATTGATCATCAGCCGTGTATAGCCACGACTCATATAGCTTGTGACAGACTCGCCTACTATGCCGCGCACATAATCCAAATACCGCTCTGTTTCAGGATGCTGCTCAAAGAAGTCTATCACCGCCTGGTCGCGGCCGTTCAACAGTTTGTATTCGTCAAACAGGCCGGGATTCGGCAAGGCACGGCAATCGAATACATATCCGCCGCCGTTGCCGCTCTTGTCAAAGGGTATGCCTTTGCGGTATGAGAAACTGAAGATGCTGACGGTCAACTGCTCATTGGCATCTGAATACTCTTTCATCTCGGTAATCGACTGCCACACAGTAATAAGGTGCGGTATCTCTATCGGAAAGTCCACCGTCTCCAGAACCTTGCGCAGATTCCTTACGGCATACGGGATGCTCTTGACAAAATACTCTTTTTTCTCAATGACTCCTCTGAAGCCGTAGGCTCCCATCGCCTGCATCATCCGAGCCAGAACATATCCGTAGAACTTATTTTTGAACGACTCTCTGTCGAATCCCTGCTTTTTGTCGTCGGCAGCCTCACGCTTGTCCATATAATACTCAAGCAGCTCTTTGCGCATCTCGTCGGGCACATCCGACTTGGAACTGTACAATAACGACGCAAGGTCGTATTGTGCTGCACCTTTGCGGGCTCCTTGGAAGTCAATGAAATACAGCTCGTTGTTATACAGCATTATGTTGCGTGACTGGAAGTCGCGATACATAAAGTAGCCGCAGTCCTCATCCAGCAGATAGTCCATAAACGTCTGGAAGTCACGTTCAAGCAGCTGCTCGTCGAAAGGCACGTGGAACAGCTTGAGGAAATAATATTTGAAATAATCCAAATCCCATTGTATAGCCTGCCGGTCGAAACAGGGCCGCGGATAGGCATTGCTGAAGTCGATGTCGCGGCACGCGGTCTGTATTTCAATCAGATTGTCTATCGCACGCTTGTATAGGTCGCGCATCTGTTCTGTAACGTCGACGCCGTTCGTCTTGCGCGACGCCAGGAAGGTGTATATAGTCACATTTCCAAGGTCCTCTTGGATATAAGTGGTCCGGTCTTCGCTTATAGCATATACCTCGGGCACTTTGACGCCACGCTTGGCCATTTCCTTTGCAAAAAAGAAGAAAGCCTCGTTCTCTCGCACATCTTTGTTTATTGCGGCAATGCAACTCTTCGTTTCTCCTTCAAGTCTGTAATACAACCTGTTCGAGCCGTTCGCCGTTATCTGTATTTTGTTGAGGCAGGGTTCACCGGCCCATTGTTCAAACAATTCCTCCATTTTCAGTCTTTTATACCTTTTACAAGTCTTATCATTGCCACAATCAGTCCTGCCGCAGTCAGCAGCAGTGTGAACAACGGGAACCGCCCTTCCCTACCCTTGTCTATCGATACACCACCCCATACGGCGAAGCCTATTATGACAGCCATTTCTATACCCAGCGTGGAGTATCTTATCCAATTGTTCCAGTCGTTGTTCTTCAATGCAGTATCTCTTTGTTACTGCTCAACGGCCTCGTCGACCTGCTGTTCGTTGGCGCGCATCTCATTCTCTCTGCGCACCTCGTCAAGCATACGGCACGAACCCGTGAAGGTGGCGCCTGGCTCGATGCTCAGCCTGTTGATGAGTATGTCGCCTTTCACGTTGGCCGTGCTGTTGAGTGAGAGCAGTTCCTTGACGGATATGTTGCCCTCGACGCCGCCTATGATGTTGGCATTCTGGCACACGACGTTGCCTTTGATGAAGCCCGACTCGCCCACGACGAGTTTGCCGTTCAGTGTAATATTCCCTTCGAGTGTACCGTCAAGACGGAAATCGCCTACGGCTGTAATACCGCCCTTGATTGTTGTGCCTTTGGCAATGGTGTTGATTGAACTTTCCATTTCTGCAAATTTAGCCATATTATTATATTTTACTTTAATTTTTTTTCTTGTAGTAATACTCATAGAATCGCTTGTATGCCTCTATGTTCTTCTGATTGTAGAAGGTGTTGTAGTTCTGCGTCGATATGCTGAAGACAGTGTAGTCTTTCGGGTTGTATTTCGACAACGGACCGCCGTCGAGCAGCAGGTGGGTCCTGTAGTCCTCTGCTTCCTGGGCGTTCTTGAAGCGGTGAATCGTCAGCATCTGCACCGTGTCGGTGAAAAGCAGCGGGCTGGCGCGATATCCGCTGTTCGAATAGTTCTGCATATTGAAGTCGGCAATGGCATACTGCAGCTGCGTGGCGACAATCTTCTTGTCGTCAATCAGCACCGCCACATAGTGCTGCATATTCTCTTTATAGCGGTACATACGGCTCTCCACGGGCAGTTCTTCTTCCGTGCCCGACCCGTTGCTGCCGGTTTGAGTGCTGGCCACATCCTTCACATTCTCGCGATAGCGCTTCTTGGCGGCTTCCTCGTCGTCGCTCGAAATCATATCGCCTGCCGACGTGAAATAGCCGGTGCGAAGGTATGACAGCTGCTCTCTGGCCAGTTCCACCAGACGCGACGTGTCGGCATAGTCGGCAATGATGGTCTCAAACGCCATCGTCGCGGTGCTTGTGTCGCCCATCTGTGCCGAGGCCAGACCTTTCCAATACCTGAACTTACCCATCAGAGGCTGCTCGTTGTAGCGCCCGAGCGCCTCGTCGACGTGCGTCACAACATCGCGGTATTTCTTGCGGCGATAAAGGTTGTATACCGTCGCATATTCATTTTGAGCCACCTCGCTGCGCTTTATTATCTCCAAATAGTATTCGTCGTCGCGTATCATATTGGCATAGTCGCAGTCGGGAAAGCCCATCAAAACCATATCTTTATAGTAGTTTGCCTGCGGCGTGTTGCCCTGCTTGCTGTAGATGCGCCACAGCTGGTAGAAAGCCTGCACTATCTCGTCCGACTCGGGATAGTCCTTCGTCAGTCGCAGATAGCATTCCAGCGCCCTCTCCGTGTTTTCTATGCCGTCATAGTATATGTAACCGGCATTCAGCAGGCAGCGTGCTATCTCTTGGTGCATTGTGTCGCGCTGGCCCTGGGTCTTGGGCAGGTCCTTCAGATAGTAGGCCGCATAGTGCGGGTCGTCGGGATTCTCGCGCGAAGTGGCGACATTGGTGCTGTCGCTGCCCGTCGAGTCGGCATCGGTGTCATAGTCCTCCTGCATTTCCATACCCGGTATCAGCGATGACATTGCAAACGAACTCCTGTTCGACAGGAACCAGTAGTCGTCAAGCACACGCACACCCCATCGCTGACGGAAGGTCTGCTTGCCTTTGCTCACCGTGTTGTGGTTGTAGAAATACCAGTCGCCCTGAAGGGTGTTCTGTTGTGCCATTGCTTCCTGGTTCAACTCGGCAATCATCTGCCGCTCGGCCTCTTCTCTCTCCCATTGCTTGAGGTCGGCAATTTTCTTGTTTATCAAGGCTGTTCTCTTCTGCGGATCCATATCGGCCCACAGCAACAGGCTGTCGTTGCGATAAATAGCCCTGGTGTTTTCAACCAATGCCGTAAGTGTGTTGTAGCGCGAACGTATCTCGTCATAGTGCGGGTAGCCGGCCTTGATGATATGCATTGCCGTATCGTAATAGTATTGCGCCTCGTCGTAGTTCTCATACATCTCATACAGCACATCGGCCATTCTTAGTGCCGACTTGGCTTTCTGCGACGGGTTGTTGGCTGCCGCCGCCACCGATAGCTTGTAGTTGTCGCAGGCCTTCTTTGCATCCTTCATACCCAGATACATCTCCGCCTTGGCATAGTATATCTGGTCTTTGAACTCCTCGTTCTTTTTGTCCTTCAGCATCTTGTCGAGGCTTTTCTCGACATCGGCCAGGTTGGTGTGCTCCTCGTTGGCGCACGATGCGATATTGATACGGGCGTTGAACTCCATCACGTAGTCGGGCCTGCATTTCAGCACCTTCTCGTAGTATTTTGTTGCCGTAGGCCGTTTCTCCAGCTTCTGGTAAATCTGGGCCATAATGAAATAGAGCCTTGCCTTGGTGCGGCGGTCTCTTGTCTCGTCCAGCGCCAAGCGTATATACTGCACCGACTTCTTGTACTTCTCTTGAGGCAGAACCGATTCAATCATAGCCATATACAGCTTGTCGTTCAGCTTGGCCGGAAAGTTGCCCTTCTGCTGGTCGTTGATGAGCAGTTCCAGTGCCGATTCTGCGTCGGCAAACTGCCCCTCCTGCGTCAGGCAGCGGGCCAGCAGTATGCGTGCTTCGTCGGCCTCGGCGCTGCCGTTGTATTGGGTCATTATCAGGCGGCACGTATTGGCTGTGGCCGAGTAGTCCTGCTTGTAGAATGTGGCATAGGCCGTCAGCAGGTAGCAGTTCTTCACATATTTCACGTATTCGCGTCCCTGCTGGTATATGCTGTGCTTCTTGATGCCCTTGATGCCCTTCTCTATGGCTTTGTCCATCTGCGGGTAGATGCCCATAGCCTTCTCTTTGCTGCCAATCTGATAGACAGGCAGAATCTGGGTATAGTCGTCGGCAAAGGTCTTGCCCAGCCTCCTGATACCCTCTTTGAAACTCTCGTTGCCGTTCCACCACACATTGTAGTGGCACGTCGTGTTGTGATAGGTAATGTTGGCCCACTTCGCCTTCTGCGTCGAGCAGCCCGTCAAGGTTATAAGGGTTGAAATGGTTAGAAAGGTTATAAAGGGGCGAGTCAAGCAGACCTTCCCTCCTTTAACCTTCAATCCATTATAGCCATTAAATCCATTCATCCTATTAAGACCTTTCTAACCTTTTCAAGCGTTTCTAACCTTTTAGACCTTTAGAACCTTTCTAAACCTTTCTAAACCTTTCAAGCGAAGCGACCCCTTTCCACCCTTTTTCAAACATTGAATCTGAAGTGCATAATATCGCCGTCCTGCACCACATAGTCCTTGCCTTCAACGGCTATCTTGCCGGCCTCGCGGCATTTAGCCTCGCTGCCCAGCGCCACATAGTCGTCGTACTTTATCACCTCGGCACGGATAAAACCGCGTTCGAAATCGCTGTGGATTATGCCTGCCGTCTGCGGGGCCTTCATACCCTTTTTGAACGTCCAGGCGCGGCACTCTTTAGGGCCTGCCGTCAGGAAGGTCTGCAGATTCAGCAGCTTGTAGGCTGCTTTGATAAGCCTGTTGACGCCCGACTCCTTCAGTCCCAGGTCTTCAAGGAACATCTGTTTCTCCTCGTATGACTCCAGTTCAGCGATGTCGGCCTCGATGCCGGCACCGATCACCAGCACCTCGGCCTCCTCGTCCTTCACGACTTCGCGGACCATATCCACATATTTGTTGCCACTTACCACCGACGCCTCGTCGACATTGCACACATACAATATCGGTTTGGCGGTCAGCAGCATAAGCTCTTTGGCTGCCTCCTGCTGGTTCTCGTCAAGCTTCACTGTGCGCGCGCTGCGTCCTGCCAGCAGGGCCTCCTTGTAAAGGTTCATCACCTCGACCAGGCGCTTGGCCTTTGCGTCGCCGCCGGTCTTGGCCTTCTTCTCCTCTTTCGCCAGACGGTTCTCTATGGTCTCCAGATCCTTGAACTGCAACTCAAGATCGATCGTGAGCTTGTCGCGCACTGGGTCGACCGAACCGTCCACGTGCGTCACGTTGTCGTCGTCAAAGCAGCGCAGCACGTGGATGATGGCATCCGTGGTGCGTATGTCGCCCAAGAACTTGTTGCCCAGTCCCTCGCCTTTCGAGGCACCTTTGACCAGACCGGCTATATCCACTATCTCGACCGTGGCAGGCACCACACTGGCAGGATGCTCAATCTCAACCAGTTTGGCCAAACGCTCGTCGGGAACGGTAATCACGCCCACATTGGGCTCTATTGTGCAGAAAGGAAAATTGGCAGCCTGGGCCTTGGCATTGCTCAGGCAGTTGAAAAGCGTTGATTTGCCCACATTTGGCAAACCCACTATACCGCATTGTAAAGACATATCTCTTTCAGTTGCTTATTCAGTTGTTTACAGTCACTTATTATATAATCAACTTTTTAATAACTCACACTTGCAACATTTATTGTGTCTTGAACAAAATAATATTTATTTTTTGTCGCAAAGTACGAATCATTCCGTCATCGCCGCCGCGCTGTGAATCCAAACATATACCAACGGACAATACAAATTTGAATGATTATGAAAAAGATTTTCTTAAGATTTTGAGCGCAGCGACCCGATAACAGGACCACGGATTGACCAGATTCGACGGATAACTAATTTGACAATGCGACACACCTCGGATTGACGATGTTTGATGGTGCGATTCCCCGGGGAATATAGATACTTGACAGTGCGACACACCCCGGGATTGTCGGTGTTTGATGGTGCGACACACCCCGGCCTACGGCCACCCCTCTCCGAGAGGGGATGGCGCGGCAGCGCTCCATTGATAATCAAAGTGATGCGGCAGCCCATCCCCTCTCGGAGAGGGGTGGCCGTAGGCCGGGGTGTGTCGCACTATGAATCCAAACACATATCCGTTGCGGCGAGGTGTGTCGCACCGTGAACCCAAATATAAATCCGTCGCGGAGGGGTGTGTCGCACTATGAACCCAAACATAAATCCGTTTCGGCGGGTTGTGTCGCACTATGAACCCAAACATATAATCAGTCCTCGACACCCAATTTTCACCCGAAAAACGAGCATTCATTACCAGCAAGTTACAAGACCTCCTTCGGTCGTTGTCCGTTTGTTGTCCGATTGTTGTCCGATTGTTGTCCGTTCATTAATCGGACAACAAACGGACAACGAGCGGACAACAATCGGACAACGACCGAAGTTGATACAGTGCAGAAACGGCATTTCTGCAGGGCTTTGCCTTCGTCGTGGCAAATTTAAATAATTTTGAAAAAGATTTTTTAAAGATTTTTAGCGAAGCGACCCCTTAAAAGGACCACGGATTGACCAGATTCAATAGATAGCCAATTTGACAATGCGACACACCCCAGATTAGCGGTGTTTGATGGTGCGACACACCCCGGCCTACGGCCACCCCTCTCCGAGAGGGGATGGCGCGGCAGCGATTTATTGATAATCAAAGTAATGCGGCAGTCCATCCCCTCTCGGAGAGGGGTGCCGCAAAGCGGCAGGGTGTGTCATACTATCAGGCATAGCATTAGAAGACGAGAACAAAAAAATCGCTGAACAGGCCATATGGAGCGAATCCTCTTCCATACCGCGCATTTTGTTGAGCCGACGCATTTATGACAATGCATCCAAACAATAAAAGCAGTATCTTTTTCATAGTTTTACAATTTTCTTCACCAAACATTTGTCATTACTGTCTATGAGAATAAAGTAAATGCCTTTTTGCAGGTCGTGAACGTCTATGTATTCAGTATCATTCTCAAAAGTATATTTCTTTAATTCTTTTCCAAATATGTCCAAAAGCAAGACATCGTGTCGCCCTGTTGGTATGTTAGATATTACAAGTATGTCACGAACAGGGTTTGGGGCTAATTTAATGCTATCATCATAAACTACATCGACATAAGGATAAGTCTCCATATAACTACAAATAATTTGAGTAGTATATTCGAAGTGATAAAGAACCCATTCTCTGTGATATTCGAAAACAGTGTCCTTCCAATAGCAGTTAATATTAGGTATCGTCATCCAACAAGAGTCAGCCTCTGTAATTCCAAAGCTTAAATCTTCTTCACAATATTTGTCGGGATATAACGCATACAAAAAATATGGTAATCCCATATCCGGTCCGACACCTTCGATGAAAGTCAAAGTGTCATAAATAACAGGCGGCCAAGTACTCCAATGTTTTCCTTTGCCTATAAAGTCTGTACGCAGGTGTTTCCGTCCATCCTTATAATAAATGCTGTCTATTGTTATGACTGGATTCAGTTGGTTTGGGTGAACGTTTAATTCCGCCCAGTCATCTGTGTTTAGAGTATCTCCAACATCCAGTGACAAATCCATTATTAGGAATTCCCGGGTAACACTATTGTCATCGTATTTTATACGCCCAAACAATTTGTCGTGAGTATCACTTTCACGGAGATACAATGTTCGAATTCTGTAAATATCCGCACTGTTTTGTATTATTTAATTCGACAAAACGGTGTTCATAAAATAATATTTGCCATCTTCAATGGTAATGGTGTCGTCTGAATAGACGAAGAAATGCATTGGTTCAACACCAAAAGGGATTCCAATCAGTATTCCTTCCCACGTCGTTATGCTGTCGCCGAAAATGGAACGGTAGACAACGGTGTCCTGCGACTTGGCGTTGAAAGCCAAAGTCATAACTGCAAATAAAAAAATGTAACGTTTCATAATTTTGATGTTTAATCGGTTAGTATCATACGTTTACTATCGATGATTTGCCCATCGACTACAAGTGTATAGAGATACGATTTTTTTTATTGAGGCGGATGCTAGCATCCGCCTCAACGCTTTTTATCAACTAAAAATCCGTATGTCCTATTTCACCACCAGTTTCTTGTAGGCGGTGCCCGCCGAGGTGGTGATGCGGACGATGTAGGTGCCTGCCGGCAGCGACGAGATGTCGAGGGCGGCGGAGAGGCCGTCGACGGTGGTGCGCAGCTGGCTCTTGCCGTTGAGGTCGAGCAGCTCGACGTCGCCTATGCGGAACGACGAGGCCACCGTCACGTTGCCGCTGGCCGGGTTGGGCATAACGTAGGTGTAGCGGTCGGCAGTGGTCTCAATCCCTGTCGGGTCTATGTCGAATATTGCCGTTAGCGATGTGTCTTGCGTCAAGGTTATGACGCGTGGGTTCTGCCAGTCGCCG
>Ga0129306_1001160_pt1 | contig 32530 bp, 23 predicted proteins | sample P827metagenome_FD_94438 | JGI IMG/M metagenome (GOLD analysis project Ga0129306, IMG submission 94438) | Capybara group fecal microbial communities from Wisconsin, USA - P827 metagenome | ecosystem: Host-associated > Mammals > Digestive system > Large intestine > Fecal | place: USA: Wisconsin...
ACGTGTAGCCGTCGTTGTCGGCGTCCGTAACCGTCCATCCATCCAGACCGCTCTCAAACCCGTTGCTGTACGGGAATGTAGTGATCTGTGCTTGCGTTACCCACGGCACCAATAGCGCCGCAATGAGTAACATCCTTTTGAAAAATTTAAACATAATAATAAGAATTTGGTTAGTAAATATGATTAATTGTTGTTGTTGACCAAATATGTAAATAAACGCATTAATGTCAGACATTTGGAGCGGAAGCCGCCCCAAAATCGGGCAAAAATACAAGTGCAAATTTACGATTTATCTTTTTTACAGCAAAGGAAAAAATCTTTTTTAACATTTATTTAACTAGAATGCCCCATCTGGGCAATCGTACAAAAATACAAAGAAAAACGTAATTTTGCAAATTATCGATTCAATAACGTACTGCCTGCCATAGCTTTCTTCTTCGTGTTAAGTCCAGTAATGTTTCCAATCTGTCAAAAACCTGTATAAACAACGCTTCCACACCATATCAACTCCGTTCGTTGTCCAGTCGTTGTCCGTTTGTTGTCCGATTGTTGTCCGATCAATGATCGGACAACAATCGGACAACAAACGGACAACGAACGGACAACGAGCGAAGATGGTCCCGTAACTTACTGATAATTAACAGGCGTTTACCTTGCAAAAAATCAGGTCCGAATTAAGGAGAAGGTCTTGGCGGTGCGGCAGGAGTTGATGTGAAGGGTTGATGTGCAGGGTTCGACAGTGCAACACACCCCGGCGATTGCTTGTTCGACGGTGCGACACACCCCGCCATTTGCTTGTTCGATGGTGCGACACACCCCGCCATTTGCTTGTTCGATGGTGCGACACACCCCGGCCTTCGGCCACCCCTCTCCGAGAGGGGATGGGCTGCCGCATCACTTTGATTATCAACGGAGCGCTGCCGCGCCATCCCCTCTCGGAGAGGGGTGGCCGTAGGCCGGGGTGTGTCGCACCATCAAATCACTTTCTTCGAAAACGTGTCGCACCATCAAATCACTTTCTTCAAAATCGTGTCGCACCATCAAATCACTTTCTTCGAAAACGTGTCGCACCATCAAATTACTTTCTTCAAAATCGTGTCGCACCATCAAATCACTTTCTTCAAAAACGTGTCGCACCATCAAACCCTTTTCGTCAAAGGCATATCGCAGTTTCAAATATCCAAAGCAAAACGGTGCGGCACACTTTGAAATGTGTGCCGCACCGTAAGTTAAAACAAGGCAAGGCCTGGGGCGCCGTCGGGCGCCGCGGTGTGTCATTGCTTCTTGTCGAGCTCGCAGTAGATGCTGTTGTTGCTGATGAACTCGGGGACGATGGATTTCATCTTGGCCACAATCTGGCGGTCATCGAGAGTGTACATTATATCCTGCAGTTCGCCGTATTCGCGGTCGATGTCCTCGAGCGAGTATTTGCGCACTTCGGCACGCAGAATCTTGGGGTGATAGGTAGGTATGTTGTTCTCCTTTGTGGCAAGCAGTTCTTCGTAGAGCTTTTCGCCGGGGCGGAGACCTATCTCTTTAATTTCTATACCCTTGAGACCCGAGAGCTGTATCATCTTCTTGGCCAGGTCATAGATTTTGACCGGTTTGCCCATATCGAAGACGAATATGTCGCCGCCTTCGCCCATAGCGCCGGCCTCGAGGACGAGGTTGCAGGCCTCGGGGATAGTCATAAAGTAGCGGATGATGTCCTTGTGCGTCACCGTGAGCGGACCGCCGGCGGCAAGCTGTTTTCTGAAGAGAGGGATGACGCTGCCGTTGGAGCCCAGCACGTTGCCGAAGCGGGTGGTGACAAAGTGGGTCTGGTCGGTGGAGCGGCTCTGGATGTAGATTTCGGCCATACGCTTGGTGGCGCCCATCACGTTGGTGGGGTTGACAGCCTTGTCGGTCGAAATCATCACGAACTTCTCAGCCTCGTATTTGATGGCGAGGTCGGCCACGTTCTTGGTTCCGAACACGTTGACATAGATGGCTTCGTAGGGATTCTCCTCCATAAAGGGCACGTGCTTGTAGGCGGCGGCGTGGTAGACGAGGTTGGGCCTGTAGGTCTCGAATATCTCCTCCATACGGGCGTGGTCCTTGACGTTGGCAATGACGAAGACCATAGAGTCGACATACTTCTTGTAGGGCTCGTTGTTGCGCAGTTCAAACTGGAGGTCGTACATAGGCGATTCGGCTTGGTCGACCATAATTATCTGCTTGGGTTTGTATTGCAGCAACTGGCGGCAAATCTCGCTGCCTATGGAGCCTGCTGCGCCCGTCACCATCACGGTCTTGTCGAGCACCTCGCGTATAACGTTGATATTGTCGATCTTGATGGGTTCGCGCTCGAGGAGGTCCTCAATCTTGATGTCCTGAATCTGGCTGGCAGTGAAGGCTCCGTCCATCCAGAGCGAGATGTGGGGCACTGCCTTGACGGTGAGGCCCAGGTCGAGGGCACGGTTGGTGATGGCCTGCTTGTGCATCAGGCGGATGGTAGGTATGGCGATGATGATTTGGCTTATGTTCTTCGACTCCACGAACTTCTTGTTGAGCACATCGCGGGCACGCTTGACGGGCACGCTGTCGAGCTGCTGGTTGACCTTCGAGGCATCGTCGTCGATAAAGGCAGCCACCTTGTATTCAATGTGGGTGTCCTGCTTGAGGGCGTTGTTGGCTATGACGCCGGCGGCACCGGCACCGTAGATTACCACGTTGACCTCGCGACGGCGACGCTTGAAATACTGGTTATAGATGTACAGTATCGTGAAGCGACCGAGGAGCATAAACAGCGCCAGCATCGAGTAGAGCAATATCACCATACGGTAGGATGGGATAACGTTCGTCTTGGTGGGCACAATGAGAAGCCTGTTGTTCACGAAGTTGAGCACACCGCAGGTAAGTGCCATAAAGACACACGCCACAAGGACTCGGAATATGTCGTTGAGACCCATATGGCGGATGATGCTGCGATAGGTCTTGAAGACATAGAAGAAGGCGAAGGTGACACACGTGCAGATGGCGAGGTTAATCCACAAGGAATTGCGTGTAAAATGGCCTTCAAACCGCCAGGTAAAGAGTTCGGACAAAGCAAATGCACCGATAAACAGGGCAATGTCCAGGAAAAGCATTATCCAACCAGGCACGGTTGAATGGCGGTATCTTTTGACGAGATTGTAGAATAGTTTTTTGAACATAATGCTGGTTTTTATTCGTTCAATAATGTTTTATTGTATTCTGTTGGTTCGTTTTTGTTTCAGTGTACTTGTCTATAGCCTTGCGTCGACCTGCTGGCGCGGCAGGACGCCTTTGACGTCGTAGACCACGCCGGGCTGGGGAACGAGCTGCCTAATGTCGAGCCCCTCGAACTGGCGGTGGGCAACGGCAAGGATGGCAGCGTCGTAGCGCGAGTGCTGTATTTCGGATATTGAGTTCTGTATATCAATACCATACTCGCTGCGCACGCGCTCTGGGTCGACCCACGGGTCGCACACGGTTATGTTGGCGGTGTACTCGGCAAGCGAGTGGCAGATGTCGGCAATCTTGGTGTTGCGTATGTCGGGGCAGTTCTCCTTGAAGGCGAAGCCCAGTATCAGTATGCGTGCATCCTTGACCCGCACGCCTTTGAGGTTCATCTGCTTGACGACCTGGCCAGCAACATAGGCACCCATACTGTCGTTGAGACGGCGTGCGTTGCTCATAACGCGCGGCAGCACGCCATAGACCTGCGCCTTCTCGATGAGATAGTAGGGGTCAACGCTGATGCAGTGGCCGCCGACAAGACCGGGCTTCATCTTTATAAAGTTCCACTTGGTTGCGGCGGCGGCAAGGACATCGCCCGTGTCGATGCCCATAGCAGCGAATATCTTGGCCAGCTCGTTGACAAAGGCTATATTGACATCGCGTTGGCAGTTCTCGACAATCTTGGAGGCCTCGGCCACACGGATTGAGGGGGCCTTGTGGGTACCGTTGCGGAGCACGGAATTGTAGAGTCGGTCTACAAAGTCGGCCGCCTCGGGAGTGGAGCCTGACGTGACCTTGACTATAGTCTCGACGGTGTGTTCCGTGTCGGCGGGGTTGACGCGCTCGGGGCTGTAACCGACGAAGAAGTCGGCGTTGTAAGCCAGTCCTGATTCTGCTTCCAGCTGCGGCACGCAGACATCCTCGGTCACGCCTGGATAGACGGTGGACTCGTAGACGACGATGTCGCCTTTGGCAAGGAGGCTGCCCACGGTGCGCGAGGCAGCAATTAGAGGGTCGAGGTCGGGATGGTTGTTGCAGTCGACAGGGGTAGGCACAGCTACTATGTAGACATTGCAGTCCTTGAGTGCCTCGGGCTTGTCGGAGAGCGTCAGCCTTCCATCGCGGAGAGCCTGATGCAACTGGGCGGCATCGGTCTCCTTGGTAGTGTCGTCGGCTTGCAGGAGCTCGGCGACGCGACGACCGTTGCAGTCGTAGCCAACAGTGGGGTACTGCTTTGCAAACAGAAGCGAGAGCGGCAATCCTACGTAGCCTAACCCGACAATGCCTATATGTATTTCCTCTGCTTTTATCATATTGTTTCTGCGACCAGTTCTATTTCTTGTTCAGTAAGATAGGGGTGCATAGGCAGAGAGAGTACGGTCTGCGTGAGCCGCTCGGCGACGGGGCAGGGCTGCTGCAGAGAGGCAATGGGGGCAAACGCCGCTTGCTGCGACATAGTGCGCGGATAGTATACTGCCGACGGGATGCCAGCGGCTTTCAGGCGCGCTTGAAGTGCGTCGCGGCTGTCGGTCTGGATGGTGTATTGTGCATACGAGGATGTAACTGCCGGTGGCACGACAGGCAATGTCACCTTTCCGCGTAAAAGGTTATTGTATTTGTCTGCTATGTGTTGTACAGCCTTGAGTTCGTCGTCGAAATGCTTTAGTTTCACCTGAAGCACAGCGGCTTGAATGGTGTCAAGACGTGAGTTGAGACCTATACGGATATTGTCGTATTTTTCGGAGCCTCTGCCGTGCGCGCGCAGTGAGCGGAGCAAGGCAGCCCAGTCATCGTTGTCGGTAAAGAGCGCTCCGCCGTCGCCATAGCAGCCGAGAGGCTTGGCCGGGAAGAACGACGTAGTGCCTATATCGCCGAAAGAGCAGGCCTTCCTGCCTCCAATAGAGCCGCCGAAACCCTGGGCGCCGTCCTCTATGAGGTGCAGGTTCAATCCTTTGCATAGCAGCTCGAGGTCGGTGAAGTCGGCCGGCTGGCCGAAAAGGTCGACGGCTATAACCGCAGCGGGACGCAAGTCCATATGGTTTTTTACGTGGGCGATTTTTTCGGACAGATCGTCAACATCAATATTGAAGTCATCCTCGCACACATCTACAAATATCGGTGTGGCACCTTGCGATGCCACAGCCTCGGCAGAGGCGAAGAAGGTAAAGTCAGGCACAAAGACGGCATCGCCAGGACCTATGCCCAACACCATCAGCGCCATACGCAGAGCATCGGTGCAGCTTGCACAAGTAACGCAGTGTTTCACGCCCACATAGTCGGCCAGCTGGCGTTCCAATCCGACCACCACATCGCCGAGTATGAACGAACCCGAAGCGGCAACACCGAGCAGCGCTGCATCAATTTCGGCCTTCATCGCCTCATACTGTCTATGTAGGTCACGTAACTGCATATTATTCCTTCACCTTTCCTATTATTTTGGCAGGGACTCCCGCCACTATTGCATAATCAGGCACATCCTTTGTCACCACGGCACCGGCTCCCACCAAGGCGTGACGGCCGATGGTGTGCCCGCAGACAATGGTGCAGTTGGCGCCCAGCGAGGCTCCCTCACGCACCAGCGTGCGCTCGTAACGTCCGTGGACCGGTCGGTCGGCACGTGGCATCAGCACGTTGGTAAAGACGCAGCTGGGACCAAGGAATACGTTGTCCTCAATCTCTACACCTTCGTATACCGACACATTGTTCTGGATGCGTACCCCGTTGCCAATCTTGACATTGGGGCCTATGTTGACGTTCTGCCCGAGCGAGCAGTTCTCTCCCAGCGAGGCACCCTTCTGGATATGGCAGAAATGCCAGACCTTGGTGCCTGCACCGATGACGACGTTATCGTCTATATAGCTGCTTTCGTGTATGTAAGGTGCGTCGGGCATATTGGAGTTGTTTTAGTTGTTCCACCCGAAAGGATGGGGTGTTATAGGTTGGGCCGCAAGGGGATGGTAGTCGCCCTTCAAGCCGACGGGTTGTGCGTTACGTATGTCGTGGACTATCTGTATGCAGTTGCGGGCTTCGGAAACGGTGAATCCCTGTCCGGCAAGGATGTTCTCGTAGCTCTTGGTGTGGAGCTCGGTGAAGCCTTGGCTGAATTCGAACTCTTCGCCGTCGACAAATATGGCACGGAATGTGCGTTGGTTCTTCCGGCGAGCCTCGTCAGGCAGATGGTCGGCATTGATGCTGAGGAAGTAGCGTACCCGAGCTTGCTCCAGCTCAAGATAGCCTGCCACACGGTCGTGCGAAGCGACGTGGACAATATTGGTTTTGACTGGACCGAACACCCAGGCAAGCATATCATAGAAATGTACGCCGATGTTGGTCGCAACTCCGCCGCTCTTGCGGCTGTCGCCCTTCCACGAGGCATAGTACCAGTTGCCGCGCGAGGTTATGTATGTCAGGTCGACATCGTAGACCTTGTCCTTCGGGCCTGAGAGTATCTTCTGGTGCAGGGCTGTCACCGACGGGTGCAACCGCAGCTGGAGTATGGTGTAGATCTTATGACCTGTTTCCTGCTCCACACGTTCCAATCCATCGATATTCCACGGGTTGAGCACCAAGGGCTTCTCGCATATAACATCGGCACCAAGGCGCAAGCCGTAGCGTGAATGGGCGTCGTGAAGATAGTTGGGGGTGCATACCGTCACGTAGTCGATAGCCTCACCCCTTCCCTTCAACAGGCTGTTGTGGCGGTCGAAGAGCTCCTGCTCGGTAAAGAATGCCGCGTTGGGGAAATAGGAGTCAAGGATGCCCACACTGTCGCACTTGTCATAGGCCGACACCAAACGGTTGCCTGTCTCCTTGATGGCTTTCAAGTGACGCGGAGCCACATAGCCCCCTACTCCGATGATGGCAAAGTTCTTCATTTGATTGAGTGAGACATTGAAGGCGCACGAGTGTCGTCAATAAGGTGATTTATAAAATTGTAGAATCCATTTAATGCACGACTGCGGCGCAGACAGCGTTTCAAAATCAAAGCGTAAAGCCTGCGGTTCTTTTCTTTGCAATAGGTCAAAAAGAAATAAGGGCCCCAGATAAACAGCACACCCGCGAGAAAAACGACAATGTACTGCAGCGAACTATTCCATTCCATCACAGCAGTGCCGTACCACGCAAGAAGAACAGCAATATTGTTTAGAATAATCTTATTGGTGGCAAGAAGATGACTCATACCTGCATCGACATATATATGATGCAAGTGGGTGCGATCGGGCTGGAAAGGTGACTTGCCTTTCAATATGCGTACTATGACAACCCTTAACGTGTCGAATATCATAGCAGAGAACAATGCCAGAAGGAAGCTGACAAAGTACTTGTCAACAATGAATGTGTTGTCCAAAAAGTAGTAGGAATCCGGGCAGACAGACATATAAATAAACAATCCGAGGGTCAAAGAGCCCGAATCGCCCATATACATCTTGTAACGCTTCGAGAATACGTTAAAGACATAAAATGAGAACAGGGTACCAATCATAATGCAGGAGACCAGCGCCTGTATAATGAAACCGTGACGTATACTCCAATATCCCATCACGATTGCACCAAGCAGACCTAAGCCCGATGCAAGTCCGTCAATGCCGTCTGTGAAATTGACTGCATTGAGCAACAGCAGTCCTGTAAACAATGTACATATCAACGAGAACCACCACGACAATGTGCCCAACCCGAACAATCCAAACATTGAATTGACACCGTAACTGCCGCCAAAATAGAGCAACAATATTGCCAGAATCTGCAATCCCATCTTGAAATTCCAACTGAGGCCGATTGTATCGTCGAGCATTCCAAAAATATAAAGGATAAACATCACGCACAATGCTGGATACAAGTCACCTAAATTATAAAACAAATTGATTATAATACTGGTAACACTTACAGCAAGCACTATGACTGTCCCCCCCATAACGGCGACAGGACTTTCCTGTGTCTTACGGGCATTAGGTGAATCGGTCAATCGTTTACGACGTGCCAAAAGAACTACCATAGGTAGTACTATCGGCACAATTATCAACGGTATCAAAACAGCAATCCAATATAGCAGTTCAGTAGTCATACAAGATATAGGTCAAATGGCGAAATTACACTTGGAGAATTCATATTTATGGGTTCTGGCAGAGTTGTATGCAGGGTTAACAATTGTTAGTTTTCTGATTGAAGCACAACCTTCTTCCAACTATCTATTGCCGTACATCGACTCGTAGTACTTTTCGTAGTCGCCGCTCGTTATGTTGTCCATCCATTCCTGGTTGTCGAGATACCAGCGGACAGTCTTCTCGATTCCTTCTTCAAACTGCAGGCTTGGCTCCCAACCCAACTCGCGCTGCAGCTTGCTGCTGTCGATGGCATAACGCATATCGTGGCCGGCACGGTCGGTGACATAGGTAATCAGGTCCATATCAGAGCCCTCGGGACGACCCAACAGACGGTCGACGGTATTGATAAGCACCTTGATAATGTCGATATTCTTCCACTCGTTGAAGCCACCGATGTTATATGTTTCGGCAATGGCTCCCTTGTGGAATATCAGGTCTATTGCTCTTGCGTGGTCCTCGACATAAAGCCAGTCTCTGACGTTCTCGCCTTTGCCATAGACGGGCAACGGCTTGCGGTGGCGTATATTATTGATGAAGAGCGGTATCAGCTTTTCAGGAAACTGATAGGGGCCATAGTTGTTAGAGCAGTTGGTCACGATGGTCGGCAGGCCGTAGGTGTCGTGGAAGGCACGAACAAAGTGATCGCTGCTGGCCTTAGATGCCGAGTAAGGGCTGTGGGGCATATACTTCAAGTCTTCGGTGAAGAATTTCTCTCCGTAAGCAAGGTGGTGTTCACCACTACTGGCCTTGGTCGAGAACGGCGGCTTGATACCCTCGGGATGGGTCATCTCGAGTGCACCGTAGACCTCGTCGGTAGATATGTGATAGAAGCGCTTGCCTTCAAACTTTTCGGGCAACGACTCCCAATACAGCTTGGCAGCCTGAAGCATACTCAGCGTGCCCATAACATTGGTCTTCGCAAAAGTAAAGGGATCCTTGATGCTGCGGTCAACGTGACTCTCGGCAGCAAGGTGAATGACGCCGTCGATTTTCTCGCGCTGCATAAGAGCATAGATTGTATCGAAGTCGCATACGTCAGCCTTTACAAACGTATAGTTTGGTTTGTTCTCTATATCTTTCAGATTGGCAAGGTTGCCCGCATAGGTCAATTTGTCGACATTGAAGATGTGATAGTTGGGGTACTTGTTCACGAACAAACGCACCACGTGGGTTCCAATGAATCCAGCACCGCCGGTAATGATAATGTTCATAGTATTGGGGTTAATGGGTTATAATGGTTAAATTGTTTATTATTCGTTGCTATTCATATTTGAGAGGCACTTGGCCAGAGAGTCAGTCCAATACGGTATCTCCACGCCAAAGGTCTCTTTGATCTTGGTCTTGTCAAGTACCGAGTAGGAAGGTCTCACAACCTTGCTGGGGAACTCATCACTATGGCACGGCGAGATGCTGCAGTTTTCGAGTCCTGACTGGCGAGCAATCTCTTTGGCAAAGTCATACCAGCTACACACGCCCTCGTTGCTGAAGTGATAGATACCGTCGCGTCCCCTATAGCTCTCACTCTCAACCATATCGAATATCACTTTAGCCAAGTCGCCAGCGTAAGTAGGCGTACCCACCTGGTCGAAGACCACCTTGCAGTTCCTTTCGGGCAATATGCGAAGCATTGTCTTCACAAAATTCTTGCCATACTCGCTATACAACCATCCCGTCCTGATGAGTATAAAGTGGCAGCCAACCTCAGCTATGGCCTCTTCGCCGTGCAATTTGGTACGACCATATGCGCCAGTCGGATTGGTCTTGGCGTCCTCACGACAGGGCTTGTTATAGGCGTTGCCGCCAAAAACATAGTCGGTAGAGATGTGGATAAGAGTACCACCGCTCACCTTCATAGCATCAGCCAGATGCCTTACGGCTGTGGCATTGATTAGCTCCGCACACTCCTCTTCATCCTCAGCCTTGTCAACATTAGTATACGCCGCACAATTCACTATCACATTGATGCCATTGGTCAGGATAAAATTGAATACTGCATCACGACGAGTAATATCGAGGTCCTCGACATCGGTATAGAAGTACCTGTTGTCGCTCTCGCAACCTTCGCTCAGCAGACGTATATGACTGCCCAATTGACCGTTGACACCTGTAACAAGTATATTCATTTCTCAGTCGTTACCATTCTTACGTTCAACCAGTTCTTTCAGCATCGGGTGATGCTTGTCCTTCTCCGAAAGTATAATGCTCTCCTTCGGCAAATGCCAGTCGATAGCCAGATCCGGATCGTCCCAGGCCACAGCACCCTCACTTGCAGGATTATAAAAAGCATCGCACTTGTACTGAAACACAGCTTCGTCGCTCAACACAGAAAAGCCGTGCGCCAATCCCTTAGGAATGAAGAATTGACGATGACTCTCAGCAGTCAGACGCACCGCGACATACTTGCCGAAAGTGGCCGAGTTGGGACGTATATCGACTGCCACGTCAAGCACCTCGCCTTTCACCACGCGAACCAACTTGCTCTGGGCGTGAGGAGGACGCTGGAAATGAAGGCCTCGCACTACGCCATAGCACGACTTTGACTCATTGTCCTGCACGAAATGCACCTTGAAACCGCTCTTCTCACGGAATTCCCTCTCGTTGAAGCTCTCAAAGAAATAGCCTCGCTCGTCGCCATAAACGGTAGGCTCCACAATCAACACTCCTGGTATTTCAGTTTTAATAACTTCCATTATTAGTATAGATTCCTTATTTATTATCTATCAATCTCAACAAATACTGTCCATATTGGTTTTTAGCCATCGGCTGGGCAATGCGGCGCAAGTCGTCGTCGCTTATCCAGCCCTTCTCATAGGCAATGCTCTCCAGACAGGCTATCTTAAGCCCTTGACGCTTCTCAATGACCTCAATAAAAGTCGAGGCCTCGGACAGCGAATCGTGCGTACCCGTGTCGAGCCACGCAAAGCCACGACCCAACAGCTGGACCTTAAGTTCGCCGTCATTCAAAAACGCCTGGTTCACACTCGTTATCTCCAGTTCGCCACGTGCCGAAGGCTTTATGCTTTTAGCCACTTTGACAACTTTGTTGGGGTAGAAATACAATCCGACAACAGCATAATTCGATTTTGGTTCCTTGGGTTTCTCCTCAATCGACAACACATTGCCGTTTTTGTCGAACTCGGCCACACCATAACGCTCCGGATCTGCAACCCAGTAGCCAAAGACTGTCGCCTTGCCCTCCTCCTCGGCATCCTTGACTGCCTCGCGAAGCAGTCGCGAGAAACCATTGCCTTGGAATATGTTGTCACCAAGAACCAGACAGGCAGCGTCGTCGCCGATAAACTCTTCGCCAATGATAAAAGCCTGTGCAAGTCCGTCAGGCGATGGCTGCTCGGCATACGAAAAATGCACTCCATAGTCGCTGCCATCTCCCAGCAAACGCTTGAATGCCGGCAAGTCGAACGGCGTGGATATTATCAGTATATCGCGTATTCCGGCAAGCATAAGCGCCGAAATGGGATAGTATACCATCGGCTTGTCGTAGATGGGCAGCAACTGCTTGCTGACACCTTTAGTTATAGGATACAGGCGGGTACCAGACCCGCCTGCCAGCACTATGCCTTTCATATTTCTTACTCCTTTTCTTTCTTTTCGCTATCGTCGCCATAGCCATAGCCGTAACCATAGCCATAACCGTAACCGTAGCCATAACCATAGCCGTAACCATAGCCATAGCCGTAACCATAGCCGCCATAGCGTTTCTTGATGAGCGGCGTGTCGGTAAGAACGATAGCCATATTTTTGAACTTCTGCTTGTCAGAGAGCTCTTGGATGAACGGGAAGGCGCCCTTGTTCAAGCGGCCCACACGCATCACGTAGATAGTCAAGTCGGCGCTCCTGTTGACGATAGCAGCATCAGCCACAATCTGAGCAGGCGTCGAGTCGAGGATGACATAGTCATAACGCTCGCGCAAAGCCTCGACCAATTTCTCGAACTTGCCGTTCATCAGCAACTGGGTAGCGTTGGGCGGTGTCTTCTCGCAAACAATGTAGTCGAGATTCTCCGACGAATCGCTCTTGGTGATTATATTGTCTATGTTCTCCTCCTTGCCAAGCAGGTAATGGATAATACCCATTCGGTTGTGGCGGTCGATAGTCTTCGACGTGCTGCGCTTACGCAGGTCGAGGTCGAGAAGAATAGTCTTCTTGCCTGTATATGCCAATGAAAGGGCCAGGTTGATAGAGACATACGACTTGCCTTCGCCAGGCATCGTCGATACCGTCTGCAACACCTTCTTGCTCTCGTCGTTGAGGAAGAACGGTATATTTGAATGCAGTATTCGGAATGCCTCCGTAACCGTATCGGTACCGTTGGCCGTTACAAGCACCTCATCCTTAGCGCGGTTCTCCGGCTTTGACGGAATCTCGGCAAGCACAGGAATAGTCAATGCCTTCTCTACATCAGGTTTGCCACGCAGCTTGGTGTTGAAGAACGAGACGAGGAACATAACTGCCGCCGGAATACCCAGGCCAAGGATAATAGCCACCAAGCCGAACATCATCAGGCTCGGCTTGACACCAGTAGGTGTTGCACTCTCAACCACCTTGGCATTGGCAACGGCAACTGCCATATTCAGAGCGTTCTCCTCGCGTTTGCTGAGCAAGTACAGATAGAGTTCCTCCTTGATTTTCTGCTCACGGCCCACCTCGGTGACAGCCTTGTTCGTTGTCGGCATATCGCTGATACGTTTCTGCATCATCTGCTCCTGACGTTTAGCACCTGCCAACTTGACATTGAGCGAATTGATAAGGTTGTTGATTGAAGCCACAATAGCCTCGCGGGTCTTCTGCAACTCCTTCAAGGTGTTCTGCACCGTGGGGTGGTTGGGGCCGGCGCCCTGAACCAGTTTCTGATAGCTCAGCAACTGGCTGTTGTAAACCGTTATAAGATTAGTCACACCGGCATCGGAGATAATCAGCGAAGGAATCAGCGAGTTATCGTTGGCGTGGTTGGTGACGTGCTCCTGCACCATCTTGACTGCAGCCAGCTCTACTTCAAGTGCCGACACCTCGTCGGCATAACGCATTCCCGACTGCATCACGGTGCCGCCGGCCGATGCCAAGTCAGGCACATTGGCATTCTTCTGCAAGCTCTCCACGCGAGCATCAACGGCACTCAACTCAGCATATATCAAAGCGATACGGTCGTTGATGAACTTCTCTGTTTTCTCAGCGACTTGGTTCTTGTCGTTCACAACATCCTCGTTGTAAACAGCTATCAACGTGTCGATAACCTCAAGCACACGACGGCCGTTTGCATCCGAGTAGTTGACAGCCAGCATCGAAGCCTGCTTGTCCATACGGCTCACTTCGAGACGACTCTTCATACTCTTGCCCACATTATAAAGCGGCATAAGACCCATATCGTAGGTAATGCCTATGTCGTCATCCTTGAAGGGTTCCATCTTCTCAACCGAGAAGCCGGCATACTCGTTGATATTGACAATCTGGCTGAAAGCTGCTTTCTTCTTCTCACCCTTCACCCTCTGGCCGTTAAGCGACTTGAGGCGATAGGTATAATTGTTCTTGTCAACCGGCGTCACTTCCATCGACAAAGTCAGGTTCACGCTGTCAACCTGCTTGTTATACACCTTAAGCCGCATCGGGGCGTCCTTGTAATACGACACCTTTCTGAAGATATCGTTGCGGCTGCACGTACTGTTCAATCCCAGACGTTCAGCCGTCTTCATCAGCAGCGGCGTCGACTTGATAATATACATCTCATTCTCAAGCGACAGACCGGTATTTCCCATACCCATATTGGCGAAGATGGCATCCATATTCTGCGACTTGTAGCCCTTGTTGCCAGACTCGTCACGCAACAACACCTGTGCATTGGCGCTGTAGGTCTTCGGCTTCGACTTGTACACAAAAGCAGCAATCACCAAGCATACAAACACCGAAATAACAAACCAGTACCAGTTGTTGATGACAATAAAGATAAGGTCGCGTATATTGAGAGAATTCTCATTCTCCTGCGACACATTCGGTTGGTTAACGATTTGATTGTTATTTTCCATTTCCTAAAACTTTTCAATTAACTGATCACTATTCACCTTTCACCATTCAACGGCTACCTGTTGTTATAGTACTTGCTCAACGTCCAGTAGTAGAACATCGACGACAGCACCGAAATTACCGACAAACCGCTCGAAATGTAAGTCATCACTATCGGGTCGCGGTCAGCGTTGCGACGGGTCTTCTTGTTGGGCTCGACATATACAACATCATTCTGATGCAGGTAGTAGTAGGGCGACTGGAACACATCCTTCGATGCCAGGTTCAGCGTACCGATGATGCGCTTGCCGTTCTCCTCGCGGATAACCGTCACATTCTCGCGCTGACCCGTAATCTTAAGGTCGCCGACCATACTCAACGCCTCAAAGATTGTAAGGCGCTCGCCCTGAACCACGAGCTGGCCTGGACGCGTAACATCGCCAAGAACGCAGACTCTGAAATTCATCAACTTGACAGTCACCACGGGGTCAAACACGTGGCCGTCGGCCTTCAGCTGGTCCTCTATCATCTTGGCCAACTGCGAATGGGTCATACCCAGCACTTTAATCTTGCCCAATACCGGGAAGATTATGTAGCCGTCCTGATTGACCAAATAGCCCGACACAGCACTCGAACCAGGATTCATAACCGCACCGTTCGACACAGCTATCTTATTCGTTTCCTGATTAAAAGGCACTGTGGCCTGGGGAGTCTGACTCTCCACATAGATGTAGAGAATGTCGTTGGCCTGAATACCCTTCGAGAATTCACCCTCAAGGGCCATAACCGAATCTCTTGCGGCATCCTTCACATAGGCGATGTCACGCTGTTGCCGGCACGAAACCGTCAGCAACAACAAGCCGGCAATTGGCAATAGAAATCTGAATTTCGTCTGCATTTTGTCAATTTTTACTTTATACTAATTTATTATTTTAAACATAAATATAAATCCCTCACCGCACAAAGCACTACTATACAACCACATACCACCTCGCATCTGTTTAAGGCAGGAATCATTATTAAACTGCAAAAATAAGTAAAAATCCGCATACCGCAAAATTTATTTTCAAAAATAAATTCTTTTTTTGCCCCACCCGGCATATCACCCTCCTTCCGAACGCCCTCGACCCCCAAAAACGCAATCTCCAAAAACTGACATTTTGTCAGTTCCAAAAAATCAAAAACAGGTCAAAAATTGGCCAAAAATGGCAAATTCTAAAACCCTGATTTCCATATACCATCTTCCTATCAAATTCTACTCAAATTCTTACCAAACTTTTATTAAATTTCACCTTGGTAAACTATGATAGGTATTTGTTAAAAATCTGACAAAATGTTAGTCCATCGGGAAATGGGAGTTGGACGTTTTAAGACCCGCTGATGCAATTTTGAGCGACAAATTGCGTTACGACCTTATAAACAACAATTCTCAATGGAACCGTTTCTTCACTCTGTGGCCCACCGTATCTGGGACGAACACCGGCAAGACCTCGACCGCGTCCTTGTCGTGTTCAACAACCGACGCGCCGGCTTGTTTCTTCAGAAACAGATGCTTGCATTGAGCGACAAACCGTTTTTCCTGCCACGAATCGTAGGCATCGACGAGCTGATTGCCCAGCTTGGCAACGTAAAGATTGCACCGCACGAATTCCTGCTTTTTGAGCTCTTCGACATACACCGCACCCTCGAGGAGGCCGACCGACGCTACAAGACATTCGAAGAGTTTATCTCGTTTGGCGAGATGATGCTCACAGACTTCTCAGAAATAGACCTTTACCGCGTCGATGCCGAGAAGTTGTTCAACAATATCAGCGAGCTGAAGCGCTTAGGCGAATGGGACCTTACAGGGGCGCCGCTCACATCGTTCCAGAAGAAGTACCTCCACTTCTACAGCTCCCTTTACACCTATTATAAGGAACTGCGGAAGCGCCTCTCGGCGAACGGAAGCGCCTATACAGGAATGGCCTACCGCAATGTGGCCGACAATATTGATTCTATGATAGATACGGTCGACTACAGTCACATTTATTTTGTAGGATTCAATGCTCTGTCGAGCTGCGAGGCAAGGGTAATAGACTGCTGCGTCAGACGCGGCATAGGCAGCTTAGTCTGCGACGGCGACGACTACTATTTCTCCGACAAAACGCAGGAGGCCGGCGACTTCCTTCGAACGAATGCCGAACGGTTTGACGGCATAGGCGGTTTCGAGAACCATTTTGCACAGGAAGACAAGACTTTACATATCATCAACTGCCCGGAAAACGTACTGCAAACCAAAGCCGCAGGACATATTCTGAAGGGGCTTTTGGAGGACGAAAACAAAGTCAGGGACACTGCCATAGTCCTCGCCGACGAGGGCCTGCTCCTGCCTATGCTCAACTCGCTGCCCGAGCAAGTGCAGTCGACCAACGTGACAATGGGCTATCCGTTCGCTCTTTCAGGCGTAAACAATCTTGCTATCAGACTGTTGGCCCTACACAGCAATGCACGGCAAGACCGTTTCTACCATATCGACGTTGTCAACCTTTTATCAGACGCTATAATCTGTAAATATCTTGGAACAAGAGACTTGCACAACAAAATAGCCGAACATATCAACAGGCGAAAGCTGATATATGCCACCAAGGACGACATACAGTTGATGCTCAACGGCATAGATAATGCTGACAAATTGATGTTCATCTTTGAGAAAAGCGGGTTGTCGCCTGACGAGATGCTGACACTGATGCGTCGGGCGGCAGAGCTTATTACAACCAGCGACACACTGGAACACAACGTCAAAGAGACCGAATCCACAACTTGCCTCTTGCAGATACTTAACTATTTAGAGGAGCTGCAAGGCAAATACCACTTCATAGAAAAGCTCGTCACACTGCAACGCATATATCAACGCATAGCTCAGCGCCGAACGGTGGCCTTCTACGGAGAGCCCTTGCAGGGGTTGCAGATTCTGGGTGTGCTCGAGACCCGCAGCCTTGACTTCGACAATCTGATAATGCTGTCGGTCAACGAAGGCACATTGCCTGCCGGAAGAAGCAGCAACTCCTTGATTCCATACACTTTGAAGCGCGCTTTTGGCATACCGACATTCGAAGAGAAGGATGCCGTTTACGCATACAATTTCTATCGTTTGCTGCAACGCACCAGCGAGGCGTGGCTACTCTACAGCTCCGATGCCGAAGGTATGGGCAAGGGCGAACCGAGCCGCTTCATCTTACAGATAAAGAACGAGTTGGCCGTGCGTCACCCGAATATAACCGTCAAAGAGGAAGTGCTGACAGCCGACAGACAACCAGCGAAAAACGAGAGCACTGCCAGCGTACACAAAGACGAGAATACAATGCAACGGTTGAAAGAGATGGCTATCGGCAACAAAGAGAAGCGTATATTCCTGTCGCCCACCGCAATAAACAGGTATCGCAATTGTCCTTTGCAGTTCTTCTACAACGACGTGTTAGGCGTTCACGAGCAGCAAGAGGTAAGCGAAGACCTTGAGGCCAACGAGCTGGGGTCGCTGATACACGAGATTCTTAAAGACATATATAAGCAGGAGCGCATAGTCAAGAAAGAAACACTCGAAAAAGCGCTGAAAGATATTGACGCCCTGGTAGATGCGACGTTGCACAAAGAGTTTCTCAAAGGCCGTGATGACGAGGGCCGCAACCGACTGTACAGTGAGGTGGCCAAGACGCAGATTTCACGTTTCCTGCAAAAGGAGATCGCCCTGCTTGACCCACCGTCGCCCGACACACCTGCCCATACCATAGAAATCAAATTGGTAGAAGAGCCCATCGGTTTTGACCTTGATATGAGCACACAAGGGATAGACTATCCCGTTCACATAGAAGGCATTGCCGACCGCATCGACTACTTTGACGGAATCCTGCGTGTCGCCGACTACAAGTCGGGTGGCGTAAATGCCGCCGACCTCGTCGTCAAAGAGCCTGAGCCCGACCCTTACAAGGTGTCCGACAAATGGTTTCAGGTGATGACCTACGCCTGGCTGTATTGTCGCAAGGAGAAACTCCAAACCAACTTCCAATCGGGCATATTCCCGTTGCGAGACCTTTCATCGGGCTTTATTGCCGCCTCGTGGAACGACGGCAACCTACTGTCGCCAAACGATATAGATCGATTCGAGCATATCCTGCAAACTCTCTTCGGAGATATGCTCAACCCAGAGCTTGACTTCGTCGCCACGCCCGACAGAAACACCTGCGCTTACTGTCCTGTAAAGCGCATCTGCAAGGCAAAAATCATAAAATAGACGATTTTTTATGGCAGAATATACAATAAATCAAAAAATATATGTAAATTTGCAATTTCAATCATACTCCTTTTTTCAAGTTGAATGAGGCTTGAAAACAAGGTGTATATAATTGTGAATTAAGTAATAGCACAAAAACAAACATTGGTTCGAAATATCAAAAAAGAATATCGTTTTATGAAAAAATCGATTTTTAGCGTCCTCCTGATGTCTCTGTTGCTTATGAGTTGCAGCGGTCTGTCGAGTATGAAATCCAACAGCAAGAAGGTTCGCTATCAGGCGACTCCCAACCCCGTCGAGACCCGTGACGACAAAGTGGTAGTCAAATTTGTAGGCTCCATCCCTGAGAAGTATTTCAACAAGGGTGCCGCAGTGTTCATCCAGCCCGTCTTCACCTGGGAAGGTGGCTCAATTCCTCTTGACCCCGTGACACTTAAAGGCGAGAACGTCAACGGCGAAGGCATCACCATCAACTACGAGAATGGCGGTCGCTTCACTTACACCGATGAGTTTGATTTCAAGCCCGGTATGGAGACAGGACGTGTAACCCTCGCACCCGTGGCTTATATGGCCTCCACAACCGACGACGAAGCCAAGTTCGCTGACGAGATTCAGCATAAGACTGTTACCTTCCCGACGGTACTCATATCCGACGGAGTCAATACAACCTCAACGTGGGTAAACATTCGCGGCAACATCTCCATTTCGCCCATCAACTACAACAAAACGCAGGGCGTAATAGAGACCGCCGATATTTACTTCCCCAACGGTCTGTCCACCCTCGACTGGAACTTCCAGATGAACCGCACCTTCAACAGCAAGGCTCAGCTTGAAGAACTGCGCCGCATTATGCTTGAAAACGGCCTGCCCAAACAGATTACCATCACTGGCTGGGCATCGCCCGAGGGAGAAGAGACCAACAATGTGGGTGTCAGCAAGAACCGTGCCGAGGTCGCCACCACACAGATCAAACGCGTCCTTGACGACGTGCTCAACACTATGGCAAGCCGCAAGCAAGTGCCCGCCTACGAAGTTGACCACTACAAATACGAGCTCCAGAAGCAGATAATTGTCTCCACCCGCGCCGCCGGCGAGGACTGGGTACACTTCGTCATTATGGTCGAAGAGTCTGACATTCAGGACAAGCACGCCATCGTAAACATCGTAGAGACCCAGCAGAACCTTATCAAGCGCGAGCAGATGATCAAGAATATGGCAGAGACTTACACTCAGCTCAACACCGACATCTTCCCCAACCTGCGCCGCGCACAGATAGCCCTCTACTACAGCGAGGCTCGCAAGACCGACCCCGAGCTGGCAAAGCAGGCCACACTTAACCCCGCAAAACTGACCTTCGACGAACTGATGTACGCTGCATACATCAACTACAACTACGAGACCAAGCTGAAATACTACAAGTGGGCCACCGAGAACTACAGCGCCGAATGGGCCGGATGGAACAACGCCGGCGCCGTGTCGTTCTATCTTGGCGACTATGCCGAGGCCGAGCGCTATCTCAATATGGCACGCCAGCTCAATCCCCACAACCCCGACGTGCTGAACAACACCGGCCTTCTCTGTCTGGCACAGAAAGACTACGCTTTGGCCAAATACTACTTCGAAGAGGCTGAACGCCAGGGCAGCACCGACGCCGAGACCAACCTGCCTATCCTTAACCTGAAGAAGGGCAACTACAAAGATGCCGAGAAACAGCTGAAAGGCAGCACCTGCAGCTTCAACCTTGCTTTCGCACAGCTTATGAACGGCGAGACCAGCAACAGCATCCGCACCCTCGACTGCTGCCTCGACCAGAATGCCGACGTGTTCTATCTCCGTGCCGTGGCCTACGCCCGCCTGGGTGACAAGGTCAACGCCCTCAAGAACCTCAAGGTGGCTTGCGACGAAGAGTACAACTACAAGGAGCGTGCCGCCGTCGACACCGAGTTCAAAGCCTACTGGGACGACGAGGAGTTCAAGCTGATTGTAAAACTCTGGTAATGAAAAAGCAAATCCCCAACCTCATAACTCTCGCCAACCTCCTCTCCGGAGTGTTGGCGAGTCTTTTTGCAGCCCAAGGCTGGCTTGACCGCGCTGCCCTTTTCATCTGTTTAGGTATCTTTTTCGACTTCTTCGATGGTATGGCCGCACGCCTTCTGGACGTTGCCTCACCGTTAGGCAAAGAACTCGACTCGCTGGCAGACGTCGTAACAAGTGGTGTAGCACCAGGGCTCATCCTGTACAACTATCTTGGTTATCTAACTCCCGGCTCACTCGGATTGAAGTATCTTGCTTTTCTAATGCCTCTTTTCGCAGCCTATCGGCTTGCCAAGTTCAATCTCGACACGCGACAAAGCCACAGCTTTCTCGGACTGCCCACCCCGGCCAACGCTCTGATATGGGTAGGGCTGGCTTTTTACAACTGGTGGCCCGAGCAAAACACTGGCTTCGCACTGATCCTTGTGGGCATATCTCTCATCACCGACATCTTGATGGTCAGCGAATTACCGATGTTCTCGCTAAAGGTGAACTTTAAGGACCTAAGCTGGAAAACCAACTGCATCCAATATATCTTCCTGATTGTATGTGCTGCCATCATCGCAGCAACGCGGCAATGGTATGCTATTTCGCTGATAATCCTCTGGTACATACTCCTTTCCATCATCACTCGCAAACGCCACAATGCCGAATAATCCCCGCAACATATCCATTGCCGACTACGACTATCCCCTGCCCGACGAGCGCATAGCCAAGTTTCCCCTGGCCGAACGCGACCAGTCGAAGCTGCTCGTCTACCGCGGTGGCGAAATCGCTGAATCCCAATTCTTCCACCTTCCCGAACTGCTGCCCGAGGAAGCTATGCTGCTCTTCAACAACACCAAGGTTATCCACGCCCGACTATTCTTCCGCAAGCCCACAGGGTCGGTCATCGAAATCTTCTGCCTTGAGCCGTATCAGCAACCCGTGGCCGAGGCTTTTGAAGAGCGCCAACGCTGCACCTGGCTCTGCTTCATAGGCAACAACAGGAAATGGAAAGAAGGGCCTCTCACCTCACAATTCACAATTCAAAATTCAAAATTCAAAATTACCGCTTCGCGCCGCGAAGCAAAAGGCAACGCCTGGATTGTCGACTTTGAGTGGACAGGCGGCATCAGCTTTGCCGAAGTGATTGAATATGCCGGCGTCATTCCTCTTCCACCCTACCTGAACCGCGATGCCGAAGAGAGCGACAAAGAGCGCTACCAGACGGTCTACGCCCATTATGAAGGCTCTGTTGCGGCACCCACGGCGGGACTGCACTTCACCGACCGCCTGCTAAAAGAGCTGAACAGCAAAGGCTTCCTTACCGAATACATCACCCTTCACGTCGGTGCCGGCACCTTCAAGCCTGTATCCTCAGACACCATCGGCGAGCACGAAATGCACGTCGAAAAAGTGCAGATAAGCCGACAGAACATCATCAACATCCTGCACCAGTTCGGCAAGCCCATCATCCCCGTAGGCACAACCACAGTAAGAACCTTGGAATCAGTATATTGGTTTGGCGTAAAGCTACAATCCAAGCCCGACCTTGAGGCGATGCACATCCTGCAATGGGACCCCTACGGACTTGAAGCCGAAAACATCAGCACAAAACAAGCCTACCAGAACGTACTGGACTGGATGGACCGCAAGGGCATTGAGCACCTCGACGGCGACACACAGCTGCTCATCGCTCCAGGCTACAAGTACCACGTTATCAGCGGACTCATAACCAACTTCCACCAACCGAAAAGCACGCTCCTGCTGCTCGTGTCGGCACTGATAGGCGACGACTGGCGACGCTGCTACAGCTACGCCCTCGACAACGGCTTCCGCTTCCTCAGCTACGGCGACAGCTGCCTGTTCCTCAAATAACAAGACCATCCGATGCCACGGCTGCTCCGCAATTTCTTCGAGCTTTTCTTTCCCAGCACCTGCTGCGTATGCGGCACGCCACTTGTCGGCGACGAGCACGAACTCTGCACCAATTGCCTGCTGAAGCTGCCCGAAGCGACAACAACGCTGAAAGACAACAATTTCGTAGAGCAACGCTTCATAGGACGTGTGCCCGCCGAGCACTGCTCCGCCCTGCTTGTATACAGGCGTAAAACCAACGCACAGAAGATATTGCATCAGATAAAATACTACGGCAATGAGAAACTTGGCATCGTTATGGGCCGCCAGCTCGGGCTGCATCTTGCCCAAAGCCGACTTTACGACAGCGTCGACCTGATTGTGCCCGTGCCGCTGCACCGCCGAAAAGAACGGCGACGGGGCTACAACCAGAGCCTGCGCATCTGCCAGGGTATAGCCCAGACTTTCCCTCGCCCTATTGTCAACGACAACCTTGTCCGCATTCGCCGCACCGACTCGCAGACCCACAAGACACGCCTGCAGCGACTCGACAATATGCAGGGTGTTTTCGCCGTCAAGGACAGCGAAGCACTGAAAAACAAGCACATCCTGCTTGTCGACGACGTCATAACCACAGGTGCCACCACCGAAGCCTGCTGGATAGCAATGCGCAGCATCGAAGGCCTCCGCATCAGTATTGCCGCCCTCGCCGTGAGCGGCGACAACTAACCGAAATCGGTGAAATTGCAAAATTCCTTCCAAAGCGCCCCAAATAAGGTATAATCAATTGAAATTCAACAAATAACACGCCATTCCAAAAGAGTTCAATTTCCTTTGGAAAGCCCCGATTTTACCCTATTGCAACATCCTGATTTCCATACACCATCTTCTTATCAAATTCTACCTAAATTCTTATCAAATTCTAACCAAAGTTTATAATAGTAGAACTTGATAAGAATTTATCAAAAATTCTGATGGAATTTGAGACAGCGAAACCACGTTGTAAACTACCCCCTATCCCAAAGGTACCCATATTGTTCGCATCGTCACTCCACACGGCACAGCGCACAAGAAGCTCGTAATCGACTGATTGACACCAGCGCAACGAGTTTTCTGCTAAAAAAAGATAACTTTTTCTTCGCTATTTTCATATTATTTCTTAATTTCGTTGCTTAAAACGGCAATGCATTTTTAAGCAAAAGATATGCTTATCAATCTGTTACAGTCGAACAAGAAAATAGAAATAATATGAAATACAATCGAGTACTACTGAAACTGAGCGGCGAGTCGCTAATGGGCACTCAAAGCTATGGCATAGACCCTGCAATGTTGGAGCAGTATGCCAAAGACATTAAACAAGCTGTAGAAAACAAGGTAGAGGTGGCCATCGTCATTGGCGGCGGCAACATCTTCCGCGGCCTCAGCGGTGCGGCCAAAGGAATGGACCGCGTTCAGGGCGACTATATGGGAATGCTTGCCACGCTCATAAACAGTATGGCGCTGCAGGCCGAGCTTGAGAAGCAAGGACTGCACACCGAGTTGCTCAGCGGTCTGGCCATAGAGCCCATCTGCAAGGAAATGAGCCGTCGCCGCGCTATCGAGGCAATGAAAGAAGGCAAAGTGGTCATCATCGGCGGCGGCAGCGGCAACCCGTTCTTCACCACCGACACCGCCTCGGCCCTGCGCGCAGTGGAAATCAAGGCCGACGCCATATTGAAAGGCACACGTGTCGACGGTGTCTACACTGCCGACCCCGAGAAAGACCCCACAGCCACCAAGTTCAGCACCCTCAAATTCCAAGAGGCCTTGAGCAAGAAGCTCAAGATAATGGACCTCACCGCCTTTGCCCTCTGCGAAGAGAACAACCTGCCCATCTACGTCTTCGATATGAACCGTCCGGGCAACCTGCTGCGCGTGGTCAACGGTGAAGCCATAGGAACAGAAATAAGCTGAAAGGTTAAAAGATCAACAGGGCCCATAACACAAAATTTCCAAACCCCTTTCAACCCTTAAAACCTTTCCAACCTTTTAAACCCATTTACCCTTAAACCCCTTAAAACAAAACATAATGAACGATTTATCAAAAGCCTGTATCGACGAAGCCAACCAAACAATGCACAGCGCCATCAACTTTCTTGAGAAAGAACTGGCCAAAATACGTGCCGGCAAAGCCAACCCCGGAATGCTCGACGGCGTAAAGATTGACTATTACGGTACCCCCACCGAGCTGAGCCAAGCCGCCAATATCAGCACGCCCGACCCGCGCAGCATCATCATCCAGCCGTGGGACAAATCCATCATCGGAGCCATCAACAAAGCCATCCTCGACGCCAATCTGGGCTTCACGCCGCGTCACGAAGGCGAAATACTGCGCATCGTTGTCCCTCCGCTGACCGAAGAGCGTCGCAAAGAGCTCTCCAAGGCCGCTAAGACCGAGGTGGAGAACAGCAAGGTCAACATCCGCAACGCCCGCCGCAACGTGATGGACAAAGTCAAGAAACTGAAAGACAAATCCGTGCCCGAGGACGAAGTGAAGCAGGTGGAGAAAGAAATCCAGGACATCACCGACAAGTTCATTGGCGAGTGCGACAAAATCTTCGCCGCCAAAGAGAAAGAGATAATGACCGTGTGATGGACATCCGCTGGTTTGAGACCCTCGAGTCCACCAACAACTATTGTAAACTCCTCGACCCCAAAACCGTCGGGGAGTTTACCGTTATTTGTGCCCGCCGGCAGACCGCCGGTATCGGGCAGCAGGGCAACGTATGGGCCAGCGAACCATACAAAAACCTAACCTTCAGCCTAATCCTGAAGCCCACCTTCCTTGCTGCAGACGAGCAGTACCGCCTCACGATGGCAATAGCCATTGCCGTCGCCGAGACGGTGGAGCACCCGTTCTCCGATTTCCGCTCTCCGTTCTCCGCTCAAATCAAGTGGCCAAACGACATCTATGTCGGCGACCAGAAAATCTGCGGCACACTAATAACCAGCCAGATAAGCGGAAGCCATCTCAGCCAATCCATCTGCGGCATCGGCCTCAACGTCAACCAGACCGCCTTCCCCGACTGGGTGCCAAACCCCACATCGCTTAGCCTGTTGACAGGCACCGAACACAACCTCGACAACCTGCTGGACACCTTGCTCAGCAACATTGAGACAGAGTACGACCATCTGAAAGACAACGATAGTAGCCTAAAAAGCCGCTACCTAAGCCGCCTCTACCGCCTCGGAGTCGAAGCCGACTACATCCACGAAGGCCAGCCCCTTCGCGCCACCATAACCGGCATCGACCGCTACGGTCACCTCCAGCTCGCAACCGCCGCTGGCGCTCCCATCACCTGCGGAATGAAAGAAATAAAATTTGTGATATAAGCGCGCCCCCCGCCGAACCAACAGATTTCCAATACATTTAAAAGGAAAGCATTATTGTTTTTGATAAAAATAAGTAATAAGTCTATTAGTCACAAGTCAATTAGTCACAGGTTAATTAGTCATAAACCTATTACTTAATAATACAAACAGCCCTAGCGATGGGAATCTGGCTGAAACGACAATTATAGAAATCGCGTTCTTGATATGAAAGCATCGTCACTTTTCAAGAAATACGTCTGGCTTGCCGAAAACGGCGAGCAGCTATCCTGCGAAATGAAAGAAATCAAGTTTATATTATCCAACCATAACAAATAACACAAAACCCATTAATTATGGCAAAAATTTTAGGTCTTGACCTTGGCACCAACAGCATCGGTTGGGCCGTGATAGACAATGAAAAGAAATGTATTGAAGCAGCCGGCTCACGAATCATCCCTATGGATGCAGGGCGCTTGGGAGACTTTGAAAAAGGCAACTCTGTATCATTCACCGCCGAACGCACCCAATACAGAGGTGCACGTCGCCTCCACGAACGATATATTCTTCGCAGAGAGCGGCTACTGCGTATCTTAAGAATAATGAGGTTCTTGCCTGATCATTACGAAGCTCAGATAGACCGGTATGGCAAATTCCCAACCGACAAAGAGCCAAAACTTGCTTGGCGTGAAGGCAAAGATGGTAAAGCCGAATTCTTGTTCAAGGAATCATTTGAAGAAATGGCGGCAGAATTCCGTCAATCTGGGAACGACGGGAAAATCCCCTATGATTGGACTATTTACTATCTTCGCAAGAAAGCACTTGTCAAACCTCTCACAAAAGAAGAACTGTCCTGGATACTTATGCAATTCAATCAAAAGCGTGGATACTACCAGTTGCGAGGAAAACTTGACGAACTTGACACAAGCACAGATAGCAAGAAAGAAGAAAAAGAATACCACGAGCTCATAGTTTTAAAGGTTGACGACACTGGCGAGAAAGACAAGAAAGGGAACACTTGGTGCAATATCCATCTTGAAAATGGATGGATTTATCGCCGTGCCTGTCGTATAGTCCCTGATTGGGAAGGGAAAAAACGAGGATTTATAGCGACCTTCAAGCTCGACAAAGAAGGCAAACGCATTGATGACCAACCCAAAATCAGCTCTCCAAGCGAGGATGACTGGAACCTGCGCAAACTGAAAACCGAGGACGACATTAGGAAATCCGGCAAAACCATTGGTGAATACATATACAATATACTATTGAACAATCCCCAACAAAAAATCATTGGCGAAGCAGTACGTACAATTGACCGCAAACACTATCACGACGAGTTGGTTCAAATTCTAAGAAAACAGAGCGAATACCTACCCGAACTAAAAGACAAAGAACTTTATAAGCAATGCATCGAAGAACTCTATCCAAACAATGAAGCCCATCGCAACAGCATTTCTAACAGAGACTTCTGCTATCTGATTGTTGACGACATTCTTTTCTATCAGCGTCCACTAAAAACAAAAACAAGCCTCATTGCCGACTGTCCCTACGAAGAGCGTAATGGGAAACCGTTGAAATGCATTGCAAAATCACGCCCATTGTTTCAAGAATTCCGCTTATGGCAATTCCTCTCAAACCTGCGCATTTTCCACCAAGACAACGACATAACATCAACACTTCTTCCAAACAATGAAGCTTATGCCGAACTCTACAGTCACCTCTCCACTCAAAAAGAAATTGACCAGGCATCGCTTTTGCACTACTTTAAGATAGGAAAGAAAGATATGCATCAATATCGGTGGAACTATGTCCCAGACAAGAAATATCCTGCTGGAGAAACGAAATCCATATTGTTGGGCGGTCTTCGCAAAGCAGGCATTGATGAAGAATTCCTTGACTCAGAAAAGGAATTGCACTTATGGCACATCCTTTACTCCGTCGACGACACGACACAATACCGCAAAGCTTTGCGTACATTTGCCGGACGGCAAGGTTGGGACGACGAAAGAATTGAAGCTTTTGCAAAAGCCTTTGACCGTCTGACCATTTACAAAGAAAAAGATTATGGTGCCTATTCTGCCAAAGCTATAGGGCGTTTACTCCCTTTGATGCGCAGAGGACGTTATTGGGACATTGACGCCATCGACCCACTAACTCGCCAACGCATAGAACGCTTGATTACAGGTGAGGTGGACGACACTATATCCTTGACATTGAGAGAGCGATTCAAACATATTAACGACATAAAAGACTTTGAAGGACTGAACACTTGGCAAGCTTGCTATATCGTATACGGTCGCCATTCCGAAGCCATCGACACACAAAAATGGACCAAACCTGAAGACATTGACACATACTTAAAGACATTCCGCCACAACTCTCTCAACAACCCTGTTGTCGAGCAAGTGGTTACAGAGAGCTTGCGCGTTGTACGCGACATATGGAAGCAGACAGGCAATATTGACGAAATACACATAGAGTTAGGACGCGAACTAAAGAAAACGAAGGCAGAACGTGAAAGTATGTCACAGGCAATCGCAGAAGGCGAAGCCACGAACCAGCGCATCCGCCTTATGCTCGCCGAATTGAAAAATCCAGACTTTGAAATAGAAAACGTTCGTCCACAATCACCTTCCCAACAGGAATTGCTAAAGATATATGAAGACGGTGTTATGCGAAGCGGCGTAGAGATTCCCGACGACATCTTGGACATACAAAAGAAATTCACCTCAGTCAAAAACCAACCGACACACGCTGAAATAATCAGATACAAGCTATGGCTTGACCAGAAATACATTTCTCCCTACACTGGCCGTACAATACCACTGGCAAAACTATTCACACCTGCCTATCAAATTGAACACGTCATCCCACAAAGCCGCTGGTTTGACGACTCCCTCAGCAACAAAGTCATTTGCGAAGCCGAAGTGAACGCGCTGAAAGACCGGGAATTAGGGCACGAGTTCATCGTACATCATCACGGTGAACGAGTGCCGTTAAGTATGGGCGAATCCGTAGACATCCTTTCCGTTGAGGAATACGAGAAACTCGTCAAAAACATTTTTGCCAACAATCACGCCAAACGCAAGAAGATGATGCTTGACGACATACCCGAAGACTTCACCTCGCGACAAATGAACGACAGCCGATACATTAGCCGCCTGATGATGCATTTACTGTCAAACATTGTCCGTAACGTAGACGAAGATGGCAATCTCGAGGACAGCGTCACCTCTCGCAATGTCATTCCCTGCAGCGGTACAGTCACCGACCGTCTGAAGCGAGACTGGGGCATCGGAGATGTCTGGAACCGCATTATTCTGCCTCGATTCCAGCGCTTGAACCAGATTACAGGCACCACCGACTACACTGCCGTCACAGCCGAAGGCCATACCATCCCGGCTGTGCCTATACATTTACGACAAGGCTTCAACAAAAAGCGCATTGACCATCGCCATCACGCTATGGATGCCATTGTCATTGCCTGCTGCACACGCGACCATGTCAACATTCTTAACAACGAAGCAGCAAAAAGCAACACACGCTACGACCTTCAGAACAAACTGCGCGCCAAAAGCACCTACCTCGACAAGCAGGGCTACAAGCACGACATCTTCACTGAATTCATCAAGCCTTGGCCGACATTCACCGAAGATGTATACCACACTCTGCAAGGCATCATCGTCAGTTTCAAGCAAAATCTGCGCGTCATAAACAAGACAACCAACCACTACTCGATAATACGCGACGTCAAACGCGCCACTACAACACAAACCCAAGGCGACAGCTGGGCTATACGAAAGCCGCTCCACAAGGAGACTGTGTTTGGAGAAGTAAATCTTCAACTCAAGAAAAGAATAGCCATAAAAAAAGCCCTCAACGACATCAACAGCATCGTAAATCGCGAACTGAAAGAGAAGGTAAAGGAAAAGAAGGCTTTAGGCTACACCGACAAACAGGTTGCCGAATATCTTGAAAAGAACAAAGACATCTGGAGCGAAGCCGCCGACGGCAAGATTGAGGTATACTATTACACAAAAGACACTGGCGACCGCTACTTTGCAACACGGAAAGACCTTCTTTCCCTTATGTCAGGATGCACAACCGCCACTGCCGCCTATGATGCCATTGACAGCATCACCGACAGCGGAATACGAACCATACTGCGGGCCCATCTTACCGCCGAAGGCAACAACCCAGCCGAAGCATTCTCTGCCGACGGCTTAGAACGTATGAATCGTAACATACAGCAACTCAACGGCGGCAAGGATCATCAACCCATTAAAAAAGTCCGCGTGTTTGAACAAGCAAACAAATTCAGCATTGGCTCAACAGGACAAAAAGCCACCAAGTTTGTAGAAGCCGCCAAGGGTACAAACCTCTTCTTCGTCATATACACCAACGCAAAAGGCGTTCGAGGCTACGCCACAGTGCCCCTCAATATTATCATCGACTTACAAAAGCAGTATGAGAACAACTGGAAAGAGAAACTCCCGGAGCGTTTGAGCCAAGACGACCTTGCACTAATGCCAAAAGACGCAAAACTACTATACGTGCTATCACCTGGCGATTTAGTATATGTGCCTATGCTTACTTCCAATTCTAAACATAGCGAGAATGTAGAGTCATCCAGAATTTATAAATGTGTTTCTATGTCGGGTTCGGTACTTGATTGCGTTCAATATTGTATCTCCAAAATGATAGCTGATCCTTTTGAATACACTCGTCATAACAAGATGCAACGAGCCATTACTGGCGAGATGATTAAAGATGTCTGCATTCCCATACAGGTTGACCGACTTGGCAACATAACCGAAATCGGACAACAATGATCAAACGCACTCTCTGTTTCTCCAACCCTGCCTATCTGTCGATACGCGACAGGCAGTTGGTGGTGCGCGTAGACAGACACGACAACGAGCCGGAACGACAGACAACAATTCCTATAGAGGATATCGGTGTCGTTGTTCTTGACAATCGTCAAATCACCATCACCCACGGTGCGATGTCCGCACTGTTAGAGAATTGCGCAGCCGTCATCACCTGCAACGAGGTGCACCTGCCAGTAGGCCTTTTGCTGCCTCTCGAAGGACACACCATACAAAGCGAGCGTTTCCAAGACCAAATCAACGCCTCATTGCCGCTGCGCAAACAACTTTGGCAGCAGACCGTGCAGCAGAAAATTCTCAACCAGGCGGCGCTGCTAAGGCAGCTTCACAACGCCGAGACCGGCAATATGCAGCGTTGGGCAGCCGATGTACGCAGCGGCGACAACACCAATCTCGAAGGACGAGCCGCCGCCTTCTATTGGAGCCAAATGTTTCCACAGATACCCAATTTCACACGCAACCGCGAAGGCGGCTACCCAAACCCTCTGCTCAACTATGGCTACGCCATACTCCGTGCCGTCATTGCACGAGCTTTGGTTAGCAGCGGCCTGCTGCCCACTCTCGGCATACACCATCACAATCGCTACAACGCCTACTGCCTGGCCGACGACATAATGGAGCCCTACCGCCCTTACGTCGACAATCTGGTTGCCCAAACAATGGACGAATATGGCGACATAGGAGTCACCACCGACATAAAGCGGCGACTGCTAACCATCTCCACCATCGAAGTGCGCATCGACGGACAACGCAGCCCACTTATGGTTGCCGCAAGTCAAACAACAGCCTCACTTGCACGTTGCTTCTCTGGCGAGAGCCGCAAACTGGCCTATCCCGAAATGCAGTGATGGACCGTTTCAGCGAATACCGTATTATGTGGATTCTCGTCTTCTTCGACCTGCCCACCGACACGAAGCGCGAGCGCAAAGCTGCAGGCGACTTCCGTAAACAGCTGCTCAAAGACGGGTTCACAATGTTCCAGTTCTCCATCTACGTGCGCCACTGTGCCAGCCGTGAGAACGCCGATGTACATCTAAAACGTGTCAAATCTATCCTGCCACAGTATGGACAAGTCGGTATGTTGACCATTACCGACAAACAATTTGCAGGCATTGAACTATTCACCGCCCGCAAAGAGACCGAGCCAAACGCTCCCGGACAACAGCTTGAACTCTTTTAGGATTAGAAAAACATCCAATAAAAATGGGAAATCCCGCCTCACGAGGCTGGATTTCCCATTCAATTGACATAGCCAAGGACACTGATTTTATAGCTTTTACACACATCGTGTTGTTTATAATCAATGTCAATGTTCTCTTTTTAAGCAATTCACAACATCTTCTTCGAGCAACACCGAGAACTGCAGGTTGTTTATAATCAATGTCAATGTTCTCTTTTTAAGCAATTCACAACTCGTATCTCAACTTTCCGCTCCCAGACAGAGTTGTTTATAATCAATGTCAATGTTCTCTTTTTAAGCAATTCACAACGCAAGGCAAGTCGGAAGGTTCTAATTGGTGGTTGTTTATAATCAATGTCAATGTTCTCTTTTTAAGCAATTCACAACACGCAGTGACAAATGGAATTCAGACTGCTGTTGTTTATAATCAATGTCAATGTTCTCTTTTTAAGCAATTCACAACGGAAGTTTTAATCTCAGAGTTTTTTAATGAGTTGTTTATAATCAATGTCAATGTTCTCTTTTTAAGCAATTCACAACCGAACCCTAAGTCAATAGGGCAGTCGATGGTTGTTTATAATCAATGTCAATGTTCTCTTTTTAAGCAATTCACAAC
>Ga0129306_1001161_pt1 | contig 32502 bp, 23 predicted proteins | sample P827metagenome_FD_94438 | JGI IMG/M metagenome (GOLD analysis project Ga0129306, IMG submission 94438) | Capybara group fecal microbial communities from Wisconsin, USA - P827 metagenome | ecosystem: Host-associated > Mammals > Digestive system > Large intestine > Fecal | place: USA: Wisconsin...
AGTTGTGAATTGCTTTCAGAATTTCTACTTTAAGTAGAGCAGTTACAGCTGACTTGTTGTAACTGAACTCAAATCAAGGACTTAGGACTTGATTTGGAAAAAGAAAAAATCGGACCTAAATGGGCCGATTTTTTTGTTTCTTAAACCATTTTTTCTTTTAAAATAGTTCTAATTGAGGTGATGGTTTGGGTAATGGTTTTTCCTTTCTTCCGTAGAACACCTTAATTTTTCCGAATTGTTTGTCCGTGATGCAAAGGATGCTGACCGACCCTTTGGGGGGCATGAATGTTTTTATTCGCGCGATATGCACGTTTGCGTTTTCGACCGATGCGCAATGTCGGACATAGATAGATAATTGGAATCGGGAAAAACCGTCCTTAAGTAAGTCCTTCCTGAACTGGCTGTGCCGCTGCCGCTCTAGCTTGGTTTCTGTTGGCAAATCAAAAAAACACAGAACCCACATAATCCTGTACTCGCTAAGCCGGTCCATCCGATACCTCTGGATAGACAATTTTTCGGCATTCTCCGTTAAAACATTTGTAAAGAGATGCTGTTGTCGTAGTGACCGCATTCATGAGTGGACTGCGGTTTTCGCTGATGATGACCTCCTTTGTGGGTAACTGAAGAATGGCTGCTTTGACATCTGTTGATAGATCTTTAGGAACGGAGCCTTGCTGTTTTAAAATATCAACAACTAATTTATCTGCAAATGGCCTGTAGGGCTCCATTATATCGTCTGCCAGACAATAGGCGTTGTAACGGTTGTGATGGTGAATGCCGAAGGTCGGCAAGAGCCCACTTGCGACAAGAGCCCTTGCCACGATTCCGCGCAAAATGGCATAGGCGTAGTTCAGCATATTATTTGGAGGAACTCCAGTTCTATCTCGGACGAAGTCTGTTATCTCAGGAAACATCTCCTTCCAATAGTATGCCGCGGCTACCGCTTCACGATTGTCTATGTCGCCGCTGCGCACCGAATTTGCCCAGGCGAGCATATTTTTTGTCTCTATGCCTCGGACATGTCGCAGAACGGCGGCCTGATTTATAATTTTCTGTTGAATAGTTTGCTGCCACAGCTGCTTTTTTAATGGAAGAGATGCCTCGATTTGTGCATTGAATCTTTCGGATTGCAAAGTATTACCTGCAAGGGGTAGCAATAGCCCCTCGGGCAGGTGAGTTTTTCCGCAATTGATGACTGCACAGTTGTTTTCTAGTAATGCTCCGAGTAGGGCATTTGTAATTGTGACTTGTGGAGAATCCAGAACGATGAAACCGATATCTTCAATGGCCGCCGTACGAACCTCTTCATTCGGCTTCTTGACAACCAACTGGTTGTCCTTTAGGCTTAAATAAGCCGCATTGCCAAAATAAAGGGTTCGCTTAATCATAGGCTACACCTGTAATATATTTCCAAGTCTGTCAACTTTTATAGGAATGCATGTTTCCTTAATCATTTCGCCAGTAATTGCGCGTTCCATTTTGTTTGATGTTGTAAATTCAACTTTGTTTACAATTGTGCTAGATACATTAGCTTTAATACAGAACATTTGGTATCCACTGAAACTTACAACTTTGTAGATTCTTTCCTTATCTTTGATTGTATTGCTCTGTTCTTCTTCTGTTGGTAAATACACCAAATCATTTGGGGAAAGAATAAACAATAATGTTAAATCGTCAGATACAAGTTTTTGTTCCTTTAAGTATTGCTCAATAGAAACATCCCATTTTGCTCCAAATATTTTTTGACAATCAATCATGATGTTTAAAGGAATCGTTAAATAAGAACGAACTCCTTGCTCGTTGGTGAATACCGCAAAGAATAGATTTGTCCCCTTTGCCGCTTCGACAAACTTTTGGGGCTTATTGCCCTTTTGACCAACCGCAAATTTCTCCCCTTTCTCGTACCAACGAACTCTATATATAGGCTGATGGAATTTACCTCCATTAAGAATCTTAATATTACGATTCATTTCGTCAATTCCATCTGGAGAGAATGCTAATTCAGGATTGTCGCTTTTTGTTGCTAGATGTGCCAAAAGAATCTTTTGAATACCGGTGTCGGTTATTTCATTTTCAATTTTATCTTTGTCAAAAGATGTGTCTAAAGGCTTTCTTGTTGCAAAATAACGATCGTTCGTTTCGTTTGTAAAATAATAAACTGTGATTTTAGAAAGATTAATTTCTTTTTTGATTTCTTTTGTGGTTTTACCAGCACTTTTTAATGATAGTATTTTGTTTTTGAGTTCTCGATCTACTATACGAGACGGATCTTTTAATGCAATGTCAAGGGATATATCTTTTATTTTCTTAAGATTGACTTCGCCAAAGACTGTATCTTTGTGCATGGGTTTACGAATTGCCCAACTATCACCTTTTGCTTGTTTAACAAGAACTTTTTTCTTTTGATCGTTAAAGTGTTGCGTATAGTTTGATGTTTTATTGATGACTCGTTGATTCTGTTTAAAACTGACGATGATACTTTCGAGAGTATTCTTTGCATCGGTTGTGAACGAATCCCATGGCTTTAAGAACTCTTTAGGAACGTCTCGAGCTTTGCCGTCGATTATAACCTTTTCGTATTTGCGCAATTTTCGCTGAAGTTGATAACGGTTTATGTTGGACTTTGAATGTGCAGCTTCATTATTCAACAAATTGACATGATCGCGGGTTGTACATGCGATTACGATGGCATCCATTGCATGGTGGCGATGATCGATGCGCTTCTTGTTGAAACCTTTTTGCAGTTCTATAGGCATTGCAGGGATTTCGTGTCCCTCTCCATTTGTGGTTGTAAAACAGTCTTTTCCCGTAATCTGATTTAGTCTCTGGAATCGAGGAAGAACAATACTGTTCCAGACATCGTTCATTCCCCAATCTTTTTTCAATCGGTCTGTAATGGCTCCATTACAAGGAATGAGGTTCTTTGATATTGCTTCTTGCTCGTATTCTTCATTAGAATCTTTTTCACGTACAATATTCGAAAGAAATCCTTTAATCAATCTGCTGATGTATCGACTGTCGTTGAGTTGACGTTCAATAAAATCGTCAGGAATGTTTTCTAAGAGCAGTTTCTTCATCTTTCCCCGATTTTTGAAATAATGCTCTTTCACAAAATTTTCATACGCATCAATGGAAAGTATTTCCACCGTTTCACCCTGGCTGAGTTGGACTTTTTCACCGTGGTGGTTCTTTATGAATTCGAATCCAAGCTGATTATCTTTCAATTTGTTGACTTCGGATTCACAAATGACCTTGTTGCTGAATGAATCGTCGAAGTATCGAGATTGAGGGATTATATGCTCAATTTCGTATGCAGATGTAAACAGTTTGCTGAGAGAGATTTGTTTTCCCGTATAGGGAGAACGATATTTCTGTTCCAGCCAACACTTATACTTGATAATCTCCGATTTTGAAGGCTGAGCTAATTTTGAGATTTTAGAAATGTCTTGATAATCTTTGTCGTCCTTTGAAAGATTGTCAAGCGCGTTTTCTTCGTAAATACGCAAAATATCTTGCTGGCTAGGCGAATGCGGACGAACGTTTTCGATACCCATTTCTGGATTGGCAAATTCCATCAGCAAGGCTTTGATACGAAGATTCGTATTTTCATTTTGCAGAATCCGTTCGGTCATTTTCTTACGAACATCTGCGGGATTTTTTAGGTCTCGTCCAAGTTCAAGATGTATTTCGTCTATGGAGTGTTCCTGTTTCCAAATGTCACGAACGGTACGTAGAGTTTCTGTAACGATTTGTTCGACAATCGGATTATGTAAAGAATGCTGTTTGAATTTTTTCAAAAAGTTATCAATAGATTCAGGAGATTCCCATTTTTCAGTTTTTTTTGCATCGTAAATAATAGAGCATGCGAGCCATAACGGTAGATTTTTAAATTTGCTGATTTCATCAAGATGGTATTCTTCGTTAAGTTCTTTTGATTTCTTTTCTTCAAATTTTTTTACCTGTTCGCGAGTGTGCAAACTTATTCTTTCATCATATTCGGCATTGATGATTTTATCAATACGATTTCTTGTGTTTTCGTCAACATTTTCTTCTTTCCAATAATTTCCCATTCGCATTAAAGCAAGTATTTTTTTTATTGCTTTTTCTGAATATGAGCCGTAGTCTTTAGTGAAGGGCTTGATTTTCTTAAAGGTTTCAACAAATTTTTCGGTTAGCGAATGTTTGCTTGCAAATTTTTTCAGAGCCTGCTCGATTTCCTTTTTATCCTCAACAGAATATAAAAGATGCCATAAGGACATTTCTACATCGTGTGTCAAAATGTCCTCGCTGATTTCACATTTTTTTAGACCTGCAAGGATTGTTGCTCGTGTTTCATTGCAAGGGTATTCCTTGTCTTCTACATAATTCCAACGATAAGGATATTGCTCTATTCCTTTTTCTTTTTTGATTTTGAAATAAGAATTCAGAAGAACATCTTGCTTGATAGATGGTCTGTCGTTAAGCCAATCGAATAATTGAACGTAATCGTCGTCATTTTTCAACCATTCTTCAGTTACGTCTTCGTCTGTATGAAGTTCGCCATCAATTTCAATTTCTCGTTGATAAATCCGGAGATTTTGAACAAATTGCCACAGACGAAATTCTTGAAATACGGGATTTGATTTGGCTATGCACTTTATTGGTGCGATTTTCGTTTCGCCGTTTTCTTTATAGAAATGTTCTTCATAAGGACAATTACTAATTAGCGATTTTTTGCTTTTTAGAGGGCGTTGATAGAAAAGGATGTCGTTTAGAAAGAAATTGACGAAATCCGGCTTGGAAATGTTTTTGCGATGGACCTCGTTGCTTGCGTAAAGTTCTTCAATACAGGCCTGATATAATTTTTCATTCTGCAATTCAGGGATAAGAGATTGCTGTTTTTCGAGAATTAGACGAAGTTCATCCTTGTAAAATTTGCGTTCTACAGTTCGAACGAGTTTGCCGATGATTTTTTGATTAGGATTTTGCAGAAGGGCTTCATAGATGTAGCAACCGACGGTTTTTCCAGATTGGTCAATGTCAGCTTCTGTTTTCTTTTTGAGAAGTGTCCAATCATCTTCTTGGGGAGCTCTAAAGGAACGTTTAATGTTTCCTTCTTTATCTTTTTTAGGCGTTCCGTCCTTTTCTAATTCGGTAGTTACTATGAATTCCTTGATTTTTCCTTCCCAATCAAGAGGCACTTTGCTTGTGCGCCTGTAAATCATCCCATTTTCAAGGAATACATTATACCAAATATCATCTCCTTTCTTTTGATCGGTAGCTTCGACTTTCACTATTTTTTGAGCGAGATATTCAACTCGTTTATCTTGCTGTTCGTCCTCTTCTTCACCTCTAAGTTGATTGTATCCACGTTTCTGGTTAAATTGCAGCAAAATCCATGCGAATTCTTCTTTTGTTAGGGGCTCTTTCAAAGCTTTTTGACGCAGATAGTAAATTGTCCAATCGTAGGGAACTTTCTTTTGCTCTTTAACCAATTCTGGTTGATGCCTCTTAAAATCCTCCAACATTTCGTGGAAAGATTCTTGAAAAATGAATTCCATTTTGCCGTCGGCATTTTTTCGCCAAGCAATTTTGGGCTCGCTATCATCGGTAAATTTGCCGTACCGATTTACCTTATCGCCGAAGTGCTTGGGCAGAAAGCCCATAAGGTTTAGAACTCGAAGAAGCCTTTCTCGACGGAGTATGGCTCTTTCGTGTAAACGACGGGTCATTCTCATTCGAGTGCGTTCTGCTGTTTGAGAAATAGAATTGCCTTTTTCGAAATCCCCCAAAATATCTGCTGACATTGGAATAATACGGCTGCCGGCAGCTGATATGCTTTTGGGCTTCAGATAGGACGAACCATCTTCGCGAGAAATTTCATCTGCATTCACCACGGCCCAGCCGATGCTGTTCGTGCCCAAATCAAGACCAAGAATCTTCTTCATAAAGGAATCCTTTTTTTTACATTCTTCCTTAAAATAGCCAAATTTTTCAAGAATAGAACAAAAAAACGGCTTTTTTTGAAAAATTATGCCATTTTTTTTTGTGGACTGGCTAATGTATAAACTAATAAATATACATTTGTTCTGTGATAAATAATGACAGACGCAAATTTTTTATGGATTTCGCAAAAAAATCTAAAATCCTATTGACGTTCAATTTTCCATTATGTATATTATTGTCATTCTGAAAGCAATTCACAATAAGGATTATTCCGTTGTGAAAACATTTAGGGCGGCACTCTTTCGGGTGTCGTCCTCTTTATTTGTAGTCGTTTTGTACAGGCTTGGAGAGTTTATTCTCTTTGTATTACTCCACTTCCACTAGAAAATCTTCCCGTTTTAGCCCATGTTCTGTATAGGGATCCTCGTCGGGATATCCTACGGGATTGCAGAGCAGCAGGTGCTTTTTGCCGAGCGGGTCGGTGTACTCGCGCTTGATGGCGGTGTGGGTGTGGCCCGCTTGCCAGATGCTTCCGTCGTCCATGTTCTCAAGGTATTTGGCTCCGTGGAAATAGAAAAAGTTCGAATAGGGGTCGTGCTTGTAGCGTTCTGCCATGTCGAATTCCAGCGGCAGAAAGTGCGACATCATGATTTTCGGGCGTTGCGCGGTGAGTTTGCGGAAGGCTCTGTCGTAATGTCGCCAGAGTTTGTCGGTGTTGTTCTGCATGTATCTCCAATGGATTCCGTCGAACCATCGTGTCGCCCACAGGATTTTATTTGATATTTCAGATGCGCCGGGTGTATGCTTGTACTTGAAATCGCACATGCCCATGCAACCGGCGACATCGCCTGCGATGCGGTTCTCAAGCAGTTGGATATTCGGAATTTTTTTTGCTTCGGCAAGGAAGTATTTTATCTTGCTTTCGGAGGTGGTGAATTCTCGGTCTGTCTCGAAACGCCCAATGTATTCTGTGATGATGTCGTGGTTCCCGAGGCACACGTAGACCGTGCTGTATTTTTCGGCGATGAACTTCAAAAATTCTACGTAGGTGTAATAGTTGTTCGCGATATCGCCCGCGATGCAGCAAGCGTCCGCCGGTAGAAAGTTGCGCTCGAAGAAGACTTCGAAATGTTTGCGCAGCACCGCTACTGTGCGGGTCATTGGCACGTAGAAATCGACGTGTAAATCGCTGACAAAAAAGTAAGTCATTCGATTAATCTATACTCGCATTATGCGATTGTCAAGTGAAAGATGGGTGGAAAAATTTTAGGAAAATGTCTTCGAAATGCAAACTTGTTTCTCTATAGTTATAGACGTTTCAAACGGGATTTTTGTCCACCTATTTTTGGAAAATTAAGTTTGCTTGACTTGCGCTTTTTGTCGGTTTATATTGTCGGTGTTTGAAATATTAATCGACAATATCGACAGGGGAATGTACAATGGCCAAGCGCAAGCCGCTCAAGGACTGTATTGTGAAGCCGGGTGAAAAGAGCCCGTTTGCGAATTTGCTGGTGGATTTGGCCTTCAAGAAGGCCTTCGACCCGGATAAACCTTCAAGCCGTGAAAACCTTGTGAACCTGCTGAACGATCTGTTGGAACCGCAGCTCAAGCGGCCCATCAAGAACGTGTGGACTCGCAACGTGGCGAAAAACCTGAGCGGAAGTAAGGTGTCGCGCACGGCGATTTTTGACCTTCATTGCAAGGATGACATGGGAAATCTCATCGAAATTGAAGTACAGATCCGTAAACTGAAGAACTTCCGCAAGCGTCTCGCGTTTTATGCAAGCGAGATGGTCGCGAACCAGTCGGAACCAGGCGATGATTGGAATTACGATATAAAACCCACGTACGTGATTGCATTCGCGCGACATAAGGTGTTTGATGACAACCGGATTGTGCACCGTGCTGCCGTTACCGATCTTGAAACGGGTGCACAGTTTGTGGATGCCTACAATTTTACGACTGTTGAACTTTCGAAGGTTCCCTTCTTTATCAAAAAGAAATCCGACGACTTGAGCAAGTGGCTGTTTTTCTTTCGTTTTCTGAACCGGCTTAAGGAACTGCCCGCCGAGTTGGACGAGAAAAAGTTCGAACACTTGACAGAAAGTTCAAAAGTATCTAACTTCAGCAAGGAAGAATTCGAGGTATACCAAAAAATGTATCACGAAAAATGGGACCACAATGTTATGGTCGATGGCATCTTTGAAGAATTCGCGGATGAGATCAACGCGAAGGTTGCCGAGAGCGTTTCTGAAAAAACTCGCGAAATTGCCCGGAAGATGAAATCCAAGAATATGCCGGTTGAACAGATTGCTGAGTTGACCGGATTCTCCGTGGAAGAAATCAGTAATCTTTAATTTCCCTTCTTCTCTTTACACTGCGCGGAATCCGTCGTCGCCGAGGTCGATTTTCCCTTCGCGGAAGAGCGTCCCGAGAATCTTCTTGAATGTCTTTTTCGACATGCCGAATTCTTCGCGGATGGTGTCCGGGTCGGTGTGGTCGCCGTAGGGGAGGAATCCGCCTGCTTCGGCGAGTTTCTGCATGATGGCGTCGGGGCTGTCGCTCTTCATGAGTCCCTTGTAACCAACGGGCGTCAGGTTGAGCGTGATTTTCCCGTCGCTGGTGAAGCGCTGGATAAAGCCGGGCATTGTGTCGCCGATGTAGATGCGCTGCATTCCGCGGGTGAGCATGAGTCTGCCAGTGTAGCGGTAGTCCACCAAGAAGTCGACGTAGTCCTGGGTCACTTCGTAGGCGGCGAGCTGTACGCGCTGCCCGATATGCAGTTCGCTCGTGTCCAGATCGAGGAAGCTCTTGATTTTTTCAGTTGCCACGAGGCGGCCGCTCTTTTCGTCCACGAGGATGTAGACGACGCACTTGTCGCCGCGCTGCAAGTCGCCGAGTTGCTGCTTGTAGGGCAAGAAGAGGTCCTTGTTCAGGCCCCAGTCCAGGAACGCTCCGATGCGGTTCACTTCCTTGACGGTGAGGACGGCGAATTCGCCTGCCTGCGCGTAGGGCTTGTCGAGTGTCGCGATGGGCCGGTCTTCGGAATCCATATAAACGAATACGTCCAGGATTTCACCTTCCTCGAGTTCGAATTGGTGCTTGTTGCCCGGGAGCAGTACGCGCCCTCCGGTTTCCAGTTCCAGGTAGTAGCCTTGGGGGGTGACGCTTTCGACGCGTGCGCGGTTGAATTTTCCGATTTCCATGATAAGCCGTTCCGTTCAGGTGTAACAAAAATATAGAAAATTATATCTTTAAATCATGAATTCCTCCATCGACTTCATTGGCGATATTCACGGGCATTGCACGGAACTCCGGGCTTTGCTTGCGAAGCTGGGCTACGTGGAAACGTCCGGTGCCTTCCGTTACCCGGGTGGCTCCCGTTCCGTTGTCTTCCTCGGCGACTATATCGACCGTGGGCCGGAGGTGCGCGAGACGGTCAACCTGGTGCGTGCGATGCGCGATGCGGGGAGTGCCGTGGCCCTGATGGGGAATCACGAGTTCAATGCGCTCTGTTTTTGGCAGTTGAATGGCGCAGGCGGTTCCCATGTGATTCATTGCATTCCAGGGGGCTACCTGCGCGAGCATTCCTTCAACAAGGTGGCTATCCATACGCGGACGGTCGAAAGTTACAAGGGCCGCAAGCAGGAATTCCACGACATGCTCGACTTTTTGAAGACGCTGCCGTTCTTTGTCGAGACGGAATCTTTCCGTGCCCAGCATGCCTGTTTTGAGAAGGGTGCTGCCTCGATTCTCAATGCCGAGGGTATCCGCTGTTTTGCCGACGGGAACTTCGACGACCTCATTGCCCGCGCGAACGACCAGTTCAACGAGTACGACGATTCCCTGTTCGACCCGATAAACTTTTTCTTGAAGGGTCCCGAGATGAACTTGCCCGATGGAATAACTTTCCGCGATGGCGAGAATGTTTTGCGCAAACGGGCCCGCATCAGGTGGTGGGTGGATCCGAAGGGAAAGTCCTTGCGCGATCTGGCTTTCCAGCCGGGTGTGGAACTGCCTGCCTGCGCTGCCCCTGCCGACGTTTGCAAGCATGAGTTTTATGGCGAGGCGGAACGGCCCGTGTTCTTCGGGCATTACTGGCTGACGGGGCTTCCGCACCTGATTCGCGAGAATGTCTGTTGCCTGGATTACAGCGTTGCTGGTTATCGCGGGGACGGGCGGCTTGTCGCTTACCGTTTCGACGGCGAGCAGCGACTGGACGAAAGTAAGTTCGTGTGGGTGGAGGCGACGTCGCTTTGAAATCTTTCTCGTCATTCGTCTCTCGTTTTGCGTCTCTAAAGGTCTCTGCTGCGCTGCTGGTGGCGTTTTTGCTGCTCACGTTCTGGGGCGTGCTGGCGCAGGCGAATGCGGAAAGCCTCGGCGCTTCGGTTGAGGTGGCGACTGACCGCTTTTTCGGGAGCTACTTCGTGTGGGCGGTTGGCTATATTCCCTTGCCGGCTTTCAAGTCGGTTGCGGCGTTGGGCGTGGTGCATCTCGTTTTGTGCCTGATTTGTCGCATGCCGCGCGGGTGGCGTTTTGCGGGGCTTTGGCTGATGCATGTTGCGCTGATTGTCCTTTTGCTCGGGAGCCTTGTCGGGAGCGAGATCAAGCAGGAATATAATGGTTATGCTATCGTGCCTGCCGAGGTTGCTGGCGCTGTTTCGCCGTTGCAGGCGGAGGTGGCCCCGCTTTCCGGAGCCCGGGACTTGCGGCTTTTCCATGCGGACGATAGCCTCGGCCTTGCTCCTGCCGAAATCGACGAGCAGGAACTGAAGGGAGGCTGGCCTTACTTTGTCCAGTATCGCGGTTATGCGGAAATGGCGCCGGGGAAGAGCGTGGCCATGTACAAGGTACTTTACGACCCGCTCCATTTTGTACCGTATGTGTTCATGGTGCTGTTCCTGCTCGGCGCGGCGCTCCATTATTTTGTGAAGGTGCGCGGCAATAAAGAGCATGGTAATAAGGTGCATGGTGATTCGGTCGGGGAGGCTGCAAAAGTCTTGCCGTTGCTAGCGTTGCTGTTTGCCGCTCTGCCGATGGATGCGCATGCTTCGGCCCGCCCGGTTCCGGTTTGGGAAGCCTTGCATTCCGATACGCCCGTCTTGGTGGATGGTGCTGTGCGGCCTTTTGATTCTTTTGCGCGTGGTTTTTTGGACGACTTGAGCGGGCGAGTGACGTACAAGTGCCGGGAAGGCGATTCTTGCACGGGAAAAATTTCTGCCGCGGAAATTGTGCGACAGGCTGTGCTGACTCCCGAAAAGACCCATGCCTACGCCTTATTCAAGGTGCTCCGCGGTGATGTCTCCGAGGCGTTGCACTTGCCGCCGGATTCGCGGTACGTGAGCTATGTGGATTTGGCGCTATCGCGCGATTTGTTGGATTTCTATGCTAGCCGAAACGATGACCATCCGGCGACTGCCGAGATGAAGCGCCTGTACGGGAATGTTCGCCTGTACGAGTCGGTGGTGAACCGCTCGGCGTTCTCGGTTGCCGATGAAGAGGTTAAGTTCCGGCTTTCGCTGGAGGTGCTGTACCATCATGCGAATCTTGCGCTGTGGGGCTTTGTCGCAGCGTTCTTGGCTTGTCTGCTTTCGGCATTGAACATGATTTTCCGGTCAAAGAAGCTGGATGTCGCGGCGAATGGGCTCTGTGTCGCGACTGCGGTAATGCTTACGGCGATGTTTGCTGTGCGCACCATCGTGGCCGCCCGTCCGCCGATGTCTAGCTTGTACGAAATCGTGTTGCTGGTGGCGCTGCTTTTGATGGCGTTTGAGTCCGTCGCATTTTTCCGCTGCAAGAACCGGACCTATGCTCTGATTCTTCCTATCACCATGATGACTGCGGTGCTGTTGTTCTTCGCGAAGTTCGTGCTGGAACCCGGCGACACCTTCCGCCCGATTCCCGAAGTGCTGAATTCCTCGGTGTTCCTGACGCTGCACGTGTTCACGATTGCGCTCGGTTTTGCGGGCATGATTCTTTCGGGCGTTGTGGCGCATCTTGTGCTGTTCCGTAGGAGTGCTGCGCTCCCGTCGCCTGAACAGCCGAAGGGCTCGCCCCTGTATGCGCTGATGTACGGGACGCTCGCGTTCGGCGGCGCATTTACGATTCTCGGGACGCTGCTCGGCGGTGTGTGGGCCGACTTTGCGTGGGGACGCTTCTGGGGCTTTGACCCGAAGGAATGCGGAGCACTGTTCGTGATTCTCTGGGCGATGCTGCTTTTGCATTTGCGGGCGGGCCAGCTCGTTTCTCCGCGCGGGTTTGCGCTTTTGTGTGCGTTCAATTCCATTGTCACGTTCCTCTGCTGGTTCGGGATAAACTTGCTCGGTGTCGGGCTGCACAGCTACGGATTCCAGGGCGGTACTGCTGCATGGCTCATCGGCTTCGTTGTCGTTGATACCCTGGCCATAATAGCCATCGCACGGCGCGGGGCACGAGGCTCCAGGCTCGAGCAGTGAGCAATGAGCAATGAGCAATGAGGTTTCAGATAATTGGTAAGCAGTTAAAGGGCAAATGCAGAATCCCCCTAACCACCAACCACTAACCACTGTCTACTTCCTCACGCCTCAAAGGGAGCGCCAGCGACCGACCTCATAGCTCAAAGCGTAGCTATACAAGACTTGCCAATTTATTGGCATAGTCGCTGTTATGCCCTATGGGTAGACCTCACACCTCAATTTCTATATTTCCTCCCATGTTACAATGGGACACTCTTCTTTCTGCGACTCGTTACGGGCACCCGGCCGATCCGGACCCGAACCGTTCCGATTTCCATCGCGACTATGACCGCATTGTTTTCTCGACGGCTTTCCGTCGCCTTGGCCGCAAGACTCAGGTTCACCCGTTCTCGGTGAACGACCACGTACACAGCCGTCTCACGCACAGTCTGGAAGTTTCCAGCGTGGGCCGCAGCCTTGCCATCACTGTCTATCACTTGATCAAGGAACATCTGCCCAAGTATGTAAACGAGTACCAGTTCGGCACGATTGTCCAGTCGGCTTGTCTCGCGCACGATATCGGCAACCCGCCGTTTGGCCATGCGGGCGAAGCGGCAATCCGCGAGTGGTTCCGCAAGAACCGCAACAGCGCCCCGCTCAGGGACTTGAGCGATCGCGAGATGGCCGATTTCGAGAATTTTGACGGCAACGCCCAGGGCCACAGAATCCTGAGCAAGCTGGAGTACCACTTTTTGGACGGCGGCATGCGTCTCACGTATGCGACCATCGGTTCGATGATCAAGTACCCGCGCCTCGCCATGTATGGCACGCCGACGAGCCTGTTCTCGACCGAGGCGGACCTTTACCGCGAAACGGCGGATACGCTCGGCCTGCCAGAAATCGCCAAGGGCCAGTGGGTGCGCCATCCGCTGGTATACCTAATGGAAGCTGCCGACGATATCTGCTATTCTATCCTTGACGTCGAGGACGCAATTGAGCTGGGCATCCTGACTTTTGGCGACGTGCGCGGCATGTTCTCGTACCTTTGCGGCCCCGACGTGGATATTGACCGCGAATACGAGGAAAACGGCCAGAACTTCCGCGACTTCCTCAGCAGCATCCGCGGGCATGCCATCCAGAACCTGATAGACGACGTAGCCGTCCTTTTCATGAAGCATTACGAAGAAATCATGAACGGGGTGCTCCAGAAACATTTGATAGACCTCTCCCGCAGCGAGACGATGGAGGGTATCCGCATCGCGAAGCGCCTGGGCGTGGAACGCATCTACCCCGACCGCCGCAAGACGGAATTGGAAGTGGGTAGCTACACGACGCTCAGCACTGTGCTCGATGCCTTCATCAACGGTGTTCACGATTACCGCCAGAACGGCAAGAACTCTTACCGTGCCGACCGCATCGTGCGCCTGATTGGCCAAGCGAAGATCGGCCAGAGCGTCACGGCCGCAGAAGCGTACCACCAGGTGCTAGACTTTGTGAGCGGTATGACGGACAACTATGCGACCTACCTGGCGCGCCAGATTGGCGGGTTGGTCATGGGGCTTTAATGGTCTGGTTGTTCGACTACGACCTGACTTTGTACGGCGAAGAGGAACGCCATGTCCTCGTTTCCCTGGACCGCCGCATTTCGGCTTACGTGCAGAAGACGATTGGCGGGACGTTCGAGCATGCCTCGGAAATTCGGACGGAGTATTTGCACCGCTACGGCACGACTCTTGCAGGGCTCATGGCGTTGCACGGTACCGACCCGGACGATTTTTTTGACTTCATCCACGATTCCCAATATCTGGTGTACCCGGTCCCGGCTCCGGCGAAACGCGACTTGCTGCTTTCGCTGAAGGGCACGCGCGGTGTGTTTACGAACGGCCGCCACGACTGGAGCGAGGCGGGAATGCGTTCGATGGGAATTTTGGACTGCATGGATTTCGTGTTCGACCTGAAGGCCCTCGGTTGGGTCGGCAAGCCTCATGACATCGCCTACGAGAAAATGGAAAACTTCCTGAAAGAACGCCTTGGGGCAGATTTTAACGCTTCCGACATCGTCCTTTTGGAAGATTCCCTGCGCAACCTGGAACCCGCCCATGCCCGCGGCTGGACCACGATTCTTGTCAATCCGGTCGTGGAGGCTCCTGCCTGGGTGGATTTTCACATTCCCCATTTGCTAGATTTAGACAAGATAGTCGATAAATTACCTTGCTAGAAACGCTTTTGAAAGAATCATATGAATAGAATTTCCTTCTCCGTTGTTTGCCTCCTGTGCCTGATGCTGTCCCCGCTGTTTGCGTCCCCGGCCATTCCGGTTGCTGCGCGTAATGGGTTTAAGAACATGACCGTGACGACGGAGTATTCCGACCTGCTCAAGGAAAAGAATGCGAGGAACGATTCCTTGCTCCCTGCGCTCGATGGCGACAAGGCTTTTGCCGAAGTGCTCCGTCTGAACCCGAATTTCTGGAGCCTGGGTGGCGCTATCGACAAGGAAGCTTCGCTTGTGACCAAGCTGAATGCGAAGGTCGTCTTTATCGATGGTATTCGCGAGGAACCGTACTGCGAGCTGGAAAAAGGTTCGTCGAGCGATGCCGGTACATGGAACGTGCGCATCGGTGTCGACTTTGTGTCGGGCGGCTCGAACATCGTGCATATCCACGTGCAGCAGTGCCTGGACTATGTTCGCGACGAACTGGGCTATGCCGTGAAGAAGGGTGACAAGGTTGTCGTGGTTCCGCCCAAGAAGATTCTTGACAAACTCAAGAAAAGTGAAATTCCCGATGCCATTGACCTTGACCTGCAACAGACGCTTCTCAAGGCCCACGAAGAAGTCGAACGTGACGGCAAGTGTCCCAAGAATATCGAGGCCTACATCATCTTGATGAATGTATACAATCAGGTGAAAAAGGCGAAGATGGATTACGTTGTCATCAACGACCAGTTGAACAAACAGAAAAACGGTGGCTTGCGCGTGCAGAGCTGCGCCTTCAGCCGCGAATGGAACAAGCGCTATCAGGAAAGCGCAAGCTTTGAATGCGACATTGATAACGACCGCTGCTTGTATCGCCAGGAAAACGATGGCGACACCGAATGGCATATAAACTACGATCAGGACCGCTTCGAGTACATCAACAAGAAGTTCCTGTTCTTCAACCGCAATCCCAAGAGCATCCACAAGGGCGGCACCATGCTGGACTTGCGCTTGATTCGCCTCTCCACTTCGCTTTATCTGGAAGCCTATATCAACCTGAAGGGTGAACCCGTGACGCTCGGGCTTGTGATTGTTCCCGGCGAAAAAACTATTGAGGATTACGAAGATAAAAGCGCCTCTGCCGAAGAAGATGGCGAAATGATGGAATAGCCCAAAAAGATGGGGCGGATTTACGAATAAATCCATTTAGGCCGTTTCCTGGTTCTTTGTTCTGGAAACGGCTCTTTTTTTTGCATTTTTTTTGTCTTTTTCACAAATTTTACAGGTCTTTCGGCAATTTTTTATTATATATTTAATACGGAATAAAATTTATAAGGAGTCCTTATGAAGAATTTTGTGAAGTTGTCCCTTTTGGCCGCTATGGCTGTTGCTCCTGTTATGGCCGATGAATCTTTCGGCGGTATCGGTGTGACTATTTATCAGATTCACGAAGGTGTCAAGGTTGCCGAAGTCATCCCGGGCACTCCCGCTGCCGAAACTAAGCTCCAGGCGGGCGACGTGATTACCGCTGTCGACGGTGTCAGCCTCCAGGGCAAGGATATCGAAGCTTCCAAGGAAATGCTCCGCGGTCAGGTGAACAAGCCGCTCGAGATTACCTACGTGAGCGAAGGCGAAACCTACAAGGAAACGCTCCGCCGCACCCAGATTACCGTGAAGGAATTCGAAGGCAAGTCCGTCCAGAACTGGTACGGCGACAAGGAAAAGGTGAACTCCCACGAGCTCGAAGCCTTTGCCAGCGCAAGCCAGAGCGACAAGCAGCTCGTCGCTGTCCTCCAGAACGGCAACCTCGTGAAGGACGATATCAAGGCCGCCTCTGCTGGTCTCAACGGCGTCTACATCGAGAAGGTGAACGAATTTGAACCCAAGGTCCAGAAGAGCAATGTTGTCCGTACCGGCGATGCCAGCCTCCGCGGCTTTACCCGCAAGGCTGTGAGCTTCGGTCTCAAGTCCTCTGGCACTGCCGTGGTGAGCATCATGAGCGCCGATGGCGAACTGGTGGCAACCCTCCGTGCCGAAGATGCCAAGGCCGGCATCAACACGATCGCCTGGGACGGCAGCAAGCTCACGAGCGGCCGCTACTTGGTGAGTATCGACCACAACGGTTCCGTCAGCGGAACGATGGCTGTGCTCAAGTAGTTCGGTAGCAAAGTTATACAAGGGGACCCGGTCTTGTTGGCCGGGTCTTTTTTTTGTCGTCTTTGTTGAAAAAAAGCGAATTCGTTTTTTTTAGCGAACCGCGATTTTCTATCTTATCGCGCAACGTGTTTTTATTGAGAACCCATAGTCTCCTGTGGGCCGTTTTGCTGTTTGCATTGGCGGTCTTCTGTGCTCCTGCCGCGTTTGGCGAGGAGATGACGCGCTTTGAACTCGAAGAGCGCGTTCAGGAGGAAGAGGACACGACGGAAGTTACCTGGATGAACGACACGTCCGGGGTGGACACCATCGAGTATCATGCGATTGACCTCGTGTACGATGTGGAAAAGTCTACGTTCAACCTGAACAACAGCGCCCAGTTGAAATACCGTACTGCCACGCTGGATGCCGATACCATCCTGTTCGATCAGGAGAACAGCATGCTCGTGGCGACCGGCGAACCCGTTCTGCGAGAAACGAAGAACCCGTCACTTTCGGGTATGCGTCTCAAGTACAACATGAAGAGCCGCATCGGTGAAATCTATTACGCGACGACATACCAGGACAACCAGCAGCTGAACGGCATGGAGGTCCGGCGGCTGCCGGATACGCGAATCCAGATTGCTCGCGGCGACTTCAGTACCTGTAACGACTCGACCCACCAGCATTTCTACTTCTATGGACGGCGCATGGTCGTGAAGCCGAAGGAGACCATCACAGCGCGTCCCGTGGTGTTGAATATTGCTGACGTGCCGGTGGCGGTTCTTCCGATGATTGTATCGCCTTTGAAGAGCGGCCGTCGCTCCGGCCTCCTGACTCCGAAGTTCGGTGGCGACCAGAAGCAGGGTTACTACATCAGCAACCTCGGTTACTACTATGCACCCAACGACTACTGGGATGCGACGATGAAGGGCGACATTATCGAAGGAGAGGAGGGCCGGTTCGAACGTTCCACGCTGACAGGGGAAGCGCGGTACAAGGTTCGCTACGTGCTGGATGGAAACATTTCGTATACCAGCTATCTCGAGGAATTCGACCTTGCGAACAGCGGCTACGATATCCGGTTCACGCATAACCAGAACTTGACACCCGACGGGAGGAACACGTTGAGCGGTTCCGGTTCGTTCGTGAGTTCCCGCAGAGTGCGTAAGGATAATGCGCTGGATGCCGAGACCATCTTGAACCAACAGGCAAACGCCCAGTTAACGTACTCCGGCAAGTATGGCACCAACAAGAGCCTTACGGTGAAGGCTCGCCAAAGCCACAACTTGGTGACCGACATGATGGAACGTGAAATCCCGGATGTCCAGTACCGCATGAGTGGCCCGGTGTTCGATTTTGAAATCGATGAGGACGAGATTGCTTCCGAAGACGGCTCGATTGAGACGTATCTAGAGAAGTTCAACTACAGCTTTACGAACAGAGCGAACATTTATACTCGCCGCGCTCTGGATTCCATCAACGATGTCGACACGACGGCGAAGTACTACGGCTATACGGGCAACTACTCGTTGGATTATTCGGGCTCTCTGTTCAATGTCATCAACTTGACGCCGAGGGCTTCGTTCACGGGGTACTGGACTGGGCGTTCCTGGATCAATCCGGAGGATTCCGCAAAGTACCGCAAGGCACGCACGACGCTTGAACCTTCCGAAGGAAACTATGGTGAGGTGGCGTACAACCATGATTACAGCATCACTGCCGACACGAAACTCTACGGTATTTGGGTTCCGGAAATAGGCCGCTTTACGGGTATGAGGCACGTCCTTTCGCCAAGCGTCTCGTACACTTACGCTCCTGAAATCGACACGGTGAAGACGTTCGCCCCGCATCCGCTCTTGGGGCAGCGCCCCTACCAGATAAAGCAGAAGACGGTTGGCCTCGGCCTGAACAACGACTTCGACCTCAAGTATCTGAAGGTGGTGGGCCACAAGGCCGATACGACCAAGGGCGATACGGCGAAGGCTGTCGAGGACCAGTACGGCACGCGGCGCCTGCTCACGACACGCCACAGCACTTCGTACAACTTTGCCGCCGATTCGTTGCAATGGTCCGACATTTCGTCTAGCTTTGGCCTCCAGGTGCTGCCGGATTACATGTTCACGGTCCGTACGACGCATAGCGTTTACCACCGCTTTACCGATGAGCCGACCAAGGCGCAGGTCCCGGAACTCACGTACTGGGGCTACGAACTTTCGCGCGCGTTCCATTGGAACGGACAGTTCAATGCGGGCCTGCCTTCGCAGATGGGCAAGTACGAAATGCTCAAGTGGGGCTTTGGCCTAGATTACCGTTACACCTTCTCGAGTACGCGCGTTGCCAAGGACTTGTTTAAGGACAACATATCGCACTCCACGGAAATATCAGCGTCCTTCCAGCCTACAGTGAACTGGGAAATGACTTACAGGACGCGCTACGATTACAACGAGGGCCGCTTCGTGACGCATGCGTTCACGTTCAACCGTTCCCTGCATTGCTGGCAACTTGACTTCAGCTGGACCCCGACAGGCCCTGCTGCGGGCTGGAGCTTCTCCATCTACGTGAAGGAACTTCCGGACCTCAAGCTTAACGCCGGTAGCACCGACACGAAGAGCAGCTCCTATTAATGTGTTTTTGACGAGCTTGGAAAATGGAAATTTCAGATAAAGTAACTAAATTGAAAGCCTCGGATTTTGACGAGGTCGTGCTTGCGAGCGGATCTCCCCGTCGCAAGGAAATCTTGACGCAGATCGGGATGAAGTTCAGGGTGGTTGTCTCCAACGACGAGGAACACCCCAGTTCGGCAAACCCGCTAGATTTTCCCCGCGAGAATGCCTGCGCGAAGGCTGTGGCCGTGTCTGCCAAGGAGCGCGATTCCCTGGTTCTCGGTTTTGACACCCTGGTTTTCCTGGACGATGAGCCCCTGGGCAAGCCCGATACGCCCGAAAAGGCCCTGGAAATGCTCCAACGCCTTAATGGAAGGTCCCATAAAGTGATTACTGGGGTGGCTGTGGCCCGAAATGGGGCCGTTCTCTGTGCTACAGAGGAGGAAACGGAGGTGTTTTTCAGGAACAACTCCTTACAAGAGCTTAAAGATTATGTAAATTCTAAGGACCCGATGGACAAAGCGGGGGCTTATGGCATCCAAACACAGGGTGCTCGGCTCATTAGCGGGATCCGGGGGTGTTATTATAACGTTGTCGGGCTTCCTGTGGCCCGTTTGTTGGATGTTTTGGGAAGGTTGAAGGAAAGAATATGATTCCTGTTGAAGATAAACGTACTGACGAATCTTTAGGTGCCTATTTTGCGCGCGTCCGTGAAGCGCATTCCCTGACCGTTGAAAAACTTTCTGCCGAGACGAAGATTTCGGTACAGCATATCTCCGCTATCGAAAAAAGCGATTGGAAGGCCTTCCCCGTAGAGGCCTATTTGCGCAGCTATTTGAACTCCCTTTGCTCGAAATTGGGCCTTGACACCAAGAAGGTGATGGGGTGGTATACGAAGGAAAGTGGATCGCAGTATATGAACGTATCTCTAGATACGGCAATAACTTCCACGATTTCGCCGATGGCCGAAGAGAACGTCAAGAAGCATAGCAAGGCGATTCCTATCGTCATTATTTTGCTCGGACTTGGGTTCCTGGCTGCAATGCATTTCATGGACCAGCTAGGCCGGTTCGACGAGTCCGGCGATGCTGCCAAGAGTGATTCCGCTGTTGTCGAAGAAGCCGAAAATGTCACTCCGTCCGAAATTCCCGAGGGTGCAGAGGCTGTTCCCGCCGATTCCATGCGCGCCGATTCCATTGCCGCTGCCAAGAAGGATTCTGCCGAACGCAACGGCTCGGTGAGCCAGGCCGTCGTGGACGAGGCCATCAAGAAGTCCGACCGTCCGGCATCTGCGACGATTTTCATTTCTTCTACATCCAAGAAGGACGAAAAGGTCGTGCCTGCATCTAACGATGGCAACACGAGACTTGAACTGATTGGCTCCGGTACCGCTCGCACGTGGATTGGCTTGAAGCACCACGACGAAGACGACACGTTCCTGAAGGAATCCAACATTTCCATTGCAGGGACGAAGATGGTCTACAACACGAAGGATACGATCCTCGTGATTATCGGCGAACCGCGCGCTATCGCGAAGATGATCCTGAACGGTGTGGAAACTCCGCTTCCGGAAATGCAGTTTGGCCGTGTGACCCGCTTCCGCGTGTTTGACGGCAAATTGATTGTCAAGGGGAACTAATGCGTTGCTCTAAGATTTCTCGCAAGACCAGCGAAACCTCTATCGACCTCGCCCTGAATCTGGACGAGGCCAAGCGTGGCAAGATCGATTCCGGGAACGCTTTCCTGGACCACATGCTCGACCTGTTCCAGGTGCACGGCGGATTCAGCCTTGACCTGACCTGCAAGGGCGACGTTGCAGTGGACATGCACCACAGCATGGAGGATATCGGCATCGTGCTTGGGCAGGCGCTGGTGGAATGCCTGGGAGACAAGAAGGGCATCGAGCGTTACGGTTTTTACTTTGTTCCGATGGACGAAGCGCTGAGCCGTGTGTGCATCGACTTCAGCAACCGCATCGGTTTTGTGTGGAACGTGAATCTGCCTGCGGCGATGGCCGGCGGCATTGAAGCGAGCATGTTCGAGCATTTCTTCAAGAGTGTTTGCGAGAATGCCCGCATGAACCTGCACGTGGAACTTTTCTACGGCCACGACAACCATCATTGCCTGGAAAGCATCTTCAAGGCGTTTGCCCGCGCTGTCGCGATGGCTGTGGCTCCTAGCCGTAACCAGAAGGGCGTTCCCAGCAGCAAGGGCGTGCTATAAGCTGTGAGGCGCTCGTTGCACTCGCTTTGAGGTGTGAGGTATGAGCAGGACTCCTGATAGCTCACTGCTCACCGCTCATCGCTCTCAGCTAAATTCTCGGTACTCTTACTTTATCGCCGGCATTCAAGTGCTCGAGCGATACTCCTGCGTTCACAGATTGCAGTGCAGACAAAACGTAGAAGCGGGGGAGATTCTGCGAACCGGCACCGTAGGTACGGCGTAACAGCTTGAACAGGTCGTCGCCTTCGCGGGCTTCCACAGTCTTGTACAGGCTTGCGTTCGAGGGGTCGGACTGGAGGGCGGAGAGCGCCCTGCTGAACTTGTCCATGAATACCTCGGCGCTGTTGTCGACTTTTTCCTTCGCGATGGATTCGTGCCTCTTTTCGCCCTTTGTGGCGGTGTGCTTCTGCCCTTGCTTTTGCGGGAGTGCGAGCGTCGGGGCCTTGAAGGCGTTGAGCGTGAGCTGCGCCTTGCCGGAATCCTTATCCGGAATCACTTTTTCTGCGGCGATAATGGAGTCCACGGTGGCGATGTAGTGCTCGTCTGGCCACGCTAAAAGCGGCATTTTCTTGTCTATTTCAACGATTTTCGCAACGGGAGCATCGTTCCCGCAGGCAACCAAAAGCAATGCAGCTATTCCGAGGATTCTTTTCATGACTCCAAAAATACTATTTTCGCTTGCCAAAATCCCGAAATTCTTTTAAATTTGGGACTTTCAAACTCACTTCAATAGGAAGTTAATACAATGAAAGAAGGTATCCACCCTAACTATCAACCGGTCGTGTTCGTCGATGCGAATACGGGTAAAGAATACATCACCCGCTCCACGAAGTCTTCCGCCGAAAAGAAGACTATCGATGGTGTTGAACATAGCGTGATTTCCCTGGAAATCACGGCTGATACCCATCCGTTCTGGACGGGCAAGCAGCATCGCGTGGATACGGCTGGCCGTATCGACCGCTTCAACAAGCGTTTCGCTGGCAACATTACGGGCGCAAAGCGCAAGACCCGTAAGGCCGCTCCGAAGGCCGAAGACGCCGAATAATTTTAGCGGATGGCCCTCCCGCTAGGGAGGGCTTTTTTCACGAACGTTTCTACCATGAGGATAACAATGAAAAAACAGCTTACATTGGTTGCCGCTGCCCTCGTTGCCTTTGCAATGACTGGGTGCGATAAGAAGGGTACTGTCGAAGGTGTTGTTCTTGACCCGTTCACCGGCAAGAGCGTCGAAATACCCACTGTTTGGATGGATTCTACCATCTACGGTACGCAGTCCACGAAGTACAAGTACAAGGACTTGCTCAAGGAAGGTAAGTTCAAGTTCGAAAACGTGCCGGTAGGTTCCTATCGTATCCTGACCCGTCGTTCGAAGTATATCCTCGGCCGTGGCACGGTCACGACTACCGAAGAAAATCCGGATGCCGTTGTTACGCTCTACAGCTACAGCGACCAGGTCGATCCGGGTCTGTACAAGGGCAGCGAACAGGGCCCGGTCAAGATTTCCAACGAATGGGTTATCTGGTCCGTGAACTGCGGTGAAACTTCCGGTGCTGGTTACCGTCTGGAAATGCCGCAGGTTACCGAAGCCGCCAAGCTCCCGCCTGCCGAAGCCGAAAAGAATGCCAAGAAGGGCAAGAAAGGCAAGAAGGCCAAGAAGGCTGCTAAGGTCGTGAAGCCGGACATCAAGATGCTCCCGCTCCCGGCTCCGCGTGTCATGGACGGCAAGCTCGACGTGTTCTATCGCAACGCCAACTCCGTTTCTACCCCGATCATCGCCACGACTTATCCGGCTGTCGAAGCTCCGATTGCTTCCCACAAGGATTGCACTGGCTTTGGCGAAGGCGAAACCAAGGGTCTCTTTGCTGACAAGTCCAAGGGCTCTGCTCTCACTGTGACGTACAAGGCCGAAGGCCTCTACGAAATCACGGGCAACCTCCCGAAGGGCAAGCAGATCATCCAGTTCACTCAGGATGGCAAGGCTCTCCAGACTTACTACTTCGAAGTCAAGTAGTTTAGTATAAACTATTGAAAGATTCCCGTGCATGCGAATGCGCGGGAATTTTTTTGTGTTGGGTCCGCTTACCGGAGCGGGATTGTAAAAAAATCTAAAAACAAAACGTATTGGCGTTTTTTTGGCCGTTTTACGAGATGTGAATCTTACGAACTGCTTACGTTTTGGCTGTAAAACCTGCAAAAATTCTATCTTGTACGGCGAGATTGTCTGTATCATATTGGGGAAAGAATATAGATGAAAAAGATCAGGAGCTTTTCTTCCTTTTACGTCCTTGCGTTTACGCAGGTTGCCGTCTCGACGGTGATTCTCGCTTACATGGAATTCATGCTCAATCGCCTGGGGTTCACGGCGACCGGTTCTTGGGAATTCTATGTATTCCATCTGCTTTTTTTGCTGCCTTGCGTCTTGTTGCTCACTCCGGCAGGCTTCCTTTCTGACAAGTATCCCAAGGAAAAGGTCCTCTTCTGGACAACGTTCCTGTCTCTTCCGGTTGTGGGACTGTTCTGTGCCGGCGTCAACCTATCGAACTTGGGCATGATGCTCTCGTCTGTCGGCGCGTTCTTTATACTTCAGGCTTTCCAGAGCCCCGCAAAGAATGGTTACATGAAGGAACTGGTGGGGGTACGCTCCTTGATGAAGGGAAGCGGCATCCTGATGGTCGTTACTTTCTCCGCCTTGATGCTTTCGGGTGTAGCGCTCGCCTTTGCTATTAGGGAAGGCGTGGTCATGCCTGTGCTCTATACGCTCGGTGGATTGCAATTAATTGGGTTGCTTGCTGCGCTGCGGCTGCCGTCCATTGGTGCTTACGACGCCGATCTCAAGTTCCCGTGGAATCGCTACTGGAATCTGCTGTTTGTTCGCCGCAAGATGACGAAGGTCTGGAGGAACCATGCGCTTCGCCAGTCCATCATCGGTCTTTCGATGTTCTGGACGATGATTTTCCTCATGGTGTTTGTTATTCAGGACCAGTTCAGTTCGGGTTCGCTGTTCAACCAGGACGTGCTTGCGAACTACGCTATTTTCGGCACGGCGTTGGGTCTTATTGTCGGGTTCGTGTTCGCGATGAAGATGTCTCGCGACTTTATCGAGACGGGGCTTATCCCCATGGGTACAGCCGGTGCCGCGATTCTTGTTTTTTTGATTCCGCTGATTGCCCGTCCTTATAACGCCATTGCCTTTGCCCTGCTTGGTTTCTGCGGCGGCATCTACATGCTCCCCATGTTCGCGATGCTCCTCTACAACACGAAGCCGCGTTCGGCGGGTCACGTGCTTTCGCTCAGCAACATGGTGCAGAACCTGTGCATTCTTGTGTTCGAGGTCATGGCCGTCGCCGCCATCCGCTATTTCGCAATTGACAGGATGGCCTTGTTCTTTGCGTTCGGCATTGTCTGCCTTGCGGGAACAATCTGGGCGCTCTGGGCGATGCCGCAGACGCTTTTGCGCCAGCTTTTGCGTTCGGCGCTTTCGATGCATTACAAGTTCCTGGTCACGGGCGTGCAGAACATTCCTTGGGAAGGCCCCGTGCTCCTAGTGGGCAACCACATCTCCTATATCGACTGGGCGATGATCCAGATGGCGAGCCCGAGGCCGCTGCGCTTTGTCATTACGCGTAGGCCCTTCGAGAAATGGTACATGCGTCTGCTGCTTTCGCAGATGGAGACAATCGACCTCGACATTTCCAATCCCGGCCCGGCGATGGAAGAGGCCCGCAAGGCTCTCCTGCGCGGCGAGGCCGTGGTGATGTTCCCCGAGAACGTGATGACCACGACGGGCAACATGAACCGTTTCCGCCTGGACTATTCCTCTGTCGTGAAGGATGTCCCGCGTCTCAAGATTTTGCCGTTCTACGTGCAGGGCCTGTGGGGAAGTAGCTATTCCATGGCCGATGCCGGCTTCAAGGACATGGTGCATACTGGCGGACGTATTGTCTCGGTCGCATTCGGCAAGGAACTGCCGCTCGACTCGACGCCCATGATGGTGAAGCGTGCGGTGCAGGAGCTTTCCATTACCGCTTGGACGAGCTATATCCGGAGACTCCGTCCGGTGGCGTCTGCATGGATCCGCACGGTGAAGCATGTTGGTAGTGGCCCCTCGGTGTATAGCCCCGACGGCAACCACCTTTCGGCGAATGCGCTTGCGACGGCGGCCCTGTCTTTTGCCTCGATATTTGAAAAGCTGACCAAGGGCGAGCAACAGGTGGGCGTGCTTATTCCGCCTTCGGGCCCGGGCATCATCGTGAACATGGCCTGCCTCATCAAGGGCAAGACGGTGTACAACCTGAACTACACCAACACGCCCGATACGATGGACTACTGCTGTAAAGTGGCCGACGTGAAGACGATTATCACGGCCCATGCCTTTGTCGACAAGCTCAAGCAGAAGGGCGTGCCGATGGACCAGCTCCTCGACAAGTACAAGGTCTACTACATGGAAGACCTCAAGGCAAAACTCCACAAGTCGACGCTCGTGAAGAACTTCCTGCGCGTGCTCATTCTGCCGGCCTGGTACCTGGAACTGCGCTTCTTCAAGAAGGTCAGCCTCGATGACGTGGCGACGATTATCTTCAGCTCTGGTTCGGAAGGTCGCCCGAAGGGTGTCGAGCTGACGCATTTGAATTTGATGGGCAATATCAAGCAGTGCGAAAGCGTTCTTTTGCCCACTGCCGACGACGTGTTCCTCGGTTCGCTCCCGCTGTTCCATGCGTTCGGTTTCTCGATTACGACGATGCTTTGCTTGGTGGAAGGCGTCCCTGTGGCGACTTGCCCCGACCCGACCGACGCGCGTCTCGTTTCGCGCATGTGTGCCCAGTTCAAGGTTTCCTTCATGGTGGCGACGGGTACGTTCCTGCGTATGTGGGGCCTGAACCGCGCTGTGCATCCGCTGATGTTCTCGCATGTCCGCGCCATTTATGCAGGTGCCGAGAAGATTCGCGAGGATGTGCGCCAGCTTTATCGCAGCAAGTTCAAGCTCGAAATTTTCGAGGGCTTCGGTTGTACGGAAACGACCCCGGTGGCGGCCGTGAACACGAGAGACGTGCTCATGGACGACTACAAGACCGTGCTCGAGGGCAACAAGCCGGGCACTGTCGGCGCACCCTTGCCGGGTACGCAGATCCGCATCGTGGACCCCGACACTATGGAAGAACTTCCCGTGGGCGAGGATGGCCTTATCCTTATCGGTGGTGCGCAGATCATGAAGGGTTACCTGAAGGATCCGGAACGCACGTCGCAGGCAATTGCCGTCATCAATGGCAAGCGCTGGTACAAGACGGGCGACAAGGGCCATGTGGACGAGGATGGCTACTTGACCATCGTGGACCGCTACAGCCGTTTTGCGAAACTTGGCGGCGAGATGGTGAGCCTCGGTTCTGTGGACTTCAAGATTTCGGAATGTGCCCTGTTCGACGAGATTGACCACTTCGCTGTGGCCGTTCCCGACGGTTCCAAGGGTGAGAAGATTGTGCTCGTGTATGCGGGCGACAAGTCCGAGGACGAGGTGAAGGATATGCTCAAGCAGGTGGGACTCCCGCCGTTGATGCTTCCGGGTGCCGTGGTGAAGGTCGATGAACTTCCCAAGCTCGGTAGCGGCAAGTCCGACGTCCAGACAGGCAAGAAAATCGCCATGGAACGCCTCGGAATCACCAATACGTAGTTTGTAAAAAACTAGATTTGCACTACTATGAAAAATTTCATTAAGTCCCTTGGCCTGGGCCGTGGGGCGGCTATTGCTGCCGGCACGACTTTGGGCATCCTTATTCTTGCATTCCTGATTTTTAACAATCTTACGGTCCCGTATGCCCGTCACTGGGATATCGAGTGGGGCTATATCAGCATCCTTTCGACATTCATCCTCCTTGTCGTCGGTGCCGTAGTGAACATCCCGTATATCGTCAAGAACGGTAAGTCGTTCCTGCCTTCGGGCAAGTCGTTCTGCTGGCTTGCGATAATCCTCGCCGTGTTCTCCATCTTCATGTTCAGCAACATCAGCAATACGCACCGTGTGCTGAGTGACGAGACAAGCTGGGAATCCATGGGCCTGCAGATGTACTTCCAGCATTCCGGTGGCGTCTGCAACGAAGGTATCTGGAAGGATGGCGTTCTCGACTGCAAGGTCGAGGTGAACAACTTCAAGGGCAAGGCTCTCGCCTTTGTCTATTCGGTTGTGTTCAACTTCATGCCTCCCAACCGTGACACGGCCTTGCTGGTGAACTATCCGTTCTTCATCCTGAGCCTCATCGCGTTCTTCCTTGCGCTGTCGAAGTGGTTCAAGAACGAGAAGGTGGCCCTTGCTGCCGTCGCGTTCCTGGGTGGTATGCCCATTTACCTGCTGCAGGCGCGTTCGGCTTCGACCGAGGTGCTCTACATCTGCCTGCTTGCCGTGCTCATGGCCTGGTATGCATTTGTCCCGACGAATAAGGTCACGTGGAAGCACTTCCTGTTGACGGTGCCCCTTCTGGGCTTCTTTGCGCAGACCCGTCAGGAGACCGTGTTTGCGTTTATCCCGTTCGCCCTTTTCTACTACCGTTATTTCCTCGAGAGACCTTACCGTCTCCCTGCGTTCGTGCTTTCCGTGATTTTCGTGAGCTGGCCGTCCGTGAACACGATGGCTGCCTACCGTGGCTACGATTTCCAGGGCGGTGAACATGCGGCGCATTCCTTCAGCAACTTCTGGTTCAACCTCAAGACCAACCTCGAAGTCATGCTGAACTTCAAGGATGACCCGAACCTGGCCGGGGTTATGGAGAACCCGTTCTACACGTCGTTTACCATTCTGCTGCTTGCTGCAACGGCCTGGCTCCTGTTCCGCCTGATTGCACACCGCCGTTACTGGCGTGGGGCTTTGCTCGGCATATTCTTCTGCCTCCAGATTTTCGTTATCATGTTCAACGTGTCGGGAACGTTTACCATCGATATCAACCAGCGTTACGTGCTGGTGGCGCTCCCGCTGTTTGCCCTGATCATGGCGCTCGGCCTTTACGATGCGCTCAAGTTCTGCACCAAGATGAACGATAACGGGGCCGCAGGCATCACAGTCGCCATCGCAGCCATTATGACTTTTGGCCTGATGTTCTTCCATGGCAACAGCTACCGCTCCAACATGCTGTACTACAAGAACAAGCTCCTGGCCGAGGAAGATTACCTGAACAAGTACATCGCGACGCTGCCCCCGAACTCGATTTACATCTATTCGAGACCGTGGCAGATGCTCGCTCAGGGACACAGCGCCTTTAGCGAACGTTCTTTCATGGGCTGGGACACGGAAACGTTTGCCAACTGGATGCAGGTCTCCGACGGCAATATCTACCTGGTCCGCGGCCAGGACGGATATGGCGAACTTAACCGCAAGAGTCGCGTGGTCGGCTTCAAGACGACCGACCAGATTGATGAAATACTGGATGACTACAAGAACGAGCGCGTGCTGCTTGAACCAAGATTGTTCGGCTACCCGCTTGCTGTCTACAAGATGAATGCAAAGAAGGGCGTTTCGGACTATGCAATGAAATTCATTGTCTCCGACCCGGACAGCGGCAATTTTGTCATTACCAAGAAATTCCCGGAAACGATTCCTTGCAGGTATTCCCTGAACGGGCAGCTGGTCGAGGAACTGGTCATTTCCCAGTCCGAGGATGTGGTCTCTCTCGATTCCGCAAAAATGAGCAAGGGATTGAACAGGGCCATGTTTGATTGCGTCTTGCCGGACAACGATACGCTTCACCTGGTCAAGGATTTCTTCGTGCCGGGCGAGAACGTGGAACTGCTTTCGAACCTGACGTGGAACGGCTATTCGCAGGACTGGGGTAATCCCGAGAAGAACGAGTCCGTCGAACACCACCGCCTGACAATCGACAAGGAAGTGTTCCGTTACGGCATCGGAAGCCATGCGAATTCCAAGATTACGTATTCGCTGAATCGCCCGTATTCCGTGTTCCACGCTGTTATTGGCTTGGATGACGAAAGCGCCTGCGGTGATGGCGTACACTTTATCGTTGTGGCCGATGGTCGCGAGGTCTTCCGCTCCGAAAGACTTTACTCCACGCAGAAGAAGTTTATCGACGTGGATATTGGCGGGGCGACTAGGCTTGAACTGCGCATCGACATGGGTGGCGAAAAGAACTGTGACCATGGCGACTGGGCTAATGCCTGGCTGGAGGCCAAATAAGTGAAAGTTCTCGTCGCGCCGCTGGACTGGGGTCTTGGACATGCGACGCGATGTGCGCCAGTTGTCCGTGAATTCCTGGAAAAGGGCTGCGATGTAGAAATTGCCGTCACCAAGGGGAATGCGGCCATATTGCGCGAGATGTTTCCCGATGTACGGCAGCGCTTGGCGCCGTCTTACAACATTGTCTATCCCAAACATGGCTACAACATGGCGTTCTGGCTGCTGAAGAACAGCGCCCACTTGAACGCCGTCATGCGCGCGGAACACCATTACGCCGAAGAAATGGTCGAGCGCCACGGCTACGACATTTTGGTGTCGGACAACCGCTTCGCGTTTCGTTCCCGCAAGGCGAAGAGCGTCTACATGACGCATCAGTGCCGGATTGCTTTCCCGAAGATGCTCCGAATGTTCGAGGCGTTCGGTGCCGCCTGGCACGCTTCGGTCATGTCGCGCTTTGACGAAGTCTGGGTGCCCGACGTTCCCGAGTTCCCCGGCTATGCGGGAAAACTTTCGCATGTGGATTCTTGCCCGCGTCCGCTCAAGTTCGTGGGCCCGCTTTCGCGATTCTCGATGTTATCGGATTTGGTCCCTGCATCGCCGCAGTCTGCTGCGAAGGACTTGGATGTCGTTGCCGTGGTGTCCGGTGTAGAACCTGCGCGTTCGCGCTTTGAGTCGAGGCTCCGTTCCGCGCTCTCGCAGATTCCCGGCAAGCATGCGGTCATTCTGGGCAAGCCCGCATCTTCGCAGAAAACTTGGACCGAAGGGAATGTGACTTTTTACAACCATCTGCCGACGCGAGAATTCGCGGAGGTGATTTCCAGGGCCGGCTGGGTTATTTCGCGTGGCGGTTACAGCACCGTGATGGACATGGCCTTGCTTGGTGCGCGATGCATCTTTGTGCCGACTCCCGGACAGTACGAACAGGTTGTCTTGGCGGCAGACCTTTCCGCCGCCGGTTATGCGGTATCTATGGAAGAGGATGCCTTGACTGTGGATTCGCTGAAGGGCGCCTTGCAACGCACCGATGTTGTTGAATTGCCCCGACAATCCAAAAATACGCTTTTGTCGGATGCCGTCACCCAAATTTTAAGGAGAATTTGACATGCCGCAGTTTGTGCTTGCCTTCCCGCTGAACGTCGCCTGTGACGAACCGTTCAAGGTTACGGACTTCGTCTCTATCGACAAGGATACCGCAAACGTCATCATCCCGGGTTGCGGCGTGCAATTTAACGTGGTGCGCCAGGCCGCCGCTGCGGGGCTCTCGGGCCTGTTTGCTGAAAACGACACCGTCACGCCCGAAGAATCGGCGGCAATCGATGCGCACAAGTCGCTCCTGTTCCTCTTGGGCGAAGTCAAGTCCATCGACGACGTGAGCCAGGTGGATTCTGCCATTTTGAAAATCCTTGCAGCAGGCGCTCTTGGCGTGTACATGCAGCAGTCCGGAACCGCCTGGACGGCCGCCCGCTTCCGCGAAGTGCTCGGCGATGCGGAATTCCCCATGGACTCGTGGATCAACTTCGTGGAAGGGGACAACGTTGTCTATACTTTGGGCATGGCGGCGTTCTCTTTGCCCGACCTTTGCCTCGCGAAGTCGGTCGAGAATGCGGAAAGCGCGCTGCTCCTAGCTGCGGACGCCATTTATGGCGACGGCATTCCCGCCAAGTCCGGCTCCGAGGTGGACATTGGCGAAGGCGAAGTCTACGTGCTCCGCGCCGAAGCGAAAAATCCCTTCCCGAAAGACAGCCCCGAATACAACAAGCAAGGAATACTCCGCTTGACGAAAAAGTAGCGGAGTGCTGTGAGCTGTGAGCAGTGAGGTCGCTCCGCTCTGAGTTTATAGAAAAATGAAAAAGAACCTAGTTGGTACTAGGTTCTTTTTGCTCAACGGAGGCGAAGCCTCCGAGCTCACAGCTCATCGCTCATAGCTCAAAGGGCGCATCGTGCCCGAGCTATTACAGCTCCGGCTGCTTGCCGGTGAGGCGCACGAAGATTTCTTCGTACTTGGCGAGCGTGTTCTTCACGACTTCGGGCGGAATTTCCGGGCCCGGGTAGGTCTTGCCCCAGTCGAGCGTTTCGAGCCAGTCACGGACGTACTGCTTGTCGAAGCTTTCCTGGTTCTTGCCCACTTGGTACTTGTCGGCCGGCCAGTAGCGGCTGGAGTCCGGCGTGAGCACTTCGTCGATGAGGATGGTTTCGCCGTCGATTTCACCGAATTCGAACTTGGTGTCGGCGAGGATGATGCCCTTGGAGGCGGCGTAGTCGCGGGCCTTCGTGTAGATGTCGAGGGACATGTCACGGAGCGTGGTGGCAACCTTTTCGCCAACGATATCGAAAGTCTGTTCGAAGCTGATGTTCTCGTCGTGACCAACGTCGGGCTTGGTGCTCGGCGTGTAGAGCGGCTTTTCGAGCTTCTGGCAGAGCTGCAGGCCTTCGGGGAGAACGTGACCGCAGATCTTGCCGGTCTTCTGGTAGTCCTTCCAGCCGGAACCCACGATGTAGCCGCGCACGATGCATTCCACGGAATGGCGGTGGGCCTTCTTCACAATCATGGAACGGCCGCGGAGATAGTCGGCGTGCTTCTTGAGCACTTCCGGGTATTCGTTCACGTCGGCGGTGATGAGGTGGTTCTTCATGCCGAGGTGCTTGAACCAGAATAGCGAAAGCTGGTTGAGGATTTTGCCCTTACCAGGAATCGGGGTGGGGAGCACCACGTCAAAAGCGGAAAGACGGTCGCTGGCGACCATCAGGAAGCTGTCGCCCAGGTCGTACATGTCGCGTACTTTGCCCTGGTGGAACAGCGGAACTTCGGTAATG
>Ga0129306_1001166_pt1 | contig 32347 bp, 31 predicted proteins | sample P827metagenome_FD_94438 | JGI IMG/M metagenome (GOLD analysis project Ga0129306, IMG submission 94438) | Capybara group fecal microbial communities from Wisconsin, USA - P827 metagenome | ecosystem: Host-associated > Mammals > Digestive system > Large intestine > Fecal | place: USA: Wisconsin...
GGCCCTGCCTGGCAGCCTGAGTTAATGCGCCCTGCCAGGCGAACTGAGGGGATAATACTGGCTGCCCTACAGACGAGCTTACTATGGCTCTCCCTATACGCTATTTGTGCGGTGTTGCCTTAGTTTTTTATAGTCGTGCACTCTATATGATGGCTTGGTGAAAGACTACGGCTTGTCAAGCCTGCGGCGCGGTACTTTCCAGGGATGGAAAGTACCCAAAGATCCCCGGGGCTTCGGCCCCGGTCCCCGTGTGGGAGCCATTAAGAAATAGACAGAATACTTGTTCGGCGCGGACAAAAGACAGGATACCTTTCTGAACTCTGCCCGCTGCCGCTCTGCAACAGTGAAATTGGTCCCCGCATTCTTTGATTTGATCGCGCCTCGGCATCAACAATCGCGGGGTGCTCCCGCAAGGACTGAGGAGCCTGCCTTTCTGCAACGTGCCTTTGCTGATCTGAGGCACCTTCGTGGCGGCCCCGGCGGGCCGGGTGGGTAAGAGGCACCTGCTGTCAGTCTTTGCCGCCAGCGAGGCGGGCTGTATTGCTTATCCCCCGTAAAATCTTCTCCATTTTGCGAAGCAAAAGGCAGTGTGAGCGTTCTCATATTTTGCCAAGTACGAACAACGCAAGGCCGCCTGCTCTCCCGTAATGGGGTCCGGGGAGAGGCGGCACAAAAGCGCAGAAAAAAATTTCCCCCGCCGGAAATTTTTCGCACTTTCCCTGCCGCCGTCCCCGGCGGCGTTTTGGTTCTTTTGCCGCCGCGGGCAAAGGAACTCGCCCAGCAGGGCGAAATCCTCCCCATAATACACCAATAAACTAAAATTTATCCTTCGTTCATTTCGGTTCAGTTTTCCCCTGTCTCTGGGTGAATATACCAAAGGCGGGGTCATTGGTTGACAAGGAATTTGGCTTGACAAACAGAACGAAATGTGCTATGATTCCGTTTGTAAAGTTAATCAGCTTTACATTTTTGAGTTTAAGGAGGTCGGGAGCTATGAAAAACCAGGCGTACCGCATGGCCATGCTGTTCGATTTTTACGGCGATGTGCTGACGGACCGGCAAAAGGAGTTCTACGACCTCTACTACAATGAGGACCTGTCCCTGGGGGAGATCGCGGAGAATTACAACATCACCCGCCAGGGGGTCCGGGACGTCATCGTCCGGGCCGAGGCCATCCTCACCGATCTGGAGGACAAGACCGGGCTCATCAAGCGGTTCCACACCATGACGGAGCAGCTCCGGCAGGTGCGGGACGACGCCCAGCGGCTGGCCGATCTGGCCGCCCGGCGGGACGACGAGGAGATGGAGGGCCTCTCCCTCCGCATCCGGGACACCGCCGACGTCCTTTTGAAGGAGTAACCCATGGCATTTGAAGGACTTTCCGAAAAGCTGTCCGCGGCCTTTAAAAAGCTGCGGGGCAAGGGCCGGCTGTCCGAGGCCGACGTCAAGGAGGCCATGCGTGAGATCCGTCTGGCTCTGCTGGAGGCCGACGTCAGCTACAAGGTGGTTAAACAGTTCATCGCCCAGGTCACCGAAAAGGCGGTAGGCGCCGATGTACTGGAAGCCCTCTCCCCCGCCCAGATGATCATCAAGATCGTCAACCAGGAGCTGACCGAGCTGATGGGCGGCACCAGCGCCAAGCTGACCATCGCCTCCAAGCCCCCCACGGTGATCATGATGGTGGGTCTTCAGGGCGCCGGCAAGACCACCAACGGAGCCAAGCTGGCCGGCCTGATGAAAAAGCAAAACGGCAAGCGGCCCCTGCTGGCCGCCTGTGATATCTACCGCCCCGCCGCCATCAAGCAGTTGGAGGTTGTGGGCGAGCAGTTAGGCATCCCCGTTTTCCAGATGGGACAGACCGATCCGGTGGACATTGCCAAGGCTGCCGTGGAGCATGCGGTCAAGCACGGCAACGACATGGTGTTCCTGGACACCGCCGGCCGGCTCCATGTGGACGAGGAGCTGATGGACGAGCTGCGGAACATCAAAGCCGCTGTCAACCCCACCGAGATCCTGCTTGTGGTGGACGCTATGATAGGCCAGGACGCGGTGAACGCCGCCAAGGCCTTTGACGACGCCCTGGACATCGACGGCGTGGTGCTGACCAAGCTGGACGGCGACGCCCGAGGCGGCGCGGCCCTGTCCATTAAGGCTGTCACCGGGAAGCCCATCAAGTTTGTGGGCATGGGCGAGAAGCTGGACCAGATCGAGGTGTTCCACCCCGACCGGATGGCAAGCCGCATTCTGGGCATGGGCGACATGCTCTCCCTCATTGAGAAGGCGGAGCAGAGCTTTGACCAGCAAAAGGCCCTGGAGCTTCAGGAGAAGCTGCGGAAAAACAAATTCACGCTCACTGATTTCTACGACCAGATGACCCAGCTGAAGAACATGGGCTCTCTGACAGAGATCGCCGGGATGCTCCCCGGCGTCAAGGCCTCCGATCTGGAGGGGGCCACCATGGACGAGAAGCTTCTTCAGCGGATGGAGGCCATCATCCTGTCCATGACTCCCTACGAACGGGAGAACCCCAACGTCCTCAACTCCAGCCGGAAAAAGCGCATCGCCGCCGGCTCGGGCACCCAGGTGGTGGACGTGAACCGCCTGCTGAAGCAGTTTGAGATGCTCCAGGCCATGACAAAGCAGTTCTCCGGCGGCAAGCTGCCCAAAAATCTGCGGAAGATGATGGGCAAAAAAGGCGGCCGGGGCGGCTTCCCCGGAATGGGCGGAATGCCCGGGATGCCCTTTTGATCGTTGGTGAAGCGCCGCGGGCGCTTTCCATATAAAATTTACAAACACATTTGGAGGTGAATATAAATGGTTAAAATCAGACTGCGTCGTATGGGCGCCAAGAAGGCTCCCTTCTACCGCATCGTGGTGGCTGACTCCCGTTATCCCCGCGACGGCCGTTTCATCGAGGAGATCGGCACTTACAATCCCGTTGTCACCCCCGCCGAGCTGAAGGTGGACGTGGACCGCGCTCAGGCCTGGATCAAGACCGGCGCTCAGCCCACCGAGACCGTCCGTGACCTGCTGAAAAAGGCCGGCGCGCTGTAAGGCTGGAGGTTTTACACGCAATGAAAGAGCTTCTGACCTACGTGGCCCAGAACCTGGTGGAGCACCCCGAACAGGTCTCCGTCAACGAGGTCGAGGGCGATGGAGAGACCGTTCTGGAGCTGCGGGTCGCCCCTGAGGACATGGGCAAGGTGATCGGCCGCCAGGGCCGCATCGCCAAGGAGATTCGTGTCCTGATCCGCTCTGTGGCTCAGCGGTCCGGAAAACGCGTCTCTGTGGAGATCGTAGACTAAAACAAAGGCGCAGGTAGTTTTCCTGCGCCTTTGTTTTATCTGAATTACTTCAATCAAGTGTAAATTTTAGTTTATGGATGTATTAGAGGCGTCGGGGACGCCGCCCCCTACACACGGTTTACAATATGGCTTCGTAGGGGGCGGCCTCTGGACGCCCCACCCGTAGGGCGGCCCCTTGGGGCCGCCGCCAAAATGGCAGCCGTCAGACGGCGGGGGACGATTCCCCCCGTCGGGGGGAAATGGCCGAAGGACAAAAGGGGGAGGGATAAGCCCCCGCCCTACCCAGCCCTCTCCCTACATGAAACGATAGACTAAAATTTACATATCACATCATATACAACTTACCGCAACGGAGGATCATAATATGCCGGAACAATATCTGGAAGTGGGAAAGATCACCAACACCCACGGCATCATGGGCGAAGTACGGGTCCAGCCCTGGGCGGACTCTCCGGAATTTCTGTGCCAGTTCAAGACCCTGTATGTAGACCAGGCCCACTGGCCCATCAAGGTGGAGCGGGCCAGAGTTCACAAAAACATGGTCATTCTGAAGCTGGAGGGGGTCACCGACGTGCCCAGTGCCCTGTCCATGCGGAACGCCATCCTGTATATTGACCGGAAGGACGCGGCCCTGCCTGAGGGCAGCTTCTTCCTGGCCGATCTCATGGGTCTGGAAGTCCGGGACGCCCAGTCCGGCAAGGTGCTGGGCAAGATCGCCGATATCATGAACCTGCCCGCCAACAACGTCTATGTGGTCCGGGGCGGCGAGCGTGAGATTCTGGTCCCCGCCGTCCCCCAGTTTATCGCCGAGACCAATGTGGAGGGCGGCTATCTGCGGGTCAACATGATGGAGGACCTGTAAGCCGCCCCAGTCCGCCTAGTTTGTCGTGATCCCGGAGGTCACTATGAAGCAAGAATGGAAACTTTGGCTCCGGTGCGGAGTCACTCTGTTTATCCTGTATCTGGCGATCCACTATTGGGCACCCTTCTGCCACCTGGCTTCCCTGGCGGCGGGAGCCGCCTCCCCCCTTCTGCTGGGCGGGGTCATCGCCTACGCGGTCAATATCCTGATGAGCTTTTATGAGCGGCACTGCTTCCCCCGCAGTTCCGGAACCGCCGCCAAAATCCGCCGCCCCGTCTGTCTGCTGCTGGCCTTTGCCAGTCTGGTCGGTCTGGTCTTCCTGATCGTCCGAATGATCCTGCCGGAACTGGTGCAGTGCGTGGGGCTGCTGCTCCAAAAGGCAGCTCCCCTTGCGGAGGAACTGGGCATACTGCTGAACAAGAATCTGGATCTGTCCCTGATCCTCAATTCCTACGGCGCCGCCCTCACCGACGGCACCGTAGACTGGCGGGAGGCCCTGTCAACCGCCCTGAAATGGCTGGGCCAGGGGTTGGGCGGCGTCATGGGTTCGGTTCTCTCCCTGTTCTCCTCTCTGTTCTCCTTTGCCTTTACCGCAGTGGTCAGTCTGATCTTCTCCATCTATCTGTTGATGGACAAGGAGCGGCTGAGCCGTCAGGCCTCCCTGCTGCTGCGGACCTATCTGAAGCCCGGCTGGTACGAACGGCTGATGTATTTCCTGCGGACCTTGAACGGCTGCTTCCGCCGCTTTCTGGTGGGCCAGTGTACCGAGGCGGTGATCCTGGGCCTGCTGTGCATGGCTGGGATGCTGCTGTTCCGCTTCCCTTACGCCACTATGGTGGGCGCCTTGATCGGCTTCACCGCGCTGATCCCGGTGGCGGGCGCCTACATCGGCGCGGGGGTGGGCGCCTTTATGATCTTTACTGTATCCCCGGTCAAGGCCCTGCTGTTTCTGGTATTCATCGTGGTCCTCCAGCAGCTGGAGGGCAACCTGATCTACCCCAAGGTGGTAGGCTCCTCCATCGGTCTGCCCGGCATCTGGGTGCTGGCTGCCGTCACCGTGGGCGGCGGCATTCTGGGCATCTTCGGTATGCTGCTGGCCGTCCCCCTGGCCGCCGCCTGCTACCAAATGGTGCGGGAGGACGTGAAAAAGCGAAGCTCATCCCTCCCAGCGGACATTCCGCCAAAGGCTCCGGCAGATGACCCGGAGCGGCCTGAATGACATAAAAAACGCGCTGAGTATCATGATACTCAGCGCGTTTTTTATCGCAACCCAAATAATGCCAAAGGGAGCGCTCAAGCTAATCGCTCCACCTTCTCTTCCGCCGTTCTCTTCCCCCGCAGAGCGTCCCACTGGGACAGGATCAGGCCCAGCAGAGTCAGGACCGCGCCCCCCAGGGAGGCGGGGGTCATGGACTCGTGGAGGACTGCCGCCGAGCAGACCAAGGTGATGACCGGTGAGAGATAGATGTACACGCTGGTCTTCACCGCCCCCAGCACACCCACGGCAAAGCCCCAGGTAACGAAACACAGGGCGCAGGCCCCGATGCCCAGATAGAGGAAGGTCCCCGTGTAGAGCGGGTCGGCAAACCGCTCCAGCCCCCACCGAAAATCCATCAGAAAGACAGCGGGGAGCATAAAGACCAGACCGTACAGGAAGGTGCGCCGGGTGGTCTGGAGCACCGAGTAGCCGTAGGTCCCGATCTGCCGGACCAGCAGGGAGTACACCCCCCATACCGCCGCAGCCCCCAAAGCCAGCAGATCGCCCCGCCAGTCCAGAGACACCGCGGACAGGCTCGGAAAGCTGATGAGGCAGATGCCCGCCATGGCGGTGACGAAGCCCAGGAAGAACCGGACGCTGGGCCGCCCCTCCTCCTTGCCCGCCACCCAGGCGAAGAGGGCGGTGAACAAGGGGGCGGCGGTGACGATGACCCCGACGTTGGCGGCCGTGGTATAGGACAGGGCGATATTTTCCATCAGATAGTAGAGACAGGCTCCCGTCAAGCCGGCGGCGGCAAAGGTCAGCTCCTGCCGCCGGTCCCGCACCCGAAGCAGATGGGGACAGGCCACGAACAGGGCCGCCACACCCAAGACAAAGCGGAAGATCAGGATCTCCGCCGGGGTAAAGGCCCGCAGCAGGATCTTGGTGGCGATGAAGGTAGTGCCCCAGTTCAAAACCGTAAACAGAGCGGCCAGGTGGCCCAGCGCCCGTTTGTCCATAACATATCCTCTCCCAATTGCAGCATACAAAAAGGTCCGGACCGCGCCGCGGTCCGGACCTTTGATCCAGAAACGCTTTGTCAGCAGACAAAAGCAAGTATACTTGATTCTGCCGGAAAAAGCCAGTCTCAATTTTCCTTTTTTTCGCCCGACAGGCCGGCAGCGGCCAAAATAATGTCCGGGCACCGTTCCACGCCCAGCGCCTGGCTGTCCAGGGACAGATGATAATTCTGGCACACGCCCCAGTCCCTGCCGGTATAGTGTTTATAGTTGACCCTGCGCTTTTTGTCTTTGTCCTGGAGGCGCTGCTCCGGGCTCCGTTCCGACTGGCCGTACAGGCGGACGATACGCTCCGCCCGGAAGGCCATGGGCGCGTGGACAAAGACGTGGAAGCAGTCCTCCCGCTCCCGCAAAATATAGTCGGCGCAGCGGCCCACGATGACGCAGTTGCCTTTCTCCGCCAGCTCCGCGATCACATCCCTCTGGATGCACCACAGAAAGTCGGAGGCGGACATGCCCTTCATAACCCCCGGCGTTCCCTGGCCCGAGAGGACATAGGACAGGATGCTGCCGGTGGAGGCAAACGCTCCCCGGTCCTCAATGAAGGCAGGGTCGAAGCCGGTCTTGGCCGCCACCTCCTTCACCAGTTCCTTGTCGTAATAGCTCCAGCCCAGCCGGTTGGCCAGCTCCTTGGCGATGCTCCGACCGCCGCTGCCAAATTCCCGGCTGACGGTAATGATCTTCTTCTCCATAAAGTGTTCCTCCTTGACAGTTCTTGCCGTTCAGCTCTTTTCTTCCCGAACGCTGCCCTGCTCCAGTTCTTCCACCCGGCGGCTGATATACTCCGCCACCCGGTCCGGAGCAATGCCCAGGGCCGCGGCCAGTTCCCCGTGGAGCATATCCTGGGCCCGTTTGAAGGTCCGCTCATCCACTTGGCCCAGATGCCGCCCCCGCTGTGCCGCGCCCCGGCCCTTGGCGTAAATGGCCCGGATCAGCCGCACCAAATCCACGCAGTCATAGCTCTTCAGAAATGCCTGGTAGTGTTCGTTGAGCAGGCGGGGGTTGTTGCTCTCATAAACTTCCGCCGGGATCTCCGGGATCCGGTCGATGAGTGCCTCCGCCTCCTCCCGGGTCATGACCGGTCTGGTATAGACCGTGGTATCCACCGGCGTGAAGATCTTTCCCGCCCGGAACAGGGGGGGCAGAGTATAGTAGCTGGTCCCCTTCTGGGCTCCCCGCATCTCCAGCGGGCCTACGGACTCCACCCGGCAGACGCCCTCCGCGCCATAGACGATCAGCGCTCCTACCTGATACATCTGTCCACACCTCCTGCTGTTTCTGTCAATGACAGCAACGTGCGGCTTACACTGTCCCTTCCGGGGCGCACTCCTGTAAACCACACGCTGTTTTAATTAAAATATAGCATATTTTCACAGGAGATGTAAGAAAAATTTTTGTGATTCACTTGTTTTTGTTATGTTTTGGCTTTTTCCGCGGCGATTGTCTTCTTCAGCTGCCGGTCTGTCTGAAGGACGATCCATACCGACGCGAAAAAGGCCGCCACGTCGGACACCGGCATGGAATACAGCACGCCCATCAGTCCAAAGGCCCGGGGCAGCAGCATTACCAGGGGGACCGCCAGGATCACTTCCCGGAACAGGGACAAAAAGGTGGATTGGATCGTTTTCCCCAGGGATTGCAGGAAAATGAAGGAGGCCTTGTTGACGCAGGCCAGCACGATCATACACAGGTAGATCCGAAAGGTGAGGACGGCAAACTGCTCGTACAGCTCGCTCTCGCTGCCAAAAAGCCCGATCAGCTGCCGGGGAAAGGCCTCCACCAGCACAAAGGAGATCACGCCCAGAACCGCCTCGGCGGACAGCAGCTTCCACATCAGCTCCCGGACCCGTTCAAACCGCCGGGCGCCGAAGTTGAAGCCCACCACAGGGATACAGCCCGCCGCCATTCCAATCACGATGGAGATGACGATTTGGAACACCTTCATCACGATGCCCAGCACCGTCAGGGGAATGTCCTCTCCATAGATAGACTGTCCGCCGTAGAGCCGCAGCATATTGTTGGTAGTGGCCATGGCGATGACCAGGGAGATCTGGCTTAAAAAGCTGCAGAAGCCCAGGGGGATGAATTTCCCCATCAGCGAGGCGCGCAGCGGGAAGCTGCTCCGTCCCAGCCGCACCGCCTTCATCCGGCCCAGATACCAAAGCGCCAGCCCAGCCGTGATGATCTGGCCCGCCACGGTGGCAATGGCCGCTCCCTTTACGCCCCAGCCCAATACAAAGATGGCAATGGGGTCCAGGATCACGTTGGCAACCGCTCCCGCCAGGGTGGATATCATGGCAAACTGGGGGCTGCCGTCGGAGCGGATGATGGGGTTCATGGTCTGGCCGAACATATAGAAGGGAATGCCCAGGCTGATCCATGTAAAGTAGTCCCAGGCATAGGCGTAATTGCTCTCCGTGGCGCCGAATAGGCGCAGGATGGGATCTCTGGCCGCCAGATAGACCGCAGCCAGGACCAGACCGCTGCCCAGGGCAAGGACCACGGCGTTGCCCACGGTGCGGTGGGCGCTCTCCTGGTCCCGGCGGCCCAGGCTGATACTGACGAAGGAGCAGGCGCCGTCCCCGATCATGGTGGCCACGGCCAGCGCCGCTACCGTCAGGGGAAAGACCACGTTGGTGGCTCCGTTGCCCAGCATGCCCACGCCCCAACCGATGAAGACCTGGTCCACAATGTTGTAGAGGGCCGCCACCAGCAGGGATATGACACAGGGGACCGCGAACTTCAGCATCAGCTTCCCCACCCGCTCGGTGACCAAAAATGGATTGTTCTCTTGTTCCATGCTATGATCTTCCTCCTATGAATCGAATGCCGCGCAAAACTCCATGGGGCCCAACGCACCTCGGAGCAGAACTCGGCGCATTCCCCATTTGAATTTTGGTTTGCGCAACAAAAAAAGAAATGCGCAAGTCCGGTTCGGACTTACGCATTTCTGCTACACAACAGCTATATTTTAGGAAAAATTTTTGATTTTGTCAAGTTTTTTCTCCTATGGCGATTTTGCGGGCAAAATCTGATATAATATCAGCAGCCCCCTCCCCTGTCCTGGGCGGCCCATGACGGGAGTGCGCGGCATGGAATCCATATTTCAGAAAGGACAACGCCCCTCAGCGGGCTGGAAACTGCCATGAGACTGCAAGGCGCGATTTTTGACCTTGACGGAGCCCTGCTGGACCGGACCGGGGCTCCCCTGCCCGGACTGGACCCCTTCCTCTCTCTGATGAAGGTGGAGGACGTCTGGATGTACCTGGTCACCGGGGGTTCCTCGGCCCAGGCCCGCCGGGTTCTGGACCACAGCGGCCTGTCCCCCTTCTTTCGGGGCATTTTGTCCGCCCCTGAGCATGGGGTCTCCGTCACGGCCCCTGCCCTCTATGAAAAAGCGGTGCGGCGGCTGCGGACCGCCCTGCCCGCCACGGCGGTCTTTACCGCCAGGGAGGACATGGTCCCCGTTCTGAAGGCGGCAGGTTTCCCTGTGGTCCTGGTGGGACCGGGGCACCCGCCCGAACTCCAGGCCATGGCGGACCAGGTCATCGAGGACTACGGCGCCATGACCCGCCGGGTGGGGGGCTGAAGCCTGCCGCCCCGGAAGCATTGCTTTTTTCCAGTATCTGTGTTACACTCAAGACCGGGTTTATGCCCGGCGGCGGTCTTGCCCGGCCGCCGCCCAAATATTGCGCTGCATCCATGGATTTGGAGCGGCAGCAGGAGGAATTGAATATGAATCGCAAAATGAACGTACGCTACCTGGCAGAACTGGCCCTGCTGACGGCCATCGTCCTTATCATGGCCTACACCCCCCTGGGTTATCTGAAGACCCCCTGGGGTGTGGAGATCACCTTCATCGTCATCCCTGTGGCGGTGGGTGCCGTCATTCTGGGCCCCGCGGCCGGCGCTTTCCTGGGACTGGTCTTTGGTCTGACCAGCTTTGGTCAGTGCTTCGGCGCCAGCCCGCTGGGCGTGATCTTCCTTCAGGAGAACCCTGTGGGTACCTTTTTCTGCTGCGTCGTCAACCGTGTGCTGGTGGGACTGGTCCCGGGCCTGCTCTATCTGGCTCTGAAGCGCTTTGACAAGACCCGCATTGCCGGGATCGCCGTGTGCTGCTTCCTGACTCCCGCCTTGAACACGCTGCTATATATCGTGGGCAACTGGATGATCTTCTCCGACACCTGGCTGTCCCTCTCCGTCAGCACCTACGGCTACGCCGGTGAGGGCGGGATCAGCCTGCTGGGCTTCATGCTGAGCCTGGTGGCTGTTAACGGCCTGGCCGAGGCTATCACCTGCACGGTGCTTGGCACCGCCGTCTGCAAGGCCCTGCAAAAGACCTTACATCGAAACGAGGTGTCCACCGCCGCATGAAAGAGATCGGCATTATGGAAGTAGGCGGCTTCCGGCTGGGACATGCCCAGAACGAAGAGGCCGCCACCGGCTGCACCGTGATTCTCTGTGACCAGATGAGCCCCGCCGGACTGGACGTGCGGGGAGGCGGTCCCGCCTCCCGGGAGTCCCAGATTCTGAACCCAGTGGCCAACGCCGAGGGCATCAACGCGGTGCTCCTCTCCGGCGGCAGCGCCTTCGGGCTGGACGCCGCCGGCGGCGTTCAAAAGTACCTGGAGGAGCGGGACATCGGCTTTGACGTGGGGGTCACCAAGGTCCCCCTGGTCAGCCAGTCCTGTCTGTTCGATTTGACCGTGGGGAGCAAGGACGTCCGTCCCGACGCCGCCATGGCCTACGCCGCCTGTGAGAATGCCCGCGCCGACGCCCCCGCCGAGGGCAATGTGGGCGCCGGCATCGGCTGTTCCGTGGGCAAGTACCGCGGGATGGAACGGGCCATGAAGTCTGGCTTCGGCACCTACGCCCTCCAGGCGGGCGCGCTGAAAGTGGGGGCTCTGGTGGCTGTCAACGCTCTGGGCGACATCTACGGACCGGAGGGAACGCAGATCGCCGGTCTGCTCAATCCGGATCGGAACGGCCTGTCCAGCACTCTGGATGAGCTGTTCCACGACGTCACGCTGGCGGAAAACCTCTTTACCGGAAACACCACCCTGGGCGTGATCGTCACCAACGCCAAGTTCCATAAGACCCAGCTGACCAAGATCGCCGGCATGACCCACAACGGCTACGCCCGGGCCATCCGTCCCGTCCACACGACAGCGGACGGCGACAGCATCTACGCCCTGTCCCTGGACCAGATCCCCGGCGACGTAAACGTGGTGGGCGCCATGGCCGCCATGGCCATGGAACGGGCCATCGTCCGGGCCGTCCGGGCCGCCGGCTCCGCCTACGGTCTGCCCGGCTATGACGCCATCCACGGCGGCTGAATCATCCAATATCATAATCAAATACGGCAGCGAGGGGGCAAACTCGCTGCCGTATTTTTACGCAAAAGCCCCCGGAAACGGCCTGTTTGGGCCGCTTCCGGGGGACTTTTATGGTTGTTACCCTGCCTCAGCCCCACAAGCTGGTCAGCATGGGGATGACCTGCTTCTTCCGGGAGAGGATTTTGGGCAGGAAGGCGCAGTTGCCCTCCTTGCTGCGGATATGGAAGGCCTGACAGATATTGTCCTCGTCCCCCACGAACAGCAGCTGTGTGCCGTCCAGCAGCACGTCGGTGATCATCAGGAGCACCATATCCAGCTTATTTTTCCGCCGGTTCTCCCGCATGGCCTCCAGGAACTCGTCTCTGCGCTTCAGCAGGCGCTCAGAGTCCATACAGGTGATCTGGCTCACCGCCAGATTGTGCCCGGCGATGTGGAACTCCTTATAATCAGTGCCCAGCATCGCCTCCACCGTCTTGTCGTCGCTGCAGGTGGCGGAGAAGATGGCCTGACCCAGCTCCTCCAGAGAGACGTTGGCGATCCGGGCCATCCGGTTGGCCACGTCGATGTCCCGCTGGGTGCAGGTGGGCGACTTGAACATGACGGTATCGGACACGATGGCCGCCGCCATGAGGCCGGCCATGGTCTCGGTGGGCATCAAGCCCTTTTCCTGGTACATCCCCGCCACGATGGTGGCCGTGCTGCCCACCGGCTCGTTGCGGACATAGATGGGGTTCTTGGTCTCAATATCGGCCAGCCGGTGATGGTCCACGATCTCCAGGATCTCCGCCTGCTCCAGACCCGCCACGGACTGGGCCCGCTCATTGTGGTCCATGAGGATCACCTGCTTCCGGCGGGGACGCAGCAGGTGGAAGCGGGACAGCATACCCACCACATGCTCATTCTCATCCAGAATGGGATAGGCGCGGAACCGGCTCTCCAGCACCTTGTTCTGCACGTCGTCGATGTAGTCCTCCAGGTGGAAATAGACCAGATCCTCGCTCTTGCAGATCCCGCTGATGGGCAGGGCTTGGCAGATCAGACGCACCGCCCGGTAAGCGTCAAAGGGGGTGGAGACGATGCAGGTCTCCGTCTCCTTCTCCAGCAGTTCCTGGCACACCTCCGCCTGGCAGACGATGACACAGTTCACGTTCAGTTCCAGGGCCCGCTGGATCATGTCGGGCTGGTTGCCGCAGATGACGATGCTGTCCGGTTTTGAGAAGATCAGATTTTCCCGCCCGGTGGGGAGGGCGATGGTCACCTCGCCGGAGATCACGTCCTTCATCTCTCCGCTCTTGTTCAGGATCCTGCCTTCCAGCACGGACAAGAGGTTATAGACGGGGATCCCCGTTATGTACGGATCACCTACCGAAGCCACATCGCTGCTGGCCACATCTCCCGCGGAGATCGTGCCGTACAGGGTGCCGTCCTCATTGCCAACCGGCAGGACGGAGATCTGATCCGACTGCATGGTCTGCCACGCGCGGCTGATGGTGGCAGCCGGAGACAGGATCGGCGGGGTATCATAATCCAGATCCTGGACCTGGGTGCGCAGATTGGTGATAAGCTGGGGGGGCTTTACCCCAAAACGTTCCAGCACGGCCTGGGTCTCGTCGCTGATCTGACCCAGACGGGCCGCCTGATACCGGCGGTCCCCCAGGGCGTTTTTCAGCGCCGCATATGCCATGGCCGAAACAATGGAATCCGTATCCGGATTGCGATGACCGGTGATATAGATCGTATCCATCAGACCACTCCTTCAAAATCCTCTGCCGCCAGCCGCCCGCAGGGACCGGGAAGAGGCTCTCTTTTCATCCAGTATAAAGCCTCCCGCCGGTCTTGGCAAGGAAAAACTGGGAAAGTCCCTTTCTTTCCTTCCGGATCAGTTCCTTCTTCTGGCAGTATCCTTCGGCCGAAGGATGTAAACCCGACCCATCAGGCCGGAGCAGGGACATGCTTGGGCTTATTTGCAGCGGCAGCCTCCGTCACAGCCGCCGCAGGCGGAGCAGTCTCCCCCGCAATGTCCGCCGGACTTGCGGGATTTCCACAGGGACCGGACGGCCAGGGCCACCACCGCGGCCAGCACCGCCAATACAATCACATTTCCCCAGATACCAGACATCGTCACGTCCTCCTTTTTCTTACTTCGCAGCCGCGGCGGCCACAGAGGTCAGGTTATGGGTCTCATGTTCCCCCTGACAGCCCTTGCGCAGCAGCAGGTACAGGATGCCCACCAGGGCGGCGGCTGCCACCACGGTCCATAGGCTGAACGCCGCCTCACCGGTGATGAGGCCGCCCAGCTGGTAGACGATCATGGACACCACATAGGCAAAGCCGCACATGTAGCCGATGGCGCCCAGGGTCCACTTGGTATTGTTCATCTCCCGCTTGATGGCGCCCATGGCCGCGAAGCAGGGAGCGCACAGCAGGTTGAAGATCATGAAGCTGTAAGCGGTGACGGCGCCGAAGTCCGCGCCGATGGCCATCCAGATGTCGTGGCTGTCCTCCAGCAGGTCAGCCGTACCGGCATACTGGTATAGCACACCGAAAGTGTTGACCACTTCCTCCTTGGCGATGAGGCCGGTGATGGTGGCAACGGTGGCCTTCCAGGCCATGTCGCCCATCCAGCCCAGGGGATAGAAGATCCAGGCGATGGCGCTGCCGATGGCGGCCAGCAGGGACTCGTTGTTGTCCTCCACCGCGGCAAACCCAGCCTCCGTAAAACCATAGCCCTGGAGGAACCAGAGAATGATGGAGGAAAGCAGGATGATGGTGCCGGCCCGCTTGATGAAGGACCAGCCCCGCTCCCAGGTGGCCCGCAGCACGTTGCCCATGGAGGGCAGGTGGTAGGTGGGCAGTTCCATGACGAAGGGGGCGGGTTCCCCGGCAAAGGCCTTGAACTTCTTCAGCATAATGCCGGAGAGGACCACGGCAGCAATGCCGATGAAGAACGCCGAGGTAGCCACCCAGGGGGACTCGCCGAACACAGCCCCGGCGAACAGGCCGATGATGGGCATTTTGGCGCCGCAGGGGATGAAGCCGGTGGTCATGATGGTCATCTTCCGGTCACGGTCCTGCTCGATGGTGCGGGAGGCCATGATGCCGGGGACGCCGCAGCCGGTGGCCACCAGCATGGGGATAAAGCTCTTGCCGGACAGGCCGAAGCGGCGGAAGATCCGGTCCATGATGAAGGCTACACGGGCCATATAGCCCACATCTTCCAGAATGGCCAGCAGGAAGAACAGCACCAGCATCTGGGGCACGAAGCCCAACACCGCGCCCACGCCGGCCACGATGCCGTCCATGATCAGGCCGTACAGCCAGCCGGATACATTCAGGGAGGTCAGGATACTGTCAAAGAATCCGGGGCCGATCTCACCAAACAGTACATCATTGGCCCAGTCGGTGCCCATGGTGCCGATGGAGAAGGCATAACCGCCCATGGCGATGGAATAGATGCAGAACATGACCGCCGCGAAGATGGGCAGGGCCAGGACGCGGTTGGTGACGATCCGGTCGATCTTGTCGGAGACGGAGAGACTGCCTTTCGGTGCCTTCTTCTTCACCGCCTTGGATACCACGCCGCTGATGTAGGCGTACCGCTGGTTGGTGATGATGCTCTCCGCGTCGTCGTCCAGCTCCCGCTCGCAGTCGGCGATATGGGCCTCCAGGTGCTCGGACAGTTCCTTATCCAGCTTCAGGTCCTCCAGGACCTTTTCATCCCGCTCGAAAATCTTGATGGCGTACCATCGGAGATAACGCTCGTCCACCCTGCCCTGGACAGACTCCTCAATATGGGCCAGGGCGTGCTCCACGCTGCCGGTGAACACATGGGGCAGCTCCCCAGCCTTGTGGCTTTGAGCCAGGGCCACAGCCGTTTCGGCCGCGGCCTGACCGCCCTCACCCTTCAAAGCGCTCATCTCCACCACCTGGCAGCCCAGGGTCTTTCCCAGCTTTTCCAGGTCAATGGCGTCGCCGTTCTTCCGCACCAGGTCGATCATATTGACCGCCACCACAACAGGCAGGCCCAGCTCGATGAGTTGGGTGGTGAGATACAGGTTGCGCTCGATGTTGGTGCCGTCCACGATGTTCAAAATGACGTCGGGCTTCTCGTTCACCAGGTAGCTCCGGGCCACCACTTCCTCCAGGGTGTAGGGGGACAGGGAGTAAATGCCGGGCAAGTCCTGGATGACGACGTCCTTGTGTCCTTTCAGTCTGCCTTCCTTTTTCTCCACGGTAACGCCGGGCCAGTTGCCCACATACTGGTTGGAGCCGGTCAGGGCATTGAACAGGGTGGTCTTTCCGCAGTTGGGATTGCCTGCCAGCGCGATTTTGATATCCATGGTTCTCTCCTTCCATTTGTTAGCTACGGCTAACTTGTTTTCTTAAAAATTGGCGGCATGCGCCCGCCATTCTTACTGCACTTCGATCATTTCCGCGTCGGCTTTGCGGACACTCAGCTCATAGCCCCGAACGTTCAGTTCCATGGGGTCCCCCAAGGGAGCTACCTTGCGGACGAAGATCTCCACACCCTTGGTAATTCCCATATCCATAATCCGCCGCTTGACAGGTCCTCCCCCGTGGAGCTTCACCACGGTGACTGTCTGACCAACCTTCACATCCTTCAGTGTCTTCATTCTGCTTCCTCCTCAAATCATAATACGGTTCGCCATCGTCTTATCCAGTGCGATCCGGCTGTCCTTCACCTGTACGATCAGATTCCCAGCAATCTCACTCACCACCGTTACGTCACTGTCCACCACAAAGCCCAGACCCGCCAGATGCTGGCGGACCTCGTCCTTACCGGAAATCTTACGAACGGTGACAATCTCGCCCGTTTTCGCCATTGTCAACGGCATCATGCTTTCGCCTCCCCAAGCAGTTAGTCGTTGCTAACTTCTATTCAAAAAACATAGGTTAGCAATCTCTAACCCATAAATCAGCTTTAGTTTACCACTGATAACTCTCTGTGTCAAGCCTGCCTTTTAAAAAAATTTGCAAACTCGGTTTATCTATGCAACCCCGCAAACAGGACGTTGCGTTTACCCATCGTTATGGATCGGCGGAGGATCTGTGACCGCCATACCGCTCTTCCGTGGGAAACGGGCCGCTATCAGCCTCATGCGGCCACCAAACAACAAGGATCCCGGAAAGCCCTGTTTTTTCAAGGCTTTCCGGGATCCCGAGGCGCTTATTATATTATTCCCATTCGATGGTCCCGGTGGGCTTCGGCGTCAGGTCATAAAGCACCCGGTTGACACCGGGGACCTCACTGGTGATGCGGGCGGTGATATGCTGAAGCAGCGCGAAGGGGACATCCTCCACGGTGGCGGTCATGGCATCCCGGGTATTGACGGCACGGATGATGACCGGCCAGTCATAGCTGCGCTTGTCATTCTTCACGCCGGTGGACTTAAAGTCGGGTACCACGGTGAAATACTGCCACACCTTGCCCTCCAGGCCGTTCTTGGCAAACTCCTCGCGCAGGATGGCGTCGGACTCCCGCACCGCCTCCAGCCGGTCGCGGGTAATGGCGCCCAGGCAGCGGACACCCAGACCGGGACCGGGGAAGGGCTGACGGAACACCATGCCGTCGGGCAGGCCCAGAGCCTTGCCCACCACGCGCACCTCGTCCTTAAAGAGGAACTTCAGCGGCTCCACCAGTTCAAACTTCAGATCCTCGGGCAGACCGCCCACGTTGTGATGGGCCTTGACCGGGCCGGACTCCAGAATATCAGGGTAGATGGTGCCCTGAGCCAGGAACTCGATGCCCTCCAGCTTTCTGGCTTCCTCCTCAAAGACACGGATGAACTCCGCGCCGATGATCTTGCGCTTGCGCTCCGGCTCCTCAACTCCGGCCAGCTTGTCCAGGAAGCGGTCCACCGCATCCACATAGACCAGGTTGGCGTCCATCTGGTCCCGGAAGACCTCCACCACCTGCTCCGGCTCGCCCTTTCGCAGCAGGCCGTGGTTCACATGGACGCAGGTCAGCTGCTTGCCCACCGCCTTAATGAGCAGCGCGGCCACCACAGAGCTGTCCACGCCGCCGGACAGGGCCAGCAGCACCTTCTTGTCCCCGATCTGCGCCCGCAGCTGCTTCAGCTGTTCTTCGATAAAGGCGTCAGCCAGAGCCTGAGTGGTGATGCGCTCCATGGTCTCCGGACGTTTGTTATTCTCCATATCGTTCCCTCCATCAATGAAAAATAGGTTACAGATGGGGACATTATAACGGTTTTTTCGTCAAAATGCAAGTACTGATGCACAAGCCCCCGGAACCGCGCAGGTCCGGCATCCCATACAGCCCAGGTCTCCCCTGCCCCGGACCACCGTGGGGACGGATGTGCTCCCCTCGATCCCAACGTCTAATTTTTTCTAAAAAGATTGAGATATTTGAAAAAAAGGAATATAATGCTCTTTGTATCATACCAAGAGACGATTCGGTTGTCTCGGATAGGAGTAATATGAATTACACGGAAGCAAGAGTATATTTGGATGAAGTTTCCAAATACGGAAGTGTACTTGGCTTGGAGAGTATGAAAGAACTGCTTAGCAGACTTGGTAATCCCCAGGACAGCTTGAAATTCATTCACATTTCCGGAACCAATGGGAAGGGGTCTGTGCTGGCGTATCTTTCAACCATATTATCCGGCGCAGGCTACCGAACGGGGAGATACATCTCCCCCACGCTGTTTTCTTACCGGGAACGGATCCAGGTCGATGAGGCGTACATCGAGAAGGATTCCCTGGCCCGCCATGTGACCGCCATCGCGGAAGCAGCGGAAGATATGAAGGCAAACCATCTGGGAAGCCCCACCGCCTTTGAGATCGAGACCGCGTTGGCATTTCTCTATTTCAAGGAAAAAAACTGCGACATCGTGACGCTGGAAACCGGAATGGGCGGCGCTCTGGACGCCACCAATGTGATCCGTACCTCCGTGCTGGAGGTGATCGCCTCCGTCAGCATGGATCACATGGACTGTCTGGGCGACACGCTGGAGAAGATCGCCCGGCAGAAGGCGGGGATCATCAAGCCCCACACAAAGGTGGCCTCCGCCGCCCAGCTGCCGGAAGCCGCCCGGGTCATCGCGGAGACCTGCGAGAAAAACGGTTGCTCCTGCCGGACGGTGGACCCGGCGCAGATCACAGACGTCTGCTATGGATATGAGACGCAGACTTTCTCTTACAAGACATGGAGCAATGTGAAGATCAGTCTGGCGGGGAGCTATCAGATCCTCAACGCGGCCCTGGCCCTGGAGGCCGTGGAGGCCCTGCGCGAACTCGGCTACCGCCTTTCCGACGACCAGGTTTATCAGGGATTTCTCAACACCCACTGGCGCGGCCGGTTCACCCTGCTGCAAAAAGATCCGGCGGTCATCATCGACGGAGCCCACAACCCAGGCGCTGCCCAGGAGCTGCGCCGCTCCCTGGAGCTCTATTTCCCCGGAAAAAAACTCCACTACATCATGGGCATGTTCAAGGACAAGGACTATGATAAAGTGATTGAATTGACCGCGCCTCTGGCGGAGCACATCATCACGGTAGAGACGCCCAACAACCCCAGAGCTCTCCCGGCACACGCGCTGAAAGAAGCGGTGGCCAAGGTAAATCCCTCTGTGGAGGCGGCGGGAAGCATTGCCGAAGCGGTGAAAAATACCCTGGACCATGCAAAGAAAGAGGACGCCATCATTATTTTCGGCTCCCTGTCCTTCTTAGGCGAGGCGGAAAAGGCAGTTCAGAGCGGAGGGAACAACCATGGATAAAGAAAAGATCATGGAAGGCGTGCGGCTGATTCTGGATGGGATCGGCGAAGACATTGCCAGAGAAGGTCTTCTGGAGACCCCGGACCGCATCGCCAGAATGTACGAGGAGCTGGCCGGAGGTTATACCGACGACGCAGCCAAGCACCTGCAGAAGAGATTCCATGTGGACAACAACGACATGGTCATCGAAAAGGACATCCATTTCTACTCCTTCTGCGAGCATCACATGCTGCCCTTTTACGGAACGGCGGCCATCGCATACATCCCCAACGGCGAAGTGGTGGGTCTGAGCAAGATCGCCAGAACGCTGGAGGTCTATGCCAAGCGGTTCCAGCTGCAAGAACGGCTGACCGCCCAGGTCGCCGACGTTTTCATGCAGGAGCTGAACCCCCAGGGCGTCATGGTCCTCATTGAAGCGGAGCATATGTGCATGACCATGCGGGGCATCAAGAAGCCGGGGACCAAAACCGTCACCGTGGTCACCCGGGGCGTATTCGACGGGAACGAAACCCTCCAGCACAGCTTCTACCGGATGCTGGAGCGGAGATAATTGATGGAACGGGTCAATCAGATCTGCCGCCATCCCCTCTGGACGGAAAGCGTGGACAAGATCCGGGAGCTGGAGCGGGACCGGATCTTCTGCAAGCACGACGTCGCCCACTGTCTGGATGTGGCCAGGATCGCCTACATTGAGAATCTGGAGCGTGGTCTGGAGATCCCCAAAGAGCGGATCTACGCGGCTGCCCTGCTCCACGATATCGGACGGCACCTGCAGTACCTGGAGGGGCTCCCCCACGACTGGGGAAGCGCCATGGTGGCAGAGACTATCTTAGTAGACTGCGGATTTTCACAGGACGAGCGGGAGGAGATCCTCTCCGCCATTCTGCAGCATAGGACTCAGGAGACCAAAACAAAAGAAGACCTGGCGGGGCTTCTCTATCGGGCGGACAAGGCTTCCCGAAGCTGTCTGTTTTGTCAGGCCCAGAAAGCATGCAACTGGAGCCAGGAAAAGAAAAATCTCACCCTAAAGGGATAAGAATGGGAGCGCAAAATGATGATGAAGATCGGAAACCGTATGTTCGATGTGGACAACGACTGCTATATTATGGGCATTCTGAATGTAACGCCCGATTCCTTTTCTGACGGCGGAAAATGGACAGACATCGAAAAGGCGAAGCAGCACACCGCGGATATGATCCAGGAGGGCGCCGCCATTATCGACGTGGGAGGCGAGTCCACCCGCCCCGGCCATGTACAGATCAGCATTCAGGAGGAGATCGACCGGGTCGTCCCTGTCATTGAAATGGTGAAGAAAAACTTTGACATCCCCGTTTCCATCGACAGCTACAAGGGTCCGGTGGTGGAGGCGGCTCTGAAGGCGGGCGCAGACCTGGTCAACGACATCTGGGGATTGAAGTATGACCGGAAGGTGGCGGATCTGATCGCCCAATATCAGGTGCCCTGCTGTCTGATGCACAACCGGGAGAAGGCGGAGTACAACAACTTCCTGGACGACATGTGCCAGGATATGCGGGACTCGCTGGCCATCGCGAAGGAGGCCGGGATCGCGGACAGCCAGATCATTCTGGACCCCGGCGTGGGCTTCGGAAAGACCTTTGAGCACAACCTGACCGCCATTTGGCACCTGGAGCGTCTGGTGGAGCTGGGCTATCCCGTTCTGCTGGCCACCTCCAGAAAGTCCGTGATCGGCAATGCCCTGGACCTGCCCACCGATGAGAGAGTGGAGGGCACTCTGGTGACAACGGTCATGGGCGTGGAGAAGGGCGCGGCGTTCATCCGTGTCCACGACGTGAAGGAGAACCTCCGCGCCATCCGCATGACCCAGATCATTATGCGGGAGAGAAAGTGAGCCGGCCGTGAATACGACATGCTACGACGAGATCCATGTGGAGAATCTGGAAATTTTTGCCCATCACGGAGTATTTCCGGAGGAGAACCGGCTGGGGCAGAAATTTCTGATCTCGCTGACCATGTATGTGGACGCCAGGCCCGCGGGAAAAGCAGACTGTCTGGAGCAGTCGGTCCATTACGGAGAAGTCAGCAGTTTTATGACTGCCTACATGCACGAACACACCTATCAGCTCATTGAGGCCGCCGCCGAGCATCTGGCCGAAGAGCTGCTGCTGCGGTATCCCCTGCTGAAGGGCGTGACTCTGGAACTGAAAAAGCCCTGGGCTCCGGTGGGCCTGCCCCTGGAGACCGTGTCTGTGAAGATCACCCGGCTCTGGCACACAGCCTATCTCGGACTGGGCTCCAATATGGGAGACAAAAAGGGCTATTTGGACCAGGCGGTGAAAGCTCTGGACGAGATCAGAGGCTGCCGGGTGGAAAAGGTGTCCTCCTATCTGGTGACGGAGCCTTACGGCGGCGTGGAGCAGGACGATTTCTTAAACGCCTGCCTGATGCTGCGTACCTTCCTTCCCCCCCGGGAGCTGCTGGATCGGATGCACGAGATCGAGCAGGCGGCCCACCGGGAGCGGACCATCCGCTGGGGGCCCCGGACCCTGGATCTGGATATTCTGATGTATGACGATGAGATCCTGGAGACAGAGGAACTGGTGATCCCCCATGTTGAGATGCACCTGCGGGACTTCGTGCTCAAACCCCTGTGTGAGATCGCGCCCAACAAACGGCACCCTATCTATCATAAGACCATAGCTCAGCTGGCCGCTGAGGTCTGCAAGGATTGAGTCGGTCGGTCCGGGGGCGGAGATAAACGCCTTGTGTACGGACCGGATTGATTCGCTCCTCAGCGGCATCCATCAGGTCAGGAATATGGAGCGAACAGGCACGGCTGCAGGTCCCCGGCAGAGGGAAGCTTTCACACCCGATTCTGAACGGGGCTGCAAGCCGTGTTTTGGTTTTATGGCCAAACGCACCGAAGAAAGCCGCGGATCCATTGCGCTGCAATGGATCCGCGGCTTCTTACACTTATTCCCACTCTATTGTGGCGGGGGGCTTGGACGTGATGTCGTAGCAGATGCGGTTGATGCCCTGGACCTCGTTGACGATCCGGGTGGAGATCTTGTCCAGCACGTCGTAAGGGATGCGGGCCCAGTCGGCGGTCATGAAGTCCGCCGTGGTGACGGCACGAAGGGCCAAGGTGTAGTCGTAGGTCCGGCCATCGCCCATGACGCCCACGGAGCGGGTATTGGTGAGGACGGCAAAATACTGGTTCAGATTCTTGTCCTCCCCTGCCTTGGCAATCTCGTCCCGGAAGATGAAGTCGGCCAGACGCAGGGTATCGGCCTTCTCCTTGGTGATGTCGCCGATGATGCGGATGGCAAGGCCGGGACCGGGGAAGGGCTGGCGGGTAACCAGGTACTCCGGCAGGCCAAGCTCCCGGCCCAACTGACGGACCTCGTCCTTGAACAGCAGGCGCAGGGGCTCGATGATCTCCTTGAAGTCCACATAGTCGGGCAGACCGCCCACGTTGTGGTGGCTCTTGATAACAGCGGCGTCGCCGGCACCGGACTCGATGACGTCGGGATAAATGGTGCCCTGGGCCAGGAAGTCCACGGCACCGATCTTCTTGGCCTCTTCCTCAAAGACCCGGATGAACTCCTCGCCGATGATCTTCCGCTTGCGCTCCGGCTCGTCCACACCGGCCAGCTTCAGCAAAAAGCGGGTCTCGGCGTCTACCCGGACAAAATTGATGTCCCACTTGGCGAAGGCCGCCTCCACCTCGTCACCCTCGTTCAGGCGCATCAGGCCGTGGTCCACGAAGACGCAGGTCAGCTGTCTGCCCACCGCCTCGGCCAGCAGAGCGGCCACTACCGAGGAGTCCACACCGCCGGACAGGGCCAGCAGCACCTTACCGCTTCCGACTTTTTCACGGATAGCTGCAATGGCGGTCTTCTTATAGTCCTCCATGGTCCAGTCGCCCACGGCCCCGCAGACCTCATAGAGGAAGTTGCGGATCATCCGGATGCCGTTTTCGGTGTGATTGACCTCGGGGTGGTACTGCACGCCGTAGAAGCCCCGCGCCTCGTCGGCGATGGCCACGTTGGGGCATGCGTCGGAGTGGGCGGTCAGGGCAAAGCCCTCGGGCACCTTGGCCATATAGTCCCCGTGGCTCATCCAGGAGATGCCCTCAGCGGGCAGGCCCTTAAACAGCTTGCAGGTAGTATCATAGTAGGTGACGGTCTTGCCGTACTCCCGGGCGGAGTCATCCTGTGCCTCAGTCACCTGGCCACCCAGAGTGTGGGCCATGAGCTGACAGCCGTAGCAGATGCCCAGGATGGGCACGCCCCAGGTGAAGATCTCAGGGTCCACATGGGGAGAGCTCTCCAGATAGACGGAATTGGGCCCGCCGGTAAAGATGATGCCGATGGGGTCCATGGCCTTCAGCTCTGCCAGGGGGGTGGTGTAGGGCTTGACCTCGCAGTACACATTGCACTCCCGGACCCGGCGGGCAATGAGCTGGTTATACTGGCCTCCAAAGTCCAGCACGATGACAGTCTGGTGGGACATACGCTCAACCTTCTTTTCTACTCAGATTTAACAGATATTTAACTCCACTCTCCTTGTCTTTCCCACTGGGATAGCGTATCATACAGACAGTTTTAAAGAAAGGAGGGCGATCACATGACTGAAGTACCTTGGAGCAGCCTGGTCGATCTGGAGGATCTGATCTATGAGGCCGGCTACGATACCGTCAGCGAGCGGTAATTTCAAGCTTTAGAAACAGGAAACCACACCAAATGGTGTGGGTTTTTTGTTGATAGCGTCAATTCCGTCAGAGTGTGACGTTCTATGTTCTCCCTGCCCTTCCCAAGAGGAAAGGGCAGGGAGATTTGATTGATCCGAATGACCGGAGGGCGGCTTTAAATCTTGGTAATGTCGATGGGCTCCAGTTCCTCGGAGCGGCTCTGCTGGCGGACGGTGAGCAGGGCCCGGGCGGTGTCGATGGCGGTGACGCAGCCCACGCCATGCTCCACGGCGGAGCGGCGGATCTTGAAGCCGTCGGTATCTTGCTTGCGTCCCTTGGTGGGAGTGTTGATGATCAGGTCCACAGTGCCGGAGGCGATCATATCCAGAATGTTGGGGTGGGCCTGGGACACGCGGTTGACCCGCTTGCACTCGATGCCCGCCTCGGTGAGCACGTCGCAGGTGCCGGAGGTGGCGAACAGCTCGATGCCCATCTCCTCAAAGCCCCGGGCGATGGAGACGATCTCCCGCTTATCCTCGTCCTTGACGGTGAGGATGATGCGGCCGCCCCGCTTGGGAGCCCGCATGTTGGAGCCCTTGAATGCCTTCAGCAGGGCCTGGGGGAAGGTCTCGGCCAGACCCAGCACCTCGCCGGTGGACTTCATCTCGGGGCCAAGGCCGGTATCCACGTCGGTCAGCTTCTCGAAGGAGAAGACGGGGGCCTTGACAGCGAAGTAGTTGGCCTCTTTATAAATGCCGGTGCCGTACTCCAGGTCCTTCAGCTTCTGACCCAGCATGACCTTGGTGGCCAGGTCGATGATGGGCACGCCGGTGACCTTGGAGATATAGGGGATGGTGCGGGAGGAACGGGGGTTGACCTCGATGACGTAGATGTCGTCATCATAGAGGATATACTGGGCGTTGATGAGGCCGATGACACCCAGATGCTTGGCCATGTTCTTGGTGTGCTGGAGGATTAGGTCGCGGTGCTTCTGCTCCAGATGGAGGGGCGGATAGACGGCAATGGAGTCGCCGGAGTGGACGCCGGCCCGCTCCACATGCTCCATGATACCGGGGATGAGGATGTCCTCGCCGTCAAATACGCCGTCCACTTCCAGTTCCCGGCCCATGAGGTACTTGTCCACCAGGACGGGATGCTCCTGAACGGTCATGTTGATGATGCGCATGAACTCCTCGATGTTCCGGTCAGAGTAGGCGATCTCCATGCCCTGGCCGCCCAGGACGTAGGAAGGACGGACCAGCACGGGGTAGCCCAGCTCATGGGCGGCGGCCAGAGCCTCCTCGGTGGTGTAAATGGTACGGCCCTTGGCGCGGGGGATATGGCATTTCTCCAGGATCTCGTCGAAACGCTCCCGGTCCTCGGCGGCGTCCACGCCGTCAGAGGAGGTGCCCAGGATCCGGACGCCCATGTCGGTGAGAGCCTTGGCCAGCTTGATGGCGGTCTGGCCGCCGAACTGGACCACGGCGCCCCAGGGCTTCTCCTGCTCCACGATGTTCTGGACGTCCTCGGCGGTCAGAGGCTCGAAGTACAGCTTGTCGGCCACGTCGAAGTCGGTGGACACGGTCTCGGGGTTGTTGTTGACGATGATGGTCTCATAGCCCAGGCGGCGGAAGGCCCAGACGGAGTGGACGGAGCAGTAGTCAAACTCGATGCCCTGGCCGATGCGGATGGGGCCGGAGCCCAGCACCAGAACCTTCTTCTTGCCGGAGCCGGAGTCCACAGCCTCGTTCTCTCCGTCGTAAGAGGAGTAGTAATAGGGCGTCTCAGCGTCAAATTCGGCGGCGCAGGTATCCACCATCTTGAAGGAGGGGATGATACCGTACCGCTCGCGCAGGGCCTTGACCTCGGCCTGCTTCATGCCGCAGAGGGTGCCGATATAGCTGTCGGCGAAGCACATCTCCTTGGCCCGCTTCAGAACGTCGGCATCGGGCTCGCCCTTGCAGCGCTTGAGCTCCTCCTCCATGTCGATGATCCGCTTGAAGCCGTCCAGGAACCAGATGTCCATCTTGGTGATGAGGTTGATCTTCTGGGGAGAGAAGCCACGCCGCAGCGCCTCGGCCACCACGAACAGCCGCTCGTCGGTGACGTTGACCAGCAGGTCCTCGATCTCGTCGGTGTACAGGTTCTCCAGCTTGTCCAGCTTCAGTGCCCGGACGTTCAGCTCCAGGGAGCGGATGGCCTTCATCAGCGCGCCCTCGAAGGAGTTGGCGATGGCCATGACCTCGCCGGTGGCCTTCATCTGGGTGCCCAGGGTGCGGCTGGCGGTGGTGAACTTGTCGAAGGGCAGACGGGGGATCTTCAGCACGCAGTAGTCGATGGTGGGCTCAAAGCAGGCGGTGGTCTTTCCGGTCACCGCGTTGGGGATCTCGTCCAGGGTGTAGCCCAGAGCCACCTTGGCGGCCACCTTGGCGATGGGATAGCCGGTGGCCTTGGAGGCCAGGGCGGAGGAACGGGACACACGGGGGTTGACCTCGATGACCGCGTACTCGTAGGAGTCGGGGTTCAGAGCGAACTGGCAGTTGCAGCCGCCCTCGATCTCCAGCGCGGAGATGATCTCCAGCGCGGCGGAGCGGAGCATCTGGAACTCCTTATTGGCCAGGGTCTGGGTGGGGGCCACCACGATGGAGTCGCCGGTGTGGACGCCCACGGGGTCGATGTTCTCCATGGAGCAGACGGTGATGACATTGCCGGCGGAGTCGCGCATGACCTCGAACTCGATCTCCTTCCAGCCGGCGATGCACCGCTCGATCAGGACCTGGCCCACGCGGGACAGGTTGATGCCCCGGTCGGCGATCTCCTCCAGAGAGGCCCGGTCATAGGCGATGCCGCCGCCGGTGCCGCCCAGGGTGTAGGCGGGACGGACGATGACGGGGTAGCCGATCTCCTCGGCGAAGGTGACCGCGTCGGTCACGCTCTCCACCACCAGGGAGGTGATGCAGGGCTGGCCGATGGACTCCATGCAGTCCTTGAAGCCCTGGCGGTCCTCCGCCTTGCGGATGGACTCGGGGCTGGTGCCCAGCAGCTTGACGCCATATTTCTCCAGGGTGCCGTTCTCATACAGGGCCATGGCCATGTTCAGTCCGGTCTGGCCGCCCAGAGTGGGCAGGATGGAGTCGGGCCGCTCCATCTCAATGACCTGGGTGATGGAGGGGATGTTCAGAGGCTCGATATAGACGTGGTCGGCGATGTCCTTATCGGTCATGATGGTGGCGGGGTTGGAGTTGACCAGCACAACCTCCAGGCCCTCTTCCTTCAGGGCGCGGCAGGCCTGGGTTCCGGCGTAGTCAAACTCGGCGGCCTGGCCGATGACGATGGGGCCGGAGCCCAGCACCAGGACCTTCTTGATATCAGGATTCTTAGGCATTACTGGTCACCTCCCATAGACGCGACGAAGCGATTGAACAGGTACTCGGTATCCTTGGGGCCGGCGTTGGCCTCGGGGTGGAACTGCGTGGTAAAGCAGTTGGGCCGCTTATAGCGCAGGCCCTCGCAGGTGCCGTCGTTGACATTGACGTGGCTGACCTCGGCCACCGCCGGGTCCACAGAGTCGGACAGCACCATATAGCCGTGGTTCTGGCTGGTGATATACACCCGGTTCATCTCCAGATCACGGACGGGGTGGTTGCCGCCCCGGTGCCCGTAGGCCAGACGGCCGGTCTTGGCGCCGGTGGCCAGAGCCAGCAGCTGGTGGCCCAGGCAGACGCCGAACATGGGGATGGTGCTCTCATACAGCTTCTTCAGCTCGGCGATGATGGACACGTTCTCGGCGGGGTCGCCGGGGCCGTTGGACAGCATCACGCCGTCAAAGCCGCCGGCCAGGATGGTCTCGGCGGGGGTGAAGGCGGGGAGCACGGTGACCTTGCAGCCACGGCGGCGCAGGCACTCGATCATGTGCTGCTTCACGCCGAAGTCCATCATGGCTACATGATGCTTCTCCTCGCCGCAGGCCTCAAAGACCTGGGGCTCCTTCCGGGTGACCATGGCCACGGTGTCTTTCACCTGATAGGCCTTCAGTTTCTCCAGCACCTCGGCTACATTAAAATGCTCCGCACAGGTGAGCATGCCGTTCATGCTCCCCTGACTGCGGAGTATTTTTGTCAGCGCGCGGGTGTCCACACCCTCGATGCCGGTGATATCATGCTTCTTCAAGAAATTGTTCAGAGTGTCCTCACAGCGGAAATTGCTGCCGCGGGGGGACAGGTGACGGACCACAAAAGCCTCCACCCAGGGGCGGTCGGACTCGTTGTCCTCGCTGTTCACGCCGTAGTTGCCGATCAGCGGATAGGACATGACGACGCCCTGTCCCGCATAGGAGGGGTCAGTCAAAATTTCCTGATAACCGGTCATGGAGGTGTTGAACACCATCTCACAGATCCGGTCAGAGGTACCGCCGATGCTGGTGCCGGAAAAAATGCTTCCGTTGGCCAGGATCAAGGTCGCTTTCATCAATCTTCACACGCCTTCCGTTCCAGTTCTCAGTTGCCTGTTTTCACGTGCAAACCGTTTCAAGATATTGTATCGAAAATCCGCCTGTTTTGCAAGATGTCGAATCCCCTTTTTCCACATATTTTTCTCTGAAATATTTGGGCAGTTCGTGGGATAGACCCGGGGCGTTTGGGAAAGACTGCATGGAAAAGGCCTTTCGTCCCCGCGGGCCGCGCCCCACCATTTGACCTGAGGTGACCACATGTTTACCGGACTGATCCGAACTGTCATTTTATACCTGCTCATCATCAGCGGCATCCGGCTGATGGGCAAGCGGCAGGTGGGCGAGCTGGAGCCCTCGGAGCTGGTGCTCTCCCTCATCATCGCCGATCTGGCCTCGGTTCCCATGCAGGACTTCGGCATCCCTCTGCTCACCGGCATCATCCCCATTCTGACCCTGCTGTCCATCACCATGATCCTGTCGGTGCTGACTACAAAAAGCGTCCGGTTTCGGACGCTCCTCTGCGGCCGGCCCAGCATCATCATCCGGGACGGCCTGGTGGACCAGCATGAGATGGCCCGGAACCGGCTGACGGTGGACGAGCTGTTGGAAGAGCTGCGGTGTAAGGGCTACACCGACCCCTCGGTGGTGAAATACGCGATTCTGGAGACCAACGGGCAGCTGTCCGTCCTCCCCTACGCCAACCAGAAGCCCCCCACCGCCCGGCAGCTGAAGGTCTCGGTGGAGGAAGGGGGCCTGCCCCTGGTGGTGGTAAGCGACGGCCACCTGCTGGAGCACAACCTGACCGCCCTGGGAAAGGACCGCCGCTGGCTGGACAAGCGGCTTAAAGAGCGGGGTTGCAGCGGCCCGGAGAGCGTGTTCCTCCTGCTGGTGGACCAGAACGGCGCCGTCTACCTGGCCCGTAAGAACGAGGACAGTTGAGGAGGAGAATTCATGAAGCGACTTTGGATCGCCGCCGCCCTGCTGGGGGTGATGCTGGCCGGCAGTCTGACCAACGCCTGGTACGCCCAGTCCATGACCGAGGGCTTCAACCGGCGGCTGGAGCAGGCTCAGGCTCTGGCCCGGGAAGAGGAATGGGACCGGGCGGCAAAAATCACCCGTGCGGTCTATGAGGACTGGCAGGGCCGTCACTTTTATCTTCACACCGTCATGCGCCATTCGGACACCGACCAAATTTTAAGGTCTTTCCGCTCTGTGATGCAATATCTGGATCTTCAGGAGATGGACCAGTACGCCGCCGCCAACGCCGACCTGATGACCCAGCTGGAGCTGCTGGCCGAGATGGAGCAGGCCAGCTTCACAAATGTGCTGTAGCTCTTTTTTATGACAACATGAAACGCGGAGCGGCCCGCCGTCTGTAGCAACGGCGGGCCGCCCCGCGTCTATCTATATTGAATCCCGCTGAGCCATCAGGCCTTCACGGGCTGTTCCTCGCGCTCGCCTCTGAGCCACTCGTCCTCTTCTCCGGTCTCGCGCCAATGCTCGTAGGACTGGCGGATGGAGGCCCAGACGGAGACCCAGTCCACCTCGTCGATCTGCTGCTCATTCTGGAACAGCTTCTCATAGAAATCGTGGACCTCGTCCTCGCTCTCGTCTACATACTTCTCATAGAAAGCGTCCATGTAGTCCCCAAACTTGGTGTCGTCCTGGTCCGCAGGGCCGGCCAGAACGGCGGTAAACTCTTCCCGGCTCCAGCGCTTGCCCGGGCGGAGGGACTGGGGCATCTTCCCAACCCACTCAGTCATCTTATCCACGTTCTGCAGGAAATCCTCCCGTCCCTTCCCTTCCTCCAATTTAGGAAGGATCGACTCAATGATTTTGCAGACAGCCTCTTCCATCTCGCGGTCTGCCCCGCCGTCCGACTTCTTGAGTTGGAGGGAACTGACCATCTTCTGCGCCTGCCGTTTGATTTCTTCCTGTTTCATAATAAGAGCCTGCCTTTCTGTATCAGTTTTACTGAACATTTATATTTTTTAGCCTGGACAATTGATATTGTCCTCCTGTTTTCAGCATTCCTATCGTCGGTTTCCGCGACGCGGCGCCGCGCTTCCAACAGGTCTTTCGCTTTTGTGTCTCTATTGTAAAATGCAGCCGTCAAATTTCCGTCTGTCAATTTGTCCAATGTCGCAGTGGACAGCGCCCGTCTGTTTTGTGGAATTGACGTTTTAGCCCCTCAACCCCTGCCTTTTTCCGGTGTGGAACACGGTCAACCGAAAAAAAACGCCTCTGACGTATAATTTCCGTCTGTTCCCTTCCCCCTCTGTCTTCCGCTGTTTGCGGCGCAGAAAAATTTTATAAAAATTTTTTCTGTGCCCGGTCCCGCGCTGCGCTGTCCGGACTCGTTTTCTTCTGTAAATGCCGTCCGGCGCGCTTTCCAGCCAAGGGCCGAAAATAGTGCTTGACTTCCGGAGCATTCAACGGTATAACCGTTACGGTCCAATTTCGACACCCAAATCACAGGGGGCGGTTCGCGTGATAAAAAAGGAATATCTGTTTGCAGGTCTATCCATCCTGTTTTGGGGATCTACCGCCGCGGTCAGCTCCCTGATGATGGATTCCCTTTCCTCCATGGCCCTGGTCTTCTATAACGGTTTGACGGCCACGGTCTTTCTGTTCTTGGTCAATCTGTTTACTGGCCGTCTGAAGCTCCTGCGCTCCATTTCCCCGAAGGAATGGCTGAAGCTGAGTCTTCTCGGACTGGTGGGCATGTTCTGCGTCTCTTTCTTCCTCTACTGCGGTTTGGCCCGTCTGAAGGCCCAACAGGCATACATTATCAACTACCTCTGGCCCATCCTGATCGTGCTGTTCTCCTGGCCGCTGCTGGGACAAAAAATGACCAATCGGAAGGCGATCGCCCTGCTGGTCTCCTTTCTCGGGGTGGCCATTGTGGCCTCCGAGGGTGATTTTTCCGGTCTGGGACAGACCGACCTGGTCGGCGTACTCGCCTGCGTCGCCGCCGCTTGCAGCTATGCCATCTTTTCCGTGCTGAACATCAAGGTCACCTGCGACAAATTTGTCGCCATGCTGATCTACTACATGGCCACCATGGCCGCCGGCCTGCTGTTTCTTCTGATCCGTGAACCCATTCCCGTCCTTACCGTTCCCCAGTGGGGCGGCATTCTCTGGCTGGGCGTTCTCACCAACGGGCTGGCATACACCACCTGGGCGCTGGCCATGGACATCGGCGACACGGCAAAGCTGTCCAACCTGGCCTACCTGACCCCCTTCGTCTCCCTGATCTACATCTATGTTCTGCTCCATGAGCCTATCACATGGTCTTCCTACGCGGGACTGTTCTTCATCCTCTCCGGCGTGGTCATCCAGCTCTCCGGAGACCGCTCCTCCCATTCCCACGCCCGGTCTCCACGCTTCCACAGCAGATAGGAGCGGGGCGGCAACATTTAAAAAAGACAGGCTCTCTCCTGTATACCTGTCTCGATTATGAAAAAATGGCGGAACAGGACCTGACGCGAAAATTACGCATCAGGTCCTGTTCCGGCTTTTTTATTCCACTGTCACGCTTTTGGCCAGATTTCTGGGCTTGTCAATATCACAGCCCCGCATCAGGGCAGCCCCAAGGACCTTTCGGTCCTTGGGGACCCCTTTCTTTGAAATCCTCGGGCCAAATGAATTGGCCCTCCGGAAATTCTTCGCTCCGCTCCGAATTTAC
>Ga0129306_1001167_pt1 | contig 32336 bp, 24 predicted proteins | sample P827metagenome_FD_94438 | JGI IMG/M metagenome (GOLD analysis project Ga0129306, IMG submission 94438) | Capybara group fecal microbial communities from Wisconsin, USA - P827 metagenome | ecosystem: Host-associated > Mammals > Digestive system > Large intestine > Fecal | place: USA: Wisconsin...
ACAGTCGATGCATCACATCCGTCCATATATACCACTCCGCTAACCGGAGTCAGATGTCCGGATATGGTCTTGAGAAGAGTTGATTTACCTGCACCGTTCGGTCCGATAAGCGCGGTGATGTGCCCACGGTGTATATTCAGTTCTATCCCGGATATGATGGATCTGCCGTCATATCCGACAGACAGGTTGTCAGTCCTTATCTCAGACATGGGCATTCCTCCTGTGCAATAGCATCGATATGACGATGGGTGCGCCGAATACGGCAGTTATGGTACTGATAGAAAGCTCCATAGGTGCAAAAGCATATCTCGCGATCAGATCGCATATCAGACAGAACACGCTTCCGCCGAGAAACGATGCGGTCATGATGACCAGAGGTTTGGAACTTTTACAGATAAGCTTGATCACATGCGGCACTGCTATGCCCACAAAAGATATCGGTCCCGCGAAAGCCGTTACCGTAGCTGAAAGAATGCTGGATGTAAGTATGAGCAGTACTCTGAAAGCTCTGACGGGAATGCCGAGGCTGTATGCATATGCCTCACCATAAAGATAAGCTTCCACAGGTTTGGACAGAACGAGTGCCAGCACGCATCCTGCGGCAATGACAGGGATAAAACCGTATACCTCCTGCCAGGATATGGAGGCGAAGGTTCCCATCGACCAGTTGTGAAGATTGACTATATTGGAATCATCCGCAAAGGCAACGATCAGTTCCGTGACCGCCGAGCAGACATATCCGATCATGATGCCGCATACAATAAGCACGGCCATATTTCTGACACGTCTCGATGCAAGGATCACTATCACAGTGGATATCACGGCTCCTGTAAACGCGGCACCGATCATCATCCATGATCCGACAGCAAACCCATATACTCCGGCTTCCACCATAAGTACGGCAACCACCAGTTTGGCTCCGGACGATATACCCATCACAAAAGGTCCTGCCACTGGATTGGAAAAGAACGCCTGCAGCAGATACCCTGATAAAGCAAGTGCTCCTCCCAGTACAGCCGCTGCGATCGTCCTGGGAAAACGTATGCTCCATACCACTACGCCGTTTACACTGTCCGTATCATGAGTTCTGAGGATATCCGCAATTTCACGTACTGATATCCTGACAGGGCCGACACAAAGATTAACAAGCCCCATAATGATAAGAAGCGATATCAATATGATATAGATTAATATGATCCTCTTGTCAGTCTTCATTCCAAATGATACAGATACGTAGTATCTGCTCCCTGTCCGTTATGGATCACCGCATACAGATCACTGATGATATCCGCTACAGCTGAAGTCTCCTGAAACAGATTCAGATTAGTACACCATACATCGCCGTTTTTGACAGCTTTGTAATCCGCAAATAATCCGTTTAATGCGATCAGGTCATCCATACTCTCTATCTGGCCGTAAATAGTCGAATTATATATCAATATGTCCGAATCCAGCGTCTGGGCATAGAAGTCTTCCCAGTCTATATTAAGCGTTGATAATGCATTGTCCTCTTCTATCTCAAGGCCATCGAGTGCATAGCTCCCCCCGGCGATACGTATCATCCTGGTCATATAGTCTCCCGGTTTTCTGACATTGACATAGCCGTTTGGAGATACATAAAAAAAACACACGGATTTAGTGTCCGTGCCTGTTTCAGATCCCTCAAGTTCATTCTGCAATTCCTCAACCTGCTTACACGCTTCCTCAAAGAATCTGTCCGCTTCATCTTCCTTATCCAGCAAAACACCGTACAGGCGGATCCATTCCAGCCGCCCCAAAGGTTCCGATTCATAACTGGACCGTTCGGTAAAAACCGGGATCCCTATATTCGTAAGCTGCTCTGCTGTCTTCGGAGAATGATAGATCATGGATGATTCTATTGCTATATCACATTTTCTGTCTAACAGAGTCTCATAATCCGGGGCACTGTACTTGCCCACATATCTGATCCTGTCGTCCCTGATCATATCCGACACTTCACTCATGGAGTAGTCATCCGCAGTGGTAGAGCATGCACTGATCTTATCAAGCGCATCCAGCTGCCTGAAAAGGTCCATGGCAGATGATGCAGCCAGATAAATATTCTCACATGGCTGCTGTATGATCGTGGCTCCCGTGATTCCCTTATCATCTGCGGGCATACCCTCAGGTACCACCATATAGTCATTTCCGTCTTCAATGTGTATATGCTTACAGCCGTCAGCATACTCTTCCATACTGAACTGCTCCGCATACTTAAGCTCAATGCTCTGCGCCGATGAACTTCCACCGGCTGCTTCCGACACCGATGACATATCAAAGGTCAGTACATACTCTATCTCATGAGGAGTACTCATGGCGGTAGTATCTGCCGTCACCGTAACAGGCTCTGATATGTCCTTCAGAGGTATCTCAAATACAGAATTGCCCTCTGTATTAACGGGCAGGTATTTCGTTCCGTCCACTATCATGTAATCATAATGCGGACTGCTCCAGGTGATCGTCACCGTATAGGTGTCTCCGTCGAAGACGACCTGTGTGGGCGAGTCTACCGTGGCTCTGCCGGTGCCGCCCTCGAGGGACACATCTATACTGTATGTACCCGGAGAGGGTACTGCATCACCCTCAGATGATGCAGTACCGCTTTCCTCTGTGTTTGTTCCGCTTTCTTCATATGGTTGAAGATCAGATACTATGACCTTGTGGTCATACCATTTCTGCTTGGTACCTATGAGTGCCAGATCATACTCCTCACCTATCACCGGTACGGGTATGTCAAAAGCATATACATCCTCGGTCATACCGTCACTGTAGGTAACACTTTCGACCACCGGATCTATAAGGATTGCGCCGTCTTTCTGCGCATCCTCTGCCAGTCCGTAGTACAGGTTCACCACTTTCTGTGAGGGCATTACGATGTGCATGGTTCCCACACCGTCTTTGACCGTGAGTATGCCTCTGCCCTCATATGCTTCATTGACATGAAACATAGAGCTGTCCGTATCAAAAGCTGCTGTATATACGCCGTCTGCCACATCCAATTTGGCTGTATCGGAATCAGACTTACCGCACCCTGCCGGACACATTATCAGCATCAGCATAACAAGTATTATGTTGATTATTCTTCTGCTCTTTGTTTTCATATTTATTTGATCACGTCACCCAGATGAGCCACGTAGAGTTTTTCTACATCCTCGATCCTGCCAAGTCCCTCGATCTGGCAATCGATAGAATCAAACTTGCCGGATGCTTCAAACATGCTCTTCCAGGAATCCTCATCATCTCCTGCCATATCGTTATTGGCGTGATCACCTGCCACTACCATAAGAGGGCGAAGGATGACTTTGCTGTATCCGGCTGCAGAAACTGTATCTATAACGTTCTCACATGCGGTCTCCTCAGGCTCTCCCTCTACGGTACCGATGAACACGTTCTTGTATCCGAGCTTATCCATCTGAGTCTGCATCTGTGAATAGGTAACCTTGGCTGTGTGTGATGTGCCGTGTCCCATGAATACAAATGCAACACCGTCGGCATCAGCAGCATCCAGCGAATCAAAGCCTGCGTTCTTTACCGCCACATCGGTTACAGCCTTTGCAACTGCTTCCTTATCGGAGTTGATCACAGTAGCGTCGGATCCGACCTCACCAAGCAGTGGCTCGGAGATCACACATGATTCAAACTTGTCGGCATACTTCTCTACTGCCTCGGTGATCTCATCATACTCAGCGCCATGCATAAGGTGGGTGGGCTGGATAACGAGGTTCTTAACACCGTTAGCTACAGCACGGTCAAGTGCCTGCTCTACGTTATCGATTTTCTCACCATCACGTGCCTGCACATGATTGATGATGATCTGTGCGGTAAAAGCTCTGCGTACGGACCAGTCGGGATATGCGGCTGCGATAGCCTTCTCGATACCGCCGATATCCTGTGCACGGCTGTCATTAAATGATGTACCGAAGCTTACTACCATGATCTCGTTCTCACCGATATCATCAGCATTGAGCGGATCATCCTTGGATGCATCACCTGTATCGCGTCCGAAGTAATCGGGATCGGCATCTTCACCCTCTACCAGTTCCTTCTGAGCATCAGTCAGTGCATCCCAGCCTGCCTTGGCAGCCTCACACTGTGCGTCTGTCTCATCTGTACGCTCCTGTACATAGATGGCATCAATAAGAGCTGCAACCTCGTCAGCTGCCGCCTGATCATCGCCTGCATCCTCTACAGCCTCTGTTGTCTCCTCTGCTGCAGCCTCGGTCTTTTCCTCAGCTGCGGTTTCAGTAGTTTCCTCCACTGCTGTCTCCTCCTGAGCGCCTGTCGTCGTAGAACTGTCTGTACTGCCACAGCCTGCAAGGGCTAGTACGGACACACTTACCGCAAGCAACAATGATACAATTTTCTTTTTCATACTGCTCCTCCTAAACTACGGCGGGCACGTTAAACTGCAAGAGACTTATCTATGCACACAAAAATAAAATGCCCGCATCAACAGATACAGGCACACACAAATCAGGAAACGATAACTCCATCAAAAAAAAGAAGTCCTCACTCCCTCTAAAACGGCACGATCAAATCCGCGTGATCCATGTGTACCGGATGATAGGCAGGTTTCCTGGCTCGAGTATCAACGCACATGATCGCCTTCCCAAAGCTTCTTTGGACTGTTTTCACATATCCTCCGACATGACATCATCTATACGTCATGTTATGCTTCAGTGACCGCGGATAAGCTTCAAGCTCTCCGCAATGACCATGGACTCCTCTCCTACAGTGACGGGATCGCACAGGCATCTGACCTGTTTCCCTTTTAACCTGTTGTATGACACTTTTAAACCGACCGGATGGTCCGGGTTAAAAGTGACACCACAGGCACCTAAGATCCATAATATTCAATTACCCTGCAATGATAACAGATTTGTTAGGTATATTCAACTTACCCGGGCACCGAGTCTGTCCCTCTCACCCCAGTGCCACATCCAGCGCCATCATCAGGCTGAAGCCTATGGCAAAGGCAACAACGCCGAGGTGGGAATGCTCACCCTCTGACATCTCGGGAACCAGTTCCTCCACCACCACATACAGCATCGCTCCTGCAGCAAATGAAAGAAGATACGGCATCGCCGGTACTATCAGCCCGGCAAGCAGGACAGTCAATCCGCCGAATATCGGTTCCACAGCTCCTGAAAGCATGCCTAGCACAAATGATTTAGGCTTGCTCTTTCCCTCCGCATACAGAGGCATGGATATGATCGCGCCCTCCGGGAAGTTCTGGATCGCAATACCGAGAGCAAGTGCCAGTGCGCCTCCGGCCGTGATGCTGGCCGATCCGCTGGCTAGGCCCGCATATACGACACCTACTGCCATACCCTCGGGGATGTTATGGAGCGTCACAGCCAGTACCAGCATAGCTGTCCTGGTCAGGCTGCTCCTGGGGCCCTCAGCCTTATCTTCCGATACGTGCAGGTGCGGGATGACATGATCCAGCACGAGCAGAAACAGGATGCCCAGCCAGAATCCTATGAATGCGGGCAGAAATGCGAGCTGTCCCATATCTGATGACTGCTCGATAGCAGGGACTATCAGACTCCATATGGATGCCGCGACCATCACACCCGCAGCAAATCCGCTGAGTGCTTTCTGAACGCTGACCTTCAGTTCATTACGCAGGAAGAATACGCATGCAGCTCCCGCTGCCGTGCCGGCAAACGGTATCAATAATCCTGTGATTATAGTGCCCATATTGATCACCCTCTCATGCCAGGCGGTTTACTCTACTCCGAGTACCTTATAATCCTGCGCCGTAACCGCCTGCGTCAGCACTTCGTCTGCCACATCTGCAGATAATGTCACCACAGCCGTACCGGCATTATGATCTGCCACGGCGCTCTCAACACCTGCAACAGCCTCAAGAGCCTTTTTAACTCGCGCCTCACAGTGCTCACACATCATTCCTTCTACCTTAAGTGTCTTCGTCATCTTCTTTTCCTCCGGATATATTTTGATCAGATTAAGCCTGAGAGCGTTCATACATACGGTGACGCTGGACAGCGACATGGCTGCCGCTCCCCACATCGGATTCATATGTATGCCCGGATACAGGCCTGCTGCCATAGGAATCAGGACTATATTATATGCAAAAGCCCAGAACAGATTCTCATATACATTCTTAAGTGTACCACGACTGAGCCTCACTGCGGCAGATACATCGGTCAGCTTGGAGTTCATAAGTACGACATCGGCCGAATCCACGGCCACATCGGCTCCGGCACCTATCGCTATACCGATATCCGCACGCGTAAGTGCGGGAGCATCATTAATCCCGTCTCCGACCATAGCGGTCCTTCCGCGCTTTTGCAAATCTCTTATCACAGCCTCCTTGCCATCCGGCAGTACACCTGCGATCACATGATCCACGCCGGCGGATGATCCTATCGCCTGCGCTGTCTGTTCATTATCTCCGGTCAGCATGATCACTTCGATGCCCATATCGCGGAGTTCGCCGATAGCCTTAGATGAATCTTCTTTGATCACATCAGCTACGGCAATGATCCCCAGCAGTTTTCCGTTCCGTGCAAAAAACAGCGGAGTTCTGCCCTTTTCCGCAAGTTCAGTCTCCTTCTGCGTCAAAGCCGGATCCACTTCACAGACAGTCCTGATAAAACGTCCCGAACCGGCGTACAGCATCTCCCCGTTCTGGGTTGCAGATATGCCGTTTCCCGGCAAAGCCTTCCAGTCAAGCACCGGATATGCTGGACAGGCGGGTTCCTTTACCGCTTCGATTATCGCTTTGGCCAAAGGATGCTCACTGCGTACTTCCAGCAGATAAGCAGTGTTAATAAGTTCATCCTCACTCACACCGTCTGCGGTAATGATATCAGTTACTTCGGGCTTGCCTGCGGTGATGGTGCCGGTCTTATCCAGGGCAATGATCTTCACCTTTCCGACCGTCTCCATAGACTCAGCTGTCTTAAACAGTATACCGTTCTTCGCTCCCACGCCGTTACCCACCATTATGGCTACGGGAGTGGCAAGTCCCAGCGCACATGGGCAGCTGATCACGAGCACGCTTATGGCCCTCTCAAGTGAAAAGACCATATCACCCCCTATGATCTGCCAGATCACAAATACCACAAAGGCAACAGCGATAACAGCAGGTACGAATATTCCTGACACGCGATCTGCTATACGGGCGATTGGTGCCTTTGTAGCCGCGGCGTCACTGACCATCCTGATTATCTGTGAGAAGGTGGTATCCTCCCCGACACGGCTTGCCTCGGCCCTGAAGAATCCCGATACGTTGATAGTTGCAGCGCTCACACTATCACCGACCGATTTATCTACAGGGATCGACTCACCTGTAAGCGCAGATTCATCAACTGCCGAAGTCCCCTCTATGATCACACCATCAACGGGGATCGATTCTCCGGGCTTAACAGAGAATACATCTCCTATACGGACTTCATCTATGCTAACTGTACATGACTTGCCGTCCCGCTCTACGGTTGCCGTCTTCGGCGCCATCCTGATCAGGGCTTTTAATGCGTCCGTGGTCCTTCCTTTTGACAGAGACTCCAGGGTTTTACCTACGGTGATCAGCGCTGGTATCATCGCGGCTGATTCAAAGTACAGTTGATCATGATACATGTCCATCAAATCTGCATTCGGAACCCCGCGCACGATCATGGCCGTCATCTTGCATACCACATAGAGCGACCACCCGAACGACACGGATGATCCCAGCGCCACAAGAGTATCCATATTGGGACTGAATCTGAATAATGACCTGAATCCGGAGATGAAGAAATCCCGATTGATATACATCACCACGATCGCCAGGAGCATCTGAACAACAGCCAACCCTATATGGTTATGAGCCATGAATGCCGGGACCGGAAGTCCCAGCATATTATGGCCCATAGTGATGTACATGAGTATCAGTAAAAATATTATCGAATGAACAAGACGCTTCACAAGCCTCGGCGTCTCGTGGTCCCGAAGTGCCTCCTCTTCAGCTGCGAGCTTTGCAGATATGTCGGCTGCATCCGCGCTGTCAGGGGCAGAACTGTCCTTAAGACGCGCACCATAGCCCGCGTCTTCAACTGCGCGGATTACATCCGCCTCCGACACGCTCCCCTCTACCCCCATAGAGTTGGTAAGCAGTGAGACACTTACCGAATCAACACCCGGCAGCTGACAGACCGCCTTCTCCACTCGAGCCTGGCAGGCAGCACAGCTCATGCCGGTGACGATGTATTGAGTCATGATATATCTGTCCTCCGATCTATGCCGTACACAACAAATATATCATAGTTTATCTCTAGTCTGCGCTTAATTCCTTTTCGTGCAATTCCTGAACACTGTCAATGGCTGATAACATCGGCTTGATATCCTGTCCCCTAAGCTTTCTGTCCACGTAATTCTTAGTTATCTTCATTACGGTACCGCTGAGAGCAAGAACACCTATGAGGTTGGGAATGGCCATCATACCGTTAAATGTATCGGAAAGATCCCATGCAAGTGCCAGATCCATTGTTGCTCCGACCAGGATGAATACCACAAATATGATCTGATATATCTTGACCGCTTTTCTGCCGAACAGATACTCAAATCCCTTACCGCCGTACTGGCTCCATCCGAGTACGGTTGAAAAGGCAAAGAACAGAATGGCTATAGCTATGAATGCAGAACCGAATCCGCCGAAGACGGTTGAAAATGCTTCTGCAACAAGCGCCGTGGAAACGTTTTCAGAGATGACTTTTCCTGTATTAAGATCGACCAGACCGCTTGATAAAACAGCGAATGCCGTAAGCGTACATACTATGATGGTATCGGCAAATACTTCAAAGATTCCCCACATTCCCTGAACGACAGGTTCTCTGACATTTGAACTTGAATGAACCATGACTGATGAACCAAGGCCCGCTTCGTTTGAGAAGACACCTCTCTTCATTCCCCACTGGATGGCATATGATACACCGCTTCCGACTATTCCGCCGCCGACCGCCTTCAAACCGAATGCGCCTTTAAAGATCGCTCCGAATACTGCTCCGACCTGATCGAAATTCACTACAAGTACCGCGATCGCACCTATGAGATAGATAACAGCCATAAAAGGAACCAGCTTCTCAGTTACGGAAGCAATCCTCTTAAGACCGCCTACGATAACAAGTCCGGCAATTATCATGAGTATTATGCCGGTCACATAGGTCGGGATATGAAATGCCGAATCCATGTTTATGGCGATAGAATTTACCTGGCTCATGTTACCTATTCCGAACGAAGCAATAACACAGAATATACTGAATAAAACGGCAAGTACAGCACCTATCTGTTTGCATCCCTTTTTGGCACCCAGACCGTCCTTAAGATAATACATGGCACCGCCGCACCATTCGTTTTTCTCATTTCGTCTTCGGTAATAGATTCCCAGTACATTCTCGGAATAATTGGTCATCATACCGAAGAATGCCACTATCCACATCCAGAATATGGCTCCCGGGCCGCCGGATGCTATGGCGGCGGCCACACCGGCTATGTTACCGGTTCCTATGGTTGCGGCAAGTGCCGTACACAGGCTTTGGAACTGGGATATCTGCATATCTTCTTTAGCAGTATGCGAGGTGACCTTTGAATCTCTGAAAATGCCTCCTATAGTGTTTTTGATCCAATGCTTAAAATGAGATATCTGGAAGCATTTTGTCAAAACCGTCATCAATATTCCGGTTCCGACAAGCAGGATCAGCATGGGCAGCCCCCATACAAAGCCGTTCACCTTGCCGTTAACAGTTGCCAGTTGGTCTAAAAAGCCGTTCATTTCAGTCATCTCCTTTCCCTAACTACCTTTTTTCATCCCTTGAAACAAAGAATCCTTTCCTTTTTCATATCGTTACAGAGTCTGTAGTCCATATCGGAAACGTCATAAACCCGTATGATATCCTTTAGCTGATCAAATTCCGGATCAAAGTCACATATTATGTTTTCGTAAGTCTTTAGCATATCCGGTCTAAAGACTTTTGTTTTCTCATTCTCAAATATCGCGATATACAGTATTCCGGCTTCTACCAGATCCTGGAAAAAGTGGCTGCCGTATGACAACTCGGGATTATATCCGGCCCTTGAATCCGATATCTCGCAGATAGCCTCATATTCGCTGATATCGGAAAACAACGCAGGAACGCCGAGTTCAGGCGAAGATGTACCGATCCTGCCCGGGGTCATCAGTAACATCTTTTTATTCCGGCCTCTCATTTTCCAGTTGATGCTCCCCACTGCCTGACCTATCCTGTACTTATCCTTATACGGCATGTTGTAGTAATTAACCGGATCCACACAGACGATGATATCCAGCTTTTCATATCTGGACAGTCCCATGGAGGAGCCGCTGCATTCAAAGAGGATCTTCTCTTCATCCACATCTTCGGGTAACTCCATCTCCCCGGAATCCTGAAATACCTGAAGCGGTCTGCATTGCAAAAGGTTAATGACATAGTCCCCGTTTTCGGAAAGGTTAATGGTAAATTCCGTATCCACGGGATACTCGTACTCATCCTGAATAGCAGAGAGTATCTGTTTCATCTGAACCATAAGATCCTCTTTCTCTACTATTCCCTGACAGGAAACAAATTCTATCGTGCGGTTCTGCCCACGCTCACGATACATACTTTCAGTATCCCAATCATGTTCAAAGAGCAGCTTTTTCATGAAAGCTGGAAGAAATGGCTTGACCGTATCAGGATCGACCTGTTCGAGCTTCCTGGAAGTCCTGTTCATAAGCTCAAGCTTTCTCTGCGAATACTGATGTTTCTCTATACAGTTTCTGGCAGTTGTCGCTTTGGGTTTATCAAGACTGACAAGCCTCGGATATGACCCTTCCGTACGATCGACTGCCGATGTGCCCAGTCCCATGACCAGTCTGAGCATCCCTGCGTTGGGGTCAAGATCATCCATGAACCGATAGGGACTGAAGGAATAACCCACACCGGCTACACACGGCATATAGTATTCTCCGTAATATGAACCGGAAACTCTCATGATCAGAAGTGCCATCTGTTCATCACGTTCCTGCAGGCCCCTCCTGCTCCTGTAATCAAGCGCTGACCTGCTCATGGTACTTGCATATACGGTACGTATCGCGTTTTCAAGTTCCTCGAGACGCTGATCCATACTTCCGCTGTTTGAGCAGAATACGGATTCATACTTACCCGCAAATGCATTTCCGAACCCGTCTTCAAGTATTGAACTGGACCTGACGATGATGGGATCCTGACCGTAGTATTCCAGGAGCTTTACAAACTGTTCCTCCATCTCTCTGGAAAACGTGCCTGATAAGAGCTTCTCCGCAAATTCATCCGCTACGGCAAAAAACTCCTCGCTGCTTCTCTGTCGGATCCTCAGGTCCCAGAACCGGTTTTCAACTATGAATGTATAAAACACATCTGAACCGACATAAAACGAATCGTGCGGTTCAAGTTTTGAATAAACATCGGGACATCTGTTCTCGATTATCTTTCTGGCAAGAAGCATTCCGCATGCTTTTCCGCCGATCATACCGGTCCCGATCATCCTCTTTCTGACAGCAAGATAATCCTGCGGCTTAAAGTTAGCCTTTATCATCTGCCTTAACCGTTCATCCCTGGACATCATGATGTTGCACATTCGGTGACAGGATTCCGTAACATCCATCCCGTTCTCATACATCATCTCGGTCATGTTGAAGAATCTATCCCAGCTGTCCATGTTCCCGTGATCGGGAGAAGATGAATTATCGCCCAGTATCTGATAGAAGCGGCTGGCCATTACCCCATCTAGTATGGGTTTGAATTCTCCCGTCCCCGGTGCATACAGATGCGGAAGATACATTGTCTCGGAATAGCGGTTCCATACTTTATCCGGACGGACATATACATTTTCCTTATCCGCATATACATCCAGAAACAGCTGCGTGGTATCTCTGATCTTGGCTATAGCCTGAAAAGAATGCTTACCCCTGATGAGCGGAAAGAATGCAACCGTATCGAGAATAAAAAGATAAGGACAGGTTACCTGGAAGAAGTTACCCATCATCAGGTCAGTCGCCCATGCTGTCTGAAGATCCGACAGGCAATCAAACACATAGAATGCATCACGGCCTTCCCGCGTGATATGCTCACGTATCTCAACCGTGAAATTCTCAAATCTGTGATTGAGTTCCACTTCTATTATCTTTAAGCCTTCCTGCGGCTTAAGCAGGGGCTCATGAGATGCAAACCGGAAATAGATAAGGTTTCTTTTATCAGCTATAGCCTGTTTAACATACGGCTCCATGAAGAGTTTGAACTGATCAAGATCATCAACTCTCCAGACTACGTTGTCTCCTAAGCGTATGTTGTCAAAGCAGTCATCCAGCTGCGGAATTCCTGACATTATCCTGTCAAACGCCGCCATTATGAACCTCCTTTCCCGCTGCTACACTGTTTTACGAATTCTTCGAATATCTTCATGCTGTTTTCATCATTTGCGTATGAAAACTCAGGATGCCACTGAAGCGCCCATACGAACCTCTTTCCGGGAACCTCGATAGCCTCTGTCAGACCGTCTTCTGATACAGCCATGATTTTTGCTCTTTCGGCCTTTTGCTTTACAGCCTGATGATGATAACTGTTTACCCGGATCGATCTCTTCTTTAACAAACGATACAGGCTGCTGTCTTCACTTATGCTCACTTCATGAACCGGAACATCATATGGCGGAGATTGGTGATGTTCAGTATCCGACGGATGCTGTGTGGGAAGATCCTGATAAAGCGTTCCTCCCAGATAGGCGTTCAGGAACTGAATCCCTCTGCATATGCCCAGGATCGGAAGATCCATATCCAAAGCCTGCCCGAGCAGTTCCTTTTCCATATTGTCCCGCTCCGCACATATAACACCGCACTCCGGGATGGGCATCTCTCCGTACAGCCCGGGATCAACATCATGACCACCGGTTAAAAGTATCCCCTGAACGGTACCCAGTAACTGTCTTATCGTTTCCTTATCTTCAGTTAACGGAAACATAACGGGAATGCCGCCTGCTTCTTTTATCCCATCCATATAGCCCGGAAGCATCCATAAACTGTCCTTCGTTTCATCTACCAGCGGTACTATTCCGATAAGCGGTTTCATGCTTTTTCCTCCAAACAAAAAAAGCAAAGGCACCATTTCGGCGCCTTTGCCTTTGTTAATTATACCACAAGTATTAGTACATTAGTAGTCCATTAGAACCGTCCCCTCCGGCCTGTTTTGAAAAGAGGGGATAAAAGGTTGATCATATAGATCTCCGTCACGGCAGCTAATCCGTAGAACAGCATGTATCCTGCGTATCCGTATCGAATAAATGCTCCCGCAAGAGGCGAACCCGCTGACGGATAAAGGAGAAACATATAATCGGTCCGGGTATACATATCGAATATCAGTATCGGCGGAACCAGAATGACCAGAAACAGGACGGACAGATATGCTTTTTTGAACGAAGGAGAGATTGATCCGTCGGACAGGCCTGCCGCAACATACAGAATTATAAGTACATGGAAAAGAGTACTCTGGATCGTGACAAAATGAACCGGCGGATAAGCGGTTCCGTCTGAGAAAACAAGCGCAAGCACGGCTCCGGGCAGGCACAGAGAATACAGAACCTGTTCCGCCATGGAATGCATTACGCCGGGCATCCTGCGGATGAGAAACTCGTATATAAAGCAGATCATCCCCGCGATGCTGCAAAAATGGAGCGGAAGATCATAAATCAACCTCGCCCCGCACAGATACACGTAGAGAAGGCGGATCAAGATGAGAAAGACCGATGCGACCGCCAGTATCCGTCTGAAAACGGATCCGTGCGAGTCCCCTTTCAGTCTCCGGTACAGAAATATACCTGCCGCGGTCACTGCAAAACACAACGCCAATATTATGAAATGCTCTGTGTGAAAGAGTTCGTATCCCACCCCGGCGGGCAGGTCGGTTTCATAGGTAAAAAAATAATCCATATACGTTATCTCATTTTCACAACCTTGCCATGCATAGCCAACATGTATCGTTTCTCTTATAAAACACAAAAGCCACAAACTTAGATTCTACCTGCATTTGTGGCTTATAAACAATCGGGGTGACGTGATTCGAACACGCGACCTCTACGTCCCGAACGTAGCGCTCTACCAAACTGAGCCACACCCCGATATTTACCTATATTATATTTTATTGTTACATCCCGATTTACCAACAAAGCATATCTTATCAAACGACCAATTCTCTGTCAATCATCACCAGTCTGAATCCCAGTCAGATCCGCCGGAATCCCAATCGGAACCGGAATCCCAATCCCAGTCTGAATCGTAGCTTGAGTCATAGTCGGAATCATAATCGGAGCTCGATGAGGAATGTGTTTCATCATAATAATAGCTGTCATCCCAATCCGATGCGTCCATATCCGAGTTCCAGTCCTCGGACACATAGTAATCATCATATGATTCGGTTATGGAATTTACACCCGGATCATAGGTGTCAGTCTGATACCAGTCATCGTAATCATCGTCGTAATAATACCAGTTATTATCATAGTTATAGTATACGGTGTCATTATAGTTGTAATAACCGTCATGTCTGTGACCGGCCTTACTCATCAGGAGGGAAGCGGCCAGCACGATTATAAATATGATCAGGCCGATCTTATTACTCCAGTCGGATGATCCGCTTCTGCGATTGGATGTGTTGCTGCTGCGTTTTCCCTGGTTGGCCTTCTGATGAACGATCTCATCTTTCAGCTTCTGGTACAGTTCATTAACGGCATACTCTTCATCGGTGCCTCTATATCTGACAGCACGGCTTCCGTCAGCTTTATTCTTATATACGACAAACTCGCCCGACTGCTCATCCCGATATATACCAAAGGCCTGCGGCCCCTGATGATCCTCTCCTATGAAGAATCTGGTAACAGAATAAGGTGGCAGATTACGGTCTCTGTACCACTGCTGCAGTTCGGCGATGGTCTTCGGAGTGCCCTTAACATGCTTATGTGAAGGATTCGGCGCTTCGCAATACGGACACTTGGGCAGTGTATCTTCGTATGTATTGTCACAATAATCACATTTGATCTTCATTGATCTACCTCACGTTGCCGGTCAGTTGTCTTCTTTCTTCGTCATCATCATGATGATGGCGTTGTATGCTACGGAGTAGTTAAGGAACTGCTCCATAGATGCATTGTCCTTATCTGCTGTACTTCTGAAGTAATCCCGTTGCCTCTGGAAGAATTCCAGTGCTGTCTCAACACTCGACTTGGATACAGCCATACCGTCACAATACAGCGTTCCCGTGGCTTGATCATATTTGGAGCCTTCAAGCCTCGAATTGTATGTGTCTGCCATTCCAAAAGATGTGGCAAGCTGTCTGATCAGATCACCGCTGTCTCTTTGATTTGCCATATTCCATACCTCCTGTAAGCTGAAAAACGCTTATCGTCAGTGTCTTTGTTCCATATTAGAGTAGACTTCCGCAAATCTCGCTGAGAATGACGGTTCAAGCCCCTCCATCGTCAGATGTCTCACATCTCCGATCTTCCAGGCACGAAACAGCGCATATCCCTGCTGTCGCTCTTCCGTGAATACCTCTGTTACGGATGTCGGTGCCAGAGCAGTCCCATGCCACAAGCCAAACGGTGACATATTCGTTAAGTGGCTAAGCATCACGCATGTCACACCGAAATGGCAGAAAAAGGCTATAGTTCCGGTATACTCTTTCTCCACACGATATCCAAAGCCATCCCTTACATATCCGTATTCAGCCAGGAGACTGTCTATCCCGTTGCAAACTCCGTCATACTTCTGAGCTATGTCGGTGTCATGAACCAGTTCCGTATCACGCCATCCCCAGGTCTCATACAGTTCCGGATGACTGTTCAGATATGCCGGTACTATATCCCAGCATATGCGCTTTCTCAGACTGCCGTCAGGTAATACGCTGTTGGGATAAGCTTCCAGATACTTCGGCATCGCAGGCAGGTCGACCACTGCATTAAACTCCTGCAGCCAGTCATATGTCCTGGTCCGAACAAGTTCTTCACTGTCCAGTCCCAGAGCCTTCAGAGAATACATTGCGGTATCTCTGGCTCTTCCGAGAGGTGACAGATATATCTCGTCTATGTTCCAGTCGGATATATGTGCTGACAGTGCACGGGCTTCAGCTTTGCCGATGTCTGTAAGCGCATCATTCTCATAATCCGGATCTCCGTGTCTTATAAACAGTAATCTCATATGTCTATTATACCCTGCTTCACAGTTGACTTATTGTCATCGTCGATATATATTATCCAAGGAACTTAATTGCTAGGGGTGCGCTTGCGCTGAGAGTGGATCTTAATCCTGACCCTCATCACCTGAACCGGATAATGCCGGCGTAGGGAAGCATAATACCGTCCAGGTATGCTCTGTCACCCCTCCTGTATCCATAGGAGGATTTTTTATGTCTGAATCAAGCTCAACCAAAACCCGTTTCACCGCCAAGGTGATCACTTTCACCGCGGTCAGCATCGCTCTCGGCTTTGCTTTAAGCTATGTTAAGCTGTTTCATTTCCCCTGGGGCGGTTCGATCACGCTCTGTTCCATGCTTATGATCGCCCTGATAGGTTATTTCTTCGGTCCCGTTGTAGGACTCATCGGTGCTTTCATCTACGGAATACTGCAGTTCTTCCAGGGCGGAGCATATGTCTTAAGTCCGCTGCAGGTATGCCTGGACTACTTTGTGGCATTTACCGCTCTCGGGATAACCGGCTTCTTTAAGGATAAAAAGAACGGGCTTCTGATCGGTTATCTCCTGGGTATAATCCTTCGCGGTGCACTTCATGCAATAGGCGGATACCTCTATTGGATGGACTACATGCCGGAAGAATTCCCCGCAAGTCTTGCGGTCATCTATCCCATCGTATACAACTACGCTTATATCCTCGGTGAGGGTGTGATCACTGTGATCCTGATCTCACTTCCCCCTGTCAAAAATGCGATCAACCGCGTCAAAACTATGGCGACACAACAGTGATGCTGTTCTTCTCGAAATAGTTTGACATCTCAACGTTCTGCCAATACCCTTCTTCTCCTTCTTCATTGCCGGCTTCCTGCTTGAAGAGAAGATAGGGTTTGGCATCATCTGTATATGCCCGTATGGTCACATCCGGCTGACTCTCATCATACAATATCTCCAGACGTTCCATACTCTGCTCATGATACCTGGATGCTTCACCGTTCAATATCGAACGGACTGCCGACATCGTCACATACTGGTTCTTATCGGCACAGAATACAAAAAGTATCAGGATCGATACACCCCCGGCTATGATGATGCCGGTGAGCGATCTGCCCGTTACTTCAAACAGCCCCTTCAGAAACACACCTGCTGCGTCCTCCCGGATCCGTGACATATACAGATATCCTATCCCGTTAGCTGTATTAATGAATATCAGCATGTACTCTGCTATATATATGATATTTTGGATCCTGGAGGGGGCATCCTCGCTCATCGCATAAAACGTCGGAGTAAACATCGCAGCAAATACACAGACACTTATGATCGCCATAAGTGCAGGGTGAAGGTAATGTCCCGTACCGCGCTTAACCATTGAAGCAATAACAACGGTCACTACCACTATCCCCACGATGGTCAGGGGAGACAACCAGCTGATGCCATGTGCGAATCCCCAATAGAACGACAGGATTATGGCCTTGACCGGACTCATCAAGACTGAACCGGCCTGACGCTCGGCATTACCCGGTGCAGTGATATTGATCAGATATCCGATCACAGTGATCATTTCAGGAATCAGATACCACAGTGTCGCCTTCTCCGAACCTGTAAATCCGAGTTTCCGGAGGATTCCTTCTTTTTTATCGGATATTCTGCCGGCTATGATAGTCAGTATATGGAGTGCGATCAGTATACATGCCTGCAATCCCGTAACCAGATTTCCTCCTCCGACTATGATTCCCAGCAGGGAGGCTGCAATAAGTGTCCATATCCGGGTAGAGCGTTTAGTAGCATGCATCCCGTGTAATATGCAGGCGATCTCGAAGAACAGAACCGACTCCATAAACACATAATGGAGTGCACCGTTATACCAGAACAGCGCTTCAAGAGGTACCGGGAGGGTCTGGATAATGATGAATATCAGTATAATGTTCACTATGCCGACCCTGTATCTGTCTTTAATTCCCATACAGTCTGACATCACTGCGTGTGTAAGAGCACTCACTGACCCTATTATCATGGCTGACAGGATAATGGGAACCGGGAAATACAGATTTCTGGCCCATACACCGGGGAATACAGACATCAGAAATACGGAAGAGTATGTAGCCTGCTTTGCAAAAAAATAAAACCGGACCTGCTCACAGGCTGCTTTAAAGACTTCCGCAAGGGAATGCGTCCTTATCCAGGCATGATGAGTCATGGCTCCGAAGTAGAAATCGTCCAGATTCAGTACCTGATAACGGCCCAGATACCATATCGGAAGCATGGAAACAACCAGCACGGCCAGAATGATCCTGTATATGAGTTTGATCTTTTCGTCCTGCTTATCGTTCATCAGGATCCGCTTCCTCCGGAACAGCCTTCTTGTTTCTGAACACGATGAACTTACTGAATATATAGTTCGCAATAACGACGATCACGGCTGTGATGATCGTTGCGATATAGAAATTGATGCCCATGATCGTATCCATCAGAAGCATACATATGTACTCCAGGAATAATGTGGAGATCCTGGATGCAACAAACTTGCCTGCTTCAGGCAGCATCGGTGCATCACTCTTGAATACATAGGCACGGTTGGTGAAAAAGGAAAACGTAACACCGGCAGCCCAGTCTATAAAGGTCAGGATCCCAGTCTCGAGCGAAGTATGTTCCACTGCACCGCGATACAGAATGAGATTCGCCAGAAATTTACAGCTCCAGGCCACTACGGTGGTCATTCCGCCGATGAACAGATAGGTAATGATCTCTTCGTATTTTAAGAAGATCTCCTGGATCTTGGGCCAGTGTCCCAGCCAGTCGGCAAATTTTTCTTCAAGGTTCTTTCTTTTGGGACTTTCGGTAATGTTTTCAGATTGAGTCGTCATAATAAACCAGTGTATCTCCGTTAACTATCCTGATATCGTCTGTCGGGATCACCACTGCTCCGTCGCGTATGATCACGAGCGGTGATATCCCGAATTCATTCATTAACTGCTCTGTACCTAACCCTACCATCCCGGATTCGGGTGATACATTAAGTGCTATCGTTCCTCTGCCATGTAATTCCTCGCGCTGCATGCGGGCATAATACTCGACGAATCCGGCAGATATGATACCGGTAGGGATCGCTACGACGCCCACCCCGAGGATGGAGATGACAACCGCCATGATCCTGCCGGCAACAGTCACAGGATACATGTCTCCGTATCCTATCGTCAGAATGGTAGATACGCTCCACCATATTCCCGAGAACGCATTATCAAACACATCCGGCTGTACCTCATGCTCCGCTGCATACATGGTTATCGATGCACCCAGCACCAGCACGAACAGGATAAAGAGCGATGACAGGATCTGATTCTTCTTATCCTTAAGGACAGTCGTGATGACATTAAACGAATCATAGCTCGCATTGAGCCTGAACAGATGGAATATCCTGACTACCCGGAGCATCCTGAATACTACGAACCCCGACAGGAAGAAAAAGGGCAATATCGTAAACAGCTCTACGATACCGTCGAAACTGAAAATGAAGTTCGCCGCTGCCCTCCCCTTGGATACACCGGTGTACAGAAGGTCCGAGGTCCAGATCCTGAGAACGTATTCCACGGCAAAGAACAGGATACATGCAATCTCAACGAGCTCGAAAATCTTCATATATCCGGCAAAGCTCTCAAAGGTCTCAAGCACCATCACCAGGATATTTACGACAATAACAAGAACAAGGACATAATCAAACGCCTTGCTTGCAATGTCCCTGCTCTGACCTATCTGTATGATATCAAATACTCGTTTTTTGTTTTTATTCAACGGTAACGACCTTTGCGAGATTTCGCGGCTTGTCTACATCAAATCCCTTATCGCTTGATACGTAATATGCCAGTAACTGGAGTGCCACGGATGCCGGGAACACCATCAGCTCATCCGGCAGATTGGGAAGTACAAAAGTATCAAACTCTCTGGTACTCTGCTGCATCAGATCTGCCTTGATGAACAATGCGATCTGTGCACCTCTGGACTTAACCTCCCTGATATTGGACAGCTCCTTGCTCATCAGTTTGGTCTGAGTAACGACCGCTACGACCGGGGTATTATCAGTGATAAGTGCGATCGGCCCGTGCTTAAGCTCTCCCGAAGCATACGCTTCCGAATGGATATAGGAAACTTCTTTTAGCTTGAGTGAACCCTCCTGCAATATGGAGTAATCCAGGCCTCTGCCTATCATGAACAGATCCTTTGCTTCAAGCACACCCCTGGCTATGACATGGATGGCATTCTTTTCATCCAGTACATTACCGATCACTTCGGGTACTCTCTTTAAGTTACGGATGCAGTCACGTACCTCATCATCACTCATGATGCCCCTGATATGGGCCATCTTATATACCAGCAGATAGAAGAGGGAAAGCTGGGTGGTATAAGCCTTTGTACTGGCAACCGCGATCTCAGGACCCGCATTTGTATACAGCACATAGTCACTTTCACGTGCAATTGAGGATCCTTTTACATTGATGATCGCCAGGCTCTTTGCACCCTTACGTCTCGCATATTTAAGAGCTTCCAGTGTATCTATGGTCTCTCCCGACTGGGATACGGCGATAACGAGCGTCTTCTCATCGATTACCGGATCGGAATACATGAATTCGGAAGCGAGCTCAACCTCGATATGCATATTAAGGCGGGTCTTAACAAGCGACTGGAACACCAGTCCCGCATGCATTGCGGTACCGCAGGCTACGACACATATCCTCTCACACTCGGTAAACAGCGAATCGGGAATCTGATCAGCTTCAAAGTTCGGAATACCCGACTTGGTCCTGCCGGCGATCGTATCTCTGATGGCCTTGGGCTGCTCCATGATCTCCTTTTCCATATAGAAAGGATAGCCGTTCTTCTCGGCGCTGTTCTTCTCCCAGCTCATGGTCAGATATTCGGGCTGCATCTCCTTGCCGTCCAGAGACCACATGGCAATGCTGTCCTTATGAAGCTCAACGATCGTGTATTCCGGAACTACAAAATACTGATCGGTGAACTGACACAGTGCCGTCAGGTCGGAAGCAAGCATCGCACCCTCATCACTGAGAGTAGCAACTATCGGGCTGACATTCCTGATCGAATAGATGACATCCGGGATATCTCCGAACATGATCACAAGCGCAAAGGTACCTCTCAGTCTCTTGACTGCCTTGGTTATGGCCTTCCTGGGATCATGTGTCTCCTGATAGTAATAATTCAGGACTGCTGCGGCTACTTCGGTATCTGTCTCGGACTTGAGTGTTCCCTCAAGATTAAACTCGTCCACCAGATCCTTGTAGTTCTCTATGATTCCGTTATGTACAACCGTCACATCTCCCTGATTATGGGGATGTGCGTTGGAATCACATACTCCGCCGTGTGTGGCCCACCTGGTATGTCCTATACCGCAGGTGGAATCAATCGTCTTGCTCTCGCAGACTTTCTCAAGATCCTTGACCCTGCCGGCACATTTATAGACATCCGTCCTGTTCATTTTGGTATTGGTAACAGCCATGCCCGCACTGTCATATCCTCTGTATTCCAGGGTTGTCAGCGCGTCGATTATGATCGGCTCTACCTGTTTCTTACCGTTATATCCGATTATTCCACACATATTATTCCTTTACAGTCTGGCTTCCAGCTCTTTTCTCTGCTCTTCGTATCCGGGCTTGCCCAGAAGAGCGAACATGTTCTTCTTATAGCTCTCAACACCGGGCTGGTTGAAGGGATTAACTCCCAGAATATATCCGCTTACGCCGCAGGCAAACTCAAACATATAGAACATCTCGCCGAGATAATACTCGTTAACCTCGGGAAGAGTAAGTACAAAGTTGGGAACATTTCCGTCGGTATGTGCCAGAACGGTACCCATCATGGCTGATTTGTTAACGAAATCTACGGTCTTGCCTGCCAGATAGTTAAGTCCGTCCAGATCCACACTCTCGCGTCCTATGATGATCTCTTCACGAGACTTCTCGATCATGAGTACGGTCTCAAACAGGATACGGTTACCGTCCTGAATGTACTGACCCATGGAATGTAAGTCAGTAGTCAGATCCACGCTTGCGGGGAAGATACCCTTTCCGTCCTTACCCTCAGACTCTCCGTAGAGCTGTTTCCACCACTCACAAACATAGTGGAAGCAGGGACCGTAGTTAGCCAGGATCTCTATCTCCTTGCCCTTCTCGCGCATAATGTTACGGAGTACGGCATACTGCATTGCATCATTATTGTCGAAGTCATTCTCCAGAGCCATACGTCTGCCTTCGCGGGCACCTTCCATCAGCTTATCGATATTGGCTCCGCTGACTGCTATGGGCAGCAGACCTACAGCTGTCAGAACCGAGAAACGTCCTCCTACATCATCCGGAACTACAAATGTCTCATAGCCTTCCTCTGTAGCCAGGCTCTTTAATGCTCCTCTTTCCTTATCAGTTGTAGCATATATCCTCTTGGCAGCACCGGCCTTGCCGTACTTTCTCTCAAGCAGCTCCTTGAAGATCCTGAATGCGATCGCAGGCTCCGTAGTCGTACCGGACTTGGATATAACGTTAACGGAGAAATCACGGTCTCCGATCACATCGATCAGATGTCTCATGTATGTGGAGCCGATGCAATGACCTGCAAAATAGATCTCGGGAGTCTTGCGGATCGACTTATCTACCTGATTATAGAAGCTGTGACGCAGGAACTCGATAGCTGCTCTGGAACCGAGGTATGATCCGCCGATACCTATTACTATCAGTACTTCGGAATCCGATTTGATCTTCTCGGCTGCTTTTTTGATCCGCTCAAACTCTTCCTTATCGTAATCCTCCGGCAGATCCACCCATCCGAGGAAGTCATTTCCGGCGCCAGACTTTGACACCAGAGTTTCCTTTGCCTTCTCGGCTGTCTTGGCCATCTTCTTGATCTCGGCCTCTGTTACGAAACTCATTGCTTTCGAATAATCAAATGTTACTTTATCCATATTGTCCTCCTAGCAAACCGCCCAGATAAACTGTTTTATGTCCTTTTTGTCCTGCGGTTTATTTTCATTCACAATCGTAGTTAGTGTACCAAATTTGGGCTTATTCTTCAACCGGAAACAGCGACCGGATCGTCTCCGGACCACCTCATGAGAACACCCGCTCATTCCTCATAATACTCGTGTATGTATTCATTCACGATCTCATCCGACAGTTCATACATCCCGTCAAGCACACTATCGATGTTCTCCCTGGTGATACGGTCACGTCCCTGTATCAGGCTGTCACATATAAAGTGATTGATCTCCTTGGAAAAATGTATCGTATCCATGTAATTATCGAGGTTCGTGATGATATCCGCATCATCCTGATAGTAATAGACGGATGCATTATCATACCTGATCAGCTCCTCTATGCAGATCCTCTCGGCAGAGAGCACCGCGTCTCTTTCCCCGTTTCTGTATGCATTGTCCCACCAGCACATGGAATAAGGAGAGAAAAAGAACATGAATTCAGTATCCGGATGTGCCTCCAGCATATCCGTGATGAGCTTCGTATTCTCACGCGCCAGCTCATCGTACATGTGCTCATCCTGCATTTCGGCGACCTCGGGAAGTCTCTCATACATTGTCATGCACATCAGATGATGGAATGTCTTCCACTGGGCCCAGTTATAGGAATCGCCCTCATCATAATCGGAGTGCGATTTGGCCAGCATGAACGGGATCTTCTCGAGCAGGACATCCTTGTTGAACAGGTATTTCCAGTCATTAAACGGATTATCATCATACAGATATACCGGACAGCCCGTCGATTCATAGGTAGTCTCCACGGGTGAATACAGGCTTGAAGGATCGATATTATAGAATACATACCTGATTTCCCGGTGATCAAAAGCCATATCCATCAGGTACATCAGATCGGCCGTCGCCCCGTACGATCTTATGGCTTTGACGGACTTACAGCCAAACCCCTCGTCAAACCAGCCGTTGTTAAAGTTCTCACACACGCTTGATCCTGCGATCACCGCATCGTAATCAAAGTGCTTAAGTGTTCCCGTACACTGGTATTCCTTATCATTGAGCACGGCTTTTAATCCCGGGAGCGGCTTATGATATACATAGAACGGATCAAAAAGCACAACGATCCCCGCGATCAGTACCAAAACCAGCAATACCGAGATAATAAATACCGATATGAAGCTTCTTTTCTTACCTTCTTCGTACATATACAGCTAGAAATTAAAATACAGAAACGTGCTCACCTGGTTAAGTGAGACAAAACACCATACAAACAGTATGCCCATCAGTATTCCGTCCCTTACGGGATGATCGTTACGAGGAGCGATCTCATGGGAATTGGGTCTGGTTATGATGATAAAGCTTATCGCCAGCATTACTGTCGCACAGATCAGGTGCAGCTTATCGAGCATTCCCGCTGCCATCATGCCTGCTGCCTCTTCGGCCACATAGAACTCCGGCGCCTTGATATAACTCAGCACCTCGAACAGCTTTCCGTTCCAGTTTACACAAAATATCGATCTGATCAGGTGCAGCGCATCGGGTATAGTCGAACTCCTGAAGAAGCACAGTGAAAGCAGGAAAAAGCAGAATGTGAGCACCTGTCCCGCCTTACGCGGAATATACAGCTTACACTCCCTCTTATAGTCACAGCCGCGCACTCCTACGAAGCATAAGTTATCCCAGACAACCAGTACCCCGTTGATAGCACCCCACAGTACATAGGTCCATGCCGCGCCGTGCCACAGACCGCTTAATACGAATACTATAAACACGTTAGCGAGCATACGGCCGAATCCGCGTCTGGATCCTCCGAGCGGTATATACACATAGGTCGTAAAGAATCTCGACAGCGTAATATGCCATCTTTGCCAGAGTTCCTTAACATTTGCACTTGTATAGGGGGAATTGAAGTTCACCGGCAGATCGATGTTGAACATCTTTGCTATGCCCGATGCCATGTCGCAGTACCCGCTGAAATCAAAATACAGCTCGAACATATACATCAGCATCACTATGATGACGGTAGCCGTATCAAGCTCTCTCGGCATTACAAATGCATAATTTACGGGGCCTGCCAGTACATCTGCGAGCAGTACCTTTTTGGCGAAACCTATCACGAAGTATCTGATACCAATCCGCATGTTCTCGCGGTCCATTCTGCGTCTGGTAACATCCGTAAACTGCGGGATCATCTCGTCATATGTAACTATGGGCCCTGCGATCAATTGAGGGAAAAAGGTCACGAATGTCGCATAAGTGATCAGATCATAATGCGGAGCCCTGCCTCTGCATCTGTCTATCACGTATGAAAGCTGCTGGAAAGTAAAGAAACTGATGCCAAGCGGAAGCAGTATGCCTCGCAGAGCAAAGTCACTTCCCGTAAGAGCATTCAGATTCTCTATAAAGAAATCGGTGTATTTAAAGTAAAACAACAGCCCCAGATTAGCGAGCACGGATATGATGAGTATTATCCTCATCACGGTATCGTCTGATGACGTGATGTCCTCCGGGCCGATACCTTTGTAAACTATAATGCAATGCTTTCGATATATATCTGCGATCAGGCTTAAACAGAAGTTGATCGCTATGCTTCCCACGATCACAAACAGGTATGATAAGTGGAAATATGCGTAAAACCACAAAGAAATGCCCGTCAGAAATATGCCTGCGAGACGGCCTTGTCCGAAATAATTAAACCCATACCATCCGAGCAATGCGACGGGCAGCAGTATACATATGAATATATATGAATTAAACAGCATATCAGTCTTTGACTTTGCTTAAGATCAGTTCCATGATCGCGGATATCGCGTCTCTCTGCTTACTCTCCTCCATGGCCCGTATATAGCGGTCCCTTGTATCATACAGCTCATGGATCTTGGATATCAGCAGTTTTGAAGTCATATCCTCCTCGCTTAAGACCATACTGAATCCCTGATCCTCATAGGATTTTGCATTCATGATCTGATCACCGCGGCTTGATGCGGACGGAAGCGGTATCAGGAGGTTGGGCTTATGCAGCGCCAGGAGCTCGCCTATGGCATTTGCCCCTGATCTTGAAACTACGATGTCAGCCATTGCAAAAATATCAGGCAGTTCATCGGTAATATACTCATACTGTTTATAGCCTTCCACGGTCAGAAGCATGTTATCCATCTTATCCTTACCGGTCAGATGAACGATATTAAAGTCCTTAAGCAGCTCACATAATGAATCACGGATGGCTCCGTTGATCGCCGCAGAACCCTGGCTTCCGCCTATAACCATTATCACCGGCTTATCATCGGTAAATCCGACAAACTTCCTGCCGGCTTCACGATCGCCCTTAAACAGCTCATCTCTGATGGGAGAACCCGTAAGATGTGCCTTTTCGGGAGGTATCAGATCAAATGTTTCGGGGAAATTGCAGCATACTATATCCGCCGCGGGTATACACAGCCTGTTGGCCAGACCGGGTGTTATATCCGATTCATGTATGATGCATGGTATCTTCAGTGATGCAGCGGCCCTCACTACCGGGACTGCAACGAATCCACCCTTGGAGAATACTACATCGGGCCGGATATCTTTAAGGATCTTCCTGGCCTGGAAGAATCCCTTGATAACTCTGAAAGGATCAGAGAAATTCTTGGGATCAAAGTAACGTCTGAGCTTACCGACAGCTATTCCGTAATACGGCAGACCGGCATCCTCAACCAGACCCTTCTCTATACCATCCACCGATCCGATATACGTAGCTTCAAACCCGGCTGACTTAAGCGAAGGCAGAAGCGCCAGATTAGGTGTTACATGACCGGCAGTTCCTCCGCCGGTAAGGACTATCTTTCTATCCACGTTTTTCGCCCTTTCTGCGCACTACGCTGTAGTTAACCTCAGGTGCCGGATCCTTGGAATACAGGTACTTGAGAATTATCGGTGTACATATCGATGATACTATTATAAGCAAAATAACGGATGTGAAATAGACCGAAGTTATGAATCCTTCGGCAAGGCCCTTCTGAGCCACGATCAGAGCCACCTCTCCTCTGGTCATCATACCCACGCCGATCTTCATCGAATCATGCCGTGAGAATCCGCAGCCTAATCCCATCAATCCACAGCCTACTATCTTACACAATATGGCCACGGCCACGAATCCGAGCGAAAACCACAGTATCTGCATGTTCATGTTGTCCAGATTGGTCTTGATACCTATACTGGCGAAGAATACAGGGCCGAAGAGCATATAGGAATTGATATCCACTTTTTCATCCACATAATGCGAATCCTGGATGGAACACAGGATTATGCCGGCCACATATGCTCCCGTTATGTCCGCGATACCGAAAACCGCTTCTGCTACATAGGCAAGCGTAAAGCACAAAGCCAGAGCAGCTATCGGTATACGTCTGGTATGAGGATATCTCTTATCCGCCCAGGCAAATATCTTGTAGCATATAAATCCGACTCCGACTGCAAGAGCAAAGAAAGCGGCCGTGGACAGAAGAACCGAACTGATACTGGACTCGGGATTCTTAAATCCTATAACGATGGTAAGCACTACGATACCGATAACATCATCTATGATGGCAGCGCTTACTATCGTGGTCCCGACCTCATCTGAGATCCTGCCCATCTCCTTAAGAGCCTGAACAGTGATGCTCACGCTGGTCGCAGTCATGATCGTACCTATAAATACAGCTCTGTAGAACTCCTCGGATCCCCACGGAGCCATTCCGTAGAATCCCATATACAGGAGAGTTCCGCCGATCAGCGGCACAAATACTCCTGCTGTGGCAATAAGTGTTGCCTTCGGTCCGAGTTTGATGAGCTGCTTTAGGTCAGTCTCCAATCCTGCGGAGAACATGAGCAGGATAACTCCTATCTCAGCCATCTGTGCCAGAAAATCTGTCTGTGATACGAATCCGAGTATGCTCGGTCCTATCAGCAGTCCGGCTACTATCTCACCGACTACCTGCGGCGCTTTGAGCTTTCTGGCCAGTATACCGAAGAATTTAGCGGCTATTATGATTATCGCAAGATCTCTGAGTATGGAATATGCTTCCATGACCTCACCTTCCTTCTCTTAAAAAACTTTCTCATAGCAAACCCTGCCGACATGATGTCGACAGGGTAACTGTTAATATATCAGGTAAAACAGGCTGATGATCTCAGTCTTCCGATTCCTCTACGGGAAGGGTCACTTCCTCATCATCATCTTCATATACGGCTTCGCTTTCGGGAATATCCTCCATGGCATCTTCCACTTCATCATATTCCTTGGATCCGTCACTGACTTTCTCCCTGACTTTGGCGATCTTAACTACCTTGATATCGTCATCCAGGTTGATCAGCTTTACACCGGAGGTGATACGTCCCAGTGTATTTACATCCTCCATTCGGATCTGGATGATGGTTCCTGCACTGGTGATCAGCATAAGCTCGTGATCATCGTTTACTGCCTTAACACCTACGACATAACCAGTCTTCTCGGTAATCTTATAGCACTTTAAGCCCTTGCCGCCGCGTTTCTGAAGAGTAAACTCACCTATATTGGTACGCTTACCCATGCCGTTCTCAGATGCGATCAGCAGACTTCCGCCCTGCGTATCCAGCTGCATGCCTACGATCTCATCATCATAATCGAGGTTCATACCCTTTACACCCATGGTGTTTCGGCCTGTATTCCTTACATCGGATTCCTTGAAATGGATGCACATGCCGTTCTTGGTTACCATGAATATCTCATTATCCGGTACGGTAAGTTTAACCTCTATGAGCTCATCATCGTCTTTTAAGTTCATGGCGATGATGCCGCCTTTTCTGATATGCGCGAATTCCGCGATGCCGGTCTTCTTGATGATACCGGTCTTGGTGACCATAAACAGTGACTTGTTGTGGTCTTCTTCCGTAACAGGCATCGGTATCGGAATCATCGCAGTTATCTTTTCATCCGGAGACAGCTGAAGAAGGTTAACTATAGCGGTTCCTCTGGATGTACGTCCAGACTCCGGTATCTGATATGCCCTGAGCCTGTAGCATCTGCCGAAGTTGGTAAAGAAGATGACATCATGATGCGTTGTAGTCATCAACAGATCCTCGATATAGTCATCCTCTATGATCGACATTCCCTTGATGCCCTTGCCGCCGCGATGCTGTGATTTGAAATTATCCACGGTCATACGCTTGATATAGCCGACATTGGTCATTGCTATGACTGTATTCTCATTGGGGATGAGATCCTCCATATTGATGTCATATACGTCATAGCCTATATGTGAACGGCGGTCATCACCGAACTTATCGGCTACTTCGATGAGCTCCTTCTTGATAACTCCGAGCAGAAGCTTCTCATCACCGAGGATCGCCTTAAGCTCTGCGATCAGCTTGATCAGTTCCTGATGCTCTGTCTCGATCTTCACACGCTCCAAACCTGTCAGAGCACGCAGCCTCATGTCTACGATAGCCTGCGCCTGAGGATCGGTCAGACCGAATCTCGCCATCAGGTTATCCTTTGCTTCCTGAGTATTTGCACTGCCTCTGATGATGGAAATGACTTCGTCGATATTATCAAGAGCGATGAGCAGACCCTGCAGTATATGATCTCTCTCTTCAGCTTTGTTTAAGTCGTATTTGGTTCTGCGTGTTACCACATCTTCCTGATGTTTCAGGTAATATGTGAGCATATCCAGCAGATTCATGACCTTGGGCTCGTTATTTACCAGAGCCAGCATGATCACACCGAATGAATCCTGGAGCTGTGTATGCTTGTAGAGCTGATTCAGGATGATATTTGCATTGGCATCACGCCTTAGCTCTATGACGATACGCATACCCTCACGGCTGGACTCATCACGCAGATCCGTGATACCGTCTATCTTTTTGATCTTGACCAGATCGGCTATCTTCGTTATCAGATTGGCTTTATTGACCAGATAGGGAAGCTCGGTAACGATTATTCGAGTCTTACCGTTATCCATGGTCTCAACATCTGTTACGGCACGCACTCTGACTTTACCGCGGCCTGTTCTGTATGCTTCCTCCGATCCTCTCGTTCCCAGGATGATACCGCCGGTAGGGAAGTCAGGAGCCTTGACCAGATCGATGAGCTCCTCTATATCGGTGTCTCTGTCTTCTTCGATCCTGTTATCTATGATCTTGACTACCGCGGAAGTCACTTCACGCAGATTATGCGGCGGTATATTGGTGGCCATACCTACGGCTATACCGGTCGTTCCGTTAACAAGTAGATTGGGATATCTGGCCGGAAGTACAGTGGGCTCTGATTCTGTACCGTCGAAGTTATCAACGAAATCAACCGTATCTTTCTTGATATCGGCTACCATCTCCATGGATATCTTGCTGAGTCTTGCCTCTGTATATCGCATGGCGGCTGCGCCGTCACCGTCGACCGATCCGAAGTTGCCGTGTCCGTCTACGAGAGGATATCTCATGGACCATTCCTGAGCCATATTTACCAGAGATCCGTATATGGAGCTGTCTCCGTGAGGATGGTATTTACCCATCGTATCACCGACGATACGGGCACTCTTTCGATGCGGCTTGTCAGGTCCGTTATTGAGCTCAACCATCGAATACAGCACTCGGCGCTGTACGGGCTTGAGTCCGTCTCTTACATCGGGAAGCGCACGTGCAGCGATTACGCTCATCGCATAATCTATGTACGAGTCTTCCATTTTTTTCTTTAAGTCAACTTCTTCGATCTTATCAAAGATCTTGTCATCCATTTTTTCTTCCTCGTGGCTTAAATATCCAGGTTTTTAACGAATTTGGCGTTTCTTTCTATGAATTCACGCCTGGGTTCGACCTTATCACCCATAAGTGTGTTAAATGTCAGGTCTACTTCGGATTCTTCCTCTTCATTCATATTGACACGAAGCAGGATACGCCTCTCCGGATCCATGGTCGTCTCCCACAGCTGCTCGGGATCCATTTCTCCGAGACCTTTATAGCGCTGGATCTTATTGTTCGTATCACGTCCGACTTCGGCTAATATCCTATCCAGCTCCTCATCGGAATATGCATACCAGATCTGCCTGTTCTTTTCGAGTTTATACAGCGGAGGCTTAGCCAGATATACATGTCCCTGTTTGATCAGCTCGGGCATGAATCTGTATATGAATGTCAGCATAAGCGTTGCTATATGGGCACCGTCCACATCGGCATCCGTCATGATGATGATCTTGTCATATCTGAGCTTGCTTATATCAAAGTCATCATGGATACCTGTACCGAATGCTGTGATCATGGCTTTGATCTCGGCGTTGTCATATATACGGTCCAGACGTGCCTTCTCTACATTGAGTATCTTACCGCGAAGAGGCAGAATAGCCTGAGTTGCGCGGCTTCTGGCTGTCTTAGCGCTGCCGCCGGCGGAATCACCCTCGACTATGTATATCTCGCATTTGGACGGATCCTTCTCCGAACAGTCTGCAAGCTTACCGGGCAGGGATGTTCCCTCAAGTGCGGTCTTACGTCTTGTCATATCGCGGGCCTTGCGGGCTGCTTCCCTGGCTCTCTGTGCCAGTATGGATTTATCAACTATGGTACGTGCTACCGAGGGGTTCTGCTCCAGGAAATATGTCAGCTGCTCACTGACCACGGAGCTTACTGCACCTCTTGCTTCGGAATTACCGAGTTTCTGCTTAGTCTGACCCTCAAACTGCGGATCTTCTATCTTGACTGAGATAATGGCAGTCAGTCCTTCTCTGATATCCTCACCGCTTAAGTTGGGTTCTGAATCCTTCAGAAGCTTATTTGATCTGGCATAATCATTGAAGGTCTTTGTCAGCGCATTTCTGAAGCCTTCCAGATGAGTACCGCCTTCGGGAGTATTGATATTATTGACAAAAGAATAAATACTCTCGTTATATGCATCATTATGCTGCATTGATACCTCTACGAGCACATTATTCTTTTTTCCTTCAAAATACATGATCGAAGGATACAGGGCATCCTTGGATTTATTCAGATACTCAACAAACTCTCTGATACCGCCCTCGTAATGGAAGGATCTTTCCTGTTCCTTACCTTCACGGGTATCTATAAGAGTGATCTTTAAGCCTTTTGTGAGGAATGCAGTCTCTCTGAGTCTGGTCTTTAACGTGTCATAATCA
>Ga0129306_1001170_pt1 | contig 32275 bp, 27 predicted proteins | sample P827metagenome_FD_94438 | JGI IMG/M metagenome (GOLD analysis project Ga0129306, IMG submission 94438) | Capybara group fecal microbial communities from Wisconsin, USA - P827 metagenome | ecosystem: Host-associated > Mammals > Digestive system > Large intestine > Fecal | place: USA: Wisconsin...
AAGCATTGGCAGCCGTCCGGCAACGACCAAGGTTAGCATGTAGGTGCCCTTGCGGTGGTAATCGTGCCACGGCTTGCGGCGCTTCATGGTGTGATGTGTCTCTCTGACCTTCACGCCAGCTGCTAGGGCTTCTGCTTTGCTCCTTGACATGTCTGGTTATTCTTTATTCAACGAAGCAATGAATTCGGAGGGCGACTGACCAACGTACTTGCAGAAGTTGCGATAGGCGGTGGTTTTGGAGCGGAAGCCGACGCTGTAGAAGAGGGCACGCTGGTCTTGCAATGGGTTGCGGCGCAGCTCGTCGGTGATATAGCTGATGCGCAGTCGATTGACATAGTCGAGGAAGGTGGTGTCGGCATTCTGGCGGAAACAGCGCGAGACGTAGTCTTTGTTAGAACCGATACGTTCGCAGAGCATATCAAGCGAAAGGTCGGGATTACGCCACAATTGTTCGTTATGTAGCACATCAGTGATACGCTCCCATAGATCATTAGAGAGGGTAGCATTGGGGGGGGCAGTTTTTTCTGCCTCATCCATCGGCACAGGGGTGATACGCTCGTGCAGTTCGTACCATGTATAATAGGTGATAAAGAGTGCGGGGGTCAGGTTGTGCACGATGTGGACAGGCATCGATAGTGTCAGTGTCCAGATGTGGAACAATACCCCGATGACGAAGATAAAACAGACGTAGGTGATGACCCAGTGGCGCGAGGCACTCGACTCCTGCCATCGATATGGCAGCCAGAGCAGCGACAGACAGACTAGCAGCGTCATGATGTTGAACAGCAGGCGCAGCAGTACGTTCGGCTCACCGATATGTTGCCCGATGTCGGACGTGGAGTGGAGCACGGTAAACTGGTCTTTGAACACGACTGCCAGCACAAGGACGCAAGCCAGCGACAAAAAGCCCCACAGCACATGACGCCACCTGAACCAGTTGGGGCGCATCACCTCGACGGCATAGAGCAACATGAGCACAATGGTTATCAGTCCCATCAGCGTGGGAACGATAGGAAGCACCTCGACGAAGCGATTGTTGAGACCATGCATCATCAGTGAGGCCACCTTTCCGACGAGAGGCAGGGCAGTGAGAGTAATCAGAAACAGGATGAGACGCGAGCGGTCGGGCACCTCCCGACGGTTTCGCCAGATGAGTACGCCACAGACCAGACTGGCCAAAACAGCTATGGTGTCGACTTCTATCAGCAGTAATGTTTGCAGATCGTAGGTCATATTATTCTACCTTCGACTCCATCGGATTGCGCAAACCCTTGTAGCCCGTCAGGTAAGCTTTGGCTGATCCGAAGCTGAGGAACATGTCGAGGCGTACGGGCAGATGGTTCTTATCGTCAGTAATGTAGAAACGGATGAGTTCATGGTTCTCGCCATCCTCGCGCTCAATAAAGGAGAAGACGAGACAACGGTACTTGTCGTTAGAGTTCTTCATCTTGAGCGTCGTAGTTCCTCCAAACTTGAGCCACGAGTTGGCTATCTTACTGGCATCGGCAATGGGAAGAGGAATCTTGTCGCCCTCCTTCAGTTTGGAAGCGTCGAAGTTACGGGCTCTCAGATAGATGCTCATCATATCGTAGATGCAATCCTTGTACTCCATCTCGCGCCAAAGGTGCTCACCACTACTGGTAATCTCGTGCGTCTTCATGTGGCAGTTGCCTTTGGGGTAGGTATACCATATCTCATCAACATAGTAGCGACTGCCTTCACGTGCTCCCTTACGGTAGTAGAGGGGTGCCAGATTCATGTCTGTATAGCTGAGTAGCGTGTCGCGCATCACGAACATATTGTCGAGCTGGTCGTTACCACGAGTAATCAGACTGCTACGAAAAGCTGGCTGCCCACCATGACGCGACTTAACGGTAGACATGGAGGCTGTACCAACCTTAACCCACACGAACTTCCAGTTGAAATAAAGGTCGTAACCCAGAAATTCGCCCGACTTGAAAGCAAAATTCTCAATGCCACACTGGGCGTAGAGAGGTGAGAGGTGAGAGGTAAGAGGTAAGAGACTCACCAGTGCTATGATTAATATCAGCTTTTTCATATCGTATTCTTTACTTGACTACTTGTTTTTTCACATATTCGATACCCAACTGGCGGGCACGCTCTACGTTGCGGTTCTGCTTGCGCTTCTTTTCCTTATCAGGCTTCTGCTGCACAATCTTGCCAGGCTTCTGCAGATTGCGCTTACGCTCTGTCAGATTCCACTGGAACGTGAGGTCGAACTTGGCCTTGACTTCTATCTCGCGCGAGTAGTAGTAGACATCCTCTGGCTGAAGGTCGGCATCGTAGTTGCCGGTATCCCACAGACCATTGCCATTGCGATCAACAAAGGCGCGCATATAGTAGGTGCCAGGCTTGATGTAGTAGAACTCAGCTGAACCATCACTCCCCATACGGGATTCCTGCACCACCTTGTCGCTACCATCGAGCAACTGGGCGATGAGCTGGCCTGAGACACCACTCATCTGCATCAGCAGGGTGCCATACTCGTCGAGCGATTTGACCTTGATGCCTTCCTTATAAGGCTTAGAAGCCAACCCGTAGATGCTGACAAAGGCAGCAGAGTCTATTTCCAAGCTGTATTCTGTATCCGGATGCCAATCGACCACGATTTCAAAGCGTCGCAACATGGAGTCGCATCGATGGAACTCGAAGGGAGCCCGATACCACAACGTGTCAATCTTGGAATAGAGGTGAATAGCAGCCGTATCGAGACTGGCCAAAGGAACTGGTGACTCTAAGAACACACTGCGGTTGGGGTCCATCGCCTGTGACACCTCATACTTGATGTCAAGAGGCTTGGCTGGGTAGATACTGTCGTAAGGCTCTTCGTGCTTCTTTTTCTTCTCCTGTTCTTTCTGCCATTCTTCATACTCCTTCTGTCTGTTTTTCAGGCGCTTCTCGTAAGGAGTCTTGGCTACCAGTTCCAACGTGTCAATCTGGGTGACTAGTTGGCCAAGGGTATCCGTCATAATATACTCCATCGAGAGTTCCAGCGTGTCCTGATTAACCAATAGCGTATCGCGAAGCCAGTAGGTCAGCGTATCCTTCTTAGGACTTGCCTCCAGAATGAAGGCTGAGTCGGCATCGAAGTTCAATCCACGAAGAATGGGTAGCTGCTCGTTACCATAGCTGAAATAGATGCCAATGCGATCGGGCTCTTTGCGCTCCGTCTTCAACAGGTAGCGGTCAGTCTGTTCCTCCTTGAAAGCCAGCATCACAATATCATCGGGATAGAAATGGGTATAGGGCACCTGCAAGATATTATCGATGTGGAGCGAATCGCGCCAGATGGTATCCTGACGGGTGTCGGGCTTGGATGAAGGCCGGTAGGTGTCGTGTGAGAAGGCTATCATCTCGCTCTTTTGCGAGAACATATAGTTAGCATCCTGATCCTGCAAGGCATAGACGCGATATTCGCCAGGAGCTACACCTCGAATCGAGAAATGTCCATTACCATCCGTACGGGCAATGCGGAGCAGAGGCTTGGTGCGGAAAGCGGAATCGGCCATATCGGCATAAAGTCCAACGCTGATGCCCTTGATGGGTTCCAGATTGGAGGCATCGAGCACACAGCCTGCCACCTCGAAGGTGTCTATCTGCTCGCCCGTAGAGAACGTATAGGTGTAGTTACCCATCGGGTTGTCCTCGTTGTTATCGCTGATAGCATCGCTAAAGTCTACCGTATACGTCGTATTAGGGATGAGCGTGTCTTGCAACTCAATGACGATTTTCTTGCCCTTGGCCTGAATCTCAGGCATCTCCAACTGGGGAGGTGACACGATGACATTCTGCGTGGGGTCAGCCAGTTTGATGAACTCATCGAAATAGATGGTCATCTTCTTGTCTGTCACATTGGTTGCCTGCTCGGCTGGTGTGCTGTAAAGAACACGAGGCGGGTCGTCGTCATACCAGCCACCATCGGGCGAACCCATTCGAGCACAGCTCGAAATGAAGAATGAAGAATGAAGAATGAAGAATGCTGCGCACAATGGCAACGACCTCATTCCACACTTTTCCAACAGTCCTTTCCACCTCTTACGGGCGGTAGCAAATTTTTCATTCTTCATTCTTCATTTTTCATTTAAATGGAGCAGTTGATCGATATGTTCACGCGTATTGCTAAGTCGAGGAACTTTATGCTGGCCACCCAGTTTGCCACGCAGCTTCAGCCAATCGTTGAAGAGTCCCTGACGGGCTGGGATGAGCTCCAATGGTTGCAAGGTGATATCCTTATAGCGCTTAGCCTCGTAGTCGCTGTTGATCTGTTGCAGTTTCTGATCCAGCAGACTGGCAAACTGCTGCAAATCCTGAGGAGCACGAGAGAACTCGATAAGCCACTGGTGGCGACATTTAGCGTTAGCATCCATAAAGACGGGAGCTGCCGTATACTCCAGCACCTCAGCTCCTGTCTGCTCACAGGCATAAGCCAGTCCCTGTTCGGCATTATCGACTATCAGCTCTTCACCAAAGGCATTGATGAAGCTCTTGGTTCGTCCAGAGATGACAAACTTATAGGGATTGGTAGAGGTAAAGCGAATGGTATCGCCTATCATATAACGCCACAATCCACATGAAGTAGAAATCAGCATGGCGTAGTTCTTGTCCTTCTCAACGCCCCAGAGAGGCACGATATCGCCTCCATCCATAGGCTGGAACTCGTAGAACACGCCATAGTCCAACATCAGCAGCATGGCCTTGTCTGTTGGGTCGTCCTGCAAGCCGAAGAAACCCTCGCTGGCATTATACGTCTCCATATAATGCATGTTGGGCGAAGTGATGAGCTGTTCGTATTGCTTACGATAGGGCGTAAAGGCCACACCCCCGTGGAAGAATACTTCGATGTTGGGCCACACCTCTTCAAGATGCGTCTTCCCCGTGATTCCCATCATGCAGTTGAGCACAGAGAGCATCCACGAAGGCACACCACTGATATTGGTGACATTCTTCGTCATCGCCTCAAGGGCAATGCGCTCACGCTTCACTTCGAAATCGCTGAGCAACGCTGTATCCTTCTTTGGTACTCGCACCAGATTAACCAGCGGGTTGATGTTCTCAATGAGGATGGCGCTAAGGTCACCCACCAGCGAACCAGCCACATTATAGTTAGGAGCATGACTGCCACCCAGTATCAGTCCCTTACCGTCGAACATCCTCGACTTGGGATTGTTGCGCAGATAGAGAGCTACCGAGTCGCGTCCACCAGCATAGTGAATCTTCTGCAGGCCCTCGTCGCTGACAGGGATAAACTTCGATTTATCATTGGTGGTACCTGATGATTTGGCATACCAACGCACACGTCCTGGCCAGAGCACATCACGCTCACCATGACGCATCCGATCAATCTGTCCCTTCAGCTCCTCATAGGTATTTACGGGATTGTATTTCACAAAATCCTCATAACTCCTAATCGTGGCAAAGGCGTGATTCCGGCCATATTCCGTATTCTTAGCAGCATGAATGAGATGTTCCAGCACAGCTCGCTGCAATGCCTCTCCCCCATTCTGATGCTTCTCCAAAGCCTTCTGACGAGGTACAAAAACTTTTCCTATAATCTGAGTCAGACTCATGATATCATGCAATTTTGCCTGCAAAATTACACAAAAGCATTGTAACCAATGAAAAAATTACATTTTTTTAAAAGTTAGTATCAACCTTCCATTTCTGCAAAGGCTGCTGCTTCTGCTTCTGCGATGATTTCTTCACGGGTCTTTTCGCGAGGAGTAGCTGTGATATCGTCGAGGGTGAACTCGTCTTCTTTTGTTTGTTGCTGTGGTACAGCAACAGACTGAACATTCTCTTCTGGCTTATCCTGCTCGATGATAAAATTCTGCTGGTCTTCCTGCAGCTTATCGATGTCTGGAGCAGCCATCACGGGTTCTTCCTCCATCTTGGTACGATCAGCCTTGGCTGCAAAGACGGCATCGATGAACTGAGGTTCGCGACGCAGGCGCTGCAGGGTTTCCTTAGAGGCATTCTGCTGACTCTCTTTCTTGGAATAGCCTGTACCCACACAACCTTCCAGTCCCTCGATAAACACCTGGGTGGTGAAGAAAGGACTCTTGTTCTCGTCGCGCTCTTGTTTCAGCTCACGGAACTCCATCTTGACGCGGTTCTTCTGGCTCCATTCCAACAGCTTGGACTTGAAATTGACTTCCTTATAAGCCACCTTGTCAATATTGATCAGCTGACTCAGTATGCGCTTCTCCATAAAACGCATACAGGCATCATAGCCACGATCCAGATAAATGGCACCAACCAAAGCCTCGAAGGCATTACCACTCATATAACTGTTGTGCGACGTGTTGTGACCCTCCGACTTAATCAGTTCGGCTATACCCATCTCCTTAGCCAATTTGCCCAGCGTATCTCGACTCACCAACTTCGAACGGGTATTCGTCAGAAATCCTTCACGCTTACCCTCAAAATGGCGAAACACGATATCGCCCACTACAGCATCGAGTATCGCATCGCCCAGAAACTCCAATCGCTCATTATTGAGAGGACGTCCCTTGGCGTTACGTTTGGCAGCACTCTTATGGAGCAATGCCTGCTTGTAGAGGGTGATATCGTGAGGATAGAAACCCAGTATGGCGTAAAGGGCTGAAAAAAGCTCCTTCTCCTTGCGGAAAGGGAGCTTTATACGATCAATGATGTCGTTAACCCACATACTTCTTAAATACTACGCAGGCGTTGTGACCACCAAATCCAAAGGTATTGCTGAGACCAGCACGAACCTCGCGCTTCTGAGCCTTGTTGAAGGTGAAGTTGAGGTTGTAGTCGATCTCCTCGTCCTTATCGTCATCTTCGTGGTTGATGGTGGGAGGAACGATATCATTCTGAACAGCCAGAATGGTAGCCATTGCCTCAACAGCACCAGCAGCACCCAGCAAGTGACCAGTCATTGACTTCGTTGAAGAGATATTCAGCTTGAAGGCAGCATCGCCAAACACATCCTTGATGGCTTTTGCCTCAGAGATATCACCAACATGAGTCGACGTACCATGTACGTTGATGTAGTCGATTTCGTCAGGCTGCATACCAGCATCCTCAAGGGCATTCTGCATCACGAGCTTAGCACCCAGACCCTCTGGATGAGAAGCGGTAATGTGGTGAGCATCAGCACTCATACCAGCACCAACCATCTCAGCATAAATCTTGGCACCACGAGCCTTAGCATGCTCCAGCTCCTCGAGAATCAAGCAGCCAGCACCTTCACCCATGATGAAACCATCACGACTGGCGCTGAACGGACGGCTGGCCTTCTCAGGCTCATCGTTGCGGGTAGACAGGGCCTTCATGGCATTGAAACCACCAACACCCGTCTCGCAGATAGCAGCCTCAGCACCACCAGCAACGATGGCGTTGGCCTTGCCCAGACGAATCAGGTTGAAAGCATCAGCCAGTGCATTAGAAGAAGAAGCACAAGCAGAAGCTGTGATATAGTTGGGGCCGTGGAAGCCGTACATGATAGAAATCTGTCCGGCAGCGATGTCTGCGATCATCTTGGGGATGAAGAAGGGGTTGAACTTAGGACCATCCTCGCGATGAGCACCATAATAAGTTACCTCATCCTCGAAAGTCTTAATACCACCAATACCTACACCATAGACAACACCAATGCGGTTCTTGTCCTCTGCCTCCAGATCCATACCTGAATCCTCAACAGCCTGCTTGGCAGCGATGATGGCCAGCTGCGTATAGCGGTCCATCTTACGAGCCTCTTTGCGGTCAATATATGCATTCACATCAAGACCTTTCACCTCACAGGCAAACTGGGTCTTGAAGTTTGTTGCATCGAACAGTGTAATAGGTGCAGCTCCGCTCTTACCAGCCAGCATAGCCTTCCAAGTCTCCTCAGGAGTATTGCCAAGTGGTGTAACGGCACCCATGCCTGTTACTACTACTCTTTTTAATTCCATATATAAAAAATTAAAGAATTAAAAAATTGAAGAATTGAAAAACGAATCCAGGATGAAGCCCGAACTTCAATTTTTCAATTCTTCAATCCTTCAATTCTAAATGAATTTATTTTGCGTTCTCCTCGATGTAAGCGATAGCGTCGCCAACAGTACCAATCTTCTCAGCCTTGTCGTCGGGGATTGAGATACCGAACTCCTTCTCGAACTCCATGATGAGCTCTACAGTGTCCAGTGAATCAGCACCAAGATCGTTAGTGAAACTTGCTTCGGGCTTAACCTCTGCCTCATCAACACCGAGTTTGTCTACGATAATAGCCTTTACTTTGCTTTCAATTTCTGACATAATTTTCTTCTTTAAAATGTTAATAATTGATTTCTTATTCTGAAAACTTTGCGACAAAAGCGTCGCTTAGCGGGTGCAAAGTAACACATTTTTATTGACTTACGCAAATTTTAAAGGTAAAAAAACACTCTTTTCTGCACAAACACCTATAAGGTGTGCACTTTTTCTCGCCTTATTGGATAATTATTGCGCCATTTTTCAAACTTTGAAGGCTCTTTTTTCAGTTGAAAACTATCAAAAAGAGGATTGTAATAATCCAGTGGACTGCCTGTATCCTTAAAACCAGCAGGTAAAGGAGGAGGGATTATCTGTCCTGGATGGGGCAGATGGAAATGACGACATAAGGCATCTATCACCATATTATCGGCATTCACCTTACCATCAGCAGAGTAGCCTGCAATATGGGGAGTACCAATAAAGACGCGCTGAAGCAATTCCAGATTGAGGTCTGGTTCGCGCTCCCAGACATCCATCACGGCATCTTTCACCCTACCCTCTTGAAGAGCAGCCAACAAGGCATCGTTGTCGACAACCTCGCCACGACTCGTATTTATTATATAAGGTACACGCGTGAGACGATGGAAGAAATCATCATTGCCAAGATGGAAGGTAGCATATCGGCCTTCACGAGTCAGAGGAACATGAAAAGTAATGACGTCAGACTCGCGTTCTATAACGTCCATCGACACATAGTCAGGGTTGCCCAAGAGTGGATCGCACACCAAAACGCGCATTCCCAATCGCTCAGCTACAGTCTCTACCCTGGAACCTACATGTCCACAACCCACAATACCTATTGTACTGTCTTTCAGCGTGAATCCTTTTTCCTGTTCCAACAGCAACAGCGAACACTCCAGATACTGAGCCACTGAATCAGCATTACAGCCAGGACAATTGGTCCAGGCTATTCCTGCTTGCTGCAGATAGTCCGTATCGATATGATCGAAGCCGATAGTGGCTGTTGCAACCAACTGCACCTTACTGCCTTCCAACAGCTGCTGATTACATTGAGTACGGGTTCTGACTATCAGCGCATCAGCATCTTTCACGTCGTCAGCTGTGATGTCAGCTCCTCTCAAATACACTACTTCATCAGCCAATAAAGCCAATTTTTCGCGAATATAAGGTATCTTATCGTCTACTACTATTTTCATAATTGGCCACAAAGATACAAATATTTCTTAATTCATAACTCTTTATTCCCATTTTATTTGTATCTTTGCCCCATAATCTAAATATGAAACGATATGTCATTCACAAAAAAAGCTAATCAGGTCTTCAGTCAGGCCATTCGTGACTACCATTTGAAAGACCATGTAGATACCCCTATCAACAATCCATACAAACGAGACACCATTGAGTTCAGTCTCTATCTGAAGTGTTGGATTGATACTGTACAGTGGCATCTGGAGGACATCATTCGCGACCCACACATTGACCCTAGCGAAGCTTTGGGTCTGAAACGTCGCATTGACCGTTCGAACCAGGATCGTACAGACTTGGTAGAGGAGATTGACAGCTACTTCAGAAAACTGTATGCTGATGTGGCTGTGCTCCCTGATGCACGACTGAACACGGAGAGTCCGGCTTGGGCTATCGATCGTCTGAGCATTCTCGCCCTGAAAATCTGGCACATGAAGGAACAGACAGAGCGTACAGACGCTGATGCTGAGCACATTGCCAAGTGTCAGGCTAAGCTCGATGTTTTGTTGGAGCAACAGGTTGACCTCTCAACCGCTATCGACCAATTGCTGGAGGATATCGAAGCTGGACGAAAGTACATGAAAGTTTATCGACAGATGAAGATGTACAACGATCCTGCTACCAATCCTATTTTATACAAAAAGTAAGTGAGAAAGGAGCATATACTCGTCATTCGCTTCTCAGCCATGGGCGACGTAGCGATGGTAGTGCCTGTAGTCTATTCGCTGGCACAGCAGTATCCGCATGTCCGTATCACTGTGCTGAGCCGTGCCTTTGCGCGCCCGCTATTCGAAGATCTGGCACCCAATGTCAATTTCATGGTTGCCGACTTGAAACAAGAATATCATGGAATCAAAGGACTGAACGCACTCTATCGACGACTGGCTGCCAAACAGTTTACAGCCATAGCCGACCTTCATAGCGTGCTGCGCTCTGAATATCTCCGCCTGCGCTTTAATATGAATCACTATCGCGTGGCCCATATCAACAAGCATCGCAAAGGGCGTCGACGCATCACCTCGACACGCTCCAAAAGGCTTGAGCAGCAACCCACTTCTTTTGAAAACTACATGGAAGTATTCAAGAAGTTGGGCTATCCTGTGGAGATCAAGTTCAAGAGTATTTTTGGCGAAGAAAAGGGCAATTTGAACATGCTTCCCAAGGGGTTGAATGTCAAGAACTCATTTGAGCAATGGATTGGTATTGCCCCCTTTGCTGCCCATGAAGGCAAGGTCTACCCTCCCCGACTGATGCATCAGGTGATAGAGCAGCTGTTGCAAAAGTATCCCAAAGCACGTATTTTCCTCTTCGGACGAGGTCAGCAGGAAGACCAGTACTTTACAGAATGGTGCCAGCAACATGAGGCGTGTGTCTATGTTTCCCGTCATCTGGAGTCACTCCATCAGGAACTCATTCTGATGAGCCATCTGGATGCGATGATTTCGATGGACTCTTCGAACATGCATTTGGCGTCGCTGACGGGTACTCCCGTTGTCAGCGTCTGGGGAGCAACCCACCCCTTTGCTGGTTTCCTAGGATGGGGACAGACAGAAGAAAATATCGTACAGATAGACCTCGAATGTCGTCCCTGTAGCATCTTTGGACAGAAGCCCTGTCGTAGAGGCGACTATGCCTGTATGAACCGTATTGCCCCAGAGACTATCGTTGAAAAAGTAGAACACATTCTTTCTATTAATAAACTAACTAATGTTTGAGATTATGAAAAAGTACATTTGTGAGACTTGTGGTTATGTGTATGACCCTGAAGTAGGTGATCCTGATAGCGGTATCGCTCCAGGCACAGCATTTGAAGACATTCCTGAAGATTGGGTATGCCCCATCTGTGGAGTAGGAAAAGACGACTTCTCTCCTGAGGAATAAGTGGAAAAGTGAGCTTACCTTATGGTCGGCTCACATTTTTTTTGTACCTTTGCACCCAAAAAATAAACTATCTATAATAGAAGATGTCTTTAAAATGTGGTATTGTGGGACTGCCCAATGTGGGCAAGTCTACGTTGTTTAACTGTCTGTCGAGTGCAAAAGCACAGGCAGCCAATTTCCCCTTTTGTACGATAGAGCCCAATGTGGGTGTGATTACGGTGCCCGATGAGCGACTGACGAAACTGGCTGAACTGGTTCATCCTGGTCGTATTGTGCCAGCTACCTGCGAGATTGTAGATATTGCTGGTCTGGTAAAAGGTGCTTCAAAGGGTGAAGGTCTTGGTAACAAATTCTTGGGAAACATCCGTGAGACAGATGCCATTATCCATGTGCTGCGCTGCTTTGAGGATGAGAACATCACCCATGTGGATGGTACTATCGACCCTATTCGCGATAAGGAAATCATCGATACGGAATTGCAGTTGAAGGACTTGGAGACCATTGAAGGTCGACTGGCTAAGACGGAGAAAGCTGCAGCTGCAGGCAACAAGGAGGCCAAGATAGAAGTAACCGTGCTGAAAGCCTACAAGGAAGTGCTGGAGCAGGGTAAGAACGCCCGTATCGTGGAGTTTGAATCGAAAGACGAGCAGGATTGTGCCCGCAATCTCTTCCTGTTGACAGCTAAGCCCGTGCTCTATGTCTGCAATGTGGGTGAGGCTGAGGCCAAGAGTGGTAATGCCTTTACACAAAAGGTTGAAGCGCTGGCTAAGGAAGAAGGCGCAGAATCGATGGTGATTGCTGCCAAGACAGAAGAGGATATCGCAGAGCTCGAAAGCTACGAGGACAAGCAGCTCTTCCTGGAGGAGCTTGGTTTGGAAGAGAGTGGTGTCAATCGCCTCATCAAGAAAGCCTACGCCCTGCTGAATCTGGAAACTTTCATTACTGCTGGTGAGATGGAGGTAAAGGCCTGGACCTATAAGAAGGGCTGGAAAGCTCCCCAGTGTGCTGGTGTCATCCATACTGACTTCGAGAAAGGCTTTATCCGTGCTGAGGTCATCAAGTACGACGACTATATCCAGTATGGTTCTGAGGCTGCTGTGCGCGAAGCAGGCAAGATGGGTATTGAAGGTAAGGAATACGTCGTTCAGGACGGCGATATCATGCACTTTAGATTCAACGTATAATGAATATCCTCAACTATATTCTCTGGAATCCCAATCTCTCATTCGGACCCTTCCGTTGGTATTCCCTATGTTGGCTGATAGGTTTGCTGTTAGCCTACCTGGTGGTGAAACGCCTGTATAAGGAGCAGAAAATCAAGGACGAGTTATTCGATCCTCTGTTCTTCTACTGCTTTGTAGGAATTCTGGTTGGTGCTCGCTTGGGACATTGCATCTTCTATCAGCCCGACTATTTTCTGGCATCATGGCAGGGATTCGTCGAGATGTTCCTACCCATTAAATTTGTGGATGGTAACATGAACTTTGCAGGAAATTGGCTCTTCCATTTGACTGGTGGTGTTGCTGCATTCACTGGCTATGAAGGACTGGCCTCACATGGTGGCACGCTGGGCTTGATGATAGCCCTGTGGGTCTATGTGAAACATACGAAGCTGAGTCTTTGGAGGGTATTAGACAATATTGCTATTGCCACAGGCGTCACAGCTTGCTTCATTCGTTTGGGCAACCTGATGAATTCAGAGATTATTGGTAAGGTAACTGATGTTCCTTGGGCTTTTATCTTCGAACGCGTAGATCTGTCGCCTCGTCACCCAGGACAGCTTTACGAGGCTATTGCCTATGGTATCTTGTTTGGCCTGATGTGGTATCTGCACAAGAAGATGCCCCAGAAGATTGGTACAGGCTGGTTCTTTGGATTCTGCCTGACCTACATTTTCACCTTCCGATTCTTCATTGAATATACGAAAGAGATACAAGAGGCTTTCGAAGCCTCGCTACCTCTCGATATGGGACAGATACTCTCCATTCCCTTTATCATTATCGGACTTATCTGCATGTTCAGGAAACAAAAGGCCTGACATGCAGCTTAACCCTGTTTCATGACTATGACCTATAAATCCTTTTTAACCATCGCGCTGTTGCTGTTCTCCTTCAGTATTTCTGCCAAAGAAGAGAAGGATACTGCATTTGCCAATCTCTACCGACGATATCTGCAACTCTATTCTGACTCTGATGAGACGGCTTTCTATGATGCAACTGAAAAGATGAAAGCCTATTATCTGGAGCACCACAATTCAGGTTCGTACTATAAGGTATGGCTGAACGAGTTGCTGTACGATAGTGAACAAGGAAAGAGCTATCGGGCTATCAAGAAAGCAGGACAGATGGTAAAAGATATGGAGGAAAAGAACGAGAAACATTATGAGATTGTGTATTCAGCACTTGGTAACATCTACGACACGCGAGGCAACTACCGCATGGCGAAGAAATACTATAACAACGCGCTGAAGGCTTGTGCGCCCAATGATTCTGGTTCGCTGCTAAGCATCTATTCACGCATTGCCTCTTTGCAAGCTCATCGTGAATCCCAAAAAGCCTGGGAAATGAACGAGAAAATGGGCAAGATGGCAGCCAAATACCCTAATTATTACAAAGTATATACCGTACTGAAAAGTGAGATAGCCTTTTATCTGAAAGACAAAAAGAAATTTGAGGAAGCCTACCAACAATACCTGCAAATCCGTAAGGATCACCCCATTCTTGACGAGTATGGAAAAGACATGATGGAAATGGTGCATGCCACTTTTCATGGTGACTACGATACAGCTCTGGAGATACTCAATCATGAGTCAATGGATTTCGACCCCTTGGATCGCTGTGATATGCGCATCCAGATTTACGAGATGATGGGCAATCAGAAGAAGGCTCTTGAAGAGGTCGCCAATCGACGTGACCTCCGTGACTCGCTGAACAGCGATATGCTTTTCGAAAGCATCAATGAGATTAATGCAGAAATGGGCCTTAACACGATGGAGGAAGAAGCCCTGAAAAAGGAGGAAGAGGCCACCAAACGCCAAAACCTGTTGCTGATGACAGCGTTGGTTTTATTGCTGGCTGCCTTAGGTCTGGTGGTTTCCCGCTATCTGATGCGTCGTCGTTACCAGAAAAAGCTGCTGAAACAGAATAAGGAACTGGAAATCGCGCTATCGAGAGCAGAAGAGTCAGACAGGATGAAGGACTCGTTTATCCAACACGTCAGCCACGAGATACGCACACCTCTTAATATCATCACAGGTTATGCTCAGATTATCACCAATCCGGCTTACGAACTGGAGGAAGAAGAGCGCAACCGTATGCTCCAAGACATCACCAAAAATACATCAGAGATTACCTATATTGTCAACGAATTGCTGGAGGTTGCTGATGACGAGAGTCGTGAGCACTACCAGAAAAACGACCTGATACTGGTCAACGACTTCTGTCGTAGGATGATGGGCCAGGCAGAACAGACAAACCAAGGTCGCTTGGAGCTGATTTTCAAGAGCGAACTGGATGACGACTTCATCTTACACAGCAATCGCCGTGTGTTGGAAAAAATCATCGACCAGCTTCTCAACAACGCCATGAAGTTTACGCAAAATGGCTTTGTTGAACTGATGGCCCATCTTTCGCCAGATCATGGTGTCGTACGCTTCATCATCACAGATTCTGGCGTTGGTATTGCTGAACAGAACCAGGAACGCGTGTTCGAACGTTTCTTTAAGGAAGATCCTTTCAAACAGGGTTTTGGATTGGGACTTACCATGAGTCGTAAGATGGCTACCCTGTTGGATGGCAGCCTGAATCTGGATAAGGAATATAAGACGGGAGCACGCTTTATCCTGACGTTACCTATCGTCACCTCAGCGTCCTGACACGATTTTCTTGATGTCGTTGAGCTTGTTCAGCGCCTCTAAAGGTGTCAGGTTGTTCACATCGAGACCTAAAATTTCGTCTCGCACCTGACAGAGCACTGGGTCGTCGAGCTGGAAGAACGAGAGTTGCATGCCTTCGCGACTATTGGCTATCTCCGCTGTTGGTTTACCAACTGTGCCAACCTGTGAATTTTCAGCCTCCAACTGCTTCAGTATTACATTGGCGCGCTTCACGATGCTACGAGGCATACCAGCTATTTCTGCCACATGGATACCAAATGAGTGTTCTGAGCCTCCACGCTCCAATTTACGAAGGAAGATGACCTTACCATCCACCTCTTTGACGGATACGTTGTAGTTCTTGATGCGTGGGAAGTTCTTCTCCATCTCGTTCAGCTCATGATAGTGGGTAGCAAAGAGCGTGCGAGGATGACCTTTGGCATTCTCATGCAGATACTCCACAATAGCCCAAGCAATAGAGATACCATCATAGGTGCTGGTGCCTCGACCCAACTCATCGAAGAGCACCAACGAGCGACTGCTGACATTATTCAGGATGTTCGAAGCCTCCGTCATCTCTACCATAAAGGTCGATTCGCCCAGCGAGATATTATCTGAAGCGCCTACACGAGTGAATATCTTGTCCACCAGACCGATTCTCGCTGCCTCTGCGGGCACGAAACAACCAATCTGGGCCAACAGTACTATCAAGGCTGTTTGGCGCAACAGAGCCGATTTACCAGCCATATTAGGACCCGTGATGATGATAATCTGCTGACGTTCGTTGTCGAGCAGGATATCGTTAGGTACATAACTCTCGCCTAAGGGCAATTCCTGTTCGATGACAGGATGGCGACCTTGCTTGATGTCTATCACCTCCGTCGAGTCAATCACAGGACGGATGTATTTGTTCTCCTCAGCTGTCTTGGCAAAGCTCAGCAAGCAATCCAAGCGAGCAATGATATTGGCGTTGATCTGAATCTGTGGGATAAACTCCTGCATCGAGAGTATCAGATCGTTGAAGAGCTTGGCTTCCAAGGCGAGAATTTTATCCTCAGCACCCAGAATCTTCTCTTCATATTCCTTCAGCTCTTGTGTGATGTAGCGCTCTGCCTGAGCCAGCGTCTGCTTGCGCACCCATTCTTGAGGCACTAAATCCTTATACGTGTTGCGAACCTCCAGATAATAGCCAAACACGTTGTTGTAGCCTATCTTCAGGCTCTGAATGCCTGTCTCAGCAGCTTCGCGCTCCTGAATCTTCAGCAGATAGTCTTTTCCACTATAGGCAATCTGGCGCAGTTCGTCAAGCTCTGTATTGACACCATTGCGAATCACACCTCCCTTGGCGATGAGCTGTGGGGGATCGTTCTCAATCTCCTTCTCTATCCTGTCTCTGAGCGACTCGCAGAGGTTCAGCTGCTCCCCTATCCTATTCAGCGATTCGTTCTTGGCATACAGACAGGCTGTCTTGATGGGTTGGATGGCTTGCAAGGCAGTCTTCAACTGAACAACCTCACGAGGTGACACGCGTCCTACAGCCACCTTTGAGATGATACGCTCCAAGTCGCCTATACGATGCAGCTGGTCGTCGATACACTCGCGGAACTCTGGCTCACGATAGTAGTACTCCACCACGTCTAATCGCTCGTTGATGGGCTTCTCGTCTTTCAAGGGGAACACAAGCCAACGACGTAGCAGTCGACCTCCCATAGGCGATACCGTCTTGTCGATTACGTCGAGCAGCGACTTTCCGTCCTCCTGCATCGGATAAACGAGCTCCAGGCTGCGTATCGTAAACTTATCCAGACGTACATACTTATCCTCCTCAATACGCGAGATGGAGGTGATATGCCCTATTTGGGTGTGCTGTGTCTGTTCGAGATATTGCAGAATGGCTCCTGCTGCTATCACACCTGATTGCAGATGGTCGACACCAAATCCCTTCAGGTTCTTTACGTTGAAGTGGCGTAGCAGTTTCTGCTTCGAAGTCTGCTCTGTAAACACCCAGTCGTCGAGTTGGAAGGTAAAGTATTTCGCCCCAAAATGGCGCTCAAAGTCCTGCTTTTTGTTTCTGTCGAAGAGCACCTCCTTAGGCGAGAAATTGCCCAACAGCTTCTCCACATAATCTGCAGTACCCTCACCTGTCAGGAATTCGCCTGTCGAGATATCCAGAAAGGCCACACCCATCGACACTTTGCCAAAATGGACAGCAGCCAGGAAGTTGTTCTCCTTATAGTTCAGCACGTTGTCAGACAGCGCCACACCTGGTGTCACCAGTTCCGTGATGCCTCGCTTCACGAGCTTCTTCGTTAGCTTAGGGTCTTCCAACTGGTCACAGATAGCCACACGCTTACCAGCACGAATGAGTTTTGGCAAATAAGTATCCAATGCATGATGAGGGAATCCTGCCATCTCATCGCCTTTATTATAACCATTATTGCGATGAGTCAGCGTGATACCCAGAATCCTCGATGCCGTAATAGCATCCTCGCAGTAAGTCTCATAGAAGTCGCCACACCTGAACAGCATCACAGCATCCGGATGTTTCGCCTTCAAGTCGAAAAACTGCTTCATCATCGGCGTCAGTTCCTTACCTTCTTTCTTTGCCATCTCTTTTTCGTTTTGCCTGCAAAGTTACGAATTATTTTTTTAATTCCTCTCTTCCTTTTACATTTTATTACGTATCTTTGCACTAGCATATGGAACAACGCAACAACAATCACAAACGATGGGCTGGCGATAAAAAGCCTTCAATGAAGCGACGCTGTGAAGAGAATAACTACACAGAGCGAGGTCTTTATATGGTAACTCTGGCCATAGAGGGACGCCAACCTCTTTTAGGCACAATCATGGGAAATCCTGAGGTAACAGAAGGTGACGACAAGCCCCACGTCGTCCTCTCTCCTTTTGGCGAGAAGGTAAGGGAATGCTGGCTCGCCATTCAGCAATACCACCCTCAGATAGAAACCATGAAGCTCTGCATCATGCCAGACCATATTCATGGCATCCTCTTCGTGCATGAGAAGATAGAGCGCCATCTGGGGCATGTTATTTGGGGCTTTAAGACTGGAACGAGAAAGGCAGCAAGAGAGCTAGGACTACTACCTACTGCGCAATTAGCGCAGCCTACGGAACCAGGCCCCGTTCAGTATGCTGCGCTAACTGCGCAGCCAAACCCATCCCGCCATACAGCAGCAGGAAGAGCCCACGGCCTCATCTGGGAGCCCAACTACAACGATCGCCTTCTCCTCAAAAAGGGCCAACTGCAACACTGGTTGGCGTATCTAGATGACAACCCCCGCCGCCTGTTACTAAAGCGTTATCACCCAGAATATTTCACCCAGCTCTCTCCTATCCCCGTTCTCGATACAACGATGCCCGCTATGGGCAACCGCTTTCTCTTGGATCGTCCACTAAAACTCCAAGTACAATGCTCGCGCCATCTTTACCCTTGGGAGATTGAACAACAAAAACAAGCATTTCTCGAAGCAGGAGCTGAAGGTGCCGTTATTGTATCGCCCTGTATCAGTCCTGGTGAACAACAGATAGCTACTGCCTGTATGCAAGCAGGAATACCACTTATCGTACTACTGCTGAAAGGCTTCCCTCCCTATTTCAAGCCCCAGCCTCGTTATCTGGAAGCTTGTGCTGAAGGGCGCCTGCTGATGCTAGCCCCCTACCCTTATCAAAATGAGAAACTGACAAACATGCGAGCCCTCTGTCTACACCTCAACGAAATAGCTGCACAAATATGTAAATAAATATGGTCAAATTTTAACACTTCGAAATGGAGCAATCTAGAAGAGAAAATGTAAGTAAAACGGAAAAAACGGGGCTTAGGGAAGGAGAATTGGTGGATATAAGGAGTAACAATTGCTACATGCCTAGGGAAAATTTACTCCCTGCCTAGGGAAAAAATATTTGTAGGCGTAGTAGCAATCGTTACTCCGAAGAGAAAAAACAGCGTGTTCGCTAGAAAAATAATGGACAAAACGAAAGCGCGATAATACAACTGTCTGATAGTCAAAAAGATACATAACGGCTCATATTTTCGCTGTACGCACGCAAGGTTTCTTTCGTGCGAAAAGTGGCCATTCTCACGAAGCGTTTTGTAAGTTTTTTTATTAGAATACTCTATTACTTATTGAAGAACTTCTTGCCATTCATGATGACAATGCCCTTGTAGCTCTTATCCACTACCTGACCAGATAAGTTGTACATCACACCATCCTTACCTGTTGTTTCTATCTTAGTGGTCATAATAGCAGTAGGCTTTTGATAGTTAGCATAGCTAAAAGCCACATCCTTCAACGAACCCCAAATATATTCCTCCAAACCAGGATAGTCAATAAATGGGTTACGATTCTTTTGAATACTGAAGACAGCGTTGTTACGAGGTGTTTCTTTTGCAATGGGGTTATCAACAGGGTCGTTTTTAGCCCACTTCATAAACATTTCCAATTGCCAAGTGGAAAGACCTGGATAAGAATTTCCATCAAGAGTAGCTAAAACTGCTTTTTTTGTTTCTTCACCTTTTTCACCATTTACACCATATTTCGTATACCAATCAACTATCTTTTCCTCATAACACGTTACCATATAAAAGTATGTACGAGCAAAATCTCCTTTATAAATGTCATTTGGTTCAAAAACTGTTCCTGTATATCCTGGATATGTACAGTTTCCTAATTTGCTAAAATCATTTTCTGATTTCCAGCTACCATTAGTTTCTCCAAAAGGATTATTACCGCGCTGAGCATTAACATATTTGTCAGTAGGATAAACGTGATGTAAATCTGTGTACATTGGCTGTACTGATCCTCCAAACCAACTATTTGGCCAAGAGTGTTCACGATTATAAAACTGTCCCTCATTTTTTTTGCTTTTATCATAAGCCTTACCAGTATCTTGATAGGGACTGCCAAATGTATAATCGAAATAATTAGAGTACATATCCCACACTTTACCGTCACTTCGGGCATCTGTAGTTTGGTAATCAGTCCATAGCTGTCCATAAGTTCGCTCTGTTCGATTATAAATTATCCCACACAGCGCTGTTTTCAGCTCAGCGCCCTTTTTGCCATCAGCTGCAGCATAGTAGGTACCAGAATCGTTGGGACCTTGAGCAAAACCATTTGCTGAGAAAGCAAGTAGTGTTGTTACAAAAATAGATTTAAGTAAATGTTTCTTCATACGCTATTGATTTTAGTTAGTTATCGGATTGCAAAGATAAGAAAAAATATTATATCGTGACACTTTTTCCTAAAGTTTTTGCCTCTTTTTATGTTTTTCCACCTTATTTTTTGAGGATTACAAGATTTTCTGTATCTTTGCAAAGAATTTGCAATTCTTCCAATGAAAAAATAAACAATAACAATATGGAATACAACTTTAGAGACATTGAACAGAAATGGCAGAAGCGATGGGTTGAGATGAAGACCTATCGAGTGACAGAAGACGCGACGAAGAAGAAATTCTACGTGCTGAACATGTTCCCCTACCCCAGTGGAGCTGGTTTGCACGTAGGTCACCCTCTGGGATATATCGCCTCAGACATCTATGCGCGATACAAGCGTCAGCAGGGCTTTAACGTGCTAAACCCGATGGGTTACGACGCTTATGGTCTGCCTGCTGAGCAGTATGCTATCCAGACGGGTCAGCATCCTGAGAAGACGACTTTCGAAAACATTGACCGCTATCGTAGCCAGTTGGATAAGATTGGCTTCTGCTTCGACTGGGAGCGCGAGGTAAGAACCTGTGATCCAATCTATTACAAGTGGACACAATGGGCCTTCCAGCGCATGTTCAAAAGCTACTACAGCCTCAGCTCGCAGAAGGCTCAGCCTACCATCAAGCTCATCGAGCACTTCGAACTGATGGGTACTGAGAACTGCAATGCCTTGGGTACTGAAGAGTTGCACTTTACAGCATCAGACTGGGCTGGCTTCTCAGAGAAGAAGAAGCAGGAAGTGCTGATGAACTATCGTATTGCTTATCTGGCAGATACGATGGTGAACTGGTGTCCCAAGCTGGGTACTGTATTGGCAAACGATGAGGTCGTGGATGGCGTCTCAGTTCGTGGTGGCTATCCTGTGGTTCAGAAGAAGATGCGCCAGTGGTGTCTGCGTGTATCTGCTTATGCTCAGCGTCTGCTCGATGGTCTTGAGGAGATTGACTGGACAGACTCTCTGAAGGAGACTCAGCGCAACTGGATTGGTCGCTCTGAGGGTACTGAGGTGGAGTTCAACGTAGCAGATTCAGACAAGCACTTCACCATTTTCACTACTCGTGCTGATACGATGTTTGGTGTAACCTTCATGGTATTGGCTCCTGAATCAGAGCTCGTAGCTGAGCTGACCACTCCTGAGCAGAAGGCTGAGGTAGAGAAATATCTCGACTACGTGAAGAAGCGCACAGAGCGCGATCGTCAGATGGATCATAAGGTAACGGGCGTATTCTCAGGTAGTTACGCCATTAATCCGTTTACTGACGAGAAGATTCCTATCTGGATTGCAGAATACGTGTTGGCTGGTTATGGTACTGGTGCCATTATGGCTGTGCCTGCTCACGACTCTCGTGACTACGCCTTCGCCAAGCACTTCAACCTGCCTATCATTCCATTGATTGAGGGTGCTGATGTCTCTGAAGAAAGCTATGATGCCAAGGAAGGTATCATGTGTAACTCTTCATCAGCTAAGTTCTCTTTGAATGGATTAACTGTGAAGGAGGCTATCGCAGCTACAAAGAAGTTTGTGACTGAGCAAGGCCTTGGACGTGTGAAGGTGAACTATCGTCTTCGCGATGCTATCTTCTCTCGTCAGCGTTATTGGGGCGAGCCATTCCCAGTTTACTATAAGGACGATATGCCTTATATGATTCCAAAGGAGTGTCTGCCTCTGGAGCTTCCTGAGATCGACGAGTATAAGCCAACAGAGACAGGTGAACCACCATTGGGACGCGCTAAGATGTGGGCTTGGGATACCAAGTTTGACAAAGTAGTGAGCAAGGACGAGATTGACAACAAGACTGTCTTCCCCTTGGAGCTGAACACAATGCCTGGTTTTGCTGGCTCATCAGCTTACTATCTGCGCTATATGGACCCCAAGAACGAGAAGGCTCTTGTAAGTCGCGATGCAGATGAGTACTGGCGCAATGTAGACCTCTATGTGGGTGGTACTGAGCATGCTACTGGTCACTTGATCTACTCTCGTTTCTGGAATAAGTTCCTCTTTGATTCTGGTTATTCTTGTGAGGACGAACCCTTCAAGAAGCTCGTCAATCAGGGTATGATTCAGGGTCGCTCTAACTTCGTTTATCGTATCGAGGACGAGGGTGTAGACAAGGGTAAGTTTGTCAGCTTCGGCCTGAAGGATAAGTACACCACAACGCCTATCCACGTAGACGTCAATATCGTTTCAGCTGATGTGCTCGACATCGAGGCCTTCAAGGCTTGGCGTCCTGAATACAACAACGCTGAGTTCATCCTTGAAGATGGTAAATACGTTTGTGGTTGGGCCGTTGAGAAGATGTCAAAGTCGATGTTCAACGTAGTGAATCCGGATATGATTGTAGAAAAGTATGGTGCTGACACCCTGCGTCTCTACGAGATGTTCCTGGGTCCTGTAGAACAGTCGAAACCTTGGGATACCAACGGTATAGATGGCTGTCATCGCTTCCTGAAGAAGTTCTGGGCTCTGTTCTACGGTAACACTCGCGAAAATCCTGAGGGCAAACTGCTTGTAGAGGATAGCGAACCTACGAAGGAAGCCCTGAAGAGCGTCCACAAGCTCATCAAGAAGGTGACTCAGGATATCGAGGTATTCTCTTACAACACCTCTATCTCTGCCTTTATGATCTGCGTCAACGAGCTGGCTCAGCAGAAGTGCAAGAGTCGTGAGGCTCTGAAGACGCTGGTTATCCTCATCGCTCCGTTTGCTCCCCATATCGCTGAAGAGCTGTGGGAGGCTCTGGGAGAGCAGGGTAGTGTATGCGACTCTAAATGGCCTGCCTGGAACGAAGAGTATCTGGTAGAAAACACTGTAAAGTTGGGTGTAGCCTTCAATGGTAAGACGCGCTTCGATATGGAGTTCCCTGCTGATGCTGACAACGCTACTATCCAAGAGCAGGTATTGGCTGACGAGCGTTCACCTAAATACATTGATGGCAAGCCCATTGTGAAGGTGATTATCGTCCCAAAACGTATGGTGAATATCGTATTAGGTAAATAACGACTATGACAATAAACCACAAATTAATCTTGAACGAGGTCAAGGACTATTTCTTTATAGCCCTTGGCCTGTTCATCTATACCATCGCCTTTACCGTCTTTCTGATGCCTTATCAGATTGTGGCTGGCGGAGTAACGGGTCTCTCAGCTATCATCTACTATGCTACGGGATTCCACTTGGAGAACACGTATATCATCATCAATGGTCTATTGCTGATAGTAGCGCTGAAGATACTGGGTGTCAAATTCCTGATGAAGACCATCTTTGCTATCTTCACGCTTTACTTCATGCTGATGATAGCGCAAGACTTGATACCTAAGCAGGAAAACGGTTTGCCTTTTAAACTGATGGGTGAAGGGCAGGATTTCATGTCGATGATTATAGGCTGCGTTCTGACTGGTATTGCTTTGGCCACCGTGTTTACTAACAATGGTTCAACAGGTGGCACAGATATCATTGCAGCTTCCATCAATAAGTATCATCCCAATGTTTCATTGGGTAATGTGCTAATTGCTGCCGACTTCTGCATCATTGGCTCTTGTATGTTCTTCCCACAGTTTGGTACCTATCTGGAGCGTGCTCATAAGGTGATGTTTGGTTTCTGCGTGATGGCAATGGAAAACTACACGCTCGACTATGTGATGAACGCTCGCAGACAGTCAGTACAGTTCTTTATTTTCTCGCAGAAATGGCAGGAGATAGCCAATGCTATTGGCACGAAGATGAATCATGGTGTAACCATTCTTGATGGTCATGGATGGTACACAGGAACACAAATTAAGGTGCTTTGTATTCTGGCCAAGAAGAACGAGAGCATCAATATGTTCCGTCTTATCAAGATGATAGACCCCAACGCCTTTGTATCGCAGTCGAGCGTTATTGGTGTATATGGTGAAGGTTTCGACGAAATGAAAGTAAAAATCAAAGAAGAAAAGAAGAAAAAATGAGAATAGTATTCGCAACGAATAATCAGCACAAACTCGACGAGATACGCAGCATTCTGGGTAGCAAGTTTGAAGTCATCTCGCTGGCTGAGATAGGATGTCATGAGGATATCCCTGAAACAGGACAGACACTCGAAGAGAATGCGCTGATGAAAGCTGAATACATCTACGACCACTACCACGTGAGCTGCTTTGCTGACGATACTGGACTGGAAGTAGAGGCTCTCGATGGTGCTCCTGGTGTCTATTCAGCTCGCTATGCAGGAGGAGAAGGCCACGACTCAGAAGCTAATATGCAGAAATTATTGCGCGAGTTAGCAAATAATAACAATCGTAAGGCACGATTCCGTACCGTTATTGCGTTAATAGAGAAGAAAGATGTCTGTCCATGTGGCTGTACCAGCATCAAACAGATACATCGTTTCGAAGGCATCGTCAATGGCGAAATCACTCACGAGAAGAGTGGGGCAGAGGGCTTCGGCTACGACCCTATCTTCAAGCCAGAAGGTTACGACAAAACCTTTGCAGAGTTGGGTGCTGACATCAAAAATCAGATAAGCCACAGAGCACGAGCCACCCAGAAATTGGCTGAATATCTGCAAACGCTATAGAATCTATGAAGAAGTTGGTCATCATCCTCTTATTGTCAATTTGTCAATTGTCAAATGCTCAAATCGGTACTTGGCGCAATTACCTGGCCTACTACGATATACAGCAAATACAAGCAGCTGGCAACGACATCTTCGTGATGGCCTCTAACGACCTCTATCAGTACAACAAACAAGATCAGAGCATTCGCACCTACGACAAAACCAACGGGCTTAGCGATACCTATATCACACATATCCGTTGGTGCTCACAGGCCAAGCGACTGATTGCCGTCTATCAAAACGCTAATATCGACGTTATAGACACCAATGGAAACGTCACCAATATCAGCAACCTGTACAACAAACTGATGACTGGTGACAAGACTGTTAGCAGCATCCGTATTGATGGCATCTACGCCTACCTCATCTGTGGCTTTGGTATTGTAAAGGTTAACATGAAAGACGCGCTGATAGCTGACACCTATACACCTAACCACCCTGAATATCCCAAATCCCTACCTGAAGAAGATAATAGCGACTACGACAAATATATCGACTTAGTCAGAACGCTCAAGCCTGGAGGGCCGAAATACAATCATTTCTATTTTATGAAATATCAGGATCATACGCTCTACACCTGTGGAGGATTGTATCATCCCTTGATTAATGCTAATAGACCAGGAACCGTACAGACTCTACAGAATAATGAATGGACTATTTATCAAGACCAATTGGAGACAACTACAAACCATGAATATGCCGATATCGACTGTCTTGATATCGACCCAGCTAACAGCAACCATGTTTTTGCTGGTGGTCGAACAGGTCTTTATGAATTTCTGAATGGTTCATTTGTAAAAGAATACACCATTGATAATAGCGAACTTAAATCTACTTTTGATGATAATAAAAACTATGTCATTGTCAATACTGCTAAGTTCGACAAAGCAGGTAATCTTTGGATGGCACAAAGTTTAAATATTCAAAACAAAATACTAGTATTCACCAAAGACGGACAATGGATAAAAAAAGCATGGAATGACATTGATTATCTGGGTGATGCAAAAAATATGTATTTTGATAATAACAATTATCTGTGGTTCGTTAATAATCATGGGCATGTTCCTGCATTATACCGATATAATACCAATACTGATGAAATGTCAGCATACACCAATTTTGTCAACCAAGATGGTACTGTTGTCAATATTAATGGTGATGGTGGCGTAAGATGTGTTGCGGAAGACTTAGAGGGAAATATGTGGATTGGAACCAGTTCTGGCCCACTCATGTTAGAAAAATCACAAATAAATAATACTGACTATTACTTCACACAAGTAAAAGTTCCTCGTAACGATGGTACTAACTATGCAGACTATCTATTGGCAAATATCGATATTTCATGTATAGCTATTGATGGAGCGGGAAGAAAATGGTTTGGTACTATGAGTAATGGAGTTTATCTGATTAGTTCAGATAATATGACTCAGATCCACCATTTTACAATAGAAAATAGTAAACTGCTTTCCAATAATATAGAATCAATAACTATCAATCAAACGTCAGGAGAAGTCTTCTTTGGTACGGATAAAGGTCTTTGTTCATTTATAAGTGAAGCAACTAAGGCAAATGACGAAATGAATGAAGATAATGTTTGGGCTTATCCTAATCCTGTTACTCCCGACTATACAGGCCTGATTACTGTTACTGGACTCACATTGGATGCTGATGTGAAAATAGTCGCATCTAACGGTGCTTTGATAGCTGAAGGTAGAAGTAGTGGAGGCAGTTTTACCTGGGATGGCAACGACCAAAAGGGTAGGAGAGTAGCCTCTGGTGTCTATATGGTTGTTACTGCAACCAATACTGGACAAAAGGGTACAGTATGCAAGATAGCCGTTGTTAACTAACTATTATTATCATATAAACCGATTGATAATCCTATTGTTGAATTGATAGAATAAATAAGTGAAAACGATGGTTAGAATAATATAAAAGAGAACATAAAAACAGTCTGTTTTAACTAAACTAATCATAGCAAGATGAACTAAGTAAATCTCTAAAGAACTAATGCCACACATATATAACAGTCGTGAACGCAAAAGCACAGGAATATACAATGTTGATATGAGAAGAGGAATAGCCATAGGAAGCTTAATCATCAATAGTATGTAGTTATAAGTTACAGTTCCTTTATATGCATGTACAGCAGGTATTTCTTTCAATAGTAAAAAGAACAATCCAAACAAGAAAGATGTAGCAACAAAAAACGTTATCTTCTTATTGTCAATAGAGCGAATCTTTTCAATATGGTAAGATGCAAAAACACCTGATACAAAAGAGAAAGATTGTTCGGCTTCCATTTGCATGAAAACATTCAGACCTATCAGTCCAAATAATAAAAAGACTATAAAGAGGTATTTACTGAAGAAACGTTGGGCAATCCAATATACTAAATAGTTCCAAACCAGATATTCTATAAACCAATAAGAAGAATGAATATAGGTAATATCTAATAGATAATCCTTCAAGTTGAAGGAATGAAATGGAATAAGAATGGTAATAAACAACGTATAGGGCAATATGATACGCTTCAGACGCTTTTTCCAATAATTATCTAGTCTATTTTTCTTATAAGATTCATGAATTCCAAAGCCAGATAAAAACAAAAATCCTGCTACACATACACTACCTGTCAAATTAAAATAGCGAGGAACATCCCATTCAAGCAATACATGAAATATGGCTATCAAAAGAATCAGTATTCCACGAATAAAGTTCGTTTGATTGCGTTGCAATATATGATTAGTATTGATCATCACTTGAAAGAGCTAACATCAGAAATGGTAGTGACATATTGAAATAGGTTATGTCGTATGCAGATGCGAACAACTCATCCCAATTGCCATGAAGATACATATTATGTATAAAAGTGACACATACTAAAAGTATGAGTAGTATCGAAGTGTTTAGAGCGTATCTATTAAAGTCGCCCTTCCATGAAAGCGAGAGCCATATACCAATAGGAATGAATAGAAGAAAATCTGAAAGATTGCCTTGACGAGATTGCAGAATAAAAGGATTATACTCGAAAAAAAATAACATCTCACCATTCCATAATAAGAAAGGAAGAAACGTAATGATAAATGTCATTAATACCAGTAATGAAAACATTATTCTTACTGACCATCGGGCATTCAGATAATCATAAAATAGATAAACTATCAAAGGAATTACTGCACTCAGTCTGGTACTCATAATCAATCCACAAAGCAAAGCAAGTAAAAGCCAGTGATTTGAAAATGAAAACTGATATTTTCTGATATAACATACTATAGCACATACAATCAGAAAATTGCTCATCAAATCGCTGCGCACCATCACTTCATAGAGAAAAGCCGGAGATAATATAAGCAATAAGAATGAATAAAACATCACTTTTAATCCCAATAGCTTATACACAGCATGAAAAAATAAGAAGGTGGCTAATAAAAATGAAAGTCCTACGTTACCAAAAAGATAAAAAGGAACATGAAATAGCTGCCAAACAGGAAATGGCGAACCATAACCTCCTAAATGCGTTTGGGCACCATATGGATAGCGTCCTTCAAACAAATAATCTAGAAAGTTGTGGATAGCTGACCATCTGTCTACTTGTATCTGATAAGGATCTATCTTACTCTGTGCCAATACAAGCACCGTCGATACAAGCAGAATGAATGGAATCAGCCATTTTTCCTTTATATATCTTACTGCTTGCTGTTTTAATACAGTGATAATGAATAAAAGATAAATCAAGCATATCAATGCCGACCAAATGAATGGAAATACCCTTAGAGAGTATTTTAAAATGAAGAGTATATTGACAAATAAGTAAAGAACTAATGCAATTCTACTTTTCATATTTTCAACTCAACTCCAGCATTCTTTCTATTGGTTTCACAGCGTCTTTGGCTATCTCAGGATCGACCTCTACTGAGGGCCATTCATATTTGAGACAGTTATAAATCTTCAGAAGCGTGTTCATCTTCATATATTGGCACTCGTTACAGCTGCATTCCAGACCGCTCTCGCTTATTTCTGGAGGCACAGGGATAAATTCCTTGTCAGGACACGAACGTTGCATCTCGTGCAAAATACCAGCCTCTGTGGCCACTATAAATTGCTTCTCTTCACTCTGCTGAGCATAGTTCAGCATCGTAGCTGTACTTCCCTTGACATCTGCTAAGGCCAAAACAGGACCTTTACACTCCAAATGGGCCATCACAATAGCATTAGGATATTGCTTTTTCAGTTCTGCTATCTTCGATACTGAGAATCGCTCATGAACATGACAGCCACCATTCCAAAGCAACATATTTCTGCCTGTCACCTCATTAATATAATTACCCAGATTATAGTCAGGACCAAAGATGAGTTTAGCATCCTGAGGCAGCTGATCGACTACCTTCTTGGCATTACCACTAGTAACTACCACATCTGTCAATGCCTTCACAGCAGCTGTTGTATTTACATACGACACTACCTGATAGCCTGGATGTTCTTCTTTGTATTTACGCAGATCGTCAGCATTACATGAATCAGCCAAAGAACAGCCAGCATTAAGGTCAGGACAAAGCACAGTCTTATCAGGCGAAAGCAACTTACAAGTTTCAGCCATAAAGTGGACACCACACATAACCATCATCTTTGCATCCGTCTCAGCTGCCTTGCGAGCCAAAGCCAACGAGTCGCCTACAAAGTCGGCAATATCCTGAATATCACCTATGGTATAGTAGTGAGCCAGAATAATGGCATCTTTCTCTTTACACAGACGACGGATTTCAGCTTTCAAATCAACGTCTGCTGCTACAGGTTCATCAATAAAACCTTGCTCTTCCCATTCTTTTTTCAACATCATATTATTATCTTTTCTTTTTTATTTTTTCTTTTAATAGAGAAATGAATGTGATGATATCGTGTTGATAAGTGCAAAACTTTCTGGCTTTTTACTTGCCAGATTGTTTATCCACCCGTGGTTCAGCGTTACTAACATCACTTGTTGATACTTACTTATTGATTATTAGAACGATAAGTAGTTTATCCACAATTCTCTATTTTGGTGCAAAATTAATAAGTTTATATCTTTTTTAAGCGAAAATTGGTGGAAAACTTACTTAAAACCCTCATATTTATGCCTGAAATCAACAGTAGAGTAGGGTGCTCGCTTGTAATCAATGAATAATTAACACGTTATTAACAGGGTTATCCACACAGTTATCAACACTAAAAATTGAGAATTGAGAATGGAGAATTGAAAATTATGATTACCTTTGCAACCAGTATGAGAAAGATTAGAACGATAGAGATGCAGCGTCTGACGGTAGAAGAATATCGTGAGGCTGAAAAACTGCCATTGATTGTGGTGTTGGACGACGTGCGCTCCATGTATAACATTGGTAGCGTATTCCGTACTTGTGATGCTTTCCGTGTTGAGGCAGTCTATCTGTGTGGTATCTGTCAGACGCCACCATCAACGGAAATCCACAAAACTGCCCTTGGTGCAGAGGAGAGTGTCTCGTGGCGTTACTTCAACACCGCTCTTGATGCTATCGAAGAACTCAAAAACATGGGCTATACGGTGCTTTCAGTAGAGCAGGTGGAACATAGTACCAAATTACAGACGTTTGTGCCTCAGAAGGGCCAAAAATACGCTGTAGTGATGGGTAACGAAGTAAAAGGCGTCCACCAGGAAGTAGTAGACGCCTCAGATGGCTGTTTAGAGATACCTCAGTTAGGTACTAAACACTCGATGAATGTCTCAGTAACAACAGGTATTATTATCTATAAGTTTGCAGAGGAACTAATATTACGATAGAACTATTCTACAGCAATGAGTTCACGACCAATTTTATGTATTCCTTCAATAATACGTCTGCGTTGTTCTGGACGAGGCTTCTTGATTCCGTTGGCATAGTGACTTAGCTGATGTTGGTTGATACCAGAAGCCCTGCTAATAGCAGCAATAGAGGCATAAGGTGAACACATCTGCAACAATGCTGAAGCATCTAAATGATATTCGAATTCATAATCACCATCGCGCAACCACTGAGGAACATCATCACCATCGGCAACCATTTCCTCAACGTGGAAGTTAAGCGTTTCACGAACTTCGTCCACTAATTCGTCATACGACTTTGCTGTAATAACTACTGCACCAGGAACATTCTCACTCAGCGAAGCACCAAAATTTTTATCACACCAAGATACATTTACTATAATTTTTTCCATACTCTTACCTTTTTATTTCCAACCAGCTTGTTTCCAAATACTATTTAAAAGAAATTGGCTTAACACCTCATTCTTGTGTCCTCTGATAGTCACCTTTCCTTTCTTTGTAGGGTGTTTATATTGTCTATGGTCACCTTTGGTTGCAACCAGAATCCATCCGTCTGCTTCAAGCAGTTTAATAACCTCTATGACCTTATATGCTTTCATTATTATTACTTTTATGAGGCAAAGGTAATAAAAATAATACTATTCTCCAAATTATTTTGGTAAAAAAGTATTTTTTAATACCATTTTAGGAATAACTTCAATAATAATGAAAAATACTCCGTAAGTATTTCAAATTACTTACGGAGTATTTTTCGTTACTCTGATTTTTCTATTTAATCACAACTTTCTTTCCACCAATAATATTGATACCCTTGCTTGGCTCCTTCAACTTTCTGCCATTCAGGTCATATATAGGAGCATTGGTATTTTTATCTAAAGTGATGCTTTGAATACCCGTTGGGTCTATCTCCACGATATTCGTAAAGTTCTTCCAGTATTCGGCATTCTGATAAGCTGTCTTGCTACCTATTGGAACTTGTAATGTTGCAGAGTAAGAAGAAAATGTATCCGAACTGATAGTTGAAGGAATCGGATTTAGTGATGTCACTATAGTCAGCCCATTGCAACCAGCAAAAGCATAGTATCCTATGCTAGTCAAAGTGTTTGGAATAATTGTATTCTTGCAACCTGAAATCAACGTATTGCTTGCGGTTTCAATGATAGCATTACAGTTTCCACGTGAATCATATTTAGAATTGTCCGATTCTACAACTATGGAAATCAGACCGCTGCATTCAGTGAGAACATAGTCTCCTATGCTTGTTACGCTGTTGGGAATGGTGATGGAGGTCAGACTGCTGCATCCAGAAAAAGTAGAGTTACCTATGCTTGTTACGCTGTTAGGAATGGTGATGGAGGCCAGACTGCTGCATCCAGAAAAAGTAGCGTTCCCTA